>Ga0070754_10001845_pt1 | contig 16350 bp, 21 predicted proteins | sample VirMetDEL_Sep_01_FD_75181 | JGI IMG/M metagenome (GOLD analysis project Ga0070754, IMG submission 75181) | Aqueous microbial communities from the Delaware River and Bay under freshwater to marine salinity gradient to study organic matter... | ecosystem: Environmental > Aquatic > Marine >... | reverse complement strand
GTGAGCGACTGCAACACGCCGAACTGGGCATCGTCCAACGTGAAGTAGGTGTCCAAAGCGGTAGACAACGAGAACCTGATCCGATGCGAATCGACACCGATGGTGTGTTCGATCTTGTCCACTACACCGAACTGGTCGATAGCAGAACCGCCACCCGGAGGGGTGTAGATCACCCGAACCACCTCGCCCAGATCCAACCCGAGCACCGTGGTGCATTGGGCTGACGAAAGGCGAGCCAGATTCACCTCCAACAACTCAAACCGGACACGAGCCGTCCCGTAACGAGACACAAGAAAGTTGGCGAACTCCTGTGAATCTGTATCAGCCGGGAACAGCAGGTTGTCGTAGTTCAACGTCCGGATGCCGTAGGCGTCCTGTGAGTCAGTGTCGTCGGCGGATTGAACGGTGCCACCGGCACGAGTCACCGTCGCACGGTTGTAGAGCAGTTCTGATCCGACCTGCACACCGATGTTGGAATACGGGATGTTGCTGCCGGTGTCATCAAACGTCGCTTGCGCTGTCGAAGGCGTAGCCGTCCGACGATTCTTGAATGTCAGTTTGCCGTCAGCAGACACAAACAGACGACCACCCTCAGTGCGCTCCACCAACTTCGCATACGTCACCACATCAGTACCGGCAGACACCGTGTCCGCCTGCAACGTCTGCACACCATCATCAATGTCACGATCCGACTCAGGGAACTGCACCTCGTCACGATCCAAGATCGCTGTGATCCGTTCACCCGACAACTGCGACGTGGCAGTGAACCCGTCCAGTTTCGTGCGACCCAACAAAGAAAAAGCGTCAGACGCCACCGCTGTCGCTGTCGCATCACCATCGATCGTGTAGTTCAGATTCCAGTCGTCGATGGTGCCGTCGAAGATCGGGATGTTGTTGGTTTTGATCCTGAGCCGTTTGCCGGGAACAATGTCGTTGGAGTAGGTGCCGCCACCGGTCGGGTCGTAGTCACGATCACGGTTCTCCACCGACACCGAACACACACCGGCCTGCACGTCATCCAACCAACGTGAACGTCCACGACGCACCGTCACCGAGAACACGTCAGCGGTGATGTCTACTGGTGAGACACCTTCCAACACGTCCTCACCGAGCACACCGGATTCGGCAGAGTCCAACACGAATGGGTCTGCGACACCGCCAGTGGAATAGAAATCGACGGTGGTGTCTACCGGGAGGATGTGGCTCACGCCGCTCTCCAGCCTGCCCCGTTCCGACGCTCATACGCCGTGATCGCATCAACCACCGACTGACCGATCATGCCGGGATCGCCGACACCGGCCTGCACAGTGATGTTGTAGGTCGGTCCGCCGAGACCGCCGCCTCGGATCTGGTCGAGGGGCACTACCGCCTCAGGACCGGCCTCACCGATCACAGCGAGCGTCGCACGATTCACGATGCCACCATCGGCGAGCAGCGGGATATCGGGTACGCCGAGGGTGAACCCGTCGTAGCCGATAGGTCCGATTGAGAAGCCGGGAACACGGAACTCCAACCGGTTCCAGCCACGGATAATGAAGTTGATCGCTTCCTTGAAGGCGTTTTTGATGCCGTCCCACATGCCGAGGGTGGCTCGTCCGATCTTGTCGGGAAGGCCACGAAGGAAATCAAGTGTCTCGTCGAAGAAGGTGCCGATGAAGTCTCCGATGGCGGAGAGGGAGTCGGTGACGATGCCCTTGAGGGCTTCCCAGACACCGGAGAAGTCACCTTTAAGCAGGGCGGTGCCGACGTCAAAGATTCCTCGGATGACGGCGAGAGCGATCTCGATAGCGTTCTCGATCGCTTCGAAGGCGACGATGACGATCATCTTCATGGCATCCCAGAAGATTTCGAATACCGGTCGGATGTAGTCCACGAAGCCGAGGATGATGTTGGTGGCGGTGGCGACGAAGTCGGCGAGGGCGGTGATGATGAATTCGAGGATGGGTGCGACGAATTCGGCGATCCGTTGGAACAGGGTGATGAGGAAGGTGATGGCGGATTCGAGGGTGGCGACGACGTTGTCGTTGAACCATCCGGCGAGCGGACCCAAGTTCTCCTTTATTGCATCAACCGCATCAGAGATAGCGGTAGAAATTGCGTCCCGGACGGCGAAAAACAGATCAACAACTAAATCGATGGCAGGTTGGATCGATTCGAATGCCGTGAGCAATGCAGCCCATGCGGTCTGAACAAACTCCCACACAACCTCGGCTGCGGTTTGGATCGCCGCCCAAACACGATCAACCACCTCACGAACAGATTCGAACCGCTGATAGGCCACAATAAGCGCACCAACCAATGCACCGATCGTGATGATGATCAACAGGATCGGGTTTAGTGCCAATACAAAGTTGAGAGCAAGATTTGCTGCCGTGAACAACAGCGTGGCTCCTCTGGCTGCTGCTGTAGCGGTCTGGTAGGTGATGAGTGCGGCGACGATACCGCCGATTGCGCCAGCGGCAACAGCCAGTTCGTCATTGTAATCCTCCACGAATTTCTTGCCTCGTTCCAACTCGACGCTCACTTGGTCTCGAACCGAAGCCGCCATGTCGTCAGCAGCGACCCGGACCTCCTCATACCGGTCACGCAGCAGACCGAGGGCTGCCCGCATCCGTTTCACGCCTTCTTCGATCTTGAACACGGTCTCGACAGCAAACATCTCAAAAGCCGGTAGGACTTTGGCGAGAATAAAGTCGACGAGTTGATTGAAATACGGCAGCAGCAAAAGGCCAACCGTTTCTGACACCTGTGAGATGCCGACACGCATCTTGTCGCTTGCGTTCGCTGTCGCCTCGGCTGTCCCACCAACCTGTGCCTCGATCTCGGTAAGAACGATGTTTTGCGCCTCAAGCATCTGGCCCGACTCAACCAGACTCTTGATCAGACTTTTCTGATCTTCGGTGAATTGGATGCCGGAGCGGGAGAGTGCGGTGAGACCCTTGATCGGGTCGTTGAGTGCTTTACCGAGTTGTTTGGCGTTGTCGGTGGCTGAACCAAATCCGGCTGCAGCCATGTCAATTGTGAGTTTGGTCGCCCGATCGAATGCGCCGCCATACTCGTCTGCGGAGACAGCAAGTTCTTTAAATGTGAGGAGCAGTGCTTGAGATTCTTTGATGGTGTTCTGGTTAACACCGGTGAGTCTGGCTTGTTCTTCAGCGAACTCTCGTAGTCCGTAAGCAACTGTTGAGGCTTGGTCTCCGAACAATCCCATCGAGGTGGCGATCTGTTCGAGTCTGGCGTTGGCTGTTGCTGCGGCCTCACCCGCTTGGATCGATTTGACAGCAAACGCTGTTGCTGCAACCCCCATCGCTGCCCCGGCTGCTGCCACCAGTTTGGCTGCGCCCTTTGCTGCACCACCGAGTTTGCCGAGGGCACCTTCGGCTTCCGCCATCCCCGCCTTAAATTTGCGGGGATCAGCGTTGACGAGAACGTTGATTACTGAGCGACCGGCCACGGCAGAATCCTAATCCAGATCGTATTTCTTGATTAGCCCGTTGATGCCTTCGTCGTAGACGGCGATCACTTGGTTGCGGCGGGCGTCAAGGGCTTCGTACAGGAACGGTTGTGGGTAGATGCCTCGGGCATGCCAGCCGAAGTGGATCGGTCCGGCGTACTGGTATCCCTGCCGGTTGTAGCCTGCCCGCACTCGAGCGGTTTTCTGTGTGCCTGATGCTCGGAGCGTAGAGGCGAGTCGTCCGGTACGCCGAGGCACGATCCCAAGTGTCTTGTTCTGGACAATGATCGCAGCCTTCTGGTTCAGGTCTTTCAGGGCTGCCCGAGCGCCATCCCGATCCAGATCGTCGGTGATGTGACGGATCGCACGACGTACTTCGTTCAGCCCTTCGATTCGGACTGGAAGCCGTCTGTCTACGATCATCGCCGCTTCGCCTTCGCCTTCTCCGCTTCCTTCGCTTGATCTTGCAGGACTGCGAGTATCGCCTGCAACATCCTCTGATCCTCTAAGAGGTGCTGTGGGGCGATGCCGGTTTGGACGGCGACAGCAGCAACAGTGTAGGTCAGGCTGTCCCGTCTAAAGGGGCAGCATCTTCGCTCACCACGTCGACGCTGACGATCTCGTCAAGCCACGAGTCGAACGGTTTCACGACCTTGCCTGAATAGTGCATGGCCTTCCAACCGAGCCAGTAGATGTGTTCCATCTTGAGATCGTTCTCGAACGCCTTGCCGATTCCCGTCTTGAACTGGCGTTCGAATTCGACCTGCACCTTCGGGGTGACAGCGAAGTCGCCTTGAGGACCGTCGTTCGTGGTGACAGCCAACTTGATTGCGATCATGGGCAGTGAACCTTTCTAGGTTTGATCAACTGGTGGCGGTCGTGATCGACCCGGAGACGGGCCAAGTCACGGACGCCGAAGCGAGGTCGCCGACAGCGCCGTTGAGGAGCGGCCACTCGGTGACGAGCACCGTCATCGTGAACGAAGGGTTCGTGGCGGAGGTCGTGTCATCGACCGGCTTCACGATCACCTCGGTCGTTCCGCCCACCAACGGTGCGATGGTGGCGTGAACTTCGGTCGCCGAAAAGTCTTCGTGGAAGTCGAGCGAGATGCTGTGGTCGCCGAGACCGGCGATGCGGGTGACCGCCGTGTCACCGAATGCGGTTGTAGCAACCTCGGCGTAGGACTCGGTTACGGAAACCGAGGCAACGTGATCTTCTAACTGGACGCCTCCGACCGAGATCGAAGGATTCGTGAGCACGAACTTGGCCATTTTCAGTTCTCCTCAGGAGAGTCTTGGGAATCGGTATCCGGCTTGGGAGCCGTTTTCGGAGCAGACTTGGCTGCCTTCGCCGGGGCGATGTGTCCCGACTTGAGCAAGTGTACGACATTGCCATGTTGGAGATCGTCATCATCCACGATGCTGCCGGGGGCGTGCCCACAAACCTTCTTGTTAGAGATGATCTCGTACTTCGCCATCGCTGCTCCTATGCGTGAATTCTAACACTGAGGTCTGCCGCCAAATAGGTGGCATCGCCTTGTGTCAGCATCCGAATGTTATCAGCCCGCTCTACCAGCAGGGTTTGGCAGACACCGCCGAGGGTGCGGTCGCCTTCGATCGCTGCTCGAACCGATTTCGCACCGGAGTAGGACAGGTATTCGAACAGGCTGCGTTGGGCTGCTCGATCGGCGGTCCGTCCGACGATGATGGTGACGGTCCATTCGTGGCGGGCGTCACCACCGGAGAAGCCTTCCCAGTAGTTGACGACGTCGGGGAGAACGAAGGCGCACGGCGGGGCGAATACGTCCGGGACATGGTCGAATACTCGAAGTCCGGTGATGGTGGCGAGCCGTGTTTCGAGTCCGTCGGCTTGCTGCTGGATGGTTGCTGCCATTAGGCGACCAGTACGGGATCTCGACGGTATGGGGCGAGGAGGGCGGCGGCGACTGGGTGCATTGCTTGGCGGAGCCGCATAATGCCGATGTCTCCGAAGCCTGCGATGCCGAGTGGGGCGTCAGCGCTCTTAAAGATGGAGACACCCTGTATCTGTGCTGCCTGCTCGACTGGGTGTGGGAGGTAATCGTTAATCGCACCGGGATTTGCCCATCCCCAGCGTGCAGTGATCTGCACGACCGCCTGCCCATAGTCGAAAGGCCATTCACGTGACTGGATCGCACGGATTCGGGTGTAAGGCCAGTCCTGTCCACCCATCTTGCCGTTGAGCGGCTCCAACTGGTAGTCGCCTGCCGCCCAAGTCGTCTCAAACACACCGTCGTCATCCTCGTCGGTTTTGACGATGAGTCCGGTGGTGGTGGAGATGTCATCGACTTCCAGCACCCACGGTGTGGAGGCGACGAACACTCGAGGGGTGGCTGTCGCCTGCTGCACGAAGTGTCGGTCGCAGTAGGCTTGCACCATCTGGGTGGCGGCGTCGGCGGCGAGCGTCAACCGGTTGTCGTCCACAGCGTCGCTGATCCCCAAGATTTCTTTGAGGTCGTCTTCTGTGACGAGCCGATCGGTCAAATGCGCCATGTCTAATCCTCGGGTCGGTACGCCACGCAGCGGATGTCGGCGGGGCGGCGTTGTACGTCCACAGAGTAGCGCACGAAACCGGCGTCGTTTAGCCAGCGGGTGAGATCGTCGGGATGGATGTTGGCGTAGTGCTCTTCGGGGCGTACCTGCTTGCCGTCGATGCCGGAGTGGGCTGGGCGTCCGGGTCCGGCAGCGGTCATGATGAACATGCCGCCTCCGGTCAGCATTTTGAACACTTGGTGGATGATTTCTTCTGCTCGAGGGGTGTGCTCAAGCATTTCGGTGTAGACGACGCAGTCGACGGGGAGTTCGGGCAGGTAGTCGGCGGCGTCGCAGACTACGTCGACGCCTTCGCCTTCTCCGGTGTCTACTCCGATGTATTTTGCGTCTGGGAACAGGTTGCGGACGTTGCCGTTGACGTCTCGTGCGCCGAGTTCGACGACGCTGCCGAAGGTTTGGTCGCCGATGGCGTCTTTGACCCATTGCATGGCTTGAGGATGCATGTTGTGCCTTTCAGCGCAGGTAGGAGCGGACTCGGGAGGCCCAGAGTTGCCGGTCGTGTTCGGAGTGGGATTGTCCGAGCCGGTAGATCGGATCGTCTTGCCCTTTTTGGAAGATCGGGTGGTGGTGTTCGATGTGGCAGGTGGAGGCGAACCGGAATTCGCCTGCTTGTTGGGCGACGGTGGTCCATTCGTTGTCGACGTACCAGTGCTTGTAGCCGTCGTGGGCGACGGTGCCGGGTCCGTCCCATGATGCACCGTGTTCGTCGACCCATTGGCGGCGAATGATCGGGTGTGTGGCGTGCCGTCCGGCCATCACCTTCGTGTTCCCGAGGTCGTTGGTGGAGATGAACGATCTGCCGTCGTGTTCGGCGAATGCTTCGTCCTCCCAGCCGGGATGAAAGCGGACATCATCGCCGATGAACAGCATCCACGGTTCGTCGGTGTCGAATGTTTCTCGATATCCGAGGTTGCATTTGACGGCGAACGTTTTGATGGCGCTTTTGTTGATGATCGGGATGCAGTCGGCGTCGTAGATAGCCCACAGTTCGTCGATGTCGTCGTGGTCGGCGACGAAGTAAAGGTTGGATCGGCTGGATGTCGCTTCGAATGATTCGACGAGCGGCTGGACGTTCTGTGGTCGTCGCATCACTGGTACGAACACGGCGATGTGCGCTTCGCTTTTAAGCGTTATCGAGGTGTTCAAGGCGATCGTTGAGGCGTTCATCGAGCCAGACATGTTTCAGGTGGGTGGTTTTGACACCGGAGTGGATGTGGATCGGGATTTCGAGGGCGTTGGCTCGCATGCAGAACGCTAAATCTTCGCTGATCCAGTGTCCGCTGGTCGGGTTACGGACCGGCGAGTACCACGACTCTCCGTACTCGGCTGCGATCTTCACGAAGGCGCTCTTGTGGATCAGGATGAACGCTGATCCGGTGGCAGCACATTGGAAGAACTGGTCCCTCGGGTAGTCGGTGACGGTGGTGTAGCCGGTGACGTCACCTTCAAGCACCCAGTCAAATACGGTTGGTGCGGGTTGGACGAGCATGCCGCCGACGCCGTCAACACCGACTTCCCGCATGGCGAAGCACAGCCCGCCGACGATCGGTGCGGTTTCGGGGTCAGCAACTTCGAAGAGCCGGTCGATGGCGTTGGCTTCGAATCCCATATCGGTGTCGAGCCACATCAACCATTCGACGTCGCCGCCGTGACGCACGAATTGTCGGACGGTGTCGTTGCGGGCTTGGACGATGCCGCCGGTCCCGTATCGGGTGGCTAGCCAGCCGCCGCCGATGATCCGCTGGTTGTTGGCTACGTCGTGTGCGATGGTTGCCATCAGTGACTGGTGCCACGAGTGGGCGACTTCTTGTCCGTGGACGTAGGCGATGCAAACTTTGTCGGGAGCCTTCGCCGGGAAGGTTCCGGGCTTCGAGCGTTTCTTCACGACTCGGTGGTTTTGCGGGGGCGGCTCGTCTTGCGTTGTTCGCCGGGAGCGGCGGTCGCCTGCTCGACGGTGCGGCTGCTGCGTGGCTCGTCGAGGTGACGGAACAGATCCGGTCGGTAGATGACGAACGGGTCTTTGGCGTCCCAGACGACGCCTTCGGTGAGCCTGACTCGTACACCGTTTTGGTCGGCGGTGGTGCAGGTTGCGATGGCGACTACGTGGTTGCTCATGGGCAGTGTCTCCTGTGGGCAGTGGGTGGGCAGGTGCCCGAGCCGACGTGACTGCCCCTGCACATCGGCTCGGGCGAACAGATTTGCAGTCAGGCTATCAGAACGAGGTGAGCCGGAGCGCACGCTCCGGCTAGTCCTGTTGGTTGGTTAGGTGCCGGGGACTGGTCCAGCAAAGTTGGTGCCACGCCAGTTGTCTGCACACCACTCACACCAGTCGATCGGTGAGGAGCGGAAGTAGATCGCCTGTCGCTTGCTGTCGAACTCGCAGCAGCCTCCGTGCTCGTCGCAGACCAGCATCCATGACAGGTCGTCGCCTTCGGTGAGGGTGACGTGGGTGCCGGTCTGTCTTGCCTTCGTAGTGCTCATCACTTCTGTCCGTTCATGTAGAGGTCGTGGCGCTCGCCCTCGATCCTCGAGAACTCCCTGCCTCGGTAGGTGTGCCAGTGTCCGCAGGTGGTGCAGACCAGCCGGTATGCGCCGTCGCCCCAGATGCTCTCTTCGCCGACCGGCTCGATGTGGGTGCTGTGGATCGTGGTGTTCATGGTGGTTCCTCCTGTTGGTGGGTGTTCGTCAGGCTTCCCAGATGTTGTCGATCCGGTACCAAGCGTCCTCGTCGTTGTCGACCAGTTCGAGGTACTTACCCTCCGGCGAGTAGAGGCTCATGGCTCCGTACTCTCCCTCGATCCGGTATCCCTTGTAGGTGGTGTTGGTGGTGTTCTCCATGTGCACAGCATGCCAGCATTTGTGGACAGACGCAAGTGATTTCTTCAGATTTGTGAAGATTCTTTTGGTGCCCGAAAACGGCGAAAGCCACCCTCGAGGTGAGGGTGGCTCTCGCTTGTCTCGTCCCACCGATGGTGGGCTGGGATCACTGGTTCTGCAGGAGGCGGAACCCGAGATCGTTGACCGAGTCGAAGCCGTGGCGGGCGTAGGCGAACCATCCACGCTGACCGCTCGGGCGGTTGTTCCCGGTGGCGAACAGGTGCGGGATGAGTTCGACGCTCATACCGGCACGCTGGGCCACGAGAAAGTTGCTGAAGTCACCGACGACGAGGATGTTCGCAGCACCGGTGGTGCCAGTGAACTCGGGGGCGTAGTCGGTGGTGCGGATCGGACGTCCGAAGAGGGTGCCGATGCCACCAGCCTGCAGGTCCACCGTGTAGTAGGCGGAGTCAGCACCAGCAGCGAAGGTGCGGATCTCGTTCTCGACGTCGGTGTTCATGATCCACGTGGCGTTGGCTCGGTAGCGCTCGGGGAGCGACTTCCAAACCTTGAGCACGTCGACCGCACCGAAGGCACCGTCAGTGGTGACGACGACTTCGACGTTGGTGTTGGCGTCGAGCGCGGTGAACACACCGGTGGGGCTGCTGGAGCCGGAGCCGGTGATGGTCTGCTGGGCGACGAGGTCGATGTATCCCTGATCGAGCAGGCGACGCATCTCCGCAGCGAAGGCGGGGTAGTCGGAGCCAACCTCGATCGAGTAGGGGATGAAGCCTCGGGCGGTGTAGACCGGCACGGTGGGCTGGGCGAGCGTCGGGCTGTCGTCCGACACCTCGGTGCCCTCGCCGTCATACGACCACGACACTCCAGCCGAGGAGACACCCTTCCACTCGTCGGTGGTGATGGTGACGACTCGGGCGAGGTCGAGGACGGGGGCGGCGGCAGCGCCGGAGGTGAGGATGATCGACGGGTCGATCAGCACCGGGATGCCGAAGCCACCAGCCGAATCGGTGCCCTCGCTCATGGCACGGTACTCGTCGAGCGCACGAGCCTCGTCAGCGGTGAACGCCGGGGCGGTCTGGGTGACGCCCTTCATGAACGCCGTGCGGTACGCCTCGTTCTCGGTGAGGAGCATGCGCTTGGCGATCTGTCCGCCGTCGCAGTTGCCGTTCCGGGTGCGGAGGAGCATGTCGACGTGGTCGCCGTTGCGGGCGGGGAGTTCGCTGCGCTCGAGGAGAGCGAGGGCGGCGTCCCGAACCTGCGAGCGGCTGGCGGTCGAGACGTCGAGGACGGTCTCGGTGCGCTTCATCATCTGCGGGGCGTCGTAGCCGACGGCTCGCTCGACGATCTGCTCACGGGCGGCGGCGACACGGGCCTCACGAGCCTCGATCGCCTCGTACTCGGCCTTGCGGGCCTCGTGCTCGGAGAGAGCGGCCTCGAGTTCGGCGTCCTCATCCGGGGTGATCTCGTCACGCTCGGACAGGTCGACGATGCGAGAACGCAACTCCTCCATGTTGGAGAGAAGTTCCTGCTTCTTCATTTTCGTTCCTTCAGGGGTTGATGCCCGCAAGCCGGAGCCGTGCGAGGCGCTGGTTTCTGGTTGAACCGTGACCTGTCGTCGAGGGTTCTTCGGTTGACGAGTGGATCGTGTCCGGGTCGTCAACGTGATCTGTTTCGGCGAGCGACTCGAGGTCGGTGCCTGCCGCTAAGAGTAACGCAATCTCGTTTCTTACTTCGGCATCTTGTAGTGCGGTGAGTGCGGCTCGGCTGCGAACACCGACGGAGGTTTGTTCGTAGGCGGGGAACACGACGGGTCCGACTTCGTACAGTTCGACTTCTCGGATGGTGCGCTCTTCCATGCCGTCCATGCCTCGATCCCAGTCCTCGTTGAGGATTCGGAACCGGAATGACATGCCGGTGATGCCGCCGTCTCGGATGGCGTCTCGGACGGGCTGGACGAGCCAGTTGTCGGAGAGGCGTGCTTTGACTCGGAGACCGTGGGCATCTTCGTTGATGCTGGTGATTCGTCCGAGCGGGATGGAGCCGATCAGCGGGTGGGAGCCGTGGTCGAATTGGAGGATGGGCATCCGCATGCCGAGGGTGCGACGGAATGCGCCGGGTGCGATCTGTTCCCGATATTCGCCATATGAGTCCTCGATCACGGTCCACTGGTCGAACACGGCTCCGTAGCCGTCGAGGGTGAGACCGTCGGCGTTCTGTTCGACGGTGAAGTCGAGTTGGCGGACGATGTTGTCGGTGGATCGGGTGATCGTGGCGGTCATGTCGCTGCCTCGTTCTGCTTTGATCTGTTCCGCTTTGCGAGCGAACCATTCTCTTGCTGGGTTGGGGTTGAGTGGGTTGATTCCCCACAAATAGTGTGCCACGGCTCCGTTTCCGGGCCAGCCATCTGCGTCGCTGTCGTTGTTGTCTGCTGCGTCGAGGTCGACGGCATGGCGTGCCGCCCAAGCGTTCGCACGGATCACTTTGTCTTCGGAGATGACGCCGTCTGCCATCTGGCGTGCCACACGGATTGTTCCGTCGGTGAGTCCGTCGCCGCCGTGTCCTTCGGCTCGGAGTTCAAGTCCTCGTGCTGCGGCGGAGCGGATGTAGTCGGGCGGGTCGGTGTCGACTTGTCGTTGTTCGGCTCGTTCGCCTCCGGGTTCGATGCCTTCTTCGAGGGAGAGGGCGACCATCTGGTCGATGGCGTCCTGTTTGGTTGGGTGGCATCCCATCAGTTCGCCGTCTTGTTTGACGGTTGACCAGCCGGAGCAGTCGGGATGGTCGGATTGGATGAAGTAGGGCATCAGACGGCTCCGGCTGATGGTTCGGCTGGCTGCAACTGGACGGACAGGTTGCCGCTGTGTCGGAGCAGCGTCATGTCGCCAGTGGTGACGGCATCGACGACGCTGTTCGGGTCGAATCCGCCGTCCACCAACTGGCGCATCGTCGAGGCGTCTTTGGCTCGGATGTCTGCGGCGTCGAGTACGTCCTCTTGGAGGAAGGAGACGTCTCGGTCGTCGTACCAGAGGCGGACGGTCGGGTCGGGTGCCGTGAGCAGGGTGCCGAGTGCGGCGGCGGCGCTGCGCCACAGCGGTCGGATGGTGCCGTCGGCGAAGCGGCGGCGGGCGGCACCATAGTTGCCTGCGTTGAGGGCGGAGCCTGCGAGTCCTTCGCTGATGCCGAGGTAGGAGGCGGGTACTCCGGCTGCGGCTGCGATCCGGGTTTCGCCTGCGCCTTGCACGGCTTTCAGGTTGAGTTGATCGAAGTTGGCTCCGACGACTTTGACGTCGGCTCCGCCTCCGAGGTACAGAGTCTTGAACGCTCGGTCGACTCCCTTGTGTGATGCGTCGAGCCGGTTCACGAATGTTTCGAATGCTTCCTTCGTGATCTGCGGGTCGAAGGAGACGACGAGGTTGGGTGTGGCGGCGTTCCGCATGAACGAGTGTTTGTAGGTGGAGAATTCGTTGTCGGCTTCGACGTCGCTCATGACGGTGGAGAGCCATGTGCGTCCACGGAATTCGTGGGAGGGGTCGGGGAGTGGTTTGAAGTGGCACACTTCGTCGGGGGTGAACATGGCGACTTCTTGATGGTTGTCGTCGAGGACGGCGTAGCCGACGAGGTGTCGTCCGTAGGGTCGTCCGGTGACGGCGTCTTCTGCTTCGCCGGTGAGCACCATCGTTTTGGCTGGGTCGAGTCGCATCAGGTGGGCGCTGTTGCGGTCCTGCATTTTCACCCAGTAGGAGTTGCCGTACAGGTCGGCGTCTACGAGCATGCGGGCGAGGAGGTCGCCGGTGGTGCCGGTGCCCCACGGCTGTTCGAGGAGGGCGAGTTCTTGGTTGCCGAAGAGTCGTCCGGGTCGACCGTCTTGGAACGGTTGCCACAGGAAGCGGGCTTCGGCGAACACGAGCATGCGGGCGTGGATGGCGGCGGCAACGATCGGGTTCCGTTGGCCTTGTAGGGCTGTGAGTTCTTCGGGTGAGGCGACGGGTGCGACGTATCGGTGTCCGGCGTAAGCGAAGTCCTCGAACAGTCTGAGATAGTCGTTCCAAGACATCCCGTAGGAACGGGCCTCGGTCTTACCGAATAGATTCGCCAACGCCATTAGTCACGCTCCAACGCCACACCGAACAGCACCGCTCCGACGCCTGCCACCATGAATCCGGCTGCAGGGTGCGCCAGTCCAGCACCTATTGATGCTGAGACTACACCGCCAGCCTGCAGCAGAATCGCAATCGTGCGTTTCGTCATGGATCGCTCCTATTCGTATGCCAACCAGAGTTCGATCGGCTGTTCTTCCACTGGGGGTCGGGATGCACGATCCAACGCCATCACTAACGCTATCGCAGCATCGATCTTTCGTTTCGCCTTACCTTTGGACAGTCGCCAACCTTCGCTGGTTTGTCGTGGTGCGGCGGACAGCACTTGGTCGGTGAACACTGGTGAGCCGGGATGTGTGAGTTTGCTGCCGCAGATGATTTCGTAGGCTCGTTGGCAGGCTGGCACCATGCGTTGTGAGGACTGTGGGAATTCGACCATGCGTAGCCCGTCGTCGAGTAGGGATTGGGCGGAGCGTTCGAAGAAGGCGGGGTCGTAGCAGAGTTCGACGCAGTCGTAGGTTTGGTGGAGGTGGCGGAGGTGTTCTTCGATGGCGTACACGTCGATGGTGTTGCCTTCTGGTAGCCAGATTTTGGATTCGCAGATGTAGCGGTCGTCGTCGGTTTTTTGGACGGCGACGATGGCGATGGAGTCGTGTTTGAGTGCCATGTCGATGCCGACCCATGTGGTGGCGTTTTCGGCGAGTCGGGTGTTGGGGTTGCCGGATGCTTCCCAGACTCCGACGGGGAGCCAAGATTCGGTGGTGCGGGTCCATTGGTTGAGCCGGTAGCGGCGGAACGCTAGTTCCATCGTTTGGCGTGATGCGACTTCGAGATCTTCGATGTCGAGGAGGCCTTCTCGAAGGTTGGGGTTGGAGGCGTGCCATCCGTCGATGTCGTCAACGGGTGTGTTCTCTTCGGCTTCCCACCACCAGAATCCGAAGGACGGGTCGTCGATGTCTCCGCTGACGACCTGTTGCCCATATCGGTACAGTTCGCCGCACAGGGTTTCTTGATCGTGGCCTGCGGTGGTGATGCCGACGACGAGTGGATCGACTCGGGCACCGGAGCCAAGGGTGAGGGCATCCCACAAGTCGTGGTTGGGTTGGACGTGCACTTCGTCGAAGATGACGAGCGACGGGTTGAGTCCTTGTTGGAGGCGGGCGTCGGCTGACAGCACTCGGAAGATGCTGCCGGTTGATGGGTATTCGATGGCGTCCCGATACACCTTGCAGTGTTGGGCTAGTTCGGGTGCGTTCTGTACCTGCCATTTCGCTTCGTTGAAAACGATGCGGGCCTGTTGCCGGTCACCGGCTGCGGCGTACACCTCGGCTTGCTCGGTGGATTCGGTGAGTTGGTAAAGGGCGAGGCTGGAGCCGAGTAGCGACTTGCCGTTCTTGCGTGCCAGCCCGATGAGGGCACGCCGGTAGCGGAGCCGTCCGTCGGGGCGTCGTTCGAGGAGGCTGTCGAGTAGCCAGCGTTGCCAGTCGGTGAAGGTGAGTGGTGTTCCGGCGTGTGGACCTTTGGCGACGTGCAGAAGTGTTTCGGCGTAGTCGGCGACGAAGTCTCCGTCGGTGTCGTCGTTGCGGGGCAGGGTTGCCCAGCGGGGCATCCAGAGCGGGTCACCCGGTTTCGTTTCGTTCGGCACGTCGCCTTCGCACCTCCTCCAGAGCGGATCGGGCTTTTACTTCGGCGACGCCGAGCCGTGTCCGGTCGACCGGTGAGAAGCCGAGCATGGCGAGGTTGGCGGCGATCTCTTTATCGAGTGCTCGGAGTCCGGCTCGTTCCCGCCAGTCGCCTTCACGGAGAACGGAGAGACGCAGCAACTGTCGTTCGTCTAACTGTTCGCAGACGAGGAGCAGCAGGTCGCTGTCGGTGTCGGCGAGCCATGCTCGTCCGCTTCGCCATGCTCGTTCCCAAAGTTCTCGTCCAGCGGTCGATAGCGGTCGTGCAGGTTCGGGTGGTACGTCGCTTGCCGGTAGCAGTTCGACGACGTTCTTGTCGGGAAGTTTGCGTCCACCGGGGTTGCCGGTGCGTCGTTTCACTTCGGTTGGTTTCGGCGGTCGGCCTGTGGGTCGAGCCATTACTTGTCCTTCAGGAAGTCATGCGGGTTGCCGGTGGCTTCGGCGATCGGCAGGTTGCCGGTGAGTGTCTGGTAGCGGGCGCAGATGACGTCGCAGTAGTGCTCGTCGAGTTCGATGGCTCGTGCTCGTCGTCCGAGGGTTTCGCAGGCGATGAGCGTTGAGCCTGATCCGGCGAACATATCGAGAACGATCTCGTTGCGACGTGTGTGGTTGCTGATCGCATGAGCGATCAGATCGATCGGTTTCATGGTCGGGTGGTCGTCGGAGCGTGATGGACGGTTGTGTTCCCAGATGCTGTCCTGTTTGCGGTCCGGTGGTTCACGGTGTGCGCCTCCGGGTGCCCAACCGTAGAACAGAGGCTCATGCCGGTAGTGGTAGTCGAGTCGGGATAGGACGAGGCTGTTCTTCACCCAGATGAGTGTCTCACGGTAGATGCCGAGGTCAAGAAGTGTTTGGAGGAAGGTGACGTGAACTTCGCCGCCTTGCGGTCCGGCAACGAACCATGAGCCTCCGGGTTCACAGACGGTGAGCGCCGACGTGAATGCTTCGTGTAGGAGTACGGAGAGGTCATCGGTCTCGAGGCTGTCGTTGGCGATCGGACGATGCTTGTCAGGTCTGCCGTTCGACTTGTAACTGATGCCGTAGGGCGGGTCGGTCCACACCATGTGCGCCCTGTCGCCTGCCATCAGTTTGGCGTACACGCCGTCGTCGGTGGAGTCGCCGCAGATGAGCCGATGCTCGCCGAGTAGCCAGACGTCGCCGACGGCGGTGCGGGCGATCACATGCTCCGGTACATCATCGGCGTCCTCAGGGATCACTGGTTCCTCGGGTTCGAGGGCTTCGATGAGGTCGTGCATGTCTTGCTCGGACCAGCCGGTCATCTCGAGCAGTGCGGCGTCGGCCTTGTGGACTTCTTCGATGAGGGCGAGGAGTGCTTCCTCGTCGTAGCCACCCAACTCGGCGGTGCGGTTGTCTGCGAGAGCGAACGCCTTCGCTGAGGCGTCGTCGTCGTCGACCCAGACGACGGCGATCTTGTCCCAGCCGAGTCGTCGGGCTGCTTGGAGCGTATGGTTCCCGGCGATCACTGTCCGGTCGCCCCGGCGAGCAACGATCGGCTTGCGCTGACCAAACTGCTCGAGGCTGCGTGAAACTGCGTCCACGTCGCCTTTGCGTGGGTTTCCCGGCAGCAGTTCAAGTTCGCCGATCTCAACGGCAAGGCTTTCCAAGTCGGGCAGAATCATGTTTCCTCACTTTTGGGTTTCGTAATAGTTTCGCCGATGCGTACGGAGAGG
>Ga0070754_10001843_pt1 | contig 16359 bp, 17 predicted proteins | sample VirMetDEL_Sep_01_FD_75181 | JGI IMG/M metagenome (GOLD analysis project Ga0070754, IMG submission 75181) | Aqueous microbial communities from the Delaware River and Bay under freshwater to marine salinity gradient to study organic matter... | ecosystem: Environmental > Aquatic > Marine >... | reverse complement strand
GGGAAGATAAAAGGCTTGCACACTTGCATTCCCGATATATCTTAGACGCATCACGACTCGATAAGGAAGGTCCGTAATGTTTCGAGGACATCATCATCATCATCGCGGCACGGGCGCGAAGTTCGGGCCGCGCGGGCGTGGCCATTGGCGCCTTTGTGGCCAAGCTGGATGTGGTGCGAGAGCAGACCGTTGGCAGCACGTTGCGCGAGATCATCGAACTGGTGCTCGAGCACAGCGGACTCATCGAACACTACCGGGCCGAACGCGAAGGCCAGGACCGGGTGGAGAACCTGGAGGAACTGGTGAACGCGGCAGAAAGTTTCGTGAGCATCGAGGGCTTTGGTCGCGATGCGGTGGCGCTGCCGGTGGACGAGCTGGGCAGGGCACTGACGCAGAGTCCGGTGAGCCAGGGGCTGGATCCGGGCTTGCCTGTCACCAATGAACCCCTGGCGCCCGACGCCGAAACCGGCGAAACCCTGAGCCCGCTGGCCGCCTTTCTCACCCACGCCGCCCTTGAATCGGGCGACAACCAGGCCCAGGCCGGACAGGACGCCGTGCAGCTCATGACCGTTCATGCCGCCAAGGGCCTTGAATTCGACTGCGTGTTCATCACCGGCATGGAAGAAGGCCTGTTCCCTCATGAGAATTCCATGAGCGATCGAGCAAGCCTGGAGGAAGAACGCCGCCTGATGTATGTGGCGATCACGCGGGCGCGCAAGCGGCTCTACCTGAGCCACTCGCAAACCCGCATGCTGCACGGCCAGACCCGTTACAACCTGAAGAGCCGTTTCTTCGACGAACTGCCCGAGGCCTGCCTGAAGTGGCTCACGCCGCCGCAACCCGCCTGGGGCGGGGGTGGCGGCACCTGGCAGAACGGCAGGCGCAACTCTGGCGCAACACCTGTCCTGCAGCCGTCGTGGTCACCCGGGTTCAACGACAAGGGCGACCCCAAAGGTCTGGGCCAGACCGCGCCCGAGCCCGACCGGGGAACCGACATCCACGCCGGCCAGGCCGTGTTCCACAACAAGTTTGGTGAAGGCAAGGTGCTCGCGGTGGAGGGTGCAGGGGCCGACGCGCGCGCGCAGGTGAACTTCACGCGCCACGGCACGAAATGGCTGGCACTGAGCGTGGCCAAACTCACGCCGATCACCTGAATTCTCTGGCCGGCTTCGCAGAGATCCCCAGTACACGCACCACACCCCGTTCCACCGCCGCCAGTTCGACGCCCGATGCGTTGCGCACCGCCACCTGCTCGTTGCGCCAGACGCCCGCAAGGCCGCCGGTGCGCAGGTGATTCGCCAGCAGGGCCAGCGCCTCGCTGGCATCACCCTCTGTGGGCCAGTGCGCGCCCAGCCTTGCCCACAGATCCGGGTGCACCGAACCGATCACATGCTCGCCCACACACAACGGCAGGCGCGGAGATGCTGGCGCCGCGCTCAGGCGCTCGCGGCAGGCGTTCAGCCAGTGCTGCAGTTCGGCGGCAATGCGCGGGCTCAATGGACGCCAGGGGCGGTCAAGGACATCCTCAGGTACCGATCACGCCGCCGTCGTCCCTGGTGATGACGATGGTGGCCGAGCGCGGGCGCTTGCCAGCGCCGTAGCCGACATTGGCCGGCCACTGGCTCTCATACTTTGACGGGTCCATCACGTCGGCCATGCTGGTGCCTTCGCCTGGGTGCTGGATGTTCACGAAGATGGTCTTTCCATCGGGTGTTTCGCACCAGCCGGTGATCTCGCAGCCTTTCGGACCCACGAGAAAACGTTTGAGCGTGGAGGTCGTGGGCGTCCTGCCCACGCGCGTCTCCACTGACTTGGTGGAGCCATCGGCCATCTTGTGGAGCACCGTCCTGGGGCCGCCGTCGCCGACTCGGCCCGGCACAGCCGCCAGCATCATGCAGTTGGTCTGGTCGGTGTAGGCGCCGTCGTCGGTCTGGATCCAGCAGATGCCTGTGGAAGGGCTGAACACCAGGCCGTCGGGGGCCGACATGTCGTTGTCGTCTGTCAGGCTGGAGAGGTTGACGGTCGCCTTGTCGGCGTTTGCCTCTGCACCAAACACGTAGATGTCCCACTTGAACGAGCTGCCCGACGGGGAGGCATCGGCCAGGCGCACGATGTGGCCGTGCACGTTGCCCTTCTGCTCCTTGCTGCCCTTCATGTCGCTGTACACGCGCGGGTTGACCGCGTCCACCGTACCCACGGTGCGGGCGCTGTTGTTGGTCAGCGTCATGTAGAGGTCGCCGGTGCGGGGGTTGATGCCGCCCCACTCGGGTCGGTCCATCCGCGTGGCGCCCACGGCGTCGGCGGCCAGGCGCGTGAAGATGGCGACGTCGGCGTCGGTCTTGAACTCGAAGTACGAGCTGTTCGCGATCACGGGGTTGTTCAACGACAGTTCCAGCCACTCACCACTGCCGTCGCCCTTGAAGCGCGCAACGTACAGCGTGCCCTTGTCGAGATATTTGTCGCCAGCGGACATGCGGTTGGCGGCCTTCGCATCGGCGGGGTCCCACTTCGCGGCAGACACGAATTTGTACATGTACTCTCCGCGCGCGTCGTCGCCCATGTAGGCCACGATCGGCTGGCCCGCCACGGGCCGGGCGAAGGACACGCTTTCATGGGCAAAACGGCCCAGGCCAGTGCGTTTGCGCATCACGGATCGAGCGTCGTAGGCATCGAGCTCGACCACATAGCCAAAGGTGTTCATCTCGTTGCGGTAGTCGTCTCGGGCGCTCGCTCCGGTGGCGCTGTTGTTCCAGCGCGCATACATGTCGGCGGTGCCACCGGTTTCCCAGCCGTGGCGGCTGGGCGCACCAGCCTTGCGGCCGTAGCGGTTGAGCGCATGCACCTGCTTGTCCTTCTTGCGGGCTTCGTCGTCCTTCGCATCGCGGAAGAAGTAGCCGAACCAATTCTCCTCACCCGACACGAAAGTCCCCCAGGGCGTCCTGCCGGTGCCACAGTTGTTCAGCGTGCCGCGACATGCGGTGGCATTGCCGCTGAACTTCGTCACCAGGTGCTCGCTGCCACGGGCCGGGCCGTGGATGGCGGCTTCGGTCATGGCGGTGACGCGCCGGTTGAAGGGCGATGACTGCTTGTAGCCCCACTGTTTCCCGCCGCGCTCGACTTCGACCACCGCAAGCCCGTGGATCATGAGCTCTTTGTCGATTTCGGCCGCCGGGCGCGGCAGGTTGGCGGTGCCGCCGGTGGGGTGGATGAAAAAGGAACTGCGCTTTTCGTCGGTGGTGGCCTCGTGGTTCATGGCCAGCAGGCCGCGCGTCGTGGCGCTGTCCGACGGTTTGCCCTGCGCGTCCAGGCCGAACCATTCCATGCCGTCGTGGTGATCGCCAGCGCGGTTGCCAAAGTCGCCATCGGTGCCGTCGTTCCTGTAGGCCGGTGTGTTGGCGGTGATCGGATCGCCGAGGGCGTAGATGACTTGCGCCAAGTAGCCCGGGGGAATCACCACCCTGTCCGCAAGGCTCTTCGCCACGGGCGTGAACCCGAGGGAATTGACGGCAGCCGGCAGCGGTGCCTGGGTGGCGGAGGCACAGCCGGCGAGCGAGCCAGCGCCAGCCAGTGCGGCAACGCCGGCCATGCCCATGCCTCCACGCAAGAGGCCGCGTCGGCTCATGCGGGTCGCCAGCACCTCGTCAAACGCGGGGTTGCCGCTGCGGTTGGAGTCTTCGTCGTTGAACTGGGCGGTGGGGCGAGTGTTGTCGTGGGGCATGTGAGTGACCAGCAGGTGATTGGACCAGAGCGGATCATCTGCAGTCAGTGTGAAAGTCCGGTGACACACCGGTGGCGCAAACGTGTCCGGGATGTCACGCGGCACGGTGGGTTGAGCGCCGCACGCTCGTTTCACGCAACGCCATGAGCGCGACCAGGGCGGCCACGCCCAGCCCCGCCGACAGCCACAGCGCGCCCGAGCCCCATTGCACCAGCGCCAGCCCGAACAGAAACGGGGCCAGCGCCTGCGCCACGCGCGCCGGCAACATCAGCCAGCCCTGGCGTTGCCCGTAGCCCTGGGGCCCGAACAGCACCAGTGGCAGCGTGCCTTTGGCGATGGTGAGGATGCCGTTGCCGGCACCATGCAGCACAGCGAAAAGCGGCGCGGCCACCGGGGCGGCGATGAGCAGTGCCGCCACACCCACCGGATGCCCCAGCGCAGCGAGGCGCGCCGACAACAAGGGATGAACATGGCGCAGGAAGCCGAATTCCAGCAACCGGCCCGCCACCTGGGCTGGGCCGATCAAGGCACCCACACCCACGGCCACTGCCAGGCTGGCGCCGTTGGCCTGCAACAGCACCGGAAGATGCGCCGCCATGGCCGTGCTGATGAACCAGGTGGCGGCAAACACGAAAGCCAGCAATGCGGTGGTCGTGCGCGGTCGGGCGATGGACGTCGGCTCGGCGTCGTTGGCGATGGGTCTGGCAGGGTGCTGTGGCACCACGGCGGGTGCCCGTGGGAGGAGGGCGTTCAAGGGAAGACCCAGCACCAGATGCAGACCCGCCCAGGCGAAGCAGGCTCCCCGCCAGCCGACCTGTGTTTCCAGCAAGGTCGAGAGTGGCCAGCCCACGGTGCTGGCAAAGCCCGCGACCAGTGTGATGCCTGTGATGGCGTTGCGGGAGCCATGGCCGTAGAGGCGCACCAGCGCCGAGAAAGCGGCTTCGTACAGGCCGCTGCCCATGGCCAGGCCAATCAGCGCCCACGCAGCGAACAGCGACCACACACCCTGCGATGCGCCGAGCGCGATCAGCCCGAGGGCAAACAGCAGGCTGGTGCCCATCAACACCGGGCGCCCGCCATGCCGGTCAATGGCGCGCCCGGCCCATGGCCCGACCAGTGCGGACACACCCAGCGCAACCGAGAAAGCGGCGAACACGCTGGGTGTCCCCACACCGAGGTCGCGCGCCATGGGCGCTGCGAGCATGGCGGGCAGGTAATAAGTGGACGCCCAGGCCAGCGTCTGGGCCGTTCCCAGCGCCGCGACGGTGCCGACGTGGCTGGCTCCGACCATGTCAGAGCGCCCCTACGAGCCGCTTGAGCAAGGCCACCCGCTCGGGATTGACGCAGTAACAGGTGCGCTGTTCTTCGGCCGCGCCCAGCACCAGCCCGGCGTCCTTGAGCATCTTGACGTGCTGCGAGGTGGTGGAAGGCGCCAGTCCGACCACGTCGGCCAGATTGCCGAAATAACAGGTGCCGTGGTGGGCCAAGTGCTGAAAAAGCCGGATGCGCGCAGGGTGCGCCAGGGCCTTGAGCAGTGCGGCCAGTTCTTCTGCTTCCTGCAGTTCTGCCGCAGCGGAGCGTGACAGCCGTGGTTTCTTCATGGCCTTCGTTCGTTGTTCGTAGAAATGCGAACGAATATAGTGGGGGGTGTTGAACGCGTCAAGCCGGATGGGACCCAACCCGGGCCGCGTCGAGGAGAGAATAGGCAACCTCCGAGGCACAGCCCATGACCATCAGCTGGAATCCCAAACCCGCCGAGAGCGCACGCAGCGGCATCGAGGTGCTGCCCGATGGCCGCCTGCGGTGCTGGATCGAGCACGATGTGCTGTGGGGCGTGACCCCGTCCATGCTCGTCTGGTGGTTTCGCCACCTGGAAGGCGACATGGATTTCGAAGGCCAGCGGGTGTCGCGCTACCACGTGTGGCATCCCCGGGACCATGTGCAGGTGTCTTATGCGCGCCGGCTGCCCGATGGCAGTGTGGGCGTTGGCGCACAGTTGCATATCGTGGAGGTGTTTGGTGGCGATCCACGCTACCGGGTTGACGCACTCAGCGACATCGTCCGGCTCGATGAACAAGGCTTCGGGCACCGTCCGCAGTGGCATGGTCTCAAGGCGGCAGCCATGGACTACACCTTCGAGGCGACTCCGGGCGGCACGCGTTACGTCAACAGCCTGACGATCGGCTTTGCCTCTGCCTGGGCCAGGCCTCTCAACGCCTGGATAAGGCGCTTTGTCTTCGACACCGACCGAGCCCGCGCGTGGATCCGCCACAACATCGAGGAAGTCGGGCAGTTCGAGCGTTTTCTGCCGGCGCTCTTCGCCAGTGAAGCTGGCTCAGATCGATGAACCTGGCGACGAACGTGGCAGCTCACCCGGTCTGTGCACGCCGCCACGCCGCCGGCGGCTGGCCCACCAGGCGCTTGAAGGCGCGCGAAAAGGCGGCCTCTGAGTCGTAGCCCACTTCCTGAGCCACCGTGGCCACCTTGGCGTGTCCCTGGCGCAGCAGCCCCGCGCCGAGCTGCATGCGCCAGTTCGTCAGGTATTGCATCGGCGCCTGGCCGGTCAGTTCCACGAAGCGCTCGTGCAGCGCCGAGCGCGACAGGCCGACCTGCCGTCCCAGTTCCTCCACGCTCCAGGCGTCTGCCGGTCGTTCGTGCAGCAGTGAAATGGCCTGCCCCACGTGGCGGTCCCGCAATGCGCCCAGCCATCCTGCCGAACCGGGCGGCAGCGATTCGAGGTAGCGACGTGCGGCATCGACAAACACGAACTCGCTGGCCCGCTCCAGGATGGCGGCGCTGCCCGCGCGGCGCTCGCGCGATTCCGACACCGCTTGGTCGAGGAGCTGCATGGTCCATGCGCCGAGGGAACCGGCACGCAGGTGCAGTTGCGGAGGCAGCGCGTTGATGAGTGGGTTGAAGGGCTTCATGTCGCAGGCCACGAAGCCGCACACCACCACCGAGCGAGCGTCGTCGGCCGGGCCGGGCAGGCCGGGCCGCAGCACGCCACGGTGGTAGGCCACCGGGATCGGCTTGGGATCGTTGCGGGTTTCGTAGCGCCAGCTGCTCTCATCGGCGATGGCGTGAATGCCGGGTGCGCTGGAAATCACGTGGCCGTCACCGCGCGGAAACATGATGATGTCGCCGGTGGCCAGCCGCACGGGCGCCTGGCCGTCGGAGGCGGCCCAACCCTCTCCCCTTGCCATGAGGTGGTACGCGAGCACGTGGTCCGCACCGGGCATGAGGGCGCCAGCCAGCATGGGCGAAGGCGGGGTTTCTGCCGCCCACTCGCCGTCGAAGCTCACGTAATAGAAGATCGCGCCGCGCAGACGCACGCTGCGCAAGACGTCGGACAAGGGGTCGTGACTCATCCAGGGCTCCATGCGTGCGTTGTCTCGATCAAGTCGCGCGGACGCACGGCAAAGGCCCGACCTTGTGCGCCACCAAAGGCGGACGCGCGAGCAAATATGCCGAACGCAAGGTGAAGCGTCAATCCCGGCGGCTTTCGAGAATCGATCCATCGGCGCCACCTGCGTCGATCGACCTCGATCAACCACTCTCAGGAGCAGACACCATGAACACCGTCATCGACAAACCCGCCCCCGACTTCGCCGCCATCAAGCAGCGCCAGCAGGCCACCTGGGCCAGCGGCGACTACGCCGCGATCGGCACCACCTTGCAGATCGTCGGCGAGACGCTGGCCGAAGCGGCCAATGTGCGCGCCGACGAGGCCGTGCTCGACGTCGCTGCCGGCAACGGCAATGCCTCGCTGGCCGCGGCGCGCCGCTACGCGAAGGTCACGTCCACCGACTACGTGCAGGCCCTGCTGGACAAAGGGCGCGCCCGGGCGCAGGCCGAGCACCTGCCGGTGCAGTTCCAGCTCGCCGATGCGGAAAGCCTGCCCTTTGCCAACGCCAGCTTCGATGTGGTGCTCTCCACCTTCGGCGTCATGTTCACGCCCGACCATCAGCGCGCCGCCAGCGAGATGCTGCGCGTGCTGCGTCCCGGTGGCCGGATCGCTCTGGCGAACTGGACGCCAGCGGGCTTCATCGGCCGCCTCTTCAAGGTGATTGGCGCACACGTTCCGCCGCCGGCGGGCGTCCAGTCGCCCGCGCTGTGGGGCACCGAACCGCACATCGTCGAACTCTTCGGCGCCCAGGCCGCGCAGATCGAATGCCAGCGTCGGCAATTCAACTTCCGCTACCGCTCGGCGGCGCATTTCGTGGCGGTGTTCCGAGAGTTGTACGGCCCCACGCACAAGGCCTTCGCGGCCCTCGACGCCGCCAGTGCGCAATCGCTCGAGAGCGCCATCACGGCGCTGCTCGACGAGCTGAACGTCGCCGGGCGCGACTCGCTGGTGGTGCCGAGCGAATACCTCGAGATCGTCGTCACCAGGCACTGAAGCCCCATCCATCTGAAAACTGAACATTGACTCGACGCATGGGGTCCGATATGAGCGAACACACCATCGAAGCCGACTACGTGATCGTCGGTGCGGGGGCCGTGGGCATGGCGATGGCCGACACGCTGACGGCGGAGACCTCGGCCCTCATCGTGATCGTGGACCGCCGCGCGTGGCCTGGTGGCCACTGGAATGACGCCTACCCCTTCGTGCGCCTGCATGGCCCCTCGGTCACCTACGGTGTGAACTCCCTGCCCCTGGGCAGTGGCGGCATCGACACGGGAGGGCTCAACGCAGGGCTCAACGAACTGGCCAGTGGTCAGGAGATCTGCGCCTACTACGAGCGCGTGATGCGGGAGACCTTGTTGTCCAGTGGCCGTGTGAAGTGGCTGCCACTGCACGACGTGGACGCGGACGGCGTGGCCGTCTCGCTGGTGAACGGCCGGCGCACCCGCCTCGTGGCGCGGCGCCGCTGGGTGGACGCCACGCAGGCCGACACCCAGGTGCCGGCCACCCACGGGCCGCGTTTCGCGGTGGCCGAAGGTGTGACGTGTCTGACACCGACCGAGCTCACGCAATGGGATCAGCCCGCGGCCGGCCACGTGATCGTGGGCGGCGGCAAGACGGCCATGGACACGGCGCTGTGGCTGCTGGGGCAGGGCGTACACCCCGATGCCATCACCTGGATTCGCCCGCGCGAGGCCTGGTTGCTCAACCGCGCCAACGTGCAGCCCACGGAACCGTTCGCTCACCAGACGCTGGCCGCCATCGTGGCTGAACTCGAGGCCGCGCGCGATGCCACTTCACTGCCGGATCTGTTCCACCGGCTGGAAGCGGCACAGCTGCTGCAGCGCATCGACCCCTCGGTGGAGCCCACGATGTACCGCTGTGCCATCGTGAGCGTTGCCGAACTGGCCCAATTGCGCCGGATCAGGCGCGTGGTTCGGATGGGCCATGTCAAGGCCATCGAGCTCGATCGCATCGTGCTGGACGACGGCGAGATGCCGACCACCGCAGGGCACGTGCATGTGCACTGCAGCGCAGGCGGGTTGCCGCGCGGCCCTGTGGAACCGGTGTTTCAGGGGCCGCTCATCGTGCCGCAATACGTGCGGCGCTGCGCGCCCACCTTCAGCGCGGCGTTCATCGCTCATCTGGAGGCGACCATCGACGACGAGCATGAAAAGAACGCCCTGTGCGCTCCTGTGGTGGTCCCGCAGGTGCCGATCGACTGGTTGCGCATGCACCTGCAGACGGCGGGCAACCAGCTTCGCTGGTCGAAGCACCCTGCATTGCAGGTCTGGTTGCGAAGCTCCAGGCTGGAGGCCTACACCGGCATGTTCGAGCGTCTGCAGAGGAGTCCGGCCCCCGGCCTGGAGGTCTTGCAGGCGAAGTTGAGGACGGCTCGCGGGCCGGCATATGAACGGATGGCCGAACTGCTTCGCGCTTCCCACGGCGCACAGGCGCCGGCAAGGTCCTCCCCGCTCGCCGGAGAGAAGCTCAGGACGCGTTCTTCTCACCGCTTGCCAGGCGAGCATCCGAGCACATCGGAAAAGCCGGTGTTCTGACACTCTGCAAGGTGACGTGCGTGATCCCGAACTGGTGGAGCAACAGTTCGGTGACGTCATGAAGGAAGGCATCGTCTGCGGGACCGTCGGGCATCACCAGGTGCGCGGTCAGGGCAATGCGCTGTGTGCCCATGGCCCAGCTGTGCAGATCGTGCACCCGGCTTACCCCCGGTTGCCCGGCAAGGCAAGCTTCCACCGCCAATGGATCGATGCTGTCGGGCACGCCGTCGAACAGCAGGTGCAGCGATTGTTTGAGCAAGTTCGCGGTGCCGACCAGGATCACCGCCGCGATCAGCAGGCTGGCCACCGGATCGAGCCAGACCCAGCCCATCCACAGCGTCAGTGCACCGGCCACCACCACGCCGGCCGACACCAGGGCGTCGGCGGCCATGTGCAGAAAGGCGCCGCGGATGTTCAGGTCGGACTTGCCTCCCTGCATGAACAACAGGGCCGTGACCGTGTTGACCACGATGCCGATGCCGGCCACAACCATGATGGTCGCCCCCTCGGCGCTCGCCAGGAGGTCGGGCGATGTGAGCCGACCCACCGCTTCCCAGGCCAGCGCGCCCATGGCCACCAGCAACAGCAGGGCATTGGCAAAGGCGGCGAGGATCGTGCCGCGTTGCCAGCCATAGGTGTGACGGTGGTTCGGGCGCAGCCTGCTGGCCAGGGCAGCGCCCCAGGCCAGCACCAGCCCGGCCACGTCGCTCAGGTTGTGGCCGGCGTCGGCCAGCAGCGCCAGGGAGTTGATCTTCCAGCCGTAGAAAGCTTCAATGGCCACGAACGCAATGTTCAGCGCAATGCCGATGGCAACGGCCGGTTGTCTGATATGGGCTCTTTCGAGCTGGGGTCTCCGGCAACACGGGATGGATGGTGTCAGGGTACGCCTGATGTGTCGGAGTCGGGTTGTTACAGGTCAACTGCGTCTGCGTGGGCTGGAGTCCCGAGAAATTTCACGCATACCTGCATCTTTTGGCCACCTGCTCCGTCTTCAAAACATGAGCGCCCTGACCACCCAACTGACGCGCTGGCCGCAAAGGCAGCCGCTTGCATTTCTGTTGATTGCCGCCGCCGTCTGGCTGGGGCTGTACCAGCTGTTGATACCGTTCTCCGAGGCGGTGGTGGCGGCCTTGCCGGTGGAGCGGCAGAGCCACCTGGGCAACTCGCTGCAGTTCTTCTTCTATGACGTGCCCAAGGTCTTGCTGTTGCTGACGGGCGTGGTGTTTGTGATGGGCATGGTGAACACCTATTTCACGCCCGAGCGAACCCGCGCGCTGCTGGCCGGGCGCACGCACGGTGTGGCCAACGTCATGGCCTCGGCGCTGGGCGTGGTCACGCCGTTCTGCTCCTGCTCCTCAGTGCCGCTGTTCATCGGCTTCGTGCAGGCCCGTGTGCCGCTGGGGGTGACATTCTCTTTCCTGGTGACGGCGCCCATGGTGGACACGGTGGCCCTGACGCTGCTGTTCTCGCTCTTCGGTTTCAAGGTGGCTGCGCTGTACCTGGGCTTCGGCATGGCCCTGGGCGTCGTCGCCGGGCTGGTGATCGGCGCACTCAAGCAGGAGCGTTACCTGGAGGACTGGGTGCGCGAAATGCCCCAGGTATTGGCCGATGTGGACCTGCAAGCGTTGACGATGGTCGACAGGATGGCTGCCGGCATGGCCTCGGTGCGCGAGATCGTGGGCAAGGTCTGGCCCTATGTGCTGGCCGGCATTGCGGTGGGCGCGGGCATCCACGGTTACGTGCCGCAGGAATTCCTGGTGTCGTTCATGGGCAAGGACGCCGCCTGGTGGTCGGTGCCGCTGGCGGTGGTGATGGGGGTGCCCATGTACGCCAACACCGCCGGCATCCTGCCAGTGGTCGAGGCCCTGACCGCCAAGGGCGCGGCCATGGGTACGGCGCTGGCATTCATGATGAGTGTGGTGGCCTTGTCCCTGCCCGAGATGATCATTCTGCGCAAGGTGCTCAAGCTGCGCCTGATCGCCACCTTCGTCGGCATCGTCGCTCTCGGGATACTGGCGGTGGGCTTCATCTTCAACGCGATCCTCTGACACTCCCTTCAACCCACCCGAGAGACACCCCCATGCATGTGCCATCTCCCCGACTCAAGCAGCTGCTGACGGCCTGCCTGGCGACCATGCTGGCCTGGTCGGCCCAGGCGGTCGACATCGTCTTCAGGCCCGTGGCAACCGGCGTCTACGCCTACGTGGGCGACACCGATGGCCGCACCTACGAGAACGAAGCACTCAACGCCAACCTGGGGCTGGTGGTCACCCCGGCGGGCGTGCTGCTGATCGACAGCGGCGCGAGCCTGCAGGGCGCGAAGCAGATCGCCCTGGCCGTGAAAAAGGTGACCGCGCAGCCGATCAGGTGGGTGATCAACACCGGCGGTCAGGACCACCGCTGGCTGGGCAATGGATTCTTCAAGGCCCAGGGCGCCGAGATCATGGCCCACGCCAATGCCGAGGCCGACATGCGCGCCCGAGGGCTGGAGCAACTGAATGCGAATGCGCCGGTGCTCAGGGAAAAGCTCGATGGCACCGAGCTTGTGCTGCCCACCCGCTGGCTGAAAGACGCTGACACGACGCTCGAACTGGGCGGCGTGGCCGTGCAGGTGGTGTACCGCGGAGGCGGGCACACGCCGGGCGACAGCGTGGTCTGGCTGCCGCAGAGCGGTGTGGTGTTCACCGGTGACGTGGTCTACGTGGACCGCATCCTGGGCCTGCACCCTGTGAGCAGGACACGAACCTGGGTGCAGTCCTTCGAAGCGCTGGAGGCACTCAACCCCAGGGTGGTGGTGCCCGGCCACGGCAACGTGACCACGCTGGCACAGGCACAGAGAGACACGGGTGCGCTGCTCAAGGCCTTGCGCAGCCACATGGGCAAGGCCGTGGAAGCGGGCACCGATCTGGCTGCGGCGGTCCAGAGCTTCGACCCGGCGCCCTTCAAGCACCTCAAGCACGTGGATGTCTGGCTCCCCCAGCTGGCCAACCGCACCTATCTCGAAATGGAACTGGAGTAAATCATGGACATCAAGGTACTCGGTACAGGCTGTGCCAACTGCAAAAGCACCATCGCCCTCATCGAACAAGTGGCCCAGGCCAAAGGCGTGCCGGTGACGCTGGAGAAGGTGGAGGAGCTGCGCGAGATCATGGGTTACGGCGTCATGTCCACCCCGGGCGTGGTGGTCGATGGCAAGGTCGTGCACGCCGGCGGTGTGCCCAGCCGGGACAAGATCGAGCAATGGCTCGTAACATGACACCTCACGGAGGTTGACTGGCTCGATGAAGCCAGGCGAATCCAACCACCTGCACTGCAAGCGAGCTGATCTGAAGCGGAGGAGGTTCCATTGAAGTTCAAGGACTACTACGCCATTCTGGGAGTGGCACGCGACGCGGGTGCCGACGACATCAAGAAGGCGTATCGAAAGCTGGCGCGCAAGTACCACCCCGATGTGAGCAAGGAGGCGGATGCCTCCGACCGCATGAGCGAGGTCAATGAGGCGAATGACGTGCTGTCCGATGTGGAGAAGCGTGCCGCCTACGACGCCATTGGCGCCGGACACCGGGCGGGCGAAAACTTCACACCACCGCCCGACTGGGATGCTGGTTTCGAGTTCAGGGGACGCCGCGCGCAGGGCGCGGACGGTGCCGACCACAGCGATTTCTTCGAGGAACTGTTTGGCCGCATGGGCCGGCAAGCTCGCCAGCAGGCCCATGGCCCTGAGGGCGCGCAACACTTCAGCGCTCGCGGCGAGGATCACCACGCCAGGATATTGCTCGATATCGAGGACGCCTGGCTGGGTGCCCGTCGCCTGCTCACGCTCAGGTCTCCCCAGATCGACGCACAAGGCCGGGTGGAGCTGGTGGAACGCACCCTGGAAGTCTCCATACCACCCGGGGTGAAGGCCGGCCAGTTGATCCGCCTGGCGGGGCAGGGCTCACCCGGGCAAGCCGGTGCTGCAGCCGGCGACCTCTTTCTCGAAGTCGGTTTTCGACCTCATCAGCGTTTTCAGGTCGACGGTTCCGACCTGGTCATGGCACTGCCGCTGGCCCCGTGGGAAGCGGCGCTGGGCGCCGTGGTTCCAGTGGTCATGCCCGATGGCAGTTCGCTGAAGGTCCGCGTACCCGCGGGCACTCAGGGTGGGCAGACCATCTCGGTGCGGGGCAAGGGGCTGCCCGCCAGAACGCCTGGCGATCTGGACCTGAAAGTGAGGGTGGTCTTGCCCAGCGCGCACGATCCGCGCGCCAGGGAACTCTACGAAAAGATGGCCGGCACGTTGCCCGATTTTGACGCTCGCAAGGTCCATGCGGCCGAGCAGGAGCGGCAGGCGCAAGGAGCTTCATGATGAAACACGAAATCTCGCGCGTTCAGGTGGTGCTGGACGACACCTGGCTGGATCTGGATCAGCTGTGCCGCATGGCCGACGTGTCCGAAGTGTGGGTGTGCCAGCGGATGGAAGATGGCTTGCTGGTGTCCGCCGCGCGGCAACCCGCCGAGACACCCCGATTCAGCGCCGACGATCTTCGGCGGGTGGTGCGCATGGCCCGGCTGGAACGCGATTTCGACGCGGTGCCCGAACTGGCGTCGCTGGTCGCCGAGCTCGAGCAGGAAATCGCCGTGCTGCGCGAAAAGCTGCGGCGTCTCGGTGGCTGATGCCGATCACACCGGCCCCGAGATTCAATCCTTCGAAGGCGCATCCGGTCCGGTCTTGAGAGGTGCACGGGGCACAAAGTCGTCGATGTGGCCCGCGCTGTCAAACGACACCTGGCAGGCCGACACCATGCGCTCGCGCATCCGCTGGCGCGCGCGCTGAATGCGCGACTTGGCCGCTGGCAGCGTGATTCCCTTGAGCCGCGCGTAGCTGGCCTGATCCATCGCCTGCAAATCGCACCATTCGATGATCTCGCGGTCTTGCGCCTCCAGCTCCGACAGCACACGCGGCAGGCAAACCGATGCCATGGCGTCCACCGGCTCGATCAGCGGCTGGGGCGCCGGCAGGGTTTCGAGGTCATCGGGCAGGGGCACGCTCCTGTGGCTGGCGCGCAGCCGGTCGGTCAGGGTGTTGCGGGTGACCTCGAACAGCCAGGCGCGTGGTTGCAGGACCTCGGCGAACCGCTCGCCCAGGTTCATCGTCTTCAAGAACACGTCCTGCAGGATGTCGTCCACCTCGCCGGGCACGGGGGCGTGCGCCCTGAGCCAACCGCGCAGTTCGGCCTCGTGGTGTTGCCAGGTGGACAGCAGAGCGTTCATGACGTGATGGAGGGCTGGCAGACGGGATCGACCGTGCACGGAGAACTCAGGGGGCGTGCTTCAGGTCTCCTCGGACGGGCTGCCGCCCAGGCTGGAGCACACGCGGCGCAGGCGTTGCTCGGCCTCGTCGGCCACGGCCTTGACCTCGGGGCGGCCGACCAGATTCACCATGATCTGGGGGTCGAGGAAGCCAACCACCACGCGGCCCGGGGATTCCTCTCGCACGATCACGTTGCAGGGCAGCAGCAGGCCGATATCGGGCACCGCCTGCAGGGCCTGGTGCGCCAGGGCCGGGTTGCATGCGCCCAGGATGCGGTGGGGCGCCATCTCTTTGCCCAGCTTTTCCTTCATCGCGCGCTGTATGTCGATTTCGCTCAGCACGCCAAAACCCTCGGCTTTCAGCGCGGCAGTGGTTCTGGTGAGAGCCTCTTCAAATGGGGTGTCGGTGAGTGTGGTCTTGAATCCGAACATGGTGGGTGCCTCGATGTTGTGGACAGTGGGTTTCAGGATGGGTGTGTGGTTGCAGTTTGCGTCCTGCTGACCAGTCGTGACAAGGCCTCGAGTCCGATCGGCGGAACCGTCAGCCAGGGGAGCGTGAACAGGCGCCTGGCCAAGCCGGCATTGATGCGCTCCAGCTGCTTGCGCTCGCCCGCCAGCCGGGCGGACAACAACGGGTCGTGCGTACCAGCCGCCAGCACGCTCTTGTTGAGCACCCAGGCGTAGGGTTCGATGTCTGCGCGGCGAAGATCGTCCTGCAGTGCAGCGGCCTGCGACACCGGCGTGACCTCCGGCAGGGTGACCAGGATGATCCGGGTGAAAGCCGCGTCCTGCAGCCTCATCAAAGGCGTCACGATGCGGGCTGCTCCGCGTCCTTCGAACTCGCGTGTCATTTGTCGGTGGTAGGCGCCGGTGGCATCCATCAGCAGCATGGAGTGCCCTGTGGGGGCGGTGTCCAGCACCACGAAGGCACTTCGGCCTTCGCTGACGATGTGCGAGAACGCATGAAACACGGCCACCTCTTCCGTGCAGGGCGATTGCAGGTCTTCCAGCAGCAGGGCCTGTTCGGCCGGGTCCAGATCGGGCGAGCGGGCCGCCATGATCTTGTCGATGTAGCGCTGCGTTTCCACCTTGGGGTCGATCCGGCTCACCTTCAGTCCGGGCACATCGCCGCTGAGTGTGACCGCCAGATGCGCGGCCGGGTCGGTGGTGCTCAGGTGCACCGTCTTTCCGCGCTGTACCAGGCCCAGGGCCAGTGCGGCGGCAACCGTGGTCTTGCCGACACCGCCCTTTCCCATCACCATGATCAGGCCGTGTCCGGCCTGTGCCAGCTCGTCGGCCAGCGCGTCCAGCCCCTGTAACGGCGCCGGGTTCTGCGCCGCCTGCACCGGGTGCGTGTTGACCGGGCTGGTGCCGGGTGCCAGCAGTGC
>Ga0070754_10001842_pt1 | contig 16360 bp, 26 predicted proteins | sample VirMetDEL_Sep_01_FD_75181 | JGI IMG/M metagenome (GOLD analysis project Ga0070754, IMG submission 75181) | Aqueous microbial communities from the Delaware River and Bay under freshwater to marine salinity gradient to study organic matter... | ecosystem: Environmental > Aquatic > Marine >... | reverse complement strand
ATTACCCTCTTCAGTATATTCTTCTAATCTTTCATACCAATCATCAGATGGGGTATTTAATGCTTCTCCACTATCAGAAATACGAATACCTTTCCAATCTTCCGGCAGGTAATACTTATCTTCCTTCAATTCTTTATAGCGTGCAGACTCGGCGTTAAGACTGCTGATACGATGCTTGAGTAAATGAATGTGACTAGCAATATCTGTATCCACAAGGAAATGCACCACCCCTTTTTCAAACGGCGTTTCATGTCCGTTACTCCACAACATATTTATCAATTTACCAACACGTTCACGTTTATCATCTGTTAAATCTCTACTGGTGGAGGTCCAAGCACTGCAAGCAATTACGGTGTCAGAACCATAATAACCTAATAATTCTACTTTATTATCCATTAAATAACTCCAAAAAAATAGCCCCGCCGAGTAGACGGGGCTATCTTAGCACATGATTACTCGGATGTCAACTTCGATTCTGATTCTTCGATAAGATCTTTCATTTTCTTATCAAATTCAGGTTCAATTTCAGAACGTAGTTTTGCCCGTGCCTTTATTACCTCCACTTCTGGAAGGTATTTTTCTTCGGAAATATCCTGTGTTACGGGTCGTTCTTCATATTGAGGATGTGACAATCCTACATCACGTAGTGCATGTTCCATTCCGGTGTGATAACCATCTTCATATGAGTTTTCTGCAATGTACTTGTTTTGTTCCAACCCACTGTAGTATCCATTGTGCCACAGTTCATGAAACTCATCGGTAGCATCTTCATTTTTAATTGTCTTTAAGATGCCCTCAGTAACACCCTGATTTTTAGCCAACTGCATATCATTGTCAGTTGAACTATTAATCAAAGAAAACATAATCTCAGAAAGCTGATCATCATTGATTTTGCTTCTGGTCTCTGAGATTTCTAAGAGGTTGTTCACATGAATAATATAGTGAACGCAAACAGTAATTACAGCAACAAAAACTAAATCAACAATTGCCTGTGACCTGTTCACAATTGAGTCCTTTTACATAAAGTTCAAAAAGTGGTATCAATGTGTTTTTATGATACCTAACAAAGGATTTTAAAATGATAGATTCTGCCTCTACCATTTCTGGATACTGCAACTTTTCGTAATCTACAACAGTTGCAAGTATTGTATCTACCGTTTTTTCTGACATACTAGAAACTTTGTACTCTTGAATTTGAAAAATCTAGACTATCAGCAAAAATTGAATAATCGTTAATATTCATGTCCTTTTCTTCATACCTTCTGGTACGAAGCTCTAGACGACCAACCACATGAACCTGCGTACCTTTACGAACATATTCTTCACAAATCGCAACAAGTCTACCAGCTATCTTAACATCAATATATAGCGGTTCTTTACTGCGTCGTGAATTTGATACGACTCTAAAGACACCAAAATCATCAGTAATCTTCTTAAACTCTTTTACTACACCACCGGTAATTACAACCGTATTACTATCCATTTATATACTCCACAAGTTCATCTATTTCTTTATCTTTTTGCTTAACACTTTTTCTCTTACGAGTTTTCTTCTTAGGTTCTGGTATTTCTTCCGTGTAGTTTTCTTCTATTGTTTTTATAGCATTAACTACAACCGGATCTGTATTTTCAGATATTTGAGAACATTCGTAAGAATTTGTCTTAATGTAATGAGGACAGCCCGGTAATTCCACAACATCTTGGTCTATGACCTTTGCTTTAGATTTTGCTTCTGTTACCGAGCTTGCCCTGACCACATATTCTGTGTAACAGGTTTGTAACTCTGTTACCAAAAAATACTTCATGATAGTCCTAGAGACTTCAGAATTCGACCACGTACAACCTGTGCATTTCCACGATTGGACTTGCATAGAACCGATGTGGCAGTTGAACTAGTGAGACCAAGCCGAGATGCAGCCTGTGTAGTACCATGCTGTGTGTTAGCAAAAGTACCATGTCGCATTGTACGTGCAACAGCGGTCACAGGATTGAAGGTCTTACCACGGTCTGCACCATTACGTGCAACTCCAGTAATTTGATTACCTTCGTATGACCAAGAGTAAGCGTTAGTTGTCTTGGCTAGTGTCTGTAGGAATTGTGTCTGATCCATTTGTCAGTCCTTCTAAAATACCTTTGAGACGCAACTTTTGTGTCTCTGTTGAAGTTGGAAAATTCGGCATACTTACATTCTGCCGATCCGAAATAGCTTTGGCCAACATGAGCAGATGATGGGTCTTCATTTTATGTAAAGCTGAATTTAATTCAGGATGAAGATCTCCGACCAATTCTTGAAAAGCCTCAACATACTCGGTTTTTTCCTTCGGTCTACTCATTATATCCCTCGGTTTCAAAAAAGGAACAAGAAAATTCGCCAGATAGTGATTTTTTTTGGGCTTCAGTTTTTTTATCCCACATCACTCTCCAACAATACCAATCCTCCAACTCTCCACCCATTAGTGGTTTGCCGGAAATACATTCATATCCGCGCTCCCATCTTTGAGCATAAAGCTGGATTCTTTTTTCTTTTTCTTCAAGAAGTTTTTCTTTGGTATTTAATTCCAGATCTGGTCCTGTACTACCAAATCTTTCCGTGTATTTTTGCTTAGGTATTGTGCCAATACTTTTCATGGGCGTCTCTCAAAAAAAGAAGTGGTGGCATATCGCAGTGACGTCTTGAATCTGGATTAAACCAAAAAACGGTCTGAACCGCGATCATGCCATCACTTTATCAGATAGAGGCCCGGATGTCAAGTCCCAATTCTGACATTTTTTGAAGTTCATGCTTTTTGACATGATAATTTAGTGGACCCGGCCTGCCAGATTTTAAACGCATTCTTTCTGGATTACGATTTTTCAGGGTATCTTTATCTACCCATCCCCAGATTCTAACTTTTTTAAGTCTATCATTGTACGAGCATGAGATAAAAATATCAGAACTATCTAATTTAATTCTATCTTTTTTATACTCGCATGAGACTTTTAGTATGGGATCGTTCCAAGCATGACCATGTGCAGCAGTTTTAACATCCGCGTGTAGATCACCAATGACGATATCATAACCATCATCACCATGATCATCATAAATTTCTGAATCTACTTCAATATCAAAAATTTTACATACAGCAACTTCACCAGTTAATCCTTTGTAATGAGAATCTTCTGATGTTGTACCACCAATATTACCGTGGCGACCATGACCAAAACTTAACTTTTTTGCATCTCTTTTTCGAGCTAAAGTTTTTGCTCGTTCTATATCATGCTCTGTTAACTGTACTTCGATAAAATCAGCCATAATAATACACCATTGCTACACTTGCTACTAGATAAACCCAAAGTATTAATATTTGTAATTTACGCATAATCCCAAATCTTCCTAATATGAAAAAAATCATCACCATGTTCTTTAATTAATTCATCTCTAATGCCACCAACCTTATCTACAAACATTTGTTTTTGCCTGTGAGTTAATCTTCCTTTATCCCAAATAAAATATGATACCGTCATTAACATTAAATACTCCAATCTCATGGAAAATATTTCTTGAGAATTTCTATTCTATCTTCTGCATCAACCAATGTATCTAATGCTTCATCTAAATTACTATAGAAATCACCAGTACTATGGTCTCCAATTCCAACTGGTCTTTCAGTTAGTAATTGCAATGAAAGTAATGCCTTATCTTTATCTGAATAAGCCTTACCTCTTAGATAATCAATTGCTAATGTCTTGATGTCGCTCATATAAGTGCATTCTTTTAATTGTGGGGATTATGCCCTCATCTTTGATTTTTTCATATGCCATAACTGCGAGTTCTTTTGTAGCATAAACTCCAATTATAGCATCAAAGTTAAAATCATCTCTTACAGTGTAAAGAACAAACACAATTTGTTTAGTTTCAATTTTCATGATTTTTTTTCTAAAATATTCACCATGCCCCACAGTGATGACTTGAATCTGGATTAAACCGGAAGACAGCCTGAACCGTGAGGCGTGGCGAAATTGGCTTGACTTCATCGCTGGGATCGGCCAAGATACCAGATTATATCCAGCAAATCAAGAGAAAATCTCCAGAATTTTCCGAACTTCTCAAGATTTCTAGGATATGATACCCGTACCGAACCTCGGTTCCGGCAAGTCTCTGATCGCTGCCGGGTGAACAATAGCAGCCCTGAAACAAAGTGGCAATAACGGGATCAGAAGAAAAACACGGCGTAGAGCAAATACGGTCAAAGACTCTCCAACTATGATATTTCCAGTTTTACTGGTTTTGCAAGAGCATGTAATCTAATATCATAACCTGTGTTTTTCTATTTTTTTTCTTTAAAGGATTAATTTTCCTTAAAGACCTTTTTGTATCTATACAGAAAACGCATTCTTGGTGGTTACTGTTAATACTGACATAAACAATCAATATTAATGTAATCAATAATCTCTTTTTCCTATTAAAGGGAAAGCAGTAATGACTTTTGTTAAGTCTGGTAAAAAGAACAGTCTAAAGACTTCCCAAGTCCTTAGACATAGTTTAAGAGATATTAATCTTTCCTCTTTAAAAGAATACTTTAACAGTAATATCTGGAGATCTATTAAAAAGGGAATATTAAAAGATAGTGGTAAATTATGCTGTTCTTGTAATAAAAAAACAAGAAGAGTGCGCTTATTTGATTACCACACTGATACTTTACTAGGAAAGAATAGAAAATACATTAAATGTATTTGTGAGTATTGTGAGGAAAATCAGAAGAAAAAGAAAATAAATAAGGTAAATGTCAGAATTTGTCCTAATTGTTCTGAACAAACTCTAACACAAGATGAGATTATGATAAATAAATGGGGTGAATTAAACCAGAAAACAGTATGTAAAGAATGTCGTATTACCGCGATAGATAATGCTCAAATAAAAAATTCTAACTATTCAGTAGAAGATTATCAGTTATTGCCGGAATATCAAAAATATGATGTAAAAGATTTCTTCTTCTCTAGAAAAAGAGGTTGATATATGGCGCAGTTCGGATATAATCATATGTGCCTCTCTCCTTTACTAGGAAAAAGAAATGGATAGAACTGAAAAGCCTTGGGGATATTACAAAGATATCTTTAGAACAGATAATGTTGTTTTTAAGATAATAGTTGTAGAACCAGATGAAGAACTATCCTACCAGTCTCATAATAAAAGAGCAGAGTTTTGGTTTATTTCAGAGGGTACTGGATTACTCACTATTGAAGGTATTGAAACAGAAGTAAATACTGGTGATAATATCACAATAGAAAAGAAGTTAAAACATAAGATTAAGAATACCGGCGATAATAACCTGTGTATCTATGAAATGCAATGTGGTGTTTGTAATGAAAATGACATAGTTAGATATGAAGATAAGTATGGAAGAAGTAAGACATCTTTTAGAGATATAAGATTTTATTAATATGGGGATTTATTCTGATTTAGGTGTTAGGTATAGTTCATCAATAAATCTTGATGATAGAATATCAGCACTTATACCAACCTATAATGCAACTGAATTATTAAAACACTCATTTAGAATAATGGTTAAATCTGAATGTGTAGATTTAATCTATCCAATAATAATAGATGATAGATCAACTGAAGATATAAAAAAAATATGTGATGAGTTCAATTTTGGGTATATAAGAATTGACCATGATTTAAAGTTCAATTATTCAATAAATATGAATATTGGGGCAAAGCTTGTTTATGAGCTGGGTGCTAAAACAGCATTATTCTTAAATAATGATTGTTATTTAAGCAATAAAAAATATTTAGCAGAATTCATTAAAAGGCACTTTAGTAATAATTCTGATTTATCGTGTCCAAAACTTGTATATCCACCAATTCAATATAGTTTTAAAAATGAGACATCAAAACAAAATACTGTTCAATTTGGTGGTGGATATTTTGTGCAGAACAATCTTATGGCTCCAGACCATTTTGGAAGAGGTTTTTCACCAAATAATCCATTAGTAAATATTGATAAGAAAAATATATACTGGTTAACTGGAGCTATGAACTTGATTAATCTAGATAAGTTTATGAGCGTTGGTGGTTACGATATTGATTTAGATGGTGCATATCAAGATGTTTTACTGTTTTTAATATTTAAACAACAACAGTTTGATACTTGGTATTTTGGCGATGGACTTCATTTCTACCATGATGAAACAACTACAAGAATGGATGAATGGCTTAATCATGGTAAAGAAGTGCAGCATAAATATTTACAAAAGGTTATCGGTTTATGAAAAATATATTAGAAGAAATCTACGATAAAATAAAAATATCAGATACCGGATTTACACTTCATTATCCAATGTTGTATTCTATAATCTTAGGCATGGAGAGTAAAAATGTATTTGAATTTGGAACTGGATTTTCGACACACTGCATACTTCATGCTTTAGAGAAAACTGATGGCAGGTTAACTAGTTGTGATGTAACACATAAAGATATGAATAGTAATGTAACAGATTTTACTAAGAACAGTAATCGTTGGAAATTTTATCATGCAAATAGTAATTTATTATTAGACAATATAGATCACGAACAATACGATGTTATATTGCATGATGGATCTCATATTGGAGATGAGGTATTAGTAGATCTGGAGAAGATATATCCTTATCTAAAACAAGATGGTATACTTATAACTCATGATACGATGCATTATAATCTTGGCGAAGACATGATGCGTGCAGTTATGAAGTTTGCAAAAAATAAAGAACTTGAAATGTGCACATTGCCTTATGGATACGGTCTTACGTTTTTCAGAAACATTAAAAATAAAGATGATAGAGTGCAGTTAACATGGAAAAAGATACAAGTATAAATATAATTAGCGACGGTATAAATTGGGTTCTTGATGCCATCAAAAACGATTTTATTTTAAATACAAAACATAAAGTTTCTCACGACGGAAATATAAATTGGGTTTTAAATTGGTGGGCTTTGGGGCATCACTTACATAAAGATAATTTGGTGGCACATTTACACCATGTTGATAGATCTCAAATACAAAAATACAACTTTAGTTTAATAAACCGTGCTAAAGCTTGTATTGTACCAAACAAAATAACTCAAGATATAGTTCAGAATAAAGTTTCTGTACCTGTCGTCAGACTTCCTTACTGGATTTTATCACAATTCACTCATAAAGTAAATGATAAAAGTAGAATCAATTTTATTCGTGGAGATGAAAATAAGTTAGTAATTGGTTCATTTCAAAAAGATACCGAGACCGTTTCTAAAAAACCTAAATTGGTCAAAGGACCAGATACATTTATTAATATAGTAGAAAAAATAAACAAAATTAAACCAGTAAAGGTAGTACTGTCCGGTTTTGAAAGATCTTTTGTTATAGATAACCTAAGAAGACTGCAAATCGAATATGTTTATTTTGAAAGAGATAAAAATATATCTGATCTGTATGAAAGCCTTGACTGGTATTTTGTAACATCAAGAGATGAAGGTGGACCGCAGGCTGCTATTGAATGTTGTTATAAAAAAGTAAGGATACTTTCTACCAATGTTGGCATATGTCCAGAAATATTGCACCCAGATTGTATCTGTAATAATGAAGATGATTTTATAGATAAGGTTTTTTCTGGCTGTGACTATCGTGAATTTAACTACGGTAATATAAAAAAATATTTACCAGAGTTTGTAATACCCAAATATGACAATTTTTTCGAAAGTTTATCTTAGTGAAACTTAATATCTTTTTTAATTTTCAAGACTCTGCTTTTGGTGGCGGAAACCAATTCTTAAAAACATTAAAGCATAAATTGAATACACTAAATCTATACGAAGAGGATGCTAAAAATTCTAGCGTTATCATTTTTAACAGCCATCAACAATATCAAGAAATTTTTAAACTAAAAAAGGTGTTATTAAATACTAAATTCATCCACCGAGTGGATGGCCCAATAAGGCTGTACAATGACATGTCAGACACTAGAGATGATATTGTTTATAACTTAAACAGATTATCAGATGGTACAATTTTTCAAAGTAAGTATTCTTTTGAGAATAATATTAAACTTGGAATGAAATGTCCAAGCAGGTATAGAATTATACAAAATTTTTGTGATGAAAATATATTTAAAACAAAAAACTCAATAGGTATAAATGCTAAGATAAGAATAATATCAACTTCTTTTTCTACAAATATTAAAAAGGGCTTTGGGATATATAAGTTTTTAGATGACAACCTAGATTTATCAAAATATGAATATGTTTTTGTTGGAAACTCACCAGCTCAATTTAATAATATTAAAAATATTGGATGTTTGAATACAGAGGAAGTCGCCAAAGAACTTTACAAGTCTGATATTTATCTTACTGCCAGCCAAAATGACCCTTGTTCCAATTCATTAATAGAAGCTCAAACTGTTGGACTACCCACTATCGCATTAAATAGTGGTGGGCATCCCGAAATAATAAATAACAACGCAGAGCTTTATGAATCAAAAGACGATTTATTAGAAAAAATCAATAATGTTAGCAGTAATATACAAGATTACTTCCTTAAAAGATCCAAAATAAATTCTGACAGAATTACCGAAAAATACATACAATTCGCTAGGTCACTGCAATGAAAAATGAGTATGAAAACATACCAGTCTTTGTTTTTTCATGTGTCGAAAGAACTGTAGACTTCTGCATGTACTGCTTAGATCGAATTGGGTTTAAAAAGATAATTAAGATTGAAAACGACCTGCCATTCTACAAGAAATTAATTGAGTTTTCTGACATAGCATATGATATACAAAGTGATTTCTATATCAGGTTAGACGCTGATATGTTTGTGTTTTCGGGCATCATAGATCTGATAGAAATAACTGAAAAGCAAAATCTGGATGGTTCCGAGGGGTTGTACTTTGATTTCCTGATGAACAAGACAAGACATGGGACGCCACACATATACAGTAATTCATTAATTTCAAAAATGAAGAATGGACAAGTACAGGTTTTGAATAATAATAAACCAGAATCATATATAATGCAGCAAGTCGCTAATAAAAAATCATTTAATATTCTAACCAACCTGCACGACTATGAACAATATCCATCTAAGATAATAAATACCTTGATTAACAGGCTGTATAGAAATCATAGTGGTCATTATGATTGGAATAGATTGAGAAATATAGGATTTGCAAAAGAGGTAGATGAGGTCTTCAACTACTACAATAACAATAAGGTTAAGTTGGACTGTAATTATATGTCAGACTTCAGCAAGTTTGATAAAGGATACAGCCCGATTGATCCGCAGGACTTCTCTGTGATGTATGATAGATATCTCAAACTGTACAATAAAATTAATACTTAATATGACTAAATTAGCATATCTTACAGACAATTGAACTCATTAACGGTATTTGTTTCAAATAATCATGAACAAATCAAAAAAAATAACAATAAATCTATCTTTTTATAATCAAAATCAAGTTCTTCGACAGCATGTTATGTTGTGGAAAAGTTGGTCAGAAAATATAAGAAGTCAATTTTCTTTTTGTATTGTTGACGATTGTAGTAAAATACCGGCATTAGATATTCTCCAAGATATAGATCTTACCGATATTGATTTATCTATTTATCGAGTAGAAGAAGATCTTGTTTGTAATATAGCAGGAGTTAGAAATTTAGCAGCCACCGTTTGTAGTACAGAATGGATGGTTATTTTAGACATGGACACTATGATAACAGAGCACTTAGCGAGTGCAATGCTACAACTTATAACGCAAGATTCAGGGCTGTGTTTTAAATTTAATAGGCGAGTCAGCAACAATCCCAATCATAACAAGAATAACCAGATACATCCAGCGGTATGTCTACTTAGAAAAGACGATTATTGGTCTGTTGGTGGATGTGAAGAGGATTTAGTTGGTCATTATGGACAAACAGATCCTATTTTCTGGTATAGATCTGAAGGTAAGTTAAATATACAAATAATGAATAATTTATACTTGGAATATACACCTGCTGGCGAAGCTGATATAATTAGAAATACTGCGCATAATCAAAAACTATTTCAAGAAAAAATAAAAAATAATTCTTGGTCTACAGATTTTGTTAGGTTTTCATGGAAAAAAGTTAAATGAAAATATGCTTTACAACTTCCTTATTTGGAGACGCCTCTACGCTTGATAGACCTGCTACATTTACCAGAGTAGATAATTGTGATTATTTTTTATTTACAGATATCACTTCTAATCTTGAATCAAGCTGGGATGTTATTAACTTAAAAAATAATAAAATCATAAATGAACTATCTTCAAGTATAAAAAAATCAAGATATCCAAAATTTTTGTCTTGGCAGATATTAGAGTCGATGGGATTTGATTATGACGTAATATTTTACTGTGATGCTTCTTTTTATCCAAATCCAAATTGTGATTGGTATGAATTATCATCACAAATTATTAATAGTAGTGAGATTCATTTTATTCAAACAGTACATCAAAATCCTGTGGTTAGAAATGGTGGTATATTGGCAGAAATGAAATTAATAATTGACCACAAAAGAGATTCTAAAGAATCCATGATTAAGACCGGGAAAATTTTTAGCGATATAGATGATACAGTAAATCTACAAGAACCACAGTATTATGAAAATACTTGTTTTGGTTTTTCCCCTAAAGATGCGATGGTAAGAAAGATTACAGATGAATTTTGGAAATTATACACCAAAGAAGAGATGTCTTTTAGAGATCAACCGTTATGGAACTTTTTGTTACTTAAAAATAATATAAAACCATTAGTAAAAAATGATTTTAAGTACAATACAAATAATAACAAAAATGATACATCCTGGTTTGTTTTTTGCCCGCAAAATCAAGGGACTATGAGGAACACTTATATATGAACAATTCAAACAAAATAATACAATATAAAAATAATGAAATAAAAATAATATCTCATTCAAATGAAAACAAAGTATGTGATATAAGATTTGAAATAATTTTACCGTATATAAAAGAGTTCTTAATATCATCATGCATAAAAGAGATCGAATTTGGTATATTTCTTGGCGATACATATGATAAAAGCCACCATAATATGGTGTGTGATTATAAAATTCCGCACCTGGCATTTTCAAAACATAAAGAATATACCCCAGGTTATATATTAATACCCAGTGTTGATTTTTTTACTAATGTAATCAGAAGTTGTTTTTCAGCAATTACATACGATATTTTGTTTTCAGAAAAAAGTAATTCATCTATATTCGCTGGAGCAAATACAAATGGATATAAAAGGATAGAATATTGTAACAGGGTCAAAAATTTAAATAATCATTTCGCTGTAGTAACGCATATACAAAAAGACAAAACAGAAATACTTAAATCATATAAAAATTATGAAAGTTTTATTGGTCAGTACAGTATTAGAGATCAATTAAAGCACAAAATAGTAGTAAATATTGACGGCAATGGGCTATGTTGGTCTAGACTATATTGGCAAATGGCTAGTAATTCTGTTCCAGTTTATATAGATAGAAAAGATTATCTAGAACAATACTTTGATAAATTTGATGATTCTGAGTGTTATTTTAATGCTACTATGGATAACTTTGAAGAAGTGTATGATTACATTTTAGATCCAAAAAATATAGACCATGTGAATCAAGTCAATGAAAATGGCAAAAGGTTTATAAGAACACATTTTACTGAGTATATGAAAAATCCACAATTATTTCTTTTAAATTCAGTAAAAGAAGCAATTAAAAAAGTTGCTGAACAGGCATATCATTGAGCAACATAATGGAGAAGATTTGTGATTAGAGAAATAAAAAAGACAGACCTTAATAACAACTTCTTTACTTTATTAACACAATTGTCTGGACAACTTACATCTTATGATTCAGATATTTTATGGAATGAATATACAAAAAACCCAAACCATATTACATTTGTTGATGAAATAAAAGAGGCCGGTAAACCGGCCAGTATACTCGCTACTTCATCTGTTCTAATTGAAAGTAAATTTTTACATTGTGGTAGTAAGGTTGGTCATATTGAAGATGTGGTTGTAGATAAAGATGCTCGTGGCAGTGGTCTTGGTCAAAAAATAGTAGAGCACTGTATAGAATATGCCAGAAAGAATGGGTGTTATAAAGTTATATTAGATTGCAGTAATAAGAATGTTCCATTCTATATTAATTGCGGAATGTATTTATCTGAAAATTGCATGAGGATAGACCTATAGGTGTATAATTAATAAACACCTTTTTTTGGAGTTAACCATGAACAGAAGAGATTTTCTAGCTTCTACCAGCTTATTTTTAGGAAGTCCCCTATTAAATAAAGCATTAGCAAAACAAAATAGTGAAAAAGCGGTGATTTTAATTCACATGCAAGGGGGAATTTCTGCGGTAGATTTCATAAATCCTTTGCCAGAAGGAACTTCTGAATATAAATCAAGTCGTGGTTATACCATGACTAAATCAGGGTTTGATATTGGGGGCGATTTTAAAGAATTAGCGAAATTAAGTGATGATTATTCTATTGTACGTGGTCTAAAAGGGCGAGATGCAAATCATGAATCTGCTACATACGAATGGATGACCAGTCACAAGCATGTACCAAACGTCGGCCAGAAAGAGCCGTCATATGGCTCTATTTTCCTTCGTAAGCACGGTACGGTGACTAGAGAGGGCGTGCCCTACTATGTCAAGCTGCGGCAGGTAGGTGGCGACGATGCCGCATGGATGGGCATTCGCTACGCTGGTGTTGATGCAGATGCCCAGATGGTCTCCAACATGACCCTTTCAATTCCTGACCAGCAATTTGAACGGAGACTTTCCGTTTTAAAAGGTGTGGATTCCACAAGAAACCTAGAACACCTCGGTCAGGGCTGGACAGAAGTAAAAGATCAAGCGGTTGGTATCATTAAAGGTACAGCATCACAAGCATTTAAAACCGATAATGAACCAGAAAACATTAAAGCGGCATATGGAACATCAAGATTTGGTAAAGATCTTCTATTAGCTAGAAGACTTGTTGAACATGGTGCTAGAGTTGTTACACTCAATAGCAATGCCGGTTGGGATAACCATGCTGGTATTGATGCTGCTTTTCAGAATAATGCTCCGGGATTTGATATTCCAATGTCAGTATTTATTACTGATTTAAAAGAGCGTGGTATGTTAGATAATGTAATGATTGTTACGGTTAGTGAATTTAGTCGTACCAAGATGAACATTAATGCTGGTAGGGATCACTGGCCATCAACAAACAGTAGTATGATAATTGGTGGTGGATATAATCATGGTAGAGTTATTGGTTCTACTGATAAAACCGGCTTGCAGGTTGTAGATGGAAATTATGAACCAAAAGATTTAGCTTGGACAATTCTTGATCATCTTGGTATTGAGAAGAAATACACTGTAATGGACCCGGTAAATCGGCCTCGGCATTTAATTTCTGATGATGCAAGAAATATTCTCACTTAGTTGATTTTGAAGGATATAATATAGTATCTCTACTCGCCTATGTAGTAAGTTTTTTTTGGTTTCTTATCTGACGGCTGAGAGTGTGGAGTCGCACCAAAAACCAATTCTTATTCCAACAAAGGTATGTTTTGGGTCATAGCCGAGGAATAAGCCATACCAAACCCAACAAAGCCAGGTGGTAAAACACCTGGCTTATTTTTTTGTATGATTTTGAAATTTTTTTCCAAACTGCGAACTTTTTTAAAACTTCGAGGATATAATAAAGTGTTACGATTGATTTGCTGAATAATAAATGCTCAACTTTTGTGGTTAGGCTGGTTCAGTAGACAATCATTCTTAAAAACTCCTATAGGGGGTTAGAACGAAATTACGATGGTAACTATTGTTCGTAATTCAAAGTTTTATGGGCTGCAACTCACAGATGATTTCCTATTGGCTTATAAGAAGCACCTGAAAGTGCTCAATAGGATTTCAAAACACATCAGGAAGATGTTGGTCAATAAGGAAATTGTCAACATCCAGAAATTCTCAATTGTACTATCTGATGGTACAACAATAACTGCCGCCCAATTAAAAGACAGGCTGGATTTTCTTTTTCCAGAAATTGAGAAGAAAGAAAGCCTAAAAAGATCCTGTTTAATGTATATCCTTGAAAGATATTCTGGATATGAAAATAGGAATCAGGATGGTAAGATCCCCACAATCACTATTAAAGACAAGGGGCTTTATTATAAAGATAACTTTGTCAAGATTAATAGAGATGCTAAAACACTTACTTTTCAAACTCTGTTTGGTGATTTTGCTATAAAGTATTCTTTTTCACTGAAAGATAATTTTATCACCAAAGATAGTACAGGTGGTAATTTTAATCTGAAGCAGAAATGTTTCATTGTGGCTGTTAATATACCATTTGATCAGCGATATGGTGAACCGGAGATGTTTTTAGGTTTTGATCTGAACAAGACTGCTGCTGATTGGGTTGTTTTAAATAATGGTGCAAAAATTCAGTGTGCTGAAGAAGTTGTTAATAAATGTAATGAAATACGTGAAGTTAACAAACTTCTTGGGCAAAAAGATTTGCCAATAGTTGAGCGTGAACACCGTAGTCAGCATCGTAGAACACTCAGAATACAGTGGAAAAAGTTGCACAAAGAATTAAAGAAAATGATCAGGCCCGTTGCTAAACATATTGTTAAAGAAGCTATTAAAGCAAAGGCTGTTTTAGCAATTGACAGTGTTAAAACCGGTCAGAGACTTGGCACTTTTGGTCAGGATTATCTAATACCGGCTTGTCAGGAAATATGTGAAGATAAAGGTGTTCCTTTTTATGTCGTTCCATGTGCTAATACATCGCGTAGATGTTCAGAATGTGGATTTACACACAAGGATAACCGTATTGATACGGATACTTTTCGTTGTAAGAAGTGCGGTTATGAACCAAATGCACAAGAAAATGCGGCACATAATGTTGCATATGTTGCTGAAAGATTATATAAAGCAGGTGTTCCTTATGGAAATTACTCCAGAAGAAATGCCGATAATTTAATAAAGAAATTCTCCGCAGAACAAAAGTAAGTTTTTGCCAGTTTCTTAACTGACTGTGGAGTCCGTCCAAAAACTGGTTCTTATTCCAATAAAAGGTATGTTTTGGGTCATAACCGAGAAATAAGCGTTCACAAACCCAGCATCTCCATTCGCCTATGTAGTAAGTTTACAGTTTCTTAACTGACGGCTGAGAGTGTGGAGAAGGTCCAAAAACTGAAGGCTGGTGGGCTTAGGCTCACCAGCTTTTTTATTTAAATCTAACACACCAATAATACCGTCCATTCCTACTCTTATAAACACCAACACCAATTCTATCATATCTTGGATTAAGCATATTTCTTCTATGACCGGGAGAGTTTAACCACATCTGCACTACCCTCGCCGGTTTTACTTCTGCTTGTGCTATATTTTCTGCACCTTTGGTGATTTCAGAATGTTGTAAAATTTCGTGAGACGCCATCCAAAGAGCATGATTATTTGCCTCGCGCATTAACTGCTCATCAATAGATAGCGCCACAAGACCATATTGGTACCGCACAATATTATGTTCTCTAATTAAATCGGTAAACCAATAATGATAGAGATTTACTGACAAAATTGCCGCATAAATCATAATACTTCGTCCTTAAATGGAAAAAGAGAGTAGACCGTTTGGCCTACTCTCTATTTTTTTGTGGGGTCGGGTTAGAATTAATTAATAGTTACAGAAATTCTTTTAGTTTCTGGAGTAATTTCCTTTAGTTTTATCCTTAAAAGCCCATCTATCATTGTTGCAGATTTGACTTCTATTGCATCAGATAAAGCAAAAGTTCGTTTAAAACTACGTTTTGCTATACCCTTATACCGCATATTCTCTTCATTAGTTTCTGTTTTTTCATATGACACATGCAGGATGTTATCTTCTATGAAAACATTTATATCATCTTTTGAATAGCCAGCTAAGGCTACCTCGATACAAGTTCCATCATCTGAATCAATGATGTTGTAAGGTGGATAGTTTACATCCATTTTCTTTAAAGTAGAAAAAATTGGATCAAAACCTATCGAGTTTTTAATGAACAGGTCCGCTAAAGCAGCCGGACTACGTTGTAGTGATGTCTTATAGACCATCTCTATCTCCTTGTGAAAAATTGACCCCACAATATATTATATCCGTGAAGATGAAACACGATTTGAGTCCATTAGGCCAGAGTCAAGTCGGTCCTTAGAAGTCTCATATTCGCCAACATCGTCCCTACAAACAACCCGGCCATTATCGAGTTCCCGCACAACCATAGAGGCGTGAGACCCATACAGACTTGGTGTTGTAATCGTTACTGCTCGTCCTTCGTGTTGCTTCTTGTTTACAT
>Ga0070754_10001839_pt1 | contig 16382 bp, 8 predicted proteins | sample VirMetDEL_Sep_01_FD_75181 | JGI IMG/M metagenome (GOLD analysis project Ga0070754, IMG submission 75181) | Aqueous microbial communities from the Delaware River and Bay under freshwater to marine salinity gradient to study organic matter... | ecosystem: Environmental > Aquatic > Marine > Coastal... | reverse complement strand
CGTGCCTTGAACGTGTGACACAGTGCAGGGTTCAACTCCCTGCCTTTGTATTGGCACTCGCCCTCCACGGAGGATACCGTTTGCCGACCATGGTTGGTAACCAAAAAAATACCGCAAAAAAATTTCAAGATCTTGAGAGCTAGTTAAACCTTACCTCTTAAAACAATGACTACCTGGTCTCCCAATCCTGGGACTCCCCCCAACGCAACTATCACTGCCGTTGGTAATATTAATAAGACACCTGGTCTTGGTCTTACCCAAGGCGGTGCCGATTATGATGCTAAGTACGCCACTTATCTGAAACTGTTTAGTGGCGAAATGTTCAAGGCATACGAGTCCGCTTGTATCGCTAAGGACACTGTGCAGAACCGCACCCTGACCAATGGTCGGTCGATGCAGTTCATCTTCACGGGTCGCATGACCGCGGATTATCACCAACCTGGTGAACCCATCCTCGGCACCAGCAACCCTCCCGTGGCAGAGAAGACAATTATTATGGATGACCTGCTGATCTCCTCAGCATTCGTCTATGACCTGGACGAGACTCTCGCCCACTACTCTCTGCGTAGCGAGATCTCTAAGAAGATCGGTCACGCTCTTGCTGAGAGCTATGACAAGAAGGTCTTTAGGACCATCGCTAAGTCTGCTCGTGAAGCACACCCCATCACCGCTGCTCCTGGTCCTGAGCCGGGCGGTAGTGTGATCAAGCTGGGTGCTGGTAACGAGTTCAATGCTCAAGCACTGGTGGATAGCTTCTTCGAAGCTGCTTCCATCCTCGATGAGAAGAACCTGCCCCAGGCAGGACGCACCGCTGTGCTCTCTCCTCGTCAGTACTACGCCCTGATCTCTCAGGTCGATAGCAACATCCTCAACCGTGACTACGGCAACACTCAGGGCAACCTGAACAGTGGTGAGGGTCTGTATGAGATCGCTGGTATCTCCATCAAGCGTTCCAACAACCTGCCCTTCATGGCAGGCACTGTGGGTCGTGTCGATGGTGAGAACAACGACTACTCTGGTGACTTCTCTGCTCACTGTGGTCTGATCTACTACCGTGATGCCGCTGCCGTTGTGCAGTCCATCGGTCCCCAGGTGCAGACCACCGGTTCCGATGTACACACCATGTACCAAGGCGACATCATCGTGGGTCGTCTGGCAATGGGTGTGGGTACTCTGAACCCCGCTGCTGCTATTGAACTGCAAGCTGCTTGATAGGAGGTCATACTAATGGCATCTGATCTTCCTCGCGGAACTCAAAAGTACGGCACGGTAACTAATCCTATAGTGGCAAACGTTGTGTCTACCACTCAGGATCCCATGCCTCCTGTAGAGTATAGCAAAGATGCTGCTGCATCTAAGTATACTACTACTAACTCTTCTGGCAACCCTATCACTTGATAACCAATGGCAAATCCTACAACTGCTGCTGGTGATAATGGTGTAGCAAAGGCGACAACTCCTGGCGATCTGCCTCTTGCTGTCGTGACTGGTACTCTTGCTGGTGCTGACTTTAGCGCTACTGAGACCACTGCTCTCCGTCACTCTGTGGCAAAGACTCAGAAAGGTTACGGTTCTGCTGTAGCCGTATCTGAAGTGTACTCTGAAACCCAGGGTCTGCGTTATGCATACTCTGGTGTTGAAGCTGACAGTCCTGCTGTCACTCGTACCTGATAAATTACCGGGGATCCTTATGGGTCCCCTTTCTTATTATGCCTGCTCCCACTACATACAATACTGAGACCGAACTCTCCAGCGTTAATTCTATTCTGGGAGCAATTGGTCAGAGTCCAGTGACTCGCCTCTACGAAAAGAAAGGTGATGAACTGGTCTATGTCAACCCTGAAATCTCATTTGTCCACAACCTTCTGATGGAAACCAATGTGGATGTACAGAATGAAGGGTGGGTTTTCAATCGTGAAGACAACTATAAACTTACACCTGATTCGAACAAAGAGATCCATATCCCTAACAATGTGTTAAGGATGGATGTGTCAGGTGGACAAATTCTACGTGACACAGATGTAGTTCGTAGGAATGGTAAGTTGTATGATAAACTGAACCATACCTATGAGTTTTCTACTCCTCTCTATTTTGATATTACTTGGATCTTTCCTTTTGAAGATCTCCCTTCTGTCTTCAAACGCTACATTACTCAGCGTGCTTCTGTTCGTGCTGCTATCCAACTGGTCGCTAACACAGAACTAGTCAACCTCCTGACTAAACAAGAGGAGATGGGTCGTGCTGCAGTGATGGAGTACGAATGTAACCAAGGTGATCACACCTTCTTTGGTACTCCTCCCTACACAGGGTACCGTCCCTACCAACCTTTTAATACTCTTGCACGATGAGCGCTATTTCTCAACGGATCCCTAACTTTATCCAAGGGATCTCTGACCAACCTGATGAACTGAAGAATCCTGGTCAGTTGAGGAAGTGTGAGAATGGGTACCCTGATATTGTCAATGGTCTTGTAAAGAGGAATGGTCTAAAACATCTCTCTAACATCCCTATTTCACAAGATGGTAAGTGGTTACACATTCAAAAGGAAGACCCTCAACTAGGTGAAGAACTATACCTTGCTAACATCAGCAGAGAAGGTAAGGTCCGTGTCTTTGACGCTAGAGTAGAGCAAGAATATGAGGTGTGTTATGCTAATGATCCTGTATTCCGTAAACGTCACAGGACCCTAGCTAACCCTGCGACAAGGATTGATGAGGATACATTGACTTGCAATGATCCCGATGCTTTCTCTGAATACTTTAAACATACAAACGATCAAGACCTCCAGTTTGTCACTGTCAATGACTACACCTTTGTGACTAACAGGACAGTCAAACCAGAGATGGTTCGTATCAGGAACAACCCTGCATACTATGAGGTGTTTGTAGAGATTGCTGCTATGAACTATGGCAGGTCTTACACCTTTGGTCTCTTTGATTTAGAAGGTAATGAGATCATTGCACCTTCCTACTCTGCACCTACTGTCTCTACTTCTATTCTGTCTGCTGATAACGTTTTAGAGAAATGGATCCAGGATTTCGGGACTGGTGGTGTGACGACAACTACTGGATCTGGTGTTTATGTAGACCAAGGTCCTGTAGCAGGCACCAGCAATAACAGGTATGTTCTATCTCCTGAAGCTTACTCAACGAGTTATGAACAAACTGTTGATGGTTTAAAAGAAACTGTTGAAGAAACTCTGACCTACCCTGCAGGTACTCCTACTGTTATTGAGTGTGATGATAATCCTCTGGGCGGCAACCCCAACTGTCCTCCAGCAGCAGTCACTTGGACTAAGACAGTAACTACGACTTCAGAAGCTGAGTTCACTGTAAAGAAGGTAGGTGAGGGTCTTTACATTAGTCGTGGTACTCCCTTTGTAGCATCAACAACAGAAGAGGACATTATCAATGTTCTGTCTCCCAGTATTGATGGTATTGAAAAAGGTTATGGTGACGATAAGGTACCAGCTGATGGGCAGTATTGGTCTATTGTAGATAACGTTTCCAACCTCCCCCGTTTTGCTCCTCATGGATACATTGTCAAAGTTGTCAACTCAACAGAAGATGAAGACGACTACTACCTAGAGTTCTCTAGTGGCACTGCTGATGTTGGTGGTGGTTCCTGGCAAGAGATTGCTGACCCTTCTAACTACAATGAGATCGATGTGGACAAAGCACCACACCAGATCATTAGGAACAGGGTCGTAGATGATCAAGGTAACCTAGTTAAAATCAGGTTTATTGTATCACCTATTGACTTTGAACCACGACGTGCTGGCAATGGTGAGACTAACAAGGTGCCTTCCTGGTTACCTGAAACTAACGACAGTGAATCAGAGGAGCTCGAAGGTCGTCCTGTAAACAACATTATGTTCTACAGGAACAGACTAGTTTTCTTGTCTGATGAAAACATCTGCCTATCACAAGCAGGTGACCTGTTTAACTTTTTCAAAGAGTCTATGCTTGGCATCAATGATGCTGATCCTATTGACTTAAACTGTTCAACTAACAACACCTCAGTTCTCTATGCTGGTATTGTTACTAACTCTGGTCTCGTTCTCTTTGCTCCTAATAGTCAGTTTCTATTTACTACTGACGGCGACGTCCTAAGTCCTAGGACAGCTAAGAGTAATGTCCTATCTAATTATTCTTATAACACTGACACTCCTCCATTCAAGCTAGGTTCTAACATTGGATTCCTTGGAACCTCTGGTCTGAACTCAGTACTTTATCAGATGTCTGACACTCTGAGAGAAGGTGAACCTACTGTGGTTGAACAGAGTGAGGTTGTCTCCAATACCCTACCAGGTGGTCTGAATCTGGTTCATTCTGCTACAGAGATCGGTCTCGTCTTACTTGGTAAGAAAGACTACGATCAAGTATGGCAGTATAAATACTTCTTCGATGGACAGAGTTTACTCCAAAGTGCTTGGTATAACTGGGTTCTTCCTGGTACACTGGTGTATCACTGGAAGACACAGGATGAGTATTACCTCCTAATCCGTGAACCAAACACAGATAAACTATCTCTTCAACTACACACTCAACGTGATACTCTCACAACTGGTGCTCCACTAAATCTCCCTTACTACGTTTATATTGACAATTTTGTTACAGTTCCTACTGCATCGATGGTAGTCAGTGGTATGAGAGGAGATACGGTTACTACATTTAGTGTTCCGTACACAGTAGATGACACTAGAACAACCTTTGTTTACAGTCTAGGTACTGATCAACAGTATAGAGGACGTGGGACTGAACCCAAATCCTTAACTCCTGATGGTGATAACAAGACCATAGTGGAAGTTGAAGGTGACTGGACTAACTCTGACTTAGCATTTGGGTATCAATTTAAGTCTGACTTTGTATTCCCATCCTTCTATGTAAAGACAACTGCTGGTGATAAGAAAGTATCTGACACTAATGCATCACTAACAATCCATAGGTTACATCTAAATTTAGGTATTCACACTTACTGTGAGTTCCATTTGGATCGATTTGGTAAGGATTCCTATGTGATTGAACACGAAGCACGTCCTATGGATGCCTATCGTGCTAACTTCCCTGCTGTTGAAAGGGAAGAAATCCTTACTGTACCTATCTATGATAGGAATACTAACTACACTCTCTCCCTACAATCAGATCAACCAGGTGCTTTATTCCTGTTCTCTGCTTCATGGGAAGGTGACTTCACCCCCAGATTCTACAAGCGTGTCTAAGTACATCCACCCATGCACAATGGAGATCGCCCACCAGGTCTCCAAGAACCTTAATCCTGAAGACTTTCGAGAGATATACGAAGGTCATGGACATCACCCTAAGTACTATCTCCCACAGTATGTCCAGGTATCCGATAGCATCTGCTTTACAGATCAAGACGGGAACATTGGAGGTATTGCAGGTATTCAGGCAGACGGTTGCATCTGGATGTTGTGTACACCTGTGATCTACAACAACACATCGTTGTTCGTACGACAGGCAAAGAAGTGGTTAGATTCCAGACCACAGAAAATCTTGTGGAATTACATGGACAAACGGAACAAGACACATGCTAAGTTGCTACGGTTTCTTGGATTTGTCTTCCTCAGGGAAGTTCCTACTGGTCCTAATAACTTGCCCTTTATAGAATTTGTACGATGTGCGCACCCGTCTTAGCAGGAGCGTCAGCAATCACAGGTGTGGTGGGTGCTGTTGGTGGAGTAATGGACCAACAGAACCAGTACGCTGCAGGAGTTGCTCAAACGCAAGCTGCTAACAACTACGCTATTTCTAACTATCATCATCAGATAAACGTTAGGAGACAGCAGTGGAATCGTCAGGTCATGAAGTATAACTTCCAGAAACAGACCTACGAATCCCAACGACAATGGAATGCTCTGTCATCTGCACGAGCATATAACTCAGAAATCCGTAAGCTTGACGACACCTTTAAGCAAGCTGCCTTCCAAGATCAAGCTGGTTTTACGAAACTAATGGAGATGCAAGGTGCTATCTCTGCAAGAGGTGATCGTTCTGGTAAGAGTGTCGATGACCTTCAGGGTGCTGTACTTGGGTCATTTGGTAAGAATCAAGCTATCCAGTCACAAGAACTGACGGATGCTACCTACCAGACTGGACACAACATGATCGACACTTGGTACGATCATTACAACAAAGACATCAATGCCTGGGCAGAAGTCGCTATCCCACCTGATTATGGTATGGATCCCATGCCTCCACAGATGCGTGGATACGGTGCTCCTCCCTCTGGTCTAAGTGCTGCTGCCAGTATTGGTGGTTCACTAATTAGTGGAGCACGAGGATTCCTTTGATGTTTGAGCAAAAACAATTTAATCCCCAGTTGTCCAAGACAATTGGTCCTGCTAACTACAAAGCAGCAGATTACACTAAAGGTTTTAATGAAAGAGACGCATGGTTGCGTCAAGGTGAGGCAGCATTCCTCCGTTCTTTAGAACAGAATGCACAGATTGCTACTCAAAACGCTGGTCTTGCAGTACGGAATAACGTAGGTAAAGGTCTCCAAGACATTGGTAAACTTACCTCTCCTCTTGCTGAGTTCTCTACGACTCTGAAGAAAAGAGATGAGGAAGCAGCTAAGCAAAGAGAGATTGACGATAAAGTCAATGCTGAGTACACTGCCCTTATGGGTGGTGACATCTCTGTGGTAGATGGTTCAGCACAGATCGATCAAATGGGTCGTCTTGCTGATCAAGAATCACAGGTTACTGTTGACTATGAACAAAGAACTGGTGACTCTGTAGGTGCGTCCTACATGCACCAGAACATGGGTGAGCGTACAGGTACACAAGCTATGTTGTCTGGACAGATGTCTGTCCGTCAAGCTCGTGGTATGTACCCTGCTTGGTTGCAGACCTACCTAGACTCTAATGCTCGTGTCACTATTGGTGGACAGGAAACAACTGTACAGCAAGCTATTGCAACTGGTGATCCTGGAGCTATCGCTCAGGTCATCAATGGAGCACCTGCTGAATACCTACGCAGAACCGGTCTGTACGGTGCCTCAGGTCCCGCCAGAGCGGAGTTAGTCAACACTCTAGCTCCTACTATCTGGAGCACAAATGGACAGGTTCTACAGTCCTTACAGGGCAATGCTGCGAAAGCTACAAGAACCCAGAACATCCAACAAGCATCAGGTCAAGCATTTAGCAGTGCTGCTGCTGGTCAACTACCAGTAGGTCAGATCTTCCGTGAAGGTGCTTATCTCATGTTCCGTAGCAACACGGGTCTGACTCGTGGTGAAGCTAACGAGAAGGTTGTTGGAGCTATGCTTGAAGGTTACATTGCCAATGGTGATGTAGATTCTATTGATCAACTGAACCTGGTACAACAAGTACCTGGTCAAAGAGGTTCTGAACTTGGTCTTCTTTATGGTCAGATGATCTCTGATGCTCGTGCTAAAGCTATAAAGCGAGACAATGCTAACGACTCCTATGAGTTGAAAGCTGCTAAAGAAGCTATGTACCAAGAACTAGGGGGTGTCAACGACCCTGGTCAAAGGACTGCTATTCTTGAGAAGTATGCTAGAGAACTAGAGAACAACGGGCAATGGAAAGCTGCTAATGATTTACGTGGTACTGCCTCTGCTAATGCTCAGTCTGGTGCTACTGCTGTAAATGAACAGCTCCTCATGTCTCAACTTGAGTTTGGTGGTGTAACACCAGAGATGCTAAACGACGCCCTGAAGGAAGGTTCTATCAGTCCTGAAGGTCATAAGAAGTTGATGAAGGAGTTGACTCCCGTCAACTACATGAAGAACGATACCTACAAACAGGTAGTAGGTTCCGAAAAGAGTCGTGCCGAAGAAGAACTACTTCGAGTACTTAAACTAAAGAAAGACAAACAGGGTGAGTATTTTGCTGGTGAAAACAGCATTATCTCTCCTGGTGCTGCTAAGTCTATTGTAGCACGTATGAAGATGGACATGGACAAAGCTGTGTCCGTTGCTCTATCTACACATGGTGACAGTCTTTCCACTGAACAGATCCAGGAACTCTCTACTAAGTATGCTAGGGAATGGATCAAAGAAAACCTGTATTCCGAAGGTGGTAAATATCGAATCAATGATGTCACACTAGACACTGTTGATGGTGATAAAGCTCTGAGAGAGCGATTCAAGCAATTGAATACCGTCGAAGGATTGAACTCCGCCGCACAGTATGGTACAACTTTACAACAAGCTATCGCACCACAAGACTTCAGTTCTACTTACAAGTTTGGCAATGCCGTTTCTGCTCATCTACAGCGGAATTATCGACCCAATCGTGGGGACAAACTTGTCAGCAAATCTGAAGCAGAACAACTTAAAGCTGATTTCGAAGCTGGGAAAGTTCCCCAGTCCTTGAAGAACACAGCACAAGGTTTAGGTGTCAATGAACTGAAGCTGATCAATGATCAACTGAAAGCTCATGGACTTGATCCTATCACTCCTGATCTTGTGTCTCCCAATGCTTCAAGGACAACACAACTTATTCAAGCAGGTATTCCTGGTAGGAATGCTGCTACTCTAATGCAAATCACCGATATTCAAGACAAAGCTCTTGATGTGCTCGGTAAATATGAATCCCCTAACCATGGATATGATGCCTTCAACCAAGGAGGATATGCTAATGGTCGTGGTGCTATTGGTTCTGGCAGTTATCAACAAAGGTTTGGACGTTCTCTGACAGATATGTCTGTTGGAGAAATTATGAGTCTACAAGCTGCACGTCCTGGTATGCCACAGGCAGAGTGGAATCGTCAAGGACGTCTCCATGCTGTTGGTCGTTATCAGTTCACTCGTGATACTTTCGCTGAATATGCTCAGAAACTAGGACTCCCTCCTGATACTAAATTTACTCCTGACGTGCAAGACAAAATGGCACTTGCTCTGATGAAGGATCGTGGTATCTCTCCTTGGGTTGGTCCTGTTGATAAAGCATCTGCTGCAGAGAGATCTATTGTCTCACAGGCAACACAACAACTCAGGCAACGTCAGATGCAAACAGCACAACGTATCCTGGAGAACCCCTACTCTACCTCTAGACAGGTAGCAAGGACCCATGCAATGCTGCAAAACAGTAACACAGGTCCACAATTACAAGCTACTTCTACGGTCCCCTATGTGGATCAGAGGACAGCTATCAATGGTGCTGGTGATCGTCAGTGCTTCTCTGCATCTGCTACAATGATGGCAAATGCCTATGGTATTAACATCTCCTACGACAAGTATAACTCTGTTCGTGGTAGGTATGGTGACACCACTGATTCTAATGCTCAGATCAGCGCTCTACGTGAACTTGGTCTTGATGTAAGTGTACAGGACAATGGGTCACTCAATGAAATTGCACAGTCAGTAAGCACAGGAAAACCAGTTGCAATTGGTATCCAACACAATGCTGGCAGTGGTCACTGGATCGTAGTGACTGGAGTCACACCTAATGGTGACTTCATTGTACATGATCCTTTTGGTAAGCTTGTTCAATCACGTAATGGTGGTTGGGCATACACAAACAGTGGTTCCTCCCAACCTGGTAGGAATGCTGTTTACTCTCGGGATTTCCTGTATTCTGTATTTGAAGACAGGGGTCCTGGTACAGGTCGTATTATGCGAGTCGCTTAATGTACAACTTAGAAGGCGTTCAAAACGAAATCCAAGAAGAGATTAACGCCGAAGAAATCCAACAAACAGAAACACCTGTAACAGATGACACGGAGGCAAATGTTGGTCAATCACCTACGGGTATTGCTGAACCTCCAGTAGATCAAGAGACACCCGAAGAAGCTGCAGCTAGTGCTCAACCTGAAGCTAATCAAAATGAAGGGTTGATTACACAGGTAGGTAACTTCCTTAGCAATGCTATGGATGCTCCTGCTAACTTTGCTAATCAAATTACTGGTGGTCTGATCCCTAGTGCTGATGAACAGAAGCAAGCATTTATGGATGCTGGTCCTGTTGGTGAAGCTATTGTAGGTGGTGGTGAGGGTATTGAAGCTGGACTTCTTGCCCCTGCTACCCTTGCTGGTCGTCTGACTAATCAAGACACACCATGGTCACGCACCCCTGAGATCCTTAAGGACCACCCTCTGGGTGAAACTATGTTCCAGATCATGGAAGTAGCTACTCCTACCCTAGTCTTGGGAGGTCTTGCTGGAACTGCTGCTGCTGGTGGGACTGCTCTGGTTGCAGAGTCTGCTCTGGAAACAGGACTACAAGACAATGCTGATGACCTCATTGCAGGTCGTCAGATTGCGCGTGGTTTTGGTGAGATTGCTGATTACCTGGGATTTGATGGTGGTCAGTTGACCCGTGATATTATTGAAGGACAAAAACCAGAAGCTAAGGTAATTAATGCTGTAGTTGGTTTTGCTCAGAATCTGGGTATCAACTTTGGTATTAACCAAGTCATGAAGAAGTTCTTCCCTAATGCTAATGTTGTTGACGAAGCTACTGAAGCTTCTGTTAAACTGGCACCTGATGGTAAGACAGTTGAGCAGGTAGCAGAAGGTGTGGATAATGTCCAAACCCCTAACTACCGTCCTGACCATGAACCTCATGAAGCGATGGACATAGACACCGCTGTCCCTGTTGGTCGTCCTTCTGAAGGGTTTACCTATGTGTCCCCTGATAACCTACGTCGTGAACTAGTCCGTAGAGGACTGGATGATGAGGGTCTGACCTCTGCACAACGTAGTTACTTTACTAACTATAAAGCTCTTGCTGATAACGAAGGTATCCAGCGTGTCATCCGTGAGGTGACTAAGACTCTGGAGAAACTACCTGACTTCTCAGAAGACTTAGGTCAAGCTACACTCCGTGCATCCGAATGGTGGAATGCAAACAAGAGTCTGATTGACGACAACCTCGATGACTTAGCTGCTAATTTTGCGGATCCTAAGTCTGGTATGACCCGCCCTCTTGATAACTGGACACCTGGTGGTACTGCCTACGCAGTGGGTAAAGAAGCTCTAACTGAGAGTCTTGGTACTACGTCATCTGGTTTCATCACTGGTGCTATCATCGGTGAAGAACTCGGTGTTCGTATTCAAAAGCAAGCGTCTATGCTGCTGAACTTGGATGAACAGAAGATTGACTTTACAGATGCAATGGATCTCTTCATTGATCTGCAAGATGCTGCCAACCAGTTCTTTGTTCCTCTCCGTCGTGCTAAACGACAGTGGGCAGTAGAAGGTTATGCACAGCAACGTCAGACCATCAATTCACTGAAAGATGCAAACGTAAAAAGTAGTAGGATTAAACCAAGCCAAAGTGCTCTAGTACCTTCACGAGAACTGACATCTATTAAATTAGATGAGAACGATGCAGGTAAGACAATGAAGGAACTGTGGGAATCAGCAAAAGAAGGTGACATGGATGCTCTTGAAACTCTCAAGGCATATGTAGGTTACATTGCTCACTCTGATCCCCGTGCTTCTATGTCACAGGTAGAGAACCTGACGGGTATCCTCAAAGATGAACTTCTCAAAGGTAACACTGCTGCTATTGGTCGTCTTCACTATGCTTCTATGCTTAGTAGGATCTCCACTCAGGTAGTGTCTCTGTCCTCTGGTCTCATTCGTTCTACGTTTGAACCTGCTGCTCTGGCAGTGGATGGTGCTATGCGCCGTAACATGGGTCAAGCTATGTATGGTTTGGGTCAGTTGTGGGGTGGTATGACACACATGCAAGACCACTTCAATACAATGATCAAGGCATTCCAACAGAATGCTCCTGTCAATCCTGGTACTAAGTTTGCTAACTCCTACCAGAGTCTTGCTCAACAACAGCTAGATCTAAAGCAAAGGTTCAAAGGTGCTATTGCTGAGGCAGAGAAAGCTGGTGAGGACACAACCTCTTTGGTTCTGTCTTATCACACTCAGATGATGTCTCTGAACCCTCAGATCAATGGTCCTATGCGTGTGCTGATGACTGCTGACGAAGGATTCAAATCCGTAGTAGCTACACAACACGCCACTGGTCGTGCTTGGAGGAAGATCTTCGAGCAGAATGCTATGTTGGATGAAGCTAAGAAGAAACTGATCTTCAAAGAAGAATTTGATCGTGTCTATAGTGAAGGTATTGAGACTGGTAAGATCACTGATGCAGAGGTCCTACAAGACGCTAAGACGCTTTCATTCCAGCGTGACATTCACACAGACAAAGGTGGTTCTATCATTGGTAACCTGACTGATGGTGCCTTTGAACAACTTCATCAAGCATCTGCAAGGAATGGTTTATTCCGTGTATTCCAACCCTTTGCTCGTGTGGCATGGGACATCAACGAACAGTCTCTGATGGTACTGGGAGGTTCTACCCCCTTGTCCCGTTGGGCAGCTGCTCAGATGCCTCGTTACAAGGCAGTGCTGGAAGGTACAGATGAGGTAGCTAAGATCCGCTATCGTTCTATGATGTCTGCTGGTGCTATCACTGGTATGTCTGCCGTAGGACTTGCTGTATCTGGTAACATGACTGGATTTAACAGTGGTGGTCTTCCTCCTCAGAGTATCAAGATTGGAACAAACCGTGACGGTACTGATCGTTGGATCAGCTACTCACGTCTTGAACCCTATGCTGCTACACTGAGTATCATTTCTGATGCTGTTAATAGCTTCCGCTATGGTGCTATCAGTCGTCAGGAATACGACAAAGTGATCTCTGAAGTAACTACTACCTTTGGTCTTGCCTTTACTGACAAGTCTTTCATGCAAGGTATGTTCCAGATGTCTCAACTTCTGAGTCTGAAGAACTACAATGAACGGTCAGGTAACAAGATTGCTGAGTTTATTGGTGGTTTCTCACCTGCTATCCTCCGTATGATCGGTGAAAAGATCCAACCCTACCAGACTATTGGTAGTGGTGAGAACGGATGGGAAGACACAGTTGCTTCATTCTCTCGTCGTGCCTTCGGTGGTGTTGGTCTTCCTGTTATGTACAACCAGTACACAGGTCAACCTATCCCTAGGACTGGTGTAATGTCAGACCCAGCTACTCATATGAATGCTGTTGGTGCTGCTATGTTGCAGGAAGTTGTCCCTGGTCGTGTTACTACGTTTAATAATGACCCTGCACAGAAGTTCATGAGACAGGTTGGGTTCCAAATTGATGAGGAATCTGGTATCAAGAAGTACAATGGTGTTAAATTGTCTATGCAAGAGCAGTCAATTCTCTCCAAAGACATGCATGATTTCGGTAAATTGAACCTTAGATTGACCCGATTTGCTAATAATGAAGGTAAAACTCTTTGGAATAGGTACCAAAAACTCATGGAAAAGACACCTAAGGACGCCAGAGAAGCTGAATATAATGATAGACAGAAGGAGAGGATCCTGACTACCATCAGATCTAGACTCCGTTCCATCCATGTAGACGCCAAGAAAGAAGCTATTGGTTCTGGTAGACTCTCTACAAATGAAGACTTTAGGAATAAGGTGCTTGGAAATACAATGTCCAAGTCTCCTAACCCTAGTGCTGAAGCTAGAAGTGTTGCTATGACTGAGGTTGAAGCTCTTATTAACTGGCAAAAAGGACAAACCCAAGTTTCTTAAATTATGTCTTGCACTGCAGTACAAACTTATTATACAGGTGATGGTGTACAAACACTCTTCACCTTTCCATTTGAATATCTTAATGAGTCAGATGTCAAGGTTGGCATCTATGACGATACAACTGAATTATATGTAGACAAAGCTCAAGACGATGCAACCTATGGTTGGAGCTTTGTTAATGCGACAACAATTGAATTTGTCACTGCACCTCTTGCAGACCTTGACGCTCCTGATGGAAACAACATTCGTATCTATCGTGATACTGGTGTAGATTCACTGGAAGCTACGTTCTATCCTGGGTCCTCTATCCGTGCTCAGGATCTGAACGACAACTTTGAACAGCTTCGTATGGCAATGGAGGAGGGTCAATGCTACCTCTCTGGCGACGTACAAACTGAATTGGATGATAGGTATTGGTCTAAGATTGAAGCCTATACCTCTGTTGATCAACTAGCACAGAACCCTGTATCTGATGATACTGTCATTACTTCACAGGCAGCTGCTGATCGACATGACACCATCCTGTCTGACGTAACCTCTACCCCTGTTCAACCAGGTAAGTTGTGGGCAAACACTTCCAATAACACCTTTAACTGGTGGGATGGTCCGAACTCTACTTGGGTAAACAGTGGTCAAGCTGGTCCTAAGGGTGATAAAGGAGAAAAAGGTGACCCAGGCGAACCTGGAACAGGTGGTGCTGTCTATAAAGGACAGACTGACTTTACTCAACCTGAACCTGTTAACCCTGCTAATGGTGATTTTTGGTTAAACACTGTAGATGGTATTGGCAATTGGACTGGATTTGCCACTGTTCCAGTTACAATCAATGACCGTGCTATTTACAACGAAAATACACTCCAGTGGGATCTAATACCTGTCAGTGATAAAGATTCTAGTTGGACTGTTATCGGTAGTGTAACTCAACCTAGCAATGTTAGTGTTAATACTGTCCGCGAAGAAAACTTCTCGGTAGGTACCACTGCTTTATCTAGCACTATTAATGCTAACGGTATTACTGTAAATCGTGTAGTATCTCTTCCTGACAAAAATGGTACTATTGCACTCACCTCCGATTTACCAACAGCTCCTAGTGATGCAAAGGTTACGCTAACTGCTGGCACTAATCTGACTGGTGGTGGTGATTTTACACTAAACCAGGCAGCTGACAAAGAGATCACTTTCAACGCTACTGTCCCTGATCAAGAAACTTATGAACTGAGTGCCGCTGCAAACGGTTCAGATGTTGATATGAAGTTGACATCTGGTTCTGGAACTGATGATAGTTCTGTTAAGCTCACTGCTGGTGATAATATCAAACTAGAGAGTGTCAGTTCTACAGAGATCAAAGTATCTTCTACCGCTTCAAGTGGTGATAGTAATACTGATCCTGGTGGAACTGGTGATGGTAGTGGTGGTATTGGAACTTATTTTGGTGCTGAAAGTGCTAGGCGACTCTTCAATGTACACCCTAACAAAATCACCTTCAATCGTGATGGCACTGAATATAAGTGTGAAGAGTGGTTGACTCATGGCAGAGGTAATGCTTTTACCAGTTTAAATATGTGCTACTCAGCTACACATGGTGGTGGGTACATTGAGCATAGTGGTCATCCCATTATGTGGGGCATGAATACTAATACTTCCACTGCACCTGGTATCATGACTTACTTTAAGTATGGTGCTGGTGGTCCTTACGATTGGAACTCAGGTTATCGGTTTACTGCAGTATTCCGTGACGGTGGATACACTCGGTTTGCTATGAATGGTGATCCAGACTATGCCAAGTTTTCAACTGACATTGAGGGGAATCCTCTAAACCTCCCTGCTGGTGAATATTTTCCTGGTCTTGAATCAGTAGGTATGTCTGACACTCAAGGTGTCTGGTTGACAAGGAATGGTCTTATTTACCACACTGGTTACAATGGTTATGGTCAATCAGGTCGTGGAGTTACTACTCAATATCATTTCCCTAATTTAATCCCTTTGTATGATACAGATGGTGCTACCAAGTTGGAAAATAAAGACCGCCCTAAGATAAGGCAGATTTCCAACTCCTCTACCACTATGTACTATCAGAGCACTGTCAACCATACCCTGGCAGTTGATTTTGATGGTAATGTGTATGCTTGGGGATACAATGCTTATGGTCAACTTGGAGATGGTACTGTAACTACAAGCTATAAAGCTAAGAAGATTGATCCAGTCTGGTTTGATAATAAAAAGGTGATGTGGATCCAAGCTTACTATAACCAAAGCTTGGCAATTACTGAAGATGGTTACATCTATGCCTGGGGTCTTAATAACTACAATGCCATAAACACTAATCTAGTTACTAATGTAACTTATCCTCGATGCTTGAACTCTACTGGTTTCTTTGAAGTCAAGAGTTTTGCTCCTGCTAGTGATCCTGCTTGGACTACTAACGTGACAAACATTGCACCTGATTCTACTAACAGTGCAGAAGGTGATGGTATTCGCTTTACTTTGACCTTCACATCTGGTGCTCCTACTGCTATCACTATCCTTGATATGGGTAATGGTAAGTATAAAGATGGAGATACTGTCACTTTCAACGCTACTACTATTGGAGCTGGTGCCACTGATTTGGTGGTTACTCTGGAAGATGTCAACGAGATGCGAGAAAAGGTAATCGTCCATGCTTATTGGTTAGGTTACACTACTCAATCTCTAATGATGTTGGATAGTGATGGGAAATTTGGTGTTCAGGTTACAGTACTGCTCATGGTGGTTACACAGGTGTCTACAGTCCCACTGTTACTCAAAACCTTAAATATCCACATAAGATTGACGATCAAAGCACAACTACTCTTAGCGATG
>Ga0070754_10001837_pt1 | contig 16384 bp, 16 predicted proteins | sample VirMetDEL_Sep_01_FD_75181 | JGI IMG/M metagenome (GOLD analysis project Ga0070754, IMG submission 75181) | Aqueous microbial communities from the Delaware River and Bay under freshwater to marine salinity gradient to study organic matter... | ecosystem: Environmental > Aquatic > Marine >... | reverse complement strand
TGCTGAAGAAATCCACTTCCCGAGCCAGCACCGGTGCGATCAGCGCCGCCGAGGGAATCTCGATCATGATGCCCACCTGCAGATCGGCCACCGGCAGCTCCACACGCAGGCGGTCGACCATGGCTTTGGCGGTGCGCCACTCATCGATGCTGCCGACCATGGGGAACATGATCCGCAGCGGGCGGCCGTCGGCGCAGGCCAGCAGCGCGCGCAGCTGGGTTTCGAGAATGTCCGGGCGTTGCAGGCTCAGACGGATACCGCGCACACCGAGGAAGGGATTTTCCTCGGCTGGCATCGGCCAGTACGGCAACGGCTTGTCGCCGCCGACATCCAGCGTACGCACCACCAACGGGCGACCTTCGAGCGCTTCCAGCACGCGACGGTATTCCGCTTCCTGAGTCGCCTGGTCCGGTGCTTGGGAGTGGTTCATGAACACCAGTTCGGTGCGCAGCAGGCCGATGCCTTCGGCGCCAAGGGAGACGGTTTCAGCGGTCTCCCCGGCTGCGCCGATATTGGCGGCGATCTCCACGGGATGACCGTCGCGGGTGATCGCCGGCTCCATTCGTCTCTCATCCGCCAGCCGCTTGCGTTCCTCGCGCTCGGCGCGGTCGCTTCGGGCCTCTGCCACCTGCGCATCACTCGGCGCGACCAGCAGTTCGCCTCGCTCGCCATCCAGCAGCAATAGCGTGTTCGCCGCCAACCCCAGCACGCCGGGCCCGGCGCCGACGATGGCCGGGATGCCCAACGCACGGGCGATGATCGCGCTGTGCGAGGTCGCGCCGCCGCCTGCGGTAAGAATGCCGGCGACGCGCTGGCAGTTGAGCGTGGCAACGTCCGACGGTGCCACTTCGTCCATCACCAGAATGTAGGGCTCTTCCGGCGCCTGCTCGGCCTCGACCCCAGTCAGGCAGGCCAACACGCGACGACCGACATCACGCAGGTCCGCCGCGCGCTCGGCCAACAGCTTGTCGTGCAGCGACTCCTGCTGCTGCGCGGCGTTTTCGATTTCCTCGACCCAGGCGGCTTCGGCGCTCAGGCCTTTTTGCAGCCGTATCTGCACGTCCTCGCGTAGTGCCGGATCGCGCAGCATCGCCTGATGGGTGGTGAAGATATCGCGAATGCTGGCGACCTCACTTTCACCGATCAGCACGCCGATTTCGCTGAACACGGTATCGAGCGCGGCATCCAGGCGCTGCAGCTCGACCGCTGGGGAATCGCCGTGATTGGGGTAGTCGATCACCTGCGGCTTGCGCACCAGCACCGGGCCGATGGCAATGCCGGGCGAGGCAGCAATGGCCACCACTCGTTCGCCGTCAAGAAACGCCGCTTGTTCGACAGCCTCTCGATCAGGCTGCGCGGCGAGCGACGCACCGGTGTTGTCCATCAGTTGGCCTGGCGCGGGCAAAGGTTCGACCTTCTCGCCCAAGCCCTCTTCCACCGCTCGCAACAGCGCTGGCAACGCATCGCCCGCTATCGAAGGCTCGGCAATGAATTCCAGCACCTGACCACGATGCGCGCCCATCGCCAGCAGTTTGCTCAGGCTTTTGGCCGACACGCCGGTATTCTCACTACTAGCCAGCCGCACGCGGATGTCGCCATCGAAGGCTTGGGCAATTTCGGTCAGCACCTTGGCCGGGCGCGCATGCAGACCGTGGGCGTTGGCCAACGGCACCTGAGCGCTCGGCCAGTCGGCGGGCACTTCGCCTCCAAGCGATTCCAACACCACGCGGCTGGATGTCGCCTGACTCAGTTCCTGCCCGCGGCCTTCGATCAAAAGATTGCACAAGCGTTCGAGCATCGCCCGATGCGCCTCGCCAAGGCTGGCGAGCACGAACAGGCCGTTAAGCGGCTGCCCCTGGTGAACCAGCGAATTGATTGGCGTGACGAAGGCCAGCCCGGGCCGCTGCACCGACTGTTCGCTGCTCAGCCACCACAAACCGTCGCCCAACGGCAGCGCCTGGTTCAGCGCCAGCCCGGCATTGAAGCCGGGTTCCACGCACTGGGCACGCTTGAGCAATTTGACGCCCTGCCAGGCCAGCTCGTCGAAATCATCGGCGGCCACACCGAGAGCGACCAACTTACCGTCCAGCGCCAGTTCCTGCGGTGCGCCCTGTAGCAGATCGATGATCGCTTCGGGGCTTTCCACCTTCTGCAACGCCTCGCTCAGATCGCCCTCGCCAAGCGCTCGGGTCAACAACTGCAGCAAACGCAGATGCTCATCCGAACGCGCGGCGATGCCGATGGCGAGGTAAACCTGCTGGCCGTTGCCCCAGTCCACGCCGCCGGGAAAGTGCAGCAGGCGGACGCCAGTGGTAAAGACCTGATCGCGGGTTTCCGGCGTGCCGTGGGGGATGGCGATGCCCTGGCCAAGAAAGGTCGAGCCCTGCGCTTCGCGCGCACGGAGCCCGTCGAGATAACCGGGCGCCACCAGCCCGTCAGCCACCAGCACCTCGGCCAGCAAGGCCAGGGCGGCGGGTTTGTCGGTCGCCGTCTGATGCATGTGGATATGCTGGGCATTCAACTCAAGCATGGAGAACTCCTGTGCGGGCTCACGATTGTTTCTTCTGCCGGCCAGGCCGGCAGGAGGCGCTGGCATCGATGGGCTGGGGCTTATGACCGAACGGCTGCTGAAACGTTTCAGCTAAGGCTGGCACATTACGCAATATTGGGTAACTCTAGAAGCCCAAGTTCATACCACCCGTCCTTCGCCCAGGATCATCGAGTTGAAACTGACCGACATCGCCCGCCTCGCCAACGTCTCGGTGACCACCGCCAGCTACGTGCTCAACGGCAAGGCCGTACAGCGGCGGATCAGCCAGGCCACGGTGGACCGGGTGATGGCAGTGGCTGAGCAACAGGGTTTTCAGCTCGATCAACAGGCCGCCGGGTTGCGGCGCGGGCAGTCGCGCACCCTGGGCTTCATCGTCCCCGACCTAGAAAACCCCAGCTATGCGCGGCTGGCGAAATTGCTCGAACAACGCGCCCGTTTACGTGGCTATCAGTTATTGATCGTCGGCTCCGATGACGAGCCGGAGACCGAACGCCAAGTCATTCAGGTGCTGCGCTCGCGCCGCTGCGATGCGCTGATCGTGGCCAGCTGCCTGCCCACTGACGACCCCAGTTACCGCACGCTGCTCGCCAGCGGCACGCCGATCATTGCCCTCGACAGGGCGTTGGACCCGGAACAGTTCTGCTCGGTGGTCAGCGACGATCACCAGGCCGCCGCGCAGCTGACGCACTCACTGCATGTGCCGGCCGATGCGCATATCGCGCTGATCAGCGCTCGGCCCGGATTGCGCATCAGCCAGCAGCGCGAAGAGGGTTTCCGCCAAGCACTCGCTCAGCATCATGGAAAAATCAGCGTGATGCAGGCCGAGCAGTTCAGCCGCGCCTGCGGCCGTGAGCAGATGCTGGCGCTGCTTGATCGCGGCGCGATGCCCGACGCGTTGATCACCACCGCCTACGTTTTGCTCGAAGGCATCTTCGATGCTCTGAGCGAACGCGGTCTGCTATGGCCTGCGCAGCTGCGGCTGGCGACCTTTGGTGACGCGCAGCTGCTGGATTTTCTGCCGATACGGGTCAACGCCATCTCCCAGCAACATGAGCAGATCGCGGAATTGGCATTGGATCAGGCGATTCGCGCCATCGAGCAGCACGACTATCGCCCCGGCGTGCTCGCCGTGGAGCGTGTGCTCAAGGTACGCCGCACCGCCGCGACCCTTTGAACCGGCGCTGCCCCTTGCGAGCATCGGCGCGCTGACGGAAGCTAGCCGCCTCCCAACGAGCCGCCCTCTGATGAACATCGAACAGATCACCAAACGCCTGCACGCGATCCGCGATCGCAACGACTGGCAACGCTTTCACAGCCCGAAGAATCTGGCCATGGCCGCCAGCGTGGAAATGTCCGAGCTGGTGGAAATCTTCCAATGGCTGACCGAGGACGAATCGCGCCAGTTGTCGGCCGACAAGCTGGAACATGCCGGTCAGGAAGTCGGCGATATCCTTATGTACCTGCTGCTGATGTGCAGCGAGCTGGGCGTCGACATGGAACAAGCGCTGCTGGCCAAGCTGGCGGACAACGAGCGGCGGTTCGCCCGATGACCGATCGGCATTTCGACGAGCTGGCCACACGTTTCGCCGAGAAAATCTACGGCGGTGCCAAGGGTGCGATCCGCCTTGCGGTGCTGCAGGCGGACCTCGCCGAAGTGCTGCCGCAACACCCGCTGCGCGTGCTCGATATCGGTGCCGGGCTTGGCCATATGAGCCTCTGGCTAGCTCAGCAGGGTCACGACGTCACGCTCGCCGAACCGGCCGAACCGATGCTCGAAGGTGCTCGGGAGCGCTTCGCCGCGGCCGGTCAATCAGCCACCTTTATCCAGACGCCCTGGCAGGACGTCGAAAGCCAGGTCGAGGGTCGCTTCGATCTGGTCATCTGCCACGCGGTACTGGAATGGCTGGCCGAGCCCCAGGCCATCCTGCCGGTGCTGCATCGACTGGTTGCCAACGATGGCTGGCTGTCGCTGGCCTTCTACAACCGCGACGCATTGATCTACCGCAACCTGCTCAAGGGCCACTTCAAAAAGCTGCGCAGCCAGAGCTATGCCGGTGAACGCCAGAGCCTGACGCCGCAACAGCCACTCGACCCCCGCGAGCTGGCCGCGCAACTCGCGCCGCACTGGCGGGTCGAATCAACCAGCGGCGTGCGCGTATTCCATGACTACATGCCCGCCGATTTCCAGGCCCGCACCGAGCCTGCCGATCTGATCGAGATGGAGTTGGCCTACCGCCGCCATCCCGCCTTTGCCGGCCTCGGGCGCTACCTGCACTGGTTGTGCCGGCCTCGCTGAGTGCCGGTCGGGAGGTATTCGATGTTGACCCGCGCTGCATTGACATTGCTCTGCCTGAGCCTTGCGGCTTGTAAGGGCGGCAATCCGTACACGAACGAATCCGCGGCGATTCCCCCCGCGCCACCCGTCGAGCAGATCCAGTCTCCGATCTACCCGGCGGCGCCGCGGGATTTTTCCAGTTATCAGAGCTGGAGTTGGCGCAATCCGCCGCCTGGCACCGCCTCGCTCGCCGGAGCGGAACTGCAGGAAATGGTCGCCGGCGCCCTCGATCAGCGCGGCCTGCGTCCGGCGCCAGACAATGCCAAGGGCGAAGTGCAGATCAGCGCCAGAGCCAACATGGAGACGCGCGTGCGTCAGGCCTATGACGATTACGGTCCCCATATAGGGGCTGGTCGTTACGGCGGCTTCGGCAGCGGTTATGGCAGCGGTTATGGAATTGGAACCAGCGTCCCCGTGATGCGCACCTACGAAGAAGAAGTGGTCTCGGTATACATCGAAATGTATGACAGCAGTTCAGGCCAGGCCATCTGGAGCAACCGCGCCGAGTCGCGCAGCGGCGGCAGCCAGGCCGAACGCAAGGACGCCGCACGCGATGCAGTCAATGACGCCCTTGCCGACTATCCGCCGCGCTGACACCGGCTTCGAATACCCAAGGAGAATCGACATGTTCCGGCAACTGATAATGCTTCCCCTGCTGTTGCTGTTAGTCGCCTGCCAGAGCACTCAGGTGCAACGCGACTTCGATCCGCAGCGGGACTTTTCCACGTATCGCAGCTGGAGCTGGAAGGAACCAGCGTTGCAGTACCGCCCGGACGATCCACGCATCAAGAGCGACCTAACCGAGCAGCGCATCCGTAGCGCGATCAGCGAACAGCTCGACCAGCGTGGCCTGCGCCAGGCTCAGTCCGGCAGCCAGCCGGACGTGCTGATACAGGCCTGGTTCATCGTCGACCAACGCAGCCAGCAATACACCTCGTCGTCGATGGGGGCTTGGGGCAGCCCGTGGCATGGTTTCTGGGGCGGACCGATGATCACCGACACCCGCACCATTAACTATCAGGTCGGCACTCTGCAGGTGGATTTTTATGATGCAGATGATGGCAAGCTGGTCTGGCGTGGCAGCGCTGAGCAGATCCTGAGCGACGATCCTGGCAGTCCGCAAGAGCGCGCCGGGATGTTCCGCGAAACCGTCTCCAAGGTGCTTTCGCAGTACCCACCGCAGTAAACTGCGCTCCGTTCCGAATCCGGCCTGCTGCCGTGGCGGGCTTCGGACTGCCGACTAAGGCAAATGCTTCGCCCCGAGGGCGGGATTCCTACACAAACCTTGAAACCGTGCCGAACCGTGGGAGGCGCACCCGCGGCGAATACTGACTCAACAGCCCGTCATGACCACGGGCTCGCCAAAAGGTGGAGCGCAGTAACGAAACACCTGCAAATAGCCCCGAGAGCTGGGGTTCATCATCGATCTCCGGCCTGCCGCCCTGGTGGGCTGTCTTTGTAATCACCGGAGTAAATTCGCATGCCTGTCGTAGCCTGGTGGCTTCTCGTTCTGCCTTTGATTGCCGGGGCGTTTCTGCCGCTGCAGGCCGGCATCAATGGGCAGGTGGCCAAGCACCTGACCAGCGTCATGAGCGCGGCGATGCTTTCATTTGCTGTAGGCACCGTGGCGTTGATCTTTGTCGTTCTGGTCCAGCGCGATATGCCCTCGATTCAAGCACTGAAGGGTTTGAACTGGTACCACTGGTGCGCCGGTCTACTCGGCATGTTTTTCATCGCGACTGCAGCGTTCGCCGGCCCACGCATTGGGGCGTTGTTGTTCATGGCGTTGGTGCTGGCCGGGCAACTGGGCATGGCGCTGCTGCTCGATCACTTCGGCTGGGCGGGGTTTCGTCAGTCATCGATCAGCGTCGGCAAGGTTGCCGGGCTGCTGCTGATCTTAGGTGGTGTGTGGATGATCCGCCGCGGCTGATGGCGGCGAATCCAGAAACGGCTATTGGCGCTCGAAGGCGTAGAACAGGTTTGGTTCGCTGACCAGATAAAGATCGCCTTTGGCATCGAAAGTCATGCCCTCTGCCTGGGGCACGCTCTTTTCCAGCCCGGCAAAGCCGCTCCATAGCGAGCGGAAGCTGACCATCCCGCCTTCACTGTCGAGCTCCAGCATCATCTTCGCTTCGTCGCTGAGCAGCACCACATGCCCAGTGCGCTCATCGAAGTGCACGGAGGCAAGGTCGGTCGCCATATCCGTGTCCTCGATCCATGATTCGCGGTCGATGATCTTCAGATTCAACTGGCCGTTCAAGCTGGCCTTGATGCCCTGGATTTCATAGAGCTTGCGCGGCGAATGCTCCTTCACCACGAACAACCGATCACCTGCGCGATCGTAGCCAACGCCTTCGAAACCGGCATTGTCCGCCTCGCCCAGTGCCAGCGAGACCGACGCATAATCCTCACGCTGCAACGCACCGGGACGGTCCGGCACTGGGATTATCACCACCGATTGGCTGCGCTCCTCGACAACCGCCAACAGGTTGTCGCCCAGGTAGGTGATGCCCTCGACGTCGGTGAAGCCCTGCAAGGGGTAACGTTCAAGAAAATTGCCATCCTGATCCAGCGCGACCAGTGACTCGGGGTTGTTCACCACCGCCCAGAGATGGTTGCGCCGATCATCGAAGGTCAGCCCGGACAGGTTGTTGGTAACCGACGCCACCGGCTGCGCCTCGACGCGCACCTTGTACTCGGGAAGCCACAAGCTGCGTGCTTCCCAGCTGTTTTCGTGCCAGGCGGATTTCAGCCCATAAAACACTCGCTCTTCCAGATGAAAGGAAGCGGCAGAATAGAGCAGGCCGGCAGCCAGCAAACCCAAGGCCCAGACCTTTGGGCGCGCACGCGGCAACCACTGCGACTGCGCATCGGTAAGTATCGGCATCGTCTTTTCTCGTCAGAGCACTGGCGGACAGCCTACTCGGGAAGAGTTGCAATTGCATGACGACACGCAACGCAGGTGCCGATCAGCCTTGTACTGACCCGCCGGCTATACGCCGGTTCAATCCAAGCCGTGGGAACTGCCAGGCTGATTGATAGCCCAATGCCCCAAGGAACGGCTGCGCTTGCAGCTACGGATCGAACGGCAGGAGAGAGACATGCGGGTGGAAAGCTTTTTCGAATGGTTGGGTCAGGCGCTCGGCACGGTAATCCGCTACATCGTCGACGCACTCAGCGGCCTCTTCGGGCTGTTCGCCGATGCCGGGGCGAACTTTCTGGAGGGCCTTTCGCGAACCTTGGGCATGGACCGCTCGCTGATCAGCCTGATCGCCCTGGCGATCGGCCTGATGTTTCTGGTGGCGGCCGCTCGCGCCTTCTTCCGACGTTCGATCATCGCCGGCGTGATTTACCTGTTTCTCGGTCTCTGGCTGCTGAGCTGGTTGATTCATTAAGCGGCAGCAGGCGGCAGGCAAAAGCCTCAAGCCTCAAGCCTCAAGCCTCAAGCAGTGACCTGTAGCCGTAGCCTGTAGCCTGTAGCCTGCTGCCTGCTGCCTGCTGCCTGCTGCCTGCTGCCTGCTGCCTGCTGCCTGCTGCCGCCTGCTGTATCATGCCGGGCTGTTCTGGAGCCCCGTCATGTCACGGCTGTTGACCGCCTGGCAGCACGCCCCTACCCATAAGCGGGTCTGGGCGCTGGCTGCACCGATGATCCTGTCCAACCTTTCCGTGCCGCTGGTGGCGCTGGTCGACAGCGCCGTGATCGGCCACCTGCCGCATGCGCATCAGCTGGCTTCGGTTGCGGTGGGCGGCAGCCTTTATACGCTGCTGGTCTGGGTCATGGGCTTCCTGCGCATGGGCACCACCGGCTTCGCTGCCCAGGCGGCCGGGCGTGAAGATGGCGGTGCGCTGCGACAGGTATTGCTGCAAGGCCTGCTGCTCGCGCTCGGTTTCGCCTTGTTACTGAGCCTCGTCGCGCTGCCGCTCAAAGAGTACGCGCTGCAGCTGATGCAGCCGTCCGCCGAGCTCGACAGCCTGACACAGGCTTACTTTCTTACTCGCCTGTTCGGCCTGCCCGCGGCACTGGCGAGTCTGGCCCTGATCGGCTGGTTTCTCGGCACCCAGAACGCTCGCGCACCACTGGCGATCCTGCTGACTACCAACCTGATCAACGTCGCCCTGGACCTCTGGTTCGTTATCGGCCTGGACTGGGGCGTGGCCGGTGCCGCACGCGCATCGGTAATCGCTGAGTGGAGTGGCGTGCTGGTCGGCCTGGCCCTGACCCGCGGCGCCCTGTTGCGCTACCGCGGTCGTCTGGACAGCAAGGCCATGCGCCGCTGGGCGAGCTGGAAACCGCTGATGTCGGTGAACCGCGATATTTTCCTGCGCTCGCTGGCCCTGCAGCTGGTGTTCTTCCTCGTCACCGTGCAGGGCACCCGCCTGGGTGATGCGACGGTTGCAGCCAACGCGCTGCTGCTCAACGGCCTGATGCTCACCGCCCATGCGCTCGACGGGCTGGCTCATGCGGTAGAGGCTCTCACTGGCCATGCCATCGGTGCGCAGAACCGTACCGAGCTGCGCCGTATCCTGACTGTTGCGGGCGGCTGGTCACTGCTGGCGAGCATCGCCTTTGGCCTGTTTTTCCTGCTCGGCGGCGAACTGTTCATCGGCCTGCAAACTGACATTCCTGCAGTGCGCGAAACGGCAATCACTTTTTTGCCGTATCTGGCGGCGCTGCCGCTGGTGGCTGTCTGGAGCTACCTGCTCGATGGCCTCTTCATCGGCGCCACCCGTGCACGTGAAATGCGCAACGCGATGCTCTTGGCCGTTGCGATTTCGCTACCATTGGGCTGGCTGTTACGGGGGATGGGCAATCACGGATTGTGGTTGGCCTTTCTCGCCTTCATGCTGCTGCGTGGTATTTGCCTGGGCAGCATCGCCCGCCGCCTGCAACGCCAGCAGCAATGGTTTACCTCGACTCATGCCGCACCCGCTGCAGCACCCTCGAAAGGACACTGAAAATGGCCTACGCCGTCGCCGCCTACCTGCACTTCGTGGCGATTTTCCTGCTCTTCGCCCTGCTAGTACTCGAGCACCAGCTGTTTAGCCAGCCACTGAACTTCAAGCGGGCGCGCAGCCTGTTCCGCGCCGATACCGCGTTCGGCATCGTCGCCGGCCTGGTGCTGATCACCGGCGCCGCCCGCGCCATGCGCTACGGCAAGGGGTTCGATTACTACCTGAACAACAGTTTTTTTCACGCCAAGATCGGCGTGTTCGTAATCGTGGCCCTGCTATCGATCTATCCCACCGTCACCTTCCTCAAATGGCGCCCGGCGCTCAAAGCCGGTCAGGTCCCGCAGCTCACCTCAACCACGACGCGCTGGGTGAAGCTGATCATCCGCATCGAATTGCTCGCCTTACTGCTGATCCCATTGCTGGCCGCCCTGATGGCGCGAGGGTTTGGGGTAATGCCGCTGTAACGGTCCGGACGCCCGTCGACCGACGGAAACGATCAAGGCGATCGGCAGTCGACTGACAGTGCCGCGACGGCACCATAACCCCGGAGCCGACCCCATGACCGATGCCCTCAGCGTACGTCCCCTGCCTTTCGATCCCGCCTTCGAGCAGATGCCAGACGACGAAGCCCAGACCACCCAAGCGCTGACCGAAGCCTTGCGCGGCATCATGGAGACCACCTACGCCGATGGTGGCCATGCGATTCGCAGCGTGCATGCCAAGAGCCACGGCCTGTTGCAGGGCGAAATCGAAATTCTGCCGAACCTGCCAGCGGAACTGGCCCAGGGTGCGTTCGCCAGGCCGGGGCGTATGCCGGTGGTGCTGCGTTTTTCCACTAACCCCGGTGACATTCTCGACGACAAGGTTTCGACACCGCGCGGGCTGGCGCTCAAACTGATCGGCGTCGAAGGCGAGCGCTTGTCCGGAAGTGAAAATCAGGTGACCCAGGATTTCGTCATGGTCAATGCGCCGGGCTTTATCGCCGCCACACCGAAGGACTTTCTCCGTTCGCTGAAATTGCTCGCCAAGACCACCGACAAGGCGCCGCGGGCCAAGCAGGCGCTCTCGGCGACACTGCGCGGCGCGGAAACCGCGCTGGAGGCCCTCGGAGGTGAAAGCAAAATGCTCAAGAGCATGGGCGGACATCCGACTACTCATATACTCGGCGAAACCTTCTATAGCGTGGTGCCACTGCTTTATGGTCCTTACTTCGCCAAGCTAAATATTGTGCCCGTGTCGCCGGAGTTGACCGCGCTGACCGATCAGAAAGTCGATTTGAAAAACAATCCCGACGGCCTGCGCGAGGCCGTCATCCAGCACTTCGCGAAACACGGCGGTATTTGGGAGATGCGCGTTCAGCTGGCTACCGATATCGATAAGATGCCGATCGAGGACGCCACCGTGATCTGGCCGGAAGCACTCAGTCCCTACGTCACCGTCGCTCGTATCGAGGTCCCGGCACAACCGGCCTGGACCGAAGCCCGCGCCGCGGTGGTTGACGACGACATGTCCTTCAGCCCCTGGCATGGCCTCGCCGCGCATCGTCCGCTCGGGGGCATCATGCGCTCGCGCAAACCGGCCTACGAAATGTCCGCCGGCTTTCGCGCCCGCCACAACGGCTGCCCGATGCACGAACCACAATCCCTGAGCAAGCTACCGAGCTGATTCGGCACTGATATTTTCAGAGCGCAGCGTGGGTGCACGTTGCGGCCTTGCTGCATTCACATCCACGTCGATGCAGAGGGCAAATTGCCTATGGTCAGAGGCTCGGCAAGGGCGTTAAGGTCGACGTAAACCCTCCAAGGAAGACCCCATGGCCGCCAAGCCCAACACGACCCACCAACAGACCCACCTCGCCGTGCTCATCGACGCCGACAACGCGCCCGCCGCCATCGTCGAGGGCCTGTTCGAAGAAATCGCCAAGTACGGCGTCGCCAGCGTCAAACGCATCTACGGCGACTGGACCAAGCCCAACCTCGGCAGCTGGAAAAAGGTGCTGCTCGACTATTCCATCCAGCCGATCCAGCAATTCGCCTACACCTCCGGCAAGAACGCCACCGACAGTTCACTGATCATCGACGCCATGGACCTGCTCTACACCCGGCGCTTCGACGGCTTCTGCCTGGTTTCCAGCGACAGCGACTTCACCCGCCTGGCCGCGCGCATCCGCGAAGAAGGCCTGACCGTCTATGGCTTCGGCGAGCAGAAGACACCCTCGCCCTTCGTCTCCGCCTGCGACAAGTTCATCTACACCGAAATCCTCCGCGCCGACGCGCCCAAGAGCTCGCAGGAGCCGACAAACAACGGCGACAAATCACTTACGCCGGCATCGATTGAGAAAACCGAAGAGGAAGCCAAGACCGCCGACAAGAGCGCCCAAGTCAAATCGCAGAAAGTACCGGTGGATTTCATCGCCAAGGTGCTCAGTGACATTGCCGACGATGAAGATGACTGGGTCCATCTGGGTGCGTTAGGCGCCAACATCGGCAAGCTCCGCCCTGCGTTCGACCCGCGCCTCTATGGGTTCAAGAAACTAAGCGATCTGATCAAATCCCAACCCAAGCGCTTCGAGCTGGAATCACGCGAAACCACTTCAACTGGCGGAAAAGCGCTCTATGCGCGCAATCTCAAAGCACCCAAATAACCCAGCATGCGCCGACACCCATGGCGCATTGAACCGCCCCGGGTATCGCGGAGGCTATTGTGTTTGGGTCAGGCTGCCACTGGAATGGCTGCCTGACTCTGTTCGTATAGTGCCTCAAACTCCGCTGGCGGCCTATTTCCTAACGGCTCCAGCAACCGCTGATGGTTGAACCAGGTCACCCACTTCAGCGTTTCCCACTCCAGGCTTTCTACGCTTTTCCATGGCCCGCGCTTGTGGATCAGTTCGGTCTTGTAGAGGCCATTGATGGTCTCTGCCAGCGCGTTGTCGTAGCTGTCACCGGTGTTGCCAACCGATGGCTCGATGCCAGCCTCACCCAGCCGTTCGCTGTAGCGAATCGACAGATATTGCGAGCCCCTGTCGCTGTGATGAACCAGCCGGTGAGGCTCAGGACGACGGGCGTGAAGCGCCTGTTCGAGCGCATCCAGAACAAACTCCGTGCGCATGTGCCGACTGACGCGCCAGCCGACGATGAACCGCGAATAAACATCCACGATGAACGCGACGTAGGCAAATCCCTGCCAGGTTGAAACAAACGTGAAATCGGCGACCCAGAGCTGATTGGGATGTTCGGCGGTGAACTGACGCTTCACCAGATCTCTGGGACTGGCATTGCCTGGATCGGCTTGCGTGGTCTTCACCGTCTTGCCTCGTGCCGCACCGCATAGCCCCATCTCACGCATCAATCGCTCCACTGTGCAGCGCGCCACGCCCTGGTGTTCGCGATGCATCTGCCGCCAGACCTTCCTGGCCCCATAGACCTCGTAGTTTCCCTGCCAGACACGGCGGATCTGCACGGCAAGCATCTCGTCACGAATCGCTCGAACCGAGCGTCGTGAGTGATCGCGTAAACGTGCGGCATGGCGTCGGTAAGCCGATGGAGACACTTGCAGCGCGCGGCACAGTGGCTCGACCCCAAAGGCTTTGCGGTGCTCGTCGATGAGCGACCAGATTACTTCAAACGGCGGTCGAGTTCCGCCTGGGCGAAAAAAGCGCTGGCGACCTTGAGGATCTCGTTGGCCCGCTTGAGCTCGCGAATCTCGCGTTCTAGCTCTTTGATGCGAGGATCTGCCGAGGGGGTGGGGCTTGAGCGGGAAGAGGTCTTGCGAATCCAGTTGCTCAAGGTCTGAGCAGTGCAACCAATCTTGCTGGACACCGCCTCGATGGCTGCCCATTGGGAGTCGTGCGACTCCCGGACTTCGTAGACCATTCGCACGGCACGCTCGCGGACTTCAGGGGAAAACTTCGGTGGCTTTGGCATAGTGGCTCCAGTTTCTCAAAAGGTGGAGCCTCCGCGATACCCGGGGCGGTTCACATCGACGCGACATCGTCGCGCTGCCATCACCGCCAATGCCTACGGCAGCACCCGGGCCTGACGAAGCGCGCTTTCGCGAATATATGGATGTCGATCCAATCTTTTGCAATCAATCCGTGCGGGAAGAACCGAACCCTTACCCATCGAACCCTTCTAAGCAGGCATCGACTCAAGGAGGTTCTATGACCAAGCCATTGCTCACCGCCCTTGGCATTGCGCTCTGCGCGCAGCCTGCATTCGCCCAGACGCCGAAGCCTGAAGTGATCACGCACCTGAACGGCCTGGATGTCGAGGTCAGCGCCATGGGCGTGCCGACCGAAACAACCGAGGCTGGTGGCGAACTGGTGGGGATTCGGGCGGTGAAAGTCATGAACAAGACCGGCGAAACGGTGACCTGCGAGTTCCACGTGCCCGCCGATGCACGGGCAGAAACCTCTGCCCCACCCGTATTCACCGTGACGCCAAACACTCAACGGGTCGAGCGTGTACCCGGCGACTACTCCCCTGACGAGCCGTTCGCCGAACTGACCTGCCGTGCCGCCAACGAGAGCATCGGCACACCAACAGCGGCGCCATCCAGCGAGCCTTCCGCCGAACCCGCTGCAGCCGAGCCCGAAGTACCGGCAGAAGAAGCGACGCGTTCTCGATAAGACGTCAGCCGCGCTCGTTGAGGTTTCTCCTGCGCCACACTTTCGTGGGCGCTCAGGATTCGCTCAAGCCGTATCCGGATGAAAAAGTAATTTGTGATCAGCACCGGCAGGCATGTGAGAGCTTCACCATGCGGTGGTTCGAGAGCCGGTCGTTGGTGCACGAGGCGGCGCTGCGACACGACCCGCTCAGCAACGCTCAGGCGCCCTGCCCCCAGTTCATTTCCAACCCACCGTCGATGACGAAGTCCTGACCGGTGACGTAGTCCGATTCGGGGCTGACCAAGTAAAGCGCCAGCTCCGCCACTTCTTCGGGCTTGCCGGGACGGTGCCAGGGAATGCGGGGCATTTCTTGCTCACGCTTCTCCGGGTCGTCTACGCGTTCCATGGTCATTGGCGTGCGGATCAGGCCGGGTGCAATAGCGTTGACGTTGATTTTCATCGGTGACAGTTCCATCGCCAGACTGCGGGTCATCAGCAATAGTCCACCCTTGGCAGCGCCGTAAGCGACGTTTTTCGGACTGTGAATGGCGTCGTGCACCGATGTGATATTGAGCAGCTTGCCACCGCCGCCTTGGCTCTGACGCCGCGTGACGAACTCGCGTGCGCAGAGGAACGGCCCGTATAGATCGGTCTTGAGCACCTGATCGAACTCATCGAGGGTCAGCTCGGTGAAGGCTTTGCTTTTGCCCATGCCTGCATCGTTGACGAGGATATGCGGTACGCCCAGCTGCGCATCCACCGCCTCGAACAGTGCCTTCACGCTCGCCTCATCGGTGACGTCGAGCGGGCAAACGATGCTGCGTCCGCCGGCTTTACGCACCCGTTCGGCGGTCGCCTGCGCGCCCTTTTCGTCGGTGTGCCAGGTCACCGCAACATCTGCCCCTTCGCGGGCGAAAGCGGCGGCCATGGCCTGACCCATGCCTGAATCGGAACCGGTGATGACGGCGATCTTGCCGGTGAGCTTGCCCATTTGAACCTCCTGAGAGAATGGAATGACCCGGCTGTGCCTAGCCGGGCTTCGGCGGGAATAGGGTTGAGACCGGCCTTAGCCGCGAGCGACGCCGCCCTTTCGTCGCCAGAAAGCGATAACCGCGGGCGGCGCGCAGTTCGGGAAGCTCAACGTGCCTTGGCCGCTGAGGCCACGTTTTCGCGAACTACAACAACTACGACCGCAGCGCGCCTGCCATTCATCCCGTAGCAGTGTTTTCCCGGAACACCCATGCCCAAGCATGGCCGAACGGAGACGATCCATCGCACCAGCCTCCCAGCCGCCAATACCACCCAGCCTTGGAGCTGCCATGACACGTTCGTTATCAAGCTCCCCGCGCCGCCTGGATGGGCACGCCAAGGTCACCGGTGAGGCGCGCTATACAGCCGATCTCGCCGACAATCCTTCCGGCGACCGGCCAGGGTATGGCGCGGTGGTGCAGAGTACTCAGGCCGGTGGCCGTGTGCTCGCCATCGACACGACCGCCGCCTGCGCCATACCGGGCGTGCAATTGGTGATGACCCATCTCGACGCCCCGCGACTCAAGCCGATCCAGACGCTGCCTGGCGGTGAACTCGGCCGTTTCCTGCCCTTGCAAGACGACCGTCTGCATTACAACGGCCAGCCGCTGGCCATCGTCGTTGCCGACACATCGGTGGTGGCGCGGTATGCGGCGGCACGGGTCGAAGTGCGCTATGAGCCGGCCGGACGCGAGCCGTTGTTCGTACTCGACGAAAACCGCGCCGAACAACCGGAGAAGGTAGGCGCCGGCGAACCAGCGGTCACCGAGCGTGGCGATCCGGACACTGCCTTTGCAGCTACGGCAGAGCAGCTGGACGAAACCTACGAGACCGTGCCACAGCATCACAATGCGCTGGAACCGGGCGCCGCGATCGCCGCCTGGGATGCCGAGGGCAGGCTCGCCGTGCA
>Ga0070754_10001835_pt1 | contig 16392 bp, 6 predicted proteins | sample VirMetDEL_Sep_01_FD_75181 | JGI IMG/M metagenome (GOLD analysis project Ga0070754, IMG submission 75181) | Aqueous microbial communities from the Delaware River and Bay under freshwater to marine salinity gradient to study organic matter... | ecosystem: Environmental > Aquatic > Marine > Coastal... | reverse complement strand
AGATGAGTTCTAAAGAACTTAAAAGAGATTTACTATTATATGCTAAAAGAAATCCTGAATTGTTCTTAGAGTTAGTAAGTGATGAAAATGTTGTTCTTAGAAACTTTGGTATTAGAGCAACAGAAATGGGTATATTAAAATTATCTTCTGATCAAAGAACTTTTTTATGGGGTTCTAATGATAGAAAGTTAATGAATGTACCATTTGACGAGCACCCTTATTCAGCTTTAGCCGCTTGGTTTAAAACTGACGAAGGAATGGAGATTTACTCCAATATTGAAAAAAGATTAAATTAATCTAACTGTAGATGCGGTCGCTCTACGGGGCGATCGTAAACTACAAAAAAAGAAATTATGGTAAGTATAGATAGAGTATATCAAAAGGTTTTAGCACTAGCTAATAAAGAGCAACGAGGGTATATAACTCCACAGGAGTTTAACTTATTTGCCGACCACGCTCAGATGGAAATATTTGAACAATATTTTTATGATTTAAATCAATTTAAAAGAGCGTCTGGTAATCAAAGCGAATACTCAGATATTGTGTCTATAATAAAAGATAAAATATCTATGTTCGAGCACTGGCAAGCTGGTGGTTATAATATAACGGTTGCTAATAAATATGGTGATTGTATAGCTTTTGATACTGATATACCAGATTTATATAGATTAGGCGAGATTGCGGTTTCTTATGTTAAAGGTGGAGGCGAAGCTACAATAGGAGTTTGTGAGCAGTTAACACCAAAAGAATTTGTGATAAGAGGTAAAAGTAAATTAACTAAACATACCGAAGATAGACCTGTGTATGTTAAAAGAGACAACCAAGGCCAATTACGTATAAAAATATATCCATATCCTAAAACTGTAGGTTTTGTTGATTCTAACGGGAATGCAGTTCCCGATGGTAGCGATATAACGACTGCCACAAATAAAGCTGGAATATCAGCTGACTATATAAGAAAACCTAAAAAACCAAACTGGGCATATGTTGTTGTAAATAACAAACCGTTATATAACGCAACTTCTGCCGTGGATTTTGAATTACACGCTTCAGAAGAAACAGAGTTAGTATATAGAATATTAGCGTTAGCTGGTGTTGCAATCGAAAAACCACAACTAGTACAAACCGCAGCTGGTTTAGGAGCAGGTCAAATTCAACAAGAAAAACAATAAATAAATGGGATTATTAGACGGAACACAAAACAGTTATTACAACGGGAGTGATTTAGGAAACTATCAATTCACGTCTTTAGATGATATTATAACTCAATTCCAAATAGCTTACGTTGGTGAGGGTAAAATTATTCAAAAAGTCAAAAGAGCTGACATTGCATTCCACGCGCAAAGAGGGTTGCAAGAGTTTTCTTTTGATACTTTTAAGTGTGTTAAATCTCAACAAATAGATCTACCACCAACATTAGTTATGCCGCTTCCTCATGATTATGTAAATTACACAAAATTATCTTGGGTAGATTCTGCTGGTATTAAACATCCTTTGTATTCTACAAATTCCACATCAAATCCTTTTCAAATATTACAAAACGAAGATAAATCTTACGATTTTACTGTGCCGTCCGAAACGCTACTTAAAAATGGGGATTTTACAAACTCACAAAGCGTTGGTACTGATAGTGATTCTGATTGGACTAAAACTCCAGCTTTTGGAGGTGGGACTAGTACGGATAAAGTAAGTGTAGTTAGTGGAGAATTAGTTTTTGAACACGGCAGCAACGCCCCCGTGCTTAACACTACAAGTAAAACTAGTAGAGTGTATACTGTGTGGCAAAAAATTGATGTAACAAGTATAGATGTTTTGGATTTATCAGCTCTCGGTACATCCGCTGCTTCCGCTACCGGTAAGGGTGTTGGAACGCTAAGAGTGGGTATTAGCACGCTAGCACATGCGGGTTACGATTATACCGTCACCAATCCAAATAAACCTAATGGAGTATTGAATAATACTGACGATATATTTGATCTTTATACTACTAGTGGCGCTAGAGCTCTACTTACCTTTAATGATGGCTTAGCAACTAGCTCTACTCTCACTTTAACAGACGTTGATGTTAGTAGCGAAACAGAGGTTTACGTTTTAATAACTAGTTTTATCGAAGATTTTACCGATACAACTTTGTCTAACAGTCAAAATACAGTGGACGATATAGTTATAAGTTGTGATGCTGTCACTGATTCACTTCAAGAGGTTGTAAACTCTTCAACTTGGGATAATTACAAATCTGCAACGCCATCTGAAAACCAAGATGATTATCAAGATGATACTTATTGGAAAATGAACGGTAATAGATATGGCCTAGATCCACAGCATGCTCAAGCTAATGGATCTTTTTATATAGAAGAAAGACTTGGAAAAATACATTTTAGCTCTAATATTTCAGGAAAAACTGTAATCTTAGATTATATAAGTGACAGCCTTGGTACAGACGAAGAAATGCAGGTTCATAAATTTGCTGAAGAGGCAATGTACAAATACATAGCTTACGCAATTTTATCTACGTCATCTCAACCAATACACCAACAGTTAGCGCCTAGATTTAAAAAAGAAAGGTTTGCAGAGACTAGAAAAGCAAAATTAAGATTATCAAATATTAAGTTAGAAGAGTTAACTCAAATTTTAAGAGGTAAATCGAAACAAATAAAACACTAGTACATGCCAGAAATTAAGCATAATTTTACCGGTGGTAAGATGAATAAGGATCTTGACGAGAGACTTGTTCCAAACGGACAGTATAGAGACGCGATGAATATGCAGGTGTCAACTTCAGAAGGATCTGACGTTGGTACCGCTCAAAATATATTAGGTAATTCTTTAATTTCCGGACAAAGTTTTTTTTCAGAAACAGCTAACTGTGTTGGTAGTATTGCTGATGAGAAAAACGATAAGTTATATTATTTCGTTGTTGACAGCGAGGAGCTTATAGTAAATGGTGGGTTTGATGGAAATGCTAGTGGGTGGACTTTAAACACTGGATGGGGTTATTACGATGGAAAAGCTGTGGCGGTTGATGCTGGTATTTACAAAAAGGTGATGCAATTTAATCTACCAACAGGTTTTATATTACCTGGTGATATTTATGAGGTTAGATTTACGGTTAGTGATTATGAACAAGGAGGATTAACAGTTAATTGTTACAGTGAAAATGGCGATGGTTTTGTGCTACCTTCATTTACACCTGAAAACAAGGAATACGTACTTAGAGTAGAAGCAAAGGGTGGTATCACAACTAACTCTAGTTATTTCAGTAGGTTTTGGATACAGTCTTATGACACTAATGTAGGTTTTACTGGAAAAATAGATAATATATCTGTAACAAAGAGTGTTAGTTATATTGTAGAATATGATACTAGACTAGAAACTATCAAACCAGTTGTAGTTGATACAAATAATACAGTATTGAGTTTTCATCCTAGTAGATTAATTACAGGTGTTAACGTTATAGACGACATGCTATTTTGGACAGACAATTATTCTGAACCGAAGAAAATTAATATTCATCGTTGCATACAAGGTACTGATCCAACTGGCTTAACACACACCAAGTTAATAAACGAGTCTAGAGATATTGATATAAATTCTAATATAGATTTACAAGAAGAGCATATTACAGTTATTAGAAAATCCCCTAAAACAGCCCCAACTATAGAGCTATTCTCAGGGCAGTACCCTGGCCAAACTTATGGTGGTATAATGAAAATAACACCCGATCCAGGTGGTTTGACTGTTGGTGGATCAAACTCTCAAAACTCATCCTCTTTTATATTCCCATCAAATCAATATTATGACTTTAGTCAGTTTTCAATTGGTAGTCAGTTTTCTACACGTATAGAAACAGATTTACAAGGTGATAGTGGTTTTACTTTAAACTGGGCTAACAACGATACCGTTGTGCTAAAAGAATTTGGAGGCGCTAACTACAATGAAGTTCCATCTTCTCCTATAACAAATTACAGCATAAAAGCTAGAGTGGTCGATGTTATAAACCCAATTGATGATGCCACTGAGCTCGCACCTAACGGCGACTTTACTCTACCAAACGTCAACGGGAGTAGACCAGCAGACTTTTGGTGGAGTAATAGTGGTATAACATACAATTCACTCGATTCTAAAATTGTTTTTGATGGTGTTGGAGCTTGGCAAAAAGTTACTGGTACCCCAAGCATGGATTTTGAGTATGGTACTGGTAGTGCGGCTGGTGTTTATAAAGTAAAATTTGAAACACAAGGAATGACCACGGGGTCAAGCGTTCAAGTAAAATTAATTTCTAACCAAACCGGCGGAAGTCCACACAACTGGAGCACCCCAACGGTTACCACAAATAGTGCGACTGGAGTTCCACATGAATTTGATTTAACGCTAGACACGAACTCAGGAAGTTCAGGTGGAAATTTTGGTTATGCCGCTGGTAAGTTTTTTATCCGTACAACAGGCACTACGAATAACAGTTTTGAAATTTTAAACATCTCTATAGAAAGACAAGATGTTACAGACGCACAAGTAAAGCTAGAGATAACAGGTTTTGAAGGTACTCCACCGGCTACACCATCAAACTACACAGAGTTAAAGTATGCTGTTGAAAAACTAAATGAAGAAGAAAAATTATTTGAATACAAGTTTCCAAGATTTGCTTATAGGTATCAATACGAAGATAAAGAATATTCTACTTTCTCACCTTTTACTCAAGTAGCATTTTTACCAGGTTCTTTTGATTACCATCCAAGAAATGCTTACAACTTAGGTATGATTAATAATGTTAATGAGATTAAGCTTTCTGGGTTTATTCCTACAGCAGTACTTAATGGAGAGAGTCAAGATGTAGTAGCTGTTGACATACTGTATAAAGATGAGGCTTCTTCAAACATTTACGTAGTAGAAACTATTAAAAACAATCAAGATAATAGTGATATTTGGATTAACGATGAATATATTGTAAAGTCAGAAATAATAAAGAGAGTTCTTCCATCAAACCAATTATTAAGACCTTGGGATGCTGTTCCTAAAACAGCGTTAGCGCAAGAGGTTAGTGGCAGTAGAGTTGTATACGCGAATTATACGCAAGGTTTTGATTTAGTAAAACCAGGTACAAAACAAGAGTATTATCCAAATTTAAATGTTAGCTTGTCTAGTGAATACCAAGGTTTAAGTACAGTAAGATCTATTAAGTCTCTGAGAGAATATCAACTTGGTGTTGTTTTTGTTGATAAATATGGTAGGGAGACGCCAGTGTTGTCTAATTCAACTGGTGATAAAAAGATACCTAAGAAAGATTCTAACAAAAGCAATAAACTTGAGGTTTCATTTACAGGTACAATGTTTCCTAAAGATTTAAAATACTTTAAGTTTTTTATAAAAGAAACCTCAGGAGAGTATTATAACATGTCTATGGATAGGTGGTGGGATGCTGGAGATGGTTTAGCATGGTTATCCTTTCCTTCTTCTGATATAAACAAAGTAGATATTGATACGTTTTTAATACTTAAAAAAGGCGTGGGTTCTAACGATTTAGTTGAAGACAAAGCTAGATACAAGGTGTTAGCAATTGAAACGGAGGCCCCAGATTACGTAAAAACCAATAAGTTATTGTTAGAAGAAAAAACTCAAGTATTCACATCTAATGATGAAAGTCTTTTTGGTAACACGACGAACAACGCTCCTTTAATTGGTAGAGACAGTTTTCAAATAAACTACGCTCCATTTCAAGATAGCTCTGGTTCTGAACTTCATAACGTAGAAGATAGCGCTTTATATATAGAATTTGCTGTTGGTGAGGGTACTTCAGATAGGTATAGAATAACAGAGATTAGCCAACCTGAAGCTCCAATAGGTCAAGCTAAATATAATATAAAATTAGATAAAAATCTTGGAGATGACATTAAGTTTATATGTGATGACCCGGCAACCGGATTAAGTCCAACAAAAATAGTTGATAATACGATTGTAAGAATATACAAGTACATTGTAGAAAACACAAGCGAGTTTGATGGAAGATTTTTTGTTAAAGTGAATAAAGATGAAGTTTTTACCTCTAATGTTTACGAGGAATCTGCGCAGTCAACAAACTATAGGGTTTCAGTTTCTAAAAAGCTGTATTACATGGGTAGTGATCAGCACAAACTACACAATCATGTGTTAACAGGTCAAACAATAGGTATATATAAAGATCCTCTATATTCTGTTGGGGTTGGAAGCTCTATTTATACCTACGATATGGGGGGTCAATACGATCATTTAAACTTCGGGCATTTTGCTCCTTTTTTTAGAAATTATAAATGGGAAGCAGGTACAGTGCAAGCCTTTAATGGGAACAATATTGGGCAATACAGATTTGATGACAATAATCAATCGGATTGGGAAGATGAGTTAGCGTATACGGGGGCTACAGGAAGCGCAGCATCATACCCTAGCCACAACCTTAAAAAAGCTGACCATTCTGGTTTTGATGATGGAGAGAGGTATGGTATTTTCAACAGCGATGGAGAGCAAGAAAAAGGTAACGTGTGGTTTATTGACGGTGGACCTTATTCAGGTGAGCGTACTGGGGCTGATAGTTTAGAGTGGCCGTTTATACACATGTCAAACGGTAATGAGCAAGGTATAGTTCAAGGAAACCAAAGCTCTTCAATGATAATAGCTATGGGTGGAATTTATCATGATAAGGAAAATCACATACAGGACATGCAAAATGATAGCCATAAAACTGAAGAGTTTTTTAATATAGGCCGTGATAATGGTAATCCTTACTATAACACCACGCAATTTAAGGATTTAGTAGAAAAAATATCTCCTTCAATTAAATTTAGATTTAGAGAAGATCCTACAGGTGAAATATATACAATTCAACCTAGTGGTGTAAACTTTCACAGAAGATTAAGATGGACTGATGGAGCAAAACAATCTCCTAGTTCAAGTGAGTATCCTGCTTGGACAAGCACTGATGAGCCTCAACCCGCGCAATTATCTCCAAACTTTAGTATGGGATATAAAACTACTTTTAAAAATAGTAATGAAACTAGTAATATTAGTTGGGATCCAACAAACGGTGGGGTAACAGGTGCGATAGACAATGGTTTACGTTTAACAACAACACGTTCTCAAACGCCTAACGATACAACCGGTTCTTTACCAATGATTAAAGTTTCTGTTGACAATATACACGATCTAACTTGCAGTTTTAACGGTGGTAAGCATTCTATAACAAAAGGGATGATATTAACTAGTTATGGAAGTGTAACGTTAGGTGGTACATTTACAAACCCTGGTACTACTAACTCGTATGAACCACTTATAATAGAAAATATAACGGGGTCAGGTCCCTTCAACTTGTATTTAACTGGGTATTCAAGTCCAATTTTAAAAGAAAGTACTGGTGCAGTTGCTTCTATCGCAAGTGGAGGTTTGGCACAATTAAAAAGACATGTGATATGGGATACATCGCCAGCATCTACTGACTCTATGGTTTTCCAACAACCAGCAATGAATGGCTATAGCCAATACTCTGTTAATAGAATAAACGTGGAAAACGCTAATGGAGATGGCAGTTCTTTAAGCTCCCCAGCTTTACTAGCTGTAGGATATACTATAGAATTTTTAGAAACGTTTGAATTGGAATCTGAGTTTCCTAGCAATCCTGCTGTGTGGGAAACTGAGCCGAAAGAAACTACTGATTTAGATATATATTACGAGGCTAGTGGCTATAACCCGCTTGAACTAACGGAAGATACTAAGTATTTAGCAATACCAGCTGGTTCTTTAGTTGAGTGTGTAGAAAAGCCAGCGGCAACGCTTATTAACATGATCGTCAGTAGTGTAGATTACGAGCCTTTACCTACCGGTAGCGCAATGCTTCCTGGGCAAGGTGGAACAGGGGTTTGGCGCTTAAATTTAGCTACTAAATTTACTCAAGACCAACCTCTTGTAGGTGCTGATTACATTCAAATAGGTAGACATTTAAAGATAACAAAACCAGACGGTAGTGTTATAACAGTTGAGATTACTGGTTGGGACGCTAGTACTACTTTTCCTGGCCAATACCCAACAAGAACACCTTTTGTTTACATCAAAGAAACACTTTACGGTCCAAATACAAAATACACTTTAGGTTGGCACAACTGTTATTCGTTTGGAAATGGCGTTGAATCTAATAGAATTAGAGATACTTTTAATTTACCATTTATAGCTAATGGTGTTAAAGCATCTACAACGTTAGACGAAAATCCTTATGAAGAACAATTAAAATATGGACTTATATACTCTGGTATATACAATTCAAATAGTAGTATTAATAATTTAAATCAATTTATAGCTGCTGAAAAAATTACAAAAGATATAAACCCTACTTATGGTAGTATTCAAAAGTTAAAAGCTGGCTGGGGGCAAGGTGGTGATTTAATAACTCTTTGTGAAGATAGAGTTTTAAAAATATTAGCAAATAAAGATGCTTTATTTAATGCTGATGGAAACTCAAATCTAACATCTACAAACAATGTTTTAGGTCAAGCTGTTCCTTACTCTGGTGAGTACGGTATATCTAAAAATCCAGAGTCATTTGCATCGGAAGCTTATAGAGCTTATTTTACTGATAAAGTAAGAGGTGCTGTAATGAGGCTTTCTATGGATGGATTAACGCCTATATCTAACGCTGGTATGAAAGATTGGTTTAGAGATAATTTAAAATTATCAAACAAACTTATTGGTAGTTACGATGACAGACAAGACGAGTACAATGTTTCTTTAGAAGAAACAACTGAGAAAGTTTCTAAAACAGTTTCTTACAAAGAAGATGTAAAGGGTTGGGTAAGTTTTAAATCGTTTGCAAAAGAAACAGGGATTAGTTGCGCTAACGGTTATTATACTTTTGCTAATGGAAGACTGTGGCAACACCACGTGGAAAACCTTAGTGATTTAACTAAAGTAACAGTTACCGGTATAGAGCACGCTGTTGGTTCGATTGATGATGGTAAATACTTTTTTTACGAGTTAAACGAAATGCACGAGTTAATAGGTGGCGAGTTTTTTAACGGTGCAGTGGTAAAAATAAAACAATACCGCGGTAATACTCTTGTTTTTAATGGTAACGTAAAGCTGCTTGACGATCAAGCGGGTAACTCAGGTGTTGCATCGCCCTCTGGAGGTGTAACAAAAGGACATGGAAGGTATGAACCATTCCAAGATGCTAATCCAGGTGATTGGGAGGTTGGTGATATTATAGTTATAGGTAATATTGATAGAAATACTTTTTACGACACGTTTACAAACTCTAGCTTAAACGTTTTATTAAACGATACGCCAAGTAGCATAAAATCATATCACACGCTAGAGTATGAAGGAAGTCAATCTAGAGTTGTTCAAAACCTACAGGATGACGAATATTACAACTTAACAGCCAAGGATGGTTGGCATGTTAGTAGTATTGAAACCAATAAGGAAAAAGGTAGTTTACTTGAGTTCATAGAAAAAGAAGGTAAGTGGTTTAACTATATCAAAGGCTTAGAGTCTAGTATTAACAATATAGATTTTGGTTCTTTTGAAGTTCAGGGTCTAGGTGTTCAGTCTGAAATGGTGCTTGAAAATGCAAATGGCCTTGGTGATGGAACCGTTAGAATATTTATAGACGGTGGTATAAACTGCTCTTTACAAGTTGGTGACGCTGTTTATTACCAATTACCTGATTCTGACGAGATATATAGCGCTGGTGTCGTTGTTACTAATCCTTCGTTTTTCGATGGAATTACAGGGCCAACACAAGATCTTTTTCAGGTTGACATGAATGATCTTTTTAGCAACGCTCCTAATAGCCCGGGAGTCGGGACATATTGGATGTTTGTAAAAAATCAAGTAGTTAATATGAGTGGCTTGTCAGGATATTATGCCGACGCAAAGTTTGAAAATAATTCAAAGGTTAAAGCTGAACTTTTTGCAGTTAGTTCTGAGGTAACAGAAAGTAGTAAATAAATAAATAAATAAAATATGTCATATCACTACGGTTCATCAAGCCCATCAAGTACGCCTTCTAGCGCTAGACAAAGCACTGTAAATGCTCAAGGACTAGTAGCACCTCCTGGTTTTCACTATATGCCAGATGGAACTTTAATGTCTGACATTGATCACGCTAGAATTTATGGTAGTGGCGGAACAATAAAATCATTTAATTTAGACACTACAAATATAAAAGCTAGCGGTGAGAAAAGAGAGTTTACGGTAACGGGGGATGGAACTTTTAGTTTAATGATTAAAAATGAAAGTAACAATTATTACAACTTTACAACAAACAAATTTCAAACAGCTAACACTAGACTAGCTAACAAAAAAATAAAAAACACGTATAGAGGTATTATAAGCTTTCCATCAGCTCCAACAACTACGGATGTTGTTAACGGCGCTGTTAATAGTGGCGTTAAAGTGGTTATGGATAACAACGTGGCTACAAAAATGGAGCTTGGAGATAGAGTCACTGGAAATGCCGCTTTAAACGCTGCAAATGTAACCGTTGTTGGGCTAAGTGCAGATAGTAATGTTAAAAAGTTTTCTATGTCAGAGGCGATAGTTATAGCAGATGACGCGGTTTTAACCTTTACTGGCTCTGATCAATACGATGTTTTTCTATTTGCAGAAAACGGAACTAAGCAAGCTAATTATAATGAGGTTAGATTTGATGATAACAGTATAGACATAAACTCTTCTACAGGATCTGACTCTTTACTACTTAGAAAGGTTATATATCAAACTTTAGATATGCAATTAACTTTTTCGGGTGGAAGTGCTGACGGTAGCGCTTCAGCTGGTTTTAGTGGTTTTTCAAATAGCAATCGAACAATAATATCAGCGCAGATAGGAGCTAGCACCGGTAAAATTCCTTTTTCATTTAAAATAGAAGGTGGTATCACGCATTCGTTTAAAGTAGATAGAAACCCTACTATGAGTGATGTTTTTATAAAATCTACTAGAACTATTGGTAGTTTTGTCGCAATTGAAGGAGAGGATGTCAGTGGATCAACTTATTATAGATGGTCTATAGACAATGTAGATGGGCTTACAGCTGGAATGCTAGCGGCTGGTACCAATGTAACCGCTGGATCTATAGTGTCTTCTTACGAGGAGGTTGTAACATCTTTAACTGGGTATGAAGCAGAAAATAGAATTGTAAAAGTTAGAAAAGAAGCTATTGAAAAAATAAGCGCACCAACAATAACAAGAGATGCGGGCACAAAAGCGGTTACAACAGTTCAAACTGGTAATATAGTTTTTAACAAGCAACAAGCAGCCGCTTTAGATAGTGATGAAATATCTATAGTAGGATTTGGTCAAGACGGTATTAAAGCTTTGACAGGTTGGGATATTGAATTAACTGATATGATTGTAACGTTGACAAAGCCAACGGGTAGGGTTTCTTCAACAACCGTAAACAGCACAACCGTTGTTGTTACTAGTGCCGATGGCGTTATGGATGACATTACAACTGTTAGCGGTTTTAATATAGATTCTTCTGTAGCAGAACCAACTGTGACAAATATAGGTAGTTACACTGGTTCTACAGCAACATTAACACTAAGCTCTGCGCAAAGTTTAGAAGCAGGGGAAACATTAACATTTAACGGTGCTGCTAGAAAAATAACAATATCTGGTAATCTTAAAGTTATAAGCGTTGGTAGCAACCCGGCTCATTGGGACGGTATACTAGGTTTTGACTTAGAGAAGTTTATAACTGCAACCGACGAGTCTTAAAGTAAAAAAACAGTGAAAACTGTGATAATAAATATACAAAAATAAATTATGTTAGAATTAATTGAAATATTCTTTTTTGGATCAAACGATCCAAATGTAAATCAAGCCTTCGTTGGGACAGCTATGGTTGTTGGTGGAATAGCAAAAGGCCTTATGGGTTACGATTGGGGTGGTAAAAGAAGAAAAGCCTTAGCTGCTTCCAGGGAAAAGTTTGAAAAACAAAAAGATGTGTTTAGAGGTTTAGACACAAGTAATGCGTATGCAGATATAGAAAACAAGTACAAAGGCATGGAAAATGCTTTTGAAGACATAAAAGTTAACACTCAACAAGCGCAGTTTGAAAAACAAATGTTTCAACAATCACAAGCTAACACGTTGCAGGGTTTAAGAGGCGCTGCTGGTGGAAGTGGTATAGCTGGTTTAGCTCAAGCTATGTCAAATCAAGCAATGAACCAGGCTCAGAAAACATCGGCTGCAATTGGTAAGCAGGAAGCTCAAAACAAATTGTTAGCAGCACAACAAGCGGCTAAAATAGATCAACTTGAGAGAAAAGGCGCTGACCAACAACAGCAGTTGATAGCGCAAGGGGAGTTAACTTCTATGCAAATGGAACAAAGTAAGCAAAGCACTTTATTAGGCATGGACGCCCAGTCTGTACAGGGAGCTCAAGCGGCCGTTCAAGCTGGTAACCAAATGATGATGAGTGGTGTTAGTGATGTTATAGGTGGTGTTGGTGACATGTATGAAAATAAAACTGGAATTTTTAGAAATAGATAAACAAAACTACATTATGGCAGCATTCGGAAAAGCAGATATAGGACTAATAAAAGCAACAGCTGGCGCTGAGCAAAGTAAATTTGTTGATAGTAACTTAATGACAGGTATGGCTATCAGTGGGTTTGTTGATGAGTTAAATAAAAAAGCAGCCGTTCAATCTGGTATTCAAGCGGGTATTCAAAAAGATATAGACGATAAGTTTGGAACAACCTCAGCTAACCTACCAGATCAGTTTTCAAAAAACTTAGTAGAATTTGTGCCTGGTATGAAAAATAGCTACGCGAGCGTTAAGGGTAATGATATAATGGGTAAACACAAACAATCACAAATCCTAACAAACCATGATGATTATTTAGTTGAGGTTGAAGCTTTAGTAGGTATTATTCAAGCTAATGATGATGATAATGCCGTTAATGGTGTTGGTCATAACGCTAAAAGTAGTTATTATTTAGATCAAATGAAAGCACCTGATGGTTATCAAGTTTTTACAGCTTATGATAAAAACGGTAAACCATCACCAAACGTAGCTGTGCCAATGAAGGTAGAGCCCAAGTTAAGTGGTTTTGAGTTTGAGTACAATGGTACTAAAATGACTTTAGAGGATTTACAAGGAGATCACGAAGGTTCGCCAGAAGAGATGGCTAATCTTAATAAAGCCTCCGAGAAAGCCCGAGCAGCGTATGACACAGCTTCTAGCGAGTATAACGAGTGGAACTCAATTGAAGATAAGATAGACGGAAGACCTAACCCAGCTAAATATCAAATATATAATTCTAAAACACTGCCTAGTAGAGAATCAAACAAAGACAATGCATCTGCTGAGCTAGGGATATACATGAAAAATGTTAGTGAATTAAGTGGTGATAGTGATCACAACAATATTGGAGACGCTGGTATGTATGGTAAACAGTGGAAAAACCAAGTTGATGAGTATAGTGGCTTAGATTTACAACACACTTTGTTTACAGACGCTAGTGAAGATGATATAGATAACTCTTATGGTGATTTATTTGTAAACCAAACAGGTAAAGATTCTAGCATGTATAAAAACGATAAGGATGAGTTTATAAGTTTTAACGTTGGTAATGGAAAGTCTATACAGTATGGTGATGACGATTGGAACATGCGTACTGAAGCAGAGCAAAAAAGCTTATTAGAAATGCATATTAGAGGTGGTCGTACGGATGGTAGTTATAATCCTGACGAGAACTCTGATTTTCACAAAGATGGTTATGCTAACTTTATGGGTAACGTAACTAGAGATGCTGCTTTAATAAAGCAAAGAAATTACTTTGAAAACAAAGGTATGTTTTTTGACAATGGTGATGGTAATCCCGTTAATAGTGCGGAGGTGCAAATGAATAGAAAGCAAATTGCATACACTGACCACAAGTTTAATTCAGCTTTTCCAGAGCGTTTACTTGGTGGAGAGAACTTTAATGAAAACTTAACCGCTAGCGGGAGTATTGGGAAAGCGCTGCTTGAGGAGTTTCCAAACGCCGATTTATCATTTATTGGTGGTGGTATGATAGAGGTTCCTAGTGTTGATGGAAAAGAGGTTACACCATTTAATCTTAATGGTCCTAGCAAAAAACAAGAGTTAAAAAGGTTGAAAGAACACCTGCAGAATTACAAACTTACTGACGTTGAAAATAGTTTAGCTAAAAACATGAGTAATAGTACTAAAGACGAGGATTGGAAGAAGATGCGAAGAAAAGGTTTTAACTACCATCCTCATGGACAAAAGACAAGTGATTATTTACAATTTGAAGGTAGTGATGGTAATATCGTTACGGGAGATTTACAAGTTAACGGTTATGACGAGGAAACTAAAATGTGGAAAGTTACAGATACAAATGGAGTTGCTCACGAAGTAGACGAAGATACTCTTTATCCAAACGGAATATAACTTATGCCGGAATTTAAACAGTTAAATAGAAAGCAATACAAGAAGCTTAGTAAAAGCGAAAAAGAAGAGTTTAAAAAAGCCTATATAGCACACTATTTACCTATGGTTGAAAATGCTATAGAAAAACACAAAAAAGGTGAGTATAAAAAAGGAGCCGCTCATTTAAACGCTAAGTTAATATTAGCGCAGATGATAAAAGAATCTGGATGGGTGTCGGCTTTGACTTCTGATCATAATAATTTTGGTGGATTAAAAGCTAGTGATGCTCAGATAAAAGCGTGGTCAACAGGTAAAACTCCAAAAGGTAGAGACGATATAGCTGGTTGGGTTTCAATGGGCACAACGGAAGACTTTAAAACAGAAAAAGAGTACCTTGCGTACGTAAAGGCGGAAAAGAAGAAGGGCAATACAAGTTACTTAACAAAAAGTGTTGTAAATGGACAGGAGGTTTGGACAGCAAACCTTGGGCAACCTTTTTTAACCTTTGACACGGCTCAAAAAGGAATAGACCATCAAGTTAGGTGGTGGGCTAAATTTGGTGGTATTAAAGAGGGTGATGATGCTGAGGCACAAATAGAGAAAATAAAAAACGCTGGTTATGCTACTAGTGTTGGTTATCAAGATTCTATAATCAACCATTACTACACGCCTATTACAACACCAACACACGCATATTATAAGGCAGCTGAGTCAACCGCGTCAAAAGGAACGCTTAGAGATTATGAGCAAGGTCTCCAAGAAGAGTACGAAAAATATGTAAACGAACTAGGTGGTGAAGGTGTTGCTGATGAAAATATTTTATCTTACGAAGATTATTACAAGCAAATTGGGGAAATAGGATCGCCAAGAGCTCAAAAATTAAAAAGAGATTCACTTCAAGGCTTAGGCCCAAGAGTTGAAAAAGTTGAAGAAAAAAAAGAAGAAGAAGGGGTTGTAGGTAAGGTAGATAAGGATGGGAATCTTATTTTAACACCGACACCCGTTGCGCCTGTAACGACTATAAGTGAGGGTGGTGAGGTTGATTTTGGAGGCCAAATACAAAAACATAAAGAAGAACTTAAGAAAAAGAAGGAAAACGAGAAGAAAAAGAAAGAAGAGGTTTACCAGAAAAAAGAGTTAGTACCTTTATCAGATTTAACAGAGGAGGAGATAAATAACTTAACAAACGAAGAGAGAAAGGAGTACGGATTACAACCCACCGTTGATGTTGTTGAAAAAAAATTAGTACCCTTAGAAAGCTTATCAGATGAAGAGAGAGCTGCTTTATCCAATGAAGAAAGAAAGGCGTACGGTTTAGAACCATTAATCAGCGAGGAAGAGAAGGCCGCACGAGATGAGGAGGAAAGATTAAGGTTTGAAAAAGAGGAAGAGGAAGATAGATTACACGGTGAGGAGCAAACTAAAAAACTAAAAGACAAGTGGAAGGGCGGAGATAAGAAGGTGGAAACTGTAATGGTAGATAAAGATGGTGATGGTATACCGGATACTATCGATGCAGATGCTGGTGAGCCAACTGGTGGACCAGCTCCAGAAAACCAACTCACGGTTTCTACTGAAGAACAAGTTGTAATTGACGAGCAAGACAAAGAAAGCACTATAGAGACTGTAGAAACAGAAGAAATGGAGGTTCTTGACGCTAATGGTAATATAAAGAAAATAACTGTACCAACCATAAAAACACCAACAACCCCAACAACTGTAGAAACAGAAGGCGTAACAACGTCTTCAGGTGTTGTAGAAGAAAAACCAGAATTAGTTAAACCAAAACTTAAAGACTTCAAGACTTCAAGTGATTATATAAAGGCTAGGATGAAGTACTTTAAAAACGTTGAAGATCAGGATGAGTTAGACTTTGATAATGAGTTAGACGACGACGAGATAAAAGAAGCTGTTGATATGGAACAAAACTCAGCTGTCATAGATTCTTCTAAAAGAAACATATTTAAAACAAGCGGTAAAAGTAATATATT
>Ga0070754_10001831_pt1 | contig 16407 bp, 13 predicted proteins | sample VirMetDEL_Sep_01_FD_75181 | JGI IMG/M metagenome (GOLD analysis project Ga0070754, IMG submission 75181) | Aqueous microbial communities from the Delaware River and Bay under freshwater to marine salinity gradient to study organic matter... | ecosystem: Environmental > Aquatic > Marine >... | reverse complement strand
GACATCGACGCCAACAATTCCAACCGAAAAGCTTATCTCAACTCCAGGGACAGTACTGGAAACATTGAGATCGTTAGACAGTGTGTTAACGACGACAAGAAAGTGCGATACGGCTACACGTACTCCTTGGTGACTGTCAATGCTGGTTACACTGAGTTTGATGTTCTTGGCATTCACTTTACTGGAGCGTTTGACACGAACGGTGGAGACATTCTCACGGTGGAGATTGAAGGGAGTGGGGCGGGCACACAAGTCCCTGTTATTTTGACTCCCGCTACGTTTGGACAGTTTCAAAGAAACCCCAGCATTGCTAGCATCACCATGGTATTGGGCAACGGATCCAACGGTGATGCGAGTTTTCAAGGGTTTCTTGCCTCTGACCCTGCCAACGGTAACATTCCTCAACTTGTGCCAACCGCCACGTCCAACATGACCTACGGAGACGACGGCACATACCAACAAATTGTGGTTGGTACAAGCGGAACGTACAAGCTTGGTTCCGGCGTAGTGTACCGAACTTTGACGGGGACTGCGCAAATTGTTTGGAAGTTTTTCATTAATGGGGTTTCCTTTGCTGGAGCTTCTTTGGTGGAGGAACTCTCCAATTTCAACGACACTCGCGTAACCTCGTGGGCTGGTTTGATACCATTAACCCAAGGGGACAGAATTGACATTAGGGTCGCCGAGGTGAACAGCTCGGGCGAGGTTATCACTGTGTCTGGCTACAATTTGCACCTCAACCTTTTGGAAACGCCTGGTCAAGCTTCGGGTGCAGCAACTGCTTTGGCGACTACCGGCGACGATGTGGTTGTGGATTCAGCTGGTCAACCATCTGCAGGGCAAGCACTGATTGCGACGTCATCTACCAACGCTACCTGGCAAACGCTGCCTAGCTCCGGTGGCGGGGGAGGCGCACCATTGTCCACATTTTTGATGCCTCCCATAAACGGCAATACGTTTGTGTGGAACGATACCAACGAGTTCTTCTTTTGCATTGGTACCAACCAAACCGCCGTCACGCTTTCCAAGCTCACCCTATGGTGGGCACAAGTCAGTGCAAGCATCAGCTTTGATTTCTCCTTTTACACTCGGGATCTCAACAACGCGGGTACCACTGGAGGAGCCTCCTACATCCAAGTGGCTGGCGCCTCGATCTACAGCGGAAACAGCAACAACACCACGGGGCCACGCACATACACTTTTAGCCCCCTTTCCGTCCCTGCGCTCACCAACCAAAACGCTCTCTTCATCGGTATCAAATTCCTCAATGTCGGCGGCGCGACCCTTCAGACCTACGCAAGAGGAGTGGAGGGAACGCAGTCTACGTTCCCTGGTGCAGGACTCGTGAACCCAGTAGCCTCAGGCAACAACCTACGTTCCAACCCCGGTGCGCCAACGGGGGCTGTGCAAGCGTTTCCATACTTTCAAGTTTACTAGAGGGAGACTTTACATGGTTGTCAGTGTCACTAATAAAATTAAAAGATGTAAAGTGATTGACGTTGCATTTTTCAAATGGGCAAAAAATGTGAGAAGAAGCTGAGGCTCATAAGCCGTATCGCCTCCTCAAAGGCCAAGCGCGAAGAGAAGCTGAGGCTCATAAAGCGTATCGCCTCCCCAAAGTCCAAGAGCAAACCTGTTGCTGCTACCAGAACCCGCCCTGCCAGTAGGGAAATCAAATTCAAATCCCAAGGAAGCAGGTTTGGTAGTGCAGGTGCACCTGCAACTGCTGCCGAACGCAAAGCCGCAGAGTCGCTGAGCGAGAGGTTACGAAGGTTAGTGGAAATCGAGAGAGCAGGCGGAGACGTTTCACTTGCGCGAAAGAAGAAGAAGAAGAAGAAGTCCAAGCTACCCCAAGGAGCAACCAAAGTTCCTTCACGTGCGTTCTTGCAAGCCAAAAAGCTCAAGGCAACTAGGAAAGGTGAAGCCGACAACCCTTCCACTTTCGTAAAAGCTACTACGTCGTCCAGCGATCCCGTCAACGTCCTCGTGCCAAGGAGAAAGAAACCCAAAAAATAATAATGAGTTCTGAAAGACCTCCCACACCACCTACTCCCGACCCTCCTGAACCTCACGATGAAGAAAAAGCACAAGCAAGACGGGAGTCTGCAGTGGAAATGTTTGACGGTGACATGCAGCAAGCTTTTAGGTTTCTGGCTCTGCCTATTAGAGAACAGAGACGTGTTATTTTGGGACAAATCCCAGAAATGAAAGAACCACTGGAAGATGAAGAAGTAGAGATGGAAGCTATGCTTAATTTAGCTTCGAGGAGAGCAAGAGTGGATCCAGACATGCTTCAAGCGCAGCAGAGACGACTGATGAGAAGTTTGGGTGGAGCACAAAACGAATTGAGAGGCAGACTATCATGGCTATCTCTGCCTGACGAAGTTGTTTCGCACTTGAGAGCTTTGAGAACAAACCAGAGACGGATGGAAAGTTTGGAAGAAGAAGACGCTTTGACAGAAGAGCTTGAAGATGCAGAAGATAACGCAAGGTTAGTGTTGGCTGCGTTCAACGACTTTCAAGAAGGTGACCAAGTGACAGATGACATCAGAAGGTTGGCTACTCAAACTGGCATGAGTATTAGAATGGGGTTGGAGCTTCCTCAACAAGAGCAAAAAGAAGAGTCCAAAGAAAGCAAAGAGGATGATGACGATGAAGACATAGTGGACATGACGGTTCCAGAAGAAGACTCCGACATGACGGTTCCAGAAGAAGACTCCGACATGACGGTTCCAGAAGAAGACTCCCCACCACCACCAACATCGCCTGTGCTAATTAGTTCTAGTACTAGTAGGAGAAGACCTGTGTCTAACAGAGGAAGAAGACAGATGGCTAGGAGAGGACGTAGGTTTGACCCTATCGCTGCCAGAGCTCGTGACGCACGACAAGTACCACAAGCTTCAAGGATAACTTTCCTCGAGAATTGGTACTCCAACAACCCTTCAGCTCTCACGCCTCAGTTTCGAAACGCATTCTTGGGAGCTTACATCCCTTTGGGAACCGAATTGTGGCAAGCTCTGCGCAGAGTCTGGATTGAAACACATGGAGAAACGCCTGAAGATGATGAGGAGGAGGAGGAGGAGGAGGAGGAGGAGGAACAGTAAGTAGGGGGTAGTAATACAAAAAAATGTATATACACTTTTTTTATTTTAATAAAAAAAACAACAACAAAAAACTTTTTTTTCACTACAAGTCTTCTTCTGGAGCTTCTCCTGGCGCTTCTGCTTCTTTTTTTCTTCTGCGCTTTCTGGAACGTCGATCTGGATCCACAAAGCCAGTATCGCCACTGATTTCAAGGATGGTGTCAAAATTACGCTTGAACTTTTCGCTTTCTTCCAACCTCTTGCCAATGTTCAAGAAGTCGTGCTTCTTGCGAGTGGCGTGCATGACCAAGTTCTTGAACTGGCGTCCGCTACAGTTGGGAGGACAGTGTTCCTTGACAAGCCTATCCACTTCGCTCAAATTGGAAGGGAAAAACAGTATGTCTGTTGCCTGCAACCTGCAGCTCCTGTCCACTTTCATGTACGACTGGGTCAACATCATCAAGCTGATGTTGCAGTGTCTTCCCTGAACAAACAGTTTGAGCATTTCCGGGGAGTGCATGAACCTCAGGTCAGCAATGCAGTCGTCGAACATCAGCAGGACTCTCGGCGATTTGGCAGCACCATCTTTCTTACACTTTTCCTCTTGCTCTTCGTACAGTTCGAACAACAAGTCGGGGTCTAGCTCTTCTTTGATTTCGCTTTTCTTGAACTTGGCCGACTTCCAGCTCGGGTCCCACTCAGCAGTCGGAGAAAACATGATGCGCTTGTCAAAATAACCTTTGTACACTTTAGATAAAAGATGATTAGCCACAGTGGTCTTTCCTTGGCCGGATGCACCAGTAACCACCATCCGAAAAGGATGTTTAGGAGCAAGGCCCAAGTCCACAGCTTGAGGTTGCGGGATCTGCTCATCGTTGACGTCTTCGGGGACAACTTGGGTGAAGAACGTAAAGTCTCCACCGTCTTCAGCTGCGGATGGTTTACTCATTTTTTGAAAAATGACTTTTTTATTTTTACTTTACACTTTTTTACAAGTCACGCCGTCTCACAGTCCTTGGGCGTTTCCTCACGCGGGAATCCAGAATTTGCATCACCGGTTCGCGTTTGACACCTGCCAAGACTTTGCCAGCTTCATTGGAATCCCAACGATTGGTGGTGTTGATGTCCTCCTGGAAATTGTCAGGAGGTTCAATCTGAGGGTTGACTGCTGTGTTGCGCCACGTCACGGGAGGCTTCCACAGCGCAGACGTGCGAGAGATAGGTCCACGCCTTGGGAATCCATAGGCCGATACTCTACTCATTCGAGGCCGCTCGAACGGTGTAGGCAAAACGGCAAGTGTGGGAGCTGTGTTCAAGGGAGGTTCGACATTGACGAGGGTTGTGTTCAAGTTGTTGGACGCCTGGAAACCTTCCTGCGGGTGGTGGACGCCTTTGGACACAGGGTTGTTGGTAAAAGACTGGTCTGTTGCCATCAAACGTTTGATTTGACGTTTAGCAACAGATTCTTTTTCCATCATCAACAGTTTTTCTGCAGTCTGAGGGTTCCCCGTTTGGTGGCGGATGCTAGCCCGCTTCAATCCATCCTGCAACTTGCGTCGCCAAGCAGGAGTTTGAAACGGACGAGGATCCCTCTGCCCCCAAGGCATCACACCTTGGTTCACACCGTAGCCAGGCCCTTCAATGACAGGTGTGATGTACATGGGGTCCCTCATCCTCAGATCCCAGTTGTACTGGTTCTGCCTCAGCAGTCTGTTGGTGTACAGAGTACCATTAGGGTTGCGACCACGCATAGACTCCCAAAGAGCCAGCGAGACTTTCTTTCTCAACACCTCTCCAGGGTCAAGCTGCACTACCTCTCCTCCTGCAATGGGTAGGAAAGGTCTGAGCTCTCCTTCCAAAAATTTGGAGCGGGAAGAGCAAGCTTCGTGGTCTCTCCCAGCAGCAACCCCTTCCTGACCAGCACTAGAGCTACCCATGCCACCACCACCTGAGCTACCAGGCGTGAACACAGGCATACCTCTCGACTGAGCCACAACAGGTCTTTCCCGTACATTTTGACCAGTTGTACCAGAAGTTGGTTGTTGTTGTTGTTGATCACCTTCAGAAGGCTCTGCTGCTTCAGGTTTTCTGTCTTTCAACAACTCGCGGACAATCTGTTCAACATTGTTGCGCTGTCTGTCATTGGCCATGCGAGCCTGTATGTCCTCTGCCTGCTGTCTGTTTGCCCCTTGCCCCACCAAATCATCAACAACGGCAGGAGCCTGAGCTTGGTCAGGTACATCAACCCCCTCAGGCCACAGCCTTGCATACATACCGTTCACAGCTCTCCTAATAGCTTCCGCACCGACAGCAACACCAGCTGCTGCAGTTGCTGCTCCAACAACACCTGCTCCTCCAGCCAAACCCACCACAGCAGCCTGCGCCATTCTTGACCCAACGCCAGGCTCCTTCTGTTCAGCTTTTTGTTCGGCAGGCACACCCATCTCAACGTCGTTGTCTGCACCAGCATCATCTGGCGAGCTTGGTCCTGCGTATTTTTCCCAAATATCCCAAACAGCCTGTCCTGCAGCACTCAACGCTCCGGACATGAACGGACGACCGCCTTTTGCTGCAGCTGCAGGAGCAGCGGCAAGCAGACCAACACCGAGAGCTCGGGCTGCAATGACTTCCAGATCCATTCCTCGCCTGTTGGATTCCTCCAACACTTGAGGAGATGCAAGGATGTCAATTTTAGCTTCTTGCGGCAACTCATCCAGCATCTCATTGGCGATCGTCCGGGCCCGTTTCTTCTGGCCGGAGTTGACCGCCTGTTGCAGAGCTCTGGCTTTGGGAGTGATCCTCTGTACTAGTAGCTGCCGTTGGCTGACTCTAGGCGGAGTCTTCATTTCGGCAGCATTGCGAGAGGAAGGCAAGCCGGTATCGATTTGGTTGTTGATTTGGCGGTTGCTTTGCAACACTTGCTGCACGCCTGACGGTCCGTACTGGTCCGAAATTCTAGCCAATCGGCTAGGGTTGTTGTCGAACATGCCATTGGAGGATTTGCCTTCAACCGATTTCATGGTAGCACCAGTGAGAGCGCTGCCTCCGTTGACCTTATCCTCATCTCCGCCTGCAACGTTGCTATTGTTGGGTTGACCTTGAGCTGCAAAAGCAACATCCTGGTTCCGCCTTTGCTCTGCATTTTCGTCTGATGCATTGTGTGTGGCTTTGTCCAACCCTTGCGATTCCACCAGTGCCAAGTTAGCCCCTGTACCAGGAGCAGCCCTTGAAGCAGCTGGACCTGTGTGTTTGACTCCTGGTGCAACACTTCCTTTGTGTCCGGTGAGAGGTTTGTCGTGGTCTTCCGTCGGAGCATACTCCCCGTCCAACTGTTTGGAGTAAGCCCTCTGTGTACCCGACGTCAAGCCTAGTTGATCAGTATCCATTGTCTTTTGTTCATCTTCTGGTAATCGGGAGTTGATGATACCCGTGGTCAAGGCATGGTTCTCTAAATCGGGAGCATTGCCATACAGTTGGGGTGGTAGTGTTGAACCTCTTCGCGTGTTCACACTGTTAGCTCCAAACAAGTCCTGCGCCAAACCCACAGACCTCTCTGCTCTAGCAAAGCGCACTTCCGTTTCTTGTTTTTGCACTTCTTTTTGAGCTTGTTTCTTTGCTGTTTTCACTTGAGCTTGCTTTGCCTGCTGCTCCTGCTCCATCTGCCTTTTGAGCTTTTTACGCTGGGAACTGGTCATCTTTTTCCTAACTTGTTTCTCAGGGGTTGCCTTTCCTTGGGCTGTTAAAAGAGCATCGCCGTAAAGTTTGCTAACATGAAGCAACTCCGTGTCATTCACTCCCATTGCCGAGTAGGATCTGGTGAAGTTCTCCACAGTTGGGAAAGCTTCCATAACTTCTCCCAAAGTGAGTTTGTCTTTTGTTGTTGGCTTAGGCATCATTCTCAAGATGCGTTGCATGCGTATTCCTGTTTTGTTGAATCCAGGCACTTGATGCATCTTGTCATTTCTGGTTACATGAGGTCGATTGCCCAAAGAAGTCTTCTTCTTTTTGCTAGGCGTTACTCTCTCTCCCAAATCAACTCGCCTGCCACCGGCGGATCTTGGTGCCTCGCGCTCAGACATCTTCGTTGGAGCGAAGTTTGACTGTATTCAGAAACACACTTTGAGAGGTTGTTCGAAAAATGAACAGTGTTGTAAATTTCTTTTTATTTTTACTTGTACATTTTTCAAGGAACCATACAATTCGAAAACATGGTCAAAACGAAGGAGGAGTCGCCGGAAACGCCAGCTGGGTCACAAGAGCCAGTGGAACAGAGACAACGCAAAGAGCCTGTGACTAGAATGGATTTGAGAGTCTCTCAGGACAGGGCAACGCAGCTCAAGTACTTTGCAATGCTTCCTCTGAACAAACCAGGGCAACGCGAGCAGGTGATGGAAGCTCTCAACATTGACGCCAGGGAAGTATCTGGACTGCTAAGACCACTTCCGAGGCTCCTGGATCAAGAATCCGCCCGTCCTGATCCTTCAGGGTTAGAGTGACTTGCGAGAAAGCTTTAGGTTCAGGGTAGATGATGGAGTAGTTGTGTGTATCCCAAACTCTGGTTTGGATGGCGCCGAACGGAACGTTGACAGGCACAGCAGCAATCATTGAGTTGCTCTGGCCTTCCCCGTTCACGCTCACGACTCCTCCAGCCAAATTGCTTTCCAAATAAAACATTTGTGTCCCAGACAAGTTGCTCAAGCTTTCCGCAGTAATAGTATCCGTTGTAGATTTGCTTGCGTTGGGAGAAATCTGCGGTACGTGGAATCCGATTAGTTTGCCCAATTCGGAGCCTTGCCCTGTGCTGTACACCACAATACCTCCAACGTCGCCTGCTCGTCGAACAAGAGACCACTTTTCGCTGGGAGGAACAAAATTTTGTTTCTCGAGCTGCACAAACTTCCAGTCACCAAGAGCGTCCACAGCACGAATCGCATCCCCTAGCACTCCAAAATTTGCTGTACCAGGCTCCCCATCACCCAACAGCTCGTTGTCGCTGTACTGTCCAGCTGGGATATTGACTGTCCACACAAAAGGAGCTTGCGTAGAGATTTTGCTTTGCGTGAAATTCAAGTTCTGCGTCTGGTCGGTGAAGAAGAGGTCCTGCTGCAAGTGGGGGTTCTGCGAAGGAAAGCGAAAGCTCACTTCCGATGATTTGGAGAAAAACTTGAAATAGTACGACGTACTGCTGTTGGGTCCAACGTTTGGGTCGAAGCTGCCTTGATCGTAGTCCAATCCGATTAAATCGAACAAAGACGAACCCAAGTCCTCAAAATCAGTACCAGCCAAACTGATACCTCCCATTATACCTTGAATGTCGTTCAGGTATCCCCTTGATGTATTGCTTGGACCGACAGAGGTTGGGTCAACTGAAAAAACTTCACGAACTGAAGTATTGCTTACTCGACGCAGCTCAATGTTGAAGGGCTCGGTGGACACTAGGGGAATGTCAGAAGAAGGAAAACCCCCCGCTCCCAAGTCAGTCCACTTGAACTGGTTAGATCCTTCTGGAACGTTTGGGTTGGTGTTGGGAATGGACACCGCGTCCAGCTTGTAGCCGATAATACCTCTTGCGAAAATGGGGTTTCGATGGAGGTCAACGCTGAAATCGCCATTGTGGACCCATTTACCCCCATTGTCGAATGCGTCCTTGCTCTGGAGCCGAAAGTAAAACAAGTCTCTTGAAGTCGTCATACTTTTTGAAATATGATGAATTTTTATTTTTATTTTTAACATGAAGTCAACGTTACACAAACAACCCTAAATACATACACAGAACAGGAAAAAAGGAAACTCTCACAGTCTGACGGTGATCTGGTCGGTGAACACATCAACCAGACGGAGGTAGTCAATGAAGAGGGTGAACAGACGGGTGGTGGAGTTGGAGCTCATGTTCACAAGAGTCTGCAGACCGCGCTGAGCACTGATGGCCTGTCCGGAGTTGGTGAGCATCTGGTTGCGCTCCATGGTAAGTGAAATAATGCCAGTTTTGATAGAAGCCTTGCTGCCGTAGTCGGTGAAAGCGCTGACAGGGAAGCTACCGCCAGTATCCGTAACAGAAGCGTCAGCGTACTTGAGCACAAGGTCCACATCGTTGGGCAGAGATTGGTCCAGCTTGAGCCAAGCAGCTTGCGTTTGGATGAACGATTCGTGCAGGTTGTCAACAGGTTGTTGGGGAATGAACTGCGAGCCAAGCACAAACTGCCAGTTGGACACGTTGGCATAAGGCACGGTGTCGAACGAGTCTCGAGCCATGGCTGTGTCTCCGGGGTTGACTTTGTCTGCATCGCGGATGATGACGTGCACTGCGTTGGCCTGACTCAGCGCTTTGCTGATGTTGATGGCTGCGTTGACGTCGCCACTGGTGAGGGTGGAAGCGTTGTGCCAGTAACCGCTGAAATCAATGCTCAAACCACTCGTGGCAGAGATGGCGGACAGTTGTCGAACAACACTGTCCACAAGAGTGTACAGGTCGAGCACGATTTCAGCTTTGGAAATGATGTAAGGAATTTGCCCGTTCACGATGTTGCCATCTTTGTTGTTGCAGTACATAGCCACCGTGCCCTGGTTCAAGGTCAGGTCCAAGCGAGAACCAGCAATAAGGTAGTTGGGAAGGAGCTGTCCGTTCTGGTCAAAGATGTCGCTGACTTGGCTCAGGGGGATAATAAAGGTTTTGGCGTCAGAGTCCACGAAAGTGCCCAGCTGGTCGTCTGCATGAGCGGAAGTGCGCAGCCGTGAAACCTCAAGGGTACCTATTTGAGCTGCTGCAACAGCAGTCGCAATTTCCTCGATCTGGATATTGTGAATTGTGGTGTTGCCGGTCAAACCCTCAATGATAAAGTCCCGACCATCAACCCTCACTGTATCGCCCACCCTCCAAACATCCGTGGGTTGAGGCAAAGCCGCACCTCCCGCCTGCGCAATCTCAATTGAAGCACCCAACCCCCCGCCAGTTTTGACTTCAACTGTGTTGAGTGCATCAAAACCAAGAGCAGCGCTTGAGGTTGAATTGAGACCAATAATGGTGTTGGTGTTGGACACGTTGCTCAGACCCATGGCAGAACCGATAGAGTTCTGCCAATCGCTGGACTTGTCCCAGTGGTTGCGGTGAGCACACCACGTGGCCAGATCCTGGGTGCGATCGATCTCTGCACCGCTCGAGTGCACCAATACCATTTCACTAAACAGGTTGCAGGCTGACTTGCCCACACCGAAAGTGACAGGGTAGGAGGCATTGGTGCCTGTGGGAGGCCCCACGCTCAAATCAAACTTGATGTACGAATTGCGAGCGTTCATGTACTCCGAACCGCTGCTCAGAACAAACTGCATGATCTGTCCAGGTGTGTACTGAGTGCCAAGAGAGAAAAAGCTCTTGTACTTGCGGGAAGAAACCACAGACATGGACGTATCGTTAGCGCCATAGTTCAATCCATTGACCGCCATGAGGGCCGACGTGCCCGAAGCCGTAGCATCCATCTGATCGGTGGCAGCCATTGTTTTTTGCTTGCTTCTTATGAAGTTGAAGGGCACAATGAAAAATGATGGGATATTCTTGAAACGCTGACGAACACAGGAAGTTTATGGGTTTCCTGTGTACATAGGTCGAGAGTTTCCCCCTTTTTTTGCTTCTTGAACCAACAGCAACACCCCCCTTATTTTTCTTGTTCTCTCCTTTTTTATTGACATCCCAACTTCACCTCACAACATAGCATCTTCCATAGACTGTTTGATCCTGTCCAGAAGTCGAACGACCATTGAAGGCTGAACACTAGGGATATCTTCCCGCAAGAAGCTCCCCCACTTGTTCCAGAAATTTTTCCATCCAACAGGATCGTCCACACGGAACATCATGCTCTGCTCCAACAGGTCGTCTCCAAGAACAGTTGATTTTCCTCCAGGGGAAACAATTTCTGCAAGCCCTCTAGCTTCCCGACCGCCAATCTCCTCTGAAATTTGACCCAGATGACGACCGAAGAGCTTGTTGGTATGTCTCAATCTTGTTTGAGGCTGTCTGAGCTTCATTCTTCTAGCCTGCCTCCTTGCTTGGCGGCGAGCTCTCCTTGCTTGTTCCACAACTTCGTTCCTTGCTCTCACAGCCTTTTCCTCTCCAAACGCTCGTTGACCTTCGAAAGTTTGCTGTCTTCTGCGCATTATGCGTTCTTGTTTCAACTGATCTCGGTTCAGGAACCTGGATCTCGCCGTATTGTTGCTTCCTGACCGAGTGCTTCGGCCAAGGGGATCTCTCGCCCGCTGCTGCCTGATGGCTTCCTCCATTTCGTTGAGTTGCTGCACTTCTCTTGCGTTCCTCGCTGCATTGCGTCTGAACTTTTCCATGAACTCTTCTGGTGTATCGTGTTTGAACTCGCTGGGTCTGTTTTCAAATAGCTTTTGTTCGTTCATTTCCCTCAGCTGATCGGCTGCTGTCTCCCTGTCAAAACCTTGGAGCAATTCCTCCGGTGTGTTGGCAGCACGGCGTGGATTGAACACCTCGGCACCAGACTCCGGATCCAGCTGCACGATACGAACTTTCTTGTGGCTGGACTTGAACATTCGGCGTTGAGCATCGGAGAGCTCAACCTCTTTTGCTTCAGGCCACGGTTCAGACACGCCTTGAATGGCCCTTGCCCTTCTTCTTGCACGTTCGAATGCATTGTCAATCACCTCTTCCTGTACTTCCACAGGCTGATCAACATCGAAGCGTACCCTGCGCAAAGGCTCATCTGGCTGAGGTATTGTACGATCAATCACTTCTGATGCTCCAGCTTCTTCTGCTGCTCCTGCTTCTGCTGCTCCAGCTTCTGCTTCTGCTGCTCCTGCTGCTTCTGCTGCTCCAGCTGCTTCTGCTGCTCCTGCTGCTCCAGCTTCTGCTTCTGCTGCTCCAGCTGCTTCTGCTGCTGCTGCTGCTGCTGCCGCTGCCTCAGCTCCTTCCCCAGCTTCCACAGCACCGATAGCTCCAGCCTCTGCTGCTCCAACTTACGCGCCTGCAACTCCTCCTGCTCCTAAAGTTCCAATGAGGAAAATACGGTCGATGGTTCTGTTCCAAGCTGCATTGCTTTCGTCTGATCCAGATTTGCTGTTTGCAATGGTTCTCAAATCTTTGTTTTGTTTAGGGCCAATCTGAAACAGCATATCACCGGCCTGCAGTAGCCCGTTGCCAAAATCAACTCCAATCTCTATGGATTCATCTATGTCCTTCTGGCCGCGGTTCTTAAGTCCGTGTCCCAGACCAAGCCAGCCTCCAACTGTGCCAAGGCCTTTTTCAATTGTTCCTCCAACCAATTTACCAGGGGCAGACAAAAGGTCACCTGTTGATTTTATTACACCCTCGGCAAGATGTAAAGTGTGTGTGCCGGGGTTTTCTACATGTCTGCTGTTAATAGCAAGCTCTTTGTCAGTGTCTCTGTGATCGCCGTGTTGATCATACTTTCGCCTCTTGTGCCCCGGTTGGTGCACAGTCGACAGATCCACGTTGGTTCGACCGAAGCGCTTGTCCCACTCGTCAGGGTCCATGAAATGGTGTGGTCTTTTGAGTCCGCTGTCCTGGTTGTTGTCCGAAGGTGTGTAGGTGTCGCTTCCGCTCTGATCCATGTTCACTGTCCCCTCTTCGTTCAAATCAGGATCATTTGGAGTCCCCATACCAAAGTCAGGCTGAAAATCACCCAACTGATCGTTGCGCACACTTTGTCTAGGCGTGCGTGAGAACTGGCCAGTCGCTCCAAAAGGATTCCTCGGTCGCAAGAGCTGGCGGTTCTTCAAAGCATTGAGCTCTGCAGTTTCGATCTGCTGAGCATAAGTGAAGCTCTGGGAGTTCGAGGCCGCTCCAGAGGGGGTCTTGTCCTGAAAGTTGCTGGTTTTCCATAGGTATTTCCCAGGTCTCACGAAAAACTCGTCCCCCAGCTCCGTCTCTGTCATTTTGGCCCATCTGTCCTTGATCAAAGAAGGTTGGCGGTCCTTGGCTCGGCGTTCCAAAGGGGTCTGGTTCGCGTGCACCGTGTTCACCCTTCCAGAACCAGTGATTTGCATCACCTTGTCCGCCGTCGCTTCGAAGTCCAGATGTCCAATCGGGAAGAGGCGGGTCAAGCGAGCTTGGCGTCCACGCGCAAAGTTCTCGTTCGCCCCAGCTCGGAACAAGCGGTTGGGGATCGCTCGCATTGCTTTGGAAACAGGGTCCAGGTCCTCCACCGAAGGTACGTAGCGGGGGTTCTTCTGCCCTTTGGCTGCTCTCAACTCCTTTACAGGGGCCAAGAACTTGATCGATTGACCGGGGTCCGAGAAGATTGAGTTCGTCTTGACAAAAGCTCCAAGGCCCCTCGCCGACCTTGTGATCTTCCTCGCATCGGACAGTAGACCCTGCTGCGACAGGAGCCTGTCCGCCGGTACCTCCAAGCGTGACTGTGTTGCTTGCATTGTTGGCTTTTTCTTTCTCTAAAACGAGTTCAACTGCTTGCTTGGCAGCTCGAGCAGCTTCTTGTTGCAGGTCTGAAGCGACTGATGAAAAATGAGAGGAAGTGGATGGAACAGCAGCAGGGGAAGAGTCTTTGATTGAATGCAACGTTTGCCTTGCTGGCTGTTCAGGTAACAACAAAGCGTTGACGTTGGTTGGTTTTTTGTTTCTTCTCCTCTTTTTCTTTGCGTTAGTAGGTTTTTTGGAGGTGATGTCTCTCTTTCTTCTTGTTGTGCGTTGATCGAACGACCTGCACTGCCTGCAAGCTCTTGATTTGGGTGATCTGGAAGCAAACCTCTCCGATGGAAGCATCTGCCCAGCGCAGAGACGTCCCGAACACCAGCCAACCTGTCCTGCTTTGAGGTAAGGTCCCCACTCCTTCATGAGGTTGTGAATGTACTCTTCGGCATTGGCTCCTTTTCTCCACGGCTGGCCAGGGTGTTTGACCATGCGAGACTTGAACTCGAAGCACACCTTGCACACTAACATGATGTTGGTGGAGTTGAAAGGTCGGGAACGCCAGTGTCTGTCCAAGCGCACAGAGTCGGCGGTTGTGCGCCTCGAAACTCCAATACCGCAGGCCAAATGGCAGTGGCAGTAGTCGCATTTCCCTTGCTGCAGGGCGTGCCGCTCAAGGACGTGTTTGATTTCCAAGGAGACGCACAGCGTTGGTCTCTTGGTCCTCAAGTTCTGAACGATCCTGTTGGGCCAGTTGGCTTGGCGCTTGATGAGAGCACACGACTTGCACACTGTGCGGAAACCTGTCTTCTTGGACTTGTCTTTGTAAAAGCATTTGGTTTCTTTCACGTAGTGGCACATGCTGCACCTCTGAGCAGAGAGCATCATTCTTCCTTCTGAGTACGTTTGATGTACTGTATGTGTGGGCAGTCCACGCTCTGCCAACTGTACTTGGTTTTCAGGAGCTGATTCCACACTCTGCACGTGCACGACCACAGAGGCTTAAAGTAACTGGCAATGATCCTCCTGTCAGGCTCCGTGGGGTCGTAAAACTCGTAGCGCTTGCTGATAACTTCCATTTGAAATTTAATTTTAAAGGTAGAGGTTTATTTATATTTAAAAAATTTGAAAAGGGAAAACACTTTCGCGCCATAAAGGTAGTACCACAGTGGAACCTCGGAACCACTACCTCTCAGACCTTCTGATCTTTTTGAGCTTGAGACTCCTCCCAGTTCAAGGCTTTGTAAGGGTGTCCGAACACAGGGCACCATTCCTCAATATCATCTTTGCTTTTCTGTAAAATGAACTTATGGTATGCCTCATAACTACACTGACACCACTCACAGCTGTTGACGTGCTCAAAAGTCTTCTGGGAGACCCCCATCTCAGTCCAAGGCCCCTGACAAGAAGAAATAAAATACACAAAAAAGTTAAGTTTTTTATTATTTTTAATTTAAAATTCACAATCGCACACTGTATCAAAAGCTCGATCACTTGGATCACGCAAGTACTTGTAGTTGGGAAGAGGAGCAAGAGGATTCTCACGTCCGAGCATTCTGTCCTGCATCTCCAGAGCTCTCAGGGCTTCCCTCTCACGGCGGCGTGCAATGAGTGTATCTCCCACGAAAAGTCTACCCGAATACCAAGCCATCCTCGACCTCAAGTCTATGCGTTGGCAGGTACCTGGGTGAGGGCTTTGGCTTGAGCTCCTGCTTGGATGGGGGTCGGAGGGGGAGGCGTGGATTCGCTCTTGCTTCTCTTCACCTTCTTCTTCTTGGGGGCTGGCGGCGAAAGGGTGCTGCTGCTCGAAGATGATGCTTTGGCAGAGGTTGAACTCTTCTTTGGCTTCCTCTTCTTCTTCTTCAGTAGAGCTTTCAGAGACGAGGAGCCCGCGCCACTCTTCTTCCTCTCCCTCTTCTTGAGCCACTGGTCGAAGTGTTTGCCCGCCAGCTTCACGATGACGTCCTGCAGAGTCTCGTCCTGCAGCGTGGGGAAGTTCTCCTTGTCGTTCTTGAGACGCCAGTAGCCCGTGCCGACCTGGGAAAGCAAAGCAGGTCGATTGTAAATGTCTTTGTGGTTCATGAGCATCTCGTGTTGGCCACCCTTCACTCCCCTTGTGCCCACCAAGTTGTCGTCCATGTCAACACACGAGACGAGGAAAGGGGATAAAGCAGGACGCGACTGCACGTAAGCGAAGGTGGAGGGGCTTACCCTGATCCTCCCCACGTACTTGCCCTTGTAGTACATGGACACGAACATCACGGGGTCCTCCGCGTCCACTTCTCCCACTTCCGGTAGTGTCTTGTTGAGAGCTTCCACCTTGGCTGTTGCTTTGACAGGCTTCTTGCTCTCCTCTATGTCCTCCATATCGACCACTTCTGGCAGAAGAGCGTTGAGCAACGTTTGGGTTGGGTTCAGGTTCCTGGCGTCCTTGTTGGACTGGAGCTCGATGATGGTCCATGCTGTTGCGTAGTCTCCCTCTCCTTGCTGCTTCTTCTCCTGCCTGCTGCCACCTTGCTTGGACGATTTCTTTGAAGCGGAGCTCATCTTGCGTAGGGTTGGGAATCTGTGTGTGTGTGTTGCGCGTGTATGTATGTATGTACGTGTGTATGTACGTATGTATGTGTGTATGTACGTATGTACGTATGTATGTACGTATGTATGTACCTTGGAACAAAAGGGGAAGCTTCTTGATCTCTTGATTGGGCTTTGATTAATGACCAATCTCAAATGCTGATCTGGGAATGTGGCTGAAATAGGATCGAAGCCAAAGTGGCTCGCGCCAAAAATCTGGACCGTGGACCACTGTGGAGACCGAAGGCACCCCTCCAGCCGAGAATTTTCCAGGAATATTCCCAGCCTCGATTTTTCCAGGAATATTCCCAGCCTCGAAAAACGTCGAAAGCCCCTAGATAAGCCATATAT
>Ga0070754_10001827_pt1 | contig 16433 bp, 6 predicted proteins | sample VirMetDEL_Sep_01_FD_75181 | JGI IMG/M metagenome (GOLD analysis project Ga0070754, IMG submission 75181) | Aqueous microbial communities from the Delaware River and Bay under freshwater to marine salinity gradient to study organic matter... | ecosystem: Environmental > Aquatic > Marine > Coastal... | reverse complement strand
TTTGATAATGTACCTAAAAAAGCTTTAGCTCAAGAGGTAATAGGAAGCAGATTAATATATGGAAATTATGTTCAAGGGTATAATATACAAGATGCTTGGGGTGATGATTTAGCAATAGATTTTACCTTAGAGTTGCAAAACAAAGAAACAGGAAGTTCTGGGGTTCCTAGTTTTCATAGTGATAGAGATTATGAAGCAGGATTGGTTTACCTAGACGACTATGGCAGAATGTCAACCGTTCTAGTGCCTAATGTCACTAACAATGAGTTTGGAAACACTGCTTATATATCTCCTAATTATTCAAATACTATAAATGATTTAAGAGTAAAAATAAACCACAGACCTCCAGAGTTTGCAAGTAAATTTAGAATATATCTTAAGCAAAGTAAGGATAATAATTACTCAAGTATTTTTCCTATAGTTTACTATCGTGATGGAACTGATTTCTATTTTTATATACAAAGATCAGAAGTAAACAAAGTAAAAGAAGGTTCTTTTATATACATGAAGCAGCTAAATGGTATAGCTACTAACTCTAACAAGCAATACAAAGTTCTTGAAGTAGAAGTAAAAGAAGAAGGTTTTTTAGGCAATAATGAGTTTGGTGGTTTATATTTTAAAATATCTGATGACACTAACTCTATCATAATTGACCAATTTGAAGGAGAATGGCTTGGGGAAGGTATAGGGGGTGCACCCACCACTGGGTTTAGAGGTTTAGTTACATACATATCAGAAAATGATGCTGGCTTTGGCTTAAATGGAAGCACATCAGGCGTGGCTCAAATAGATTTTCCTCACCATTATGGATCGTCTACTACTCATGACTCTATTCAGCTACATAGTAACTATGGAGCAAAGGTTTCTGAAAATGCCACTAACGCACAAAGAGATGCTAGGATAAAAGTCACCATAACTGCCAGCGAAACATTTAAGGTAGAAAACTTTAGAGATGGTATATATGAATTGTGGTATGAAATGTTAGTCTTGCTAGTTATTATAATGCGCCTTATTACATTAACAACCCACCCACTGTTTCAGGGCAAAATTTCCCTGCTTATGACTTAGACATGTATATTAGGTTCTGGAAAGGCCCTGGATACAATCAAGGAGATTATTTTACTATTAATGTTCATTCATCGTTTGGTATGAATTCTTTTGGAGTACCCACTACTGTTACTGGCACTTCCTCTTCATCTATAGACCCTCAAGGAAATGCAGATATACTTTCAGGAATATCACCCGCAACAGCAGGTAACGGTAATGATGCTTATGTATTTTCTGAGCCTGACAGTAACCTTAATTCCACATTTAATTATAGAGACAAAGCAGTGAAAGCAGGTGCTATAATAGAAATGAAGGTGATAGAGAAAATATACACGGGAGAATCAATAACAGGAGAGCAGGAAACAGAAAATTTATTTTTTTCAAATGGTAATTACGACAATATTGAAGAGTGGTTTTATGAAGAAGATATTTGGCAAACATTTAGACACATAGATTGTCAGGATGGGAATATAAATAATAGAGGAAAAAGAATATTTTTTAGAAGGGTTTATTACAACTATCTTGATACATTTCAACTAAGTAGCAGTGTAACTGGTATAGCTCAACAGCGGTTTGTTCAAGCAAAGTCTAGTGGACCTAATGGAGCTCCTTACTTAAATGGTCAAGGAAACTGGCAAGATTATGCCTCTAAACTATCCTATGAAATGCCTGTGGTTATGTTTATAAGAGGTAGTCAAATTCAAGATCAAACAACAGGATTTAGTCAGTCAGGAACTAACCCTAACCTTAAGGTAATAGAGATAGATGTAGAATTTAAAATTGCTCAAACAGAAAACGGAACACCTGTATTCGAGACCAAACCACTAGACATAGACTCTGACATATTTTACGAAACTCCATTTACATTTAATATTGATAAAACTAACAATATACACGAGGGTAACATCTCTAATCAATCAACAACCCCTGGTGGTGCTCCTGCTGAAATTAGTTTAAATCCAAACTCAAAAACCTCTCCAACAACATCAGAACAACAAAACTCAGAGTATAATTGTTTTACTTTTGGTAATGGTGTTGAAGCTACTCGAATAAAAGGAGAGTTTAATGAGGCGTTTTTAAGATACAGCCCTAGGTCAAGTAGCAGCATAGAAGATTATAGAGAAGAGCATTTAGAGGCTAGTTTAACTTATAGCGGAGTCTTTGTAGAGAATACAAACATTAACAACCTTAATGAGTTTAACTTATCACTAGCTAACTTTAAAGACGTTAATAAGGAGTACGGTCCTATTCAGAAGTTACACTCTAGAGATACTGACGTAGTATTGTTTCAAGAAGATAAAGTGTCAAAGGTATTATATGGAAAAAACTTACTATCTGATTCTGTTGGTGGCGGTAGTGTAGCCTCTATACCGCAGGTGTTGGGAACTCAAATAACCTATACTGGAGAATATGGTATTAGTGAAAACCCAGAAAGTTTTGCAAGCTGGGGAAACAACATGTATTTTACTGACTCTAAAAGAGGAGCAGTATTACAACTAGGTATAAATGGTATTTTTGAAATATCTCAACTTGGGATGAGCGACTACTTTAAAGATTTATTTAGAGATAATTTAACCACTCAAAAACTAGGAGCTATTGATCCGTTTAAAGAGCAGTATGTATTATCGTCAAACACAACACCCGCACCTGCTTGTGATTTTTCATTTAGCCCTAATTTTACACCACAGCTAGATAGAAACGGTGCTACAGTTACAATGGACATAACATCAAGTCAGTCTTGGACTATAACACTAGTAGACACAGGGGCAGGCACAAATTGGATTCAAATTAACGGTGTTACTCCAACGTATGGAAATACAGGAGACGAAACAGTTTCTTTTACCGTGGCTTCTAATTTAGTTAGTGGTCAAGATCGAAGCTTAAATTTAACTATAACAGGATGTGATGGAGTGACTCATACTCAAGCTTTAACACAATCAGGGCAAAACGTTCTAGAGCTAGACCCATGGGGTATATCTAGAGGTACAGGAGGTACAGGAACCACGACAGGTAATACTACTTCATCTCAAACTGCCAGTTTAACTTACGATTTTACATCTAACACTGGTTCAGCTATTGAGTATTTGGACCAAGAAATGGTTCCGGAAAGCAATTTATTTATAAACACTTCTAATGTAGGGGTAGAAGGCTTTAATGGAGTTCCAGCTACGGGAGACACAGTGACGTTAAAAGCTTCTCAATCGGGTGCTACAAACAGACAAACTTTTGCTCCATCTTTAGGTGGTAAAATGTATTACCTGTTGTCAAATACTAAATATTTTCAAAATCAAATAAACACTGTATTAGCAGATCCAAATATTGTTGAGTTAACACCAGCTCTTACTGGAAATGAATGGATAGGTAGTTTTATTTTAAATAGGACCGGTTATGACTACATATACTTAATGATAGATTATAGAAATAGATTAACTTCTGGTTCTTCGTCTCAATTTAGTATACCAGCCGCTACTAACAGTGTTGCAGGTATTTTTGAAGGGCAAATAGATTTCGGATCAAAAAGAGGCAGGGTTTCATTGCCTTATACGCCATCTACGGCTTCGGGAAACATATACAACATTAAACAAAACGGCACAGTGATAGCTTCTTCAGGAAAAACACCTACAACAGCACCTGGTACTATTAGCTTTTTAAAAGCCTCCGATGATAATATATTTGACGTTGAGATTCAGTATTATGGAGATAATCAAGCTGTGGTTTTAGATGTCCCTGATCCAGTTTTAACTCAGTTTGTTTATGAAAATTCTGACTCCGTATTAGACCCTACCAGAGCTAATTATGTTTGTAGAACTGACGCAATGCCAACGACCACTCAGTACCATAACGGTGCTAATGCGCTGCCTCAAGAAGGGGATATTATATATGAAAACCCAGCAGGAACACAGGTTGTTGGAAATAATGCTTATCACAGGTATGGTACAGCTACTCCACCTGCATCTACTTATTTGTTTGTAACTAACGAAGGTGTGGTAACCCAAACTTCAACTTGTACTACTTGTACAGAAACAGCCGTTCCGGTTATAACAATACCGTCTTCTATAAATCTTAATCAAAATGAGTTTGTAAACTTTAAAATAGAAGCAACTAACGATCCTATATTTTATAATGTAGTAGGAACATGTGTTAATATTCAAGTAACCGCTGGAGCAAACGGAGCCACTATTAGTTGGAGCGATTGTGAAAACGTAGCTAGAACAGCAAGTATGTCAGGGCTAGGGTCAATGGTTATCCAAACAACAGGATCTTACACAACCACTTCAGGAACCACAACATCTGTAACCTTGGGCGCTTTGGCGGAAACCTATTTACCTCAAGGCTTAACATTTGATCAAAACAAAGGGATATTTGAAGGTTCTCCATCTGAAACAGGTACTTTCCCATTTGTGTTTACTGCTCAGAATTGTTTTGGAACTACATCTAATACTACTTTTAATATAAACATAATTGAGGAAGGTCAAAAAACTTTTGAAATGGATGGGTCTCAATTTAAAACTTCCTCTAGTGATGCTTGTTCTATAGTCCCAGGTCACTTAAACTCTACTTTATTTTACCACTCAGGAAGGACAGTTTATCCTCAAGTAAATGACACGGTAACAGTTCCAGTTATAGGCCAAGGGGGCACAGGTAGTAGAGATGTATTTAGAGGCGGGTATGTTTGGTACAAGGCCCCTTGGGATACTGCTGGAGTTGGTAACGGAACAGCTTTATTAATAGATGACAGAGGCGTAATAGTAGAAATAGCCACATGTCCTTAAATAATTAATTATGTCAGCAATTACAATAACATACGGACCCTCAGTTAAAGGATGGACATCTTTTCATTCTTACATTCCAGAGTGGATGGTGGGTATGAATAGTAATTTTTATTCTTTTTATCAAGGCAAGCCATGGAAACACCATACCAACGCTGTCAGAAATAAGTATTATGGAGCGGCCTCAGCACCGTCTAAAGTTAGATTTGTATTTAATAATGCTCCTATAGAAACTAAAATGTTTAAAACACTTGAGCTCGAAGGTACTAAAGCATGGAAAGCTGAAATGGTTAGTGACTTGCACACAGGTTTAATAGAGGCAGCATACTTTGTTCCAAAAGAAGGAGTGTTTTATGCCAATAGCAGGCGTACTGTAGAAACAGGGCTAGGTGTTGACTTCTCTCAAATATCTACTCAAGGACTAGGAAATTGCAGTACTTTAGCTACTATAGGTAACGTTTTGACAATTAACTTTACATTTCCAACAACAGTAGGCTTAAACCAAATAGTAGATATAGGTGATATAGCTTATTTTGACGATGGCACAGGCACTTTAGCAGAGATTGGTGCTATTACTGGTATTTCCGAATCAGATGTGTTAGGGTCGGGTTTTGTTGAAGTAACTAATCCAGCGGCTACACCTGTTGCAACTAACTTTATATTTGCTGCTAAAAATAGTGTAGCTGAATCTTATGGATTAAGAGGGCATTACAACGATGTTACCCTAACAAACACAGATACAACAATCGTTGAATTATTTGCTGCCAGTAGTGAAATATTTAAGAGTTATCCTTAATTTAGTATCTTTGTGTAAAAGTGAAATTTATGTCCAGAATTAAAGCGGTTTTCGTTTCATTATATCATTGTTCTTTAGTCGTATTAAACATTTACTTATTAGACTTTATTTTTTCATCTAGTGAAGGTAGTTTTTTAGCTGTTGCACCGGCGGTTGCTTTAGGCATTGCAAAAATGGGAGCTTCAGCAATTCAAATGATACAACAAAACGCAGCTCAAAAAGCAGCTACCATTGAAGCTGCAAGAGTAGGGAAGTCTATTGCCGATAGAAAGTTTATTAATAAGTTCGCTGCGCTACAAGCACCTACAACAGGCTCTGAATTAAAAATGGAAGACATTCAAAGAAGGGAAAAGGCAATTCTAGAGGCAGCTAAAGAAACAGGCGCAAGAGGAGTTATTGGAACTGTACCTAGAATTACTCAAGAAACACAAAATCAGCAAGCGCAAGTGGCGGCCAGATTGGATGATTTGCAATTGAGGCTAGATAACAAGTTTTTAACTGAAGAGCAGAGAATAGGCTTAATGAATGAAAGGAAAGACTTACAGCTAGACTATCAGAGATTAGCAGGTGCTCAAGGGGCAGCAACAGCAGCTGGAACTGCTTCTAATCAAGCATTAGCAGGATTAATTGGTGGAGCTGGCGAAACAATAGCTGGAGGTATTGCATCAAGTGATTTATACAGAGGGAATCAAGAAATAGATGTTACTGACACTACTATTGACACTACTACTAACGTTAATACAGGAAGTAATATAGATACACAAGACTTAGCAGGCACCTCTACTAATGTAGGTATGGCGGATGGATCTGGACCGGCTGCGATGGGGTCTTCTAATGTAAGTGGATTACAAACACCTGCTTTTACCATATCTTCAGGGGATTTAAAATTGAAAGCTTTAAACAAGTTAGACCCCTCAGTGATGCAGAATTACAAACTAATTCAAAAAAACCAACCCGAAATGACTATTGACGAATTCGTTAATATGGAGGCTTTGAGACTGAACGTTGATTTAAACAATATTTAAATGGCAAAAGGAATTATAGAATACGCAGGGTATAGGGCACCTAGAACTACGAATTGGGATAAAGTCTTAGGAGAGGTTGGTGAGGATGTAACTGGGGCTGTAACAAAAAGAGAAAGACAAAGAGAAGAAGATTTTAACATTCAACAAGAGACTGAGTCTGCTATTAATGATTTTTCAACTGGAGTAAGTCAAGATTTTTCTGATTATGTATCAAGAGGTGTAGAAGCCAATAGAGATGTGATGATGAAGTATACTAAAATGCTTCGTAACAATGAAATAAATTCTACTCAGTATAAAAGATTAATGAACAGGGTTAACAGCGATTGGCAACAGTTTGGTCAGTTCTCTAAAGATTTTGAAACTAGGTTAGCTGACATGGAAACCAGAAGAAAAAACGGAGACTCATCAGTAATTGAAACCTGGAACGGAGAGAGAATAGCCAGTGCAGCAGACTTTAAGAACAAGCAATTAGTGCCTAATGCTAGTAGTGGAGGTTTGTATTCAGTTAGTTATGGTGCAGATGGTAAGCCAAAAAAGACTGAGATTATCCACATGAATGAGCTTAATAATTTTAGAGGCCAATTAGTAGATAAAGTAAACTTACAGGATCAAATTAAAACCATAACATCTAAAGCTGGAGATTTTAGATCAGTAATAGGTGAAGCTCCAATAAAAACTGCAGAAGGAATATCTCAAAAATTAGCTGAAATAGACCCTAAGATGGCCACTGAATATAACAATTTAATTGACGGTGTGTATAATTCTGTATTAACTGGGCCACCCAACAGAGTCGCTAGTGCTTTGGCTGATAACAGTTTAAATTCTAAAGGTCAAGAGTTTTTTGTGTATAAGGAAGGTGATTTAAAGAAGGGTGGTAAATTTGAAGGAAGAGATGCAGAAAATGGCATAAAGATGGTTCAAGAAACTGATGGTAGTTGGGGCGGTGAGCTAACAGAAAAACAAAAAGAATTACTTAAGAAAAAGTCAAAAGAAATAGCAGATGTTCAGTTAGGTTTTAAAGAAGCTTACATGGCTGAAGACCTAAGTAAAAGAAGATTAGAATTAGATGAAGCAAAACTTAGAGAGCAGAGAAGAGCTGCAAAAGCTAAAGAAAAAAGATTAGCTACTGGTGATGGCGATGATAAAGAAACAACTAAAGTAAAACCATACACTCAGTTATTAGAATCTTTTGAAGCTAAAGATGCATCTCGTATCACTTCTAATCCAAAAGTAACAGACGCTGTTTATAGTAAAAATGGAGATGAGTTGGTGGTTACCTTAAAAGGTACAGATAAATCTCCAGGCGAAATAAAAACCATATCAACTACAGATAAAGAAGGTCAAAAAGCAATTGCTAGATTAATGAACCCTGATTTAAAAGAATCAAAAATTGACGAATTGTTTGACGCTGATTACAATACTTACAAAGAAGAAGACAGAAAATCAGTTCCAAGAGATGAAGTAGTTGTTTTAGAAGAAACAGACTTCAAACAAAAAGTAAAAGTTGGAGATAAAGAAAGAACTTACAATTTTGATAAGTTTATAACAAATGATTGGGGAGATACTGGACCAGAAAAAGTTCAGTACGTTAAAGAAGTTGCATTAGGTTCTGGTATTTTAGACTTGAAAGATATTGATAATTTAGATATAGAAGTAGTTGATAAAGGTACAGGAATGTTTGATGATGACTTTATGAAAATTACTTATACTATGCCTGATGGTAGAGTAATAGAATCTGAAACATTAGACAATGATCCAGGTCCAGGACAAGGAACAAGCATTAAAAAAAATCAAAACGTTTTTGAAAACTTCCTACAAGAATTAAGAAAAGAAATTTATTTTAAAGGAGAGGCTCCTGTAGCTGAAACAAACGAAAGTGATCCATTGGGATTAGGAATATAATAAAAACTAAATATGCCATATACTGTTGCTGAATTTGCTCAAAAAATAAGGGAAAAGTACAATGCTTATCAAGATGTTGACGACCAATTGTTAGTCGATAAAATGATAGAAAAGTATCCCGTATACGCAGATCAAATAAGTGAAGTAAAAAAAAAAGAAGAAACAGAAGAAACGCAATTGGTTTCAGATTCTCAAGAGGAAGTTACGGAATCTACTACCGAAGTTCAAGATGGAGGTTCTTCGCAGGCATCAGTTTTAGAAGAAGAGACTAAGTATAAAACCCCACTAACCAGAGAAGAAAAAATAGCACTGCAAGGTAATAAGTTTGCCAAGCAGATGGAAAGAGAGAATAACTTCACTCAAGAGAGATTATTAGAGCTGCAAGGGGTAGAAACAACTGAAGAAGCGCCAGCTCCTATACCAGGGGTACCCACTACTAGTGCACCAGGAATAATAAAAGATCCAAGTATGCGTCCTGCTACAGAAGTAGAGCAAGAGGTGTTTACAGAATCCATAAGTAAAATAAATAAAGACACAGATTTAAAGAACATTCAAGAGACTACAATGAGGAAAGTAGTAGGAACAGATCCTCAAGGTGAAGTGATGAGTGTGAACAAGCCTGGTATAAGTAATACTGAAGCTCGTACTATCCAAGAGAATAAAGTAACTGACTTTGCTAACCTATACATTAGCGATCCTTCCGATGTTGCTAAATCTGACCTGTATAAAAACAAAAGAAAAATACAAAACCAAATAAAAGATGTTGACTTAGAAATGAGAAGTCTTCTTCAATTTAAAGTTGGTGATAAAACAATTCCTGTTAAAGTAGAAGAGTTAAGAGGTGAAGATAAAAAAAGTTACGAAAAACTACAGTCAAAAAAAGAGCAGTTAAACGAAGATCTAAGTAAAGCAACTGCTGAGTGGTCCATGACTAGTAACCCATACCTAGACGAAAAACAGATTTACGATCCGTTTACTGGTAAGTATATAGATAAAATAAATGCTCCTGGAGCAGTAGTAGAGTACGGTGAAAACGTAGATGCGCAAGCTAAGAAAATGTCTGAGACTACCGCTGAAGAGGATTTGTTAAGTCTTAGAAGTGACCTATATTACGATATACTAAACTTAAGTAAGCAGGTAAAAAGAAATGTAAAAGACGTAGCTGAAGAGAGAACTCTATTGGGTAAAGCTGCTCAAGGAATGGCCAGTATAGCTAAGATGGATGACCCAGCTTATCAGTCTGTGTTTGATCAAGTGCAGAACTTTCCAGGTGAAAAAGACAACACTTTCAAAGGAAGGATACCTTTTGTAATGAGCGAGCACCCTTTTGCTAAACAGCTCAATGAAAAACTAAGACAATTTGATGCAGTCAATAGAGCTGTAGAATTAAATAGATTTACTCCAGAAGCAAAGGATAAGCCATTTATAGATATATCTGCTATGGAAAAAGGTTTCATAGGAACGATACTTGGTGATGAATATTCTAAAAACCCTGACATAGCTTTTGATCCTATTAGCGAAGGAAAAGAAAACTACAGAGTTAAAATAACTCAAGCTAAACCACTAGTAACAGCTCTAAAAGAAGGCGGTTTTACAGGAGACCAAATAGATAAATTAGAAAAAGCATCTGAACTTACATTTGGAGAGGAAGCAAAAGAACTAAGTGGAAACATATTAGGAATGGCATCTGAACTTCAAACAGGTGGAGCATTTGTAAATGTAGCTAAACTACCTAGAGTATTAGATTTCGCTAGAATACTAACAACTCAAAAGTATGGTAAACTTGCTGGTGGAGCAGTTAACTTATTAGGAAGCGGAACTTTAGAAGCAACTAAGTTTGGTTTAACAGGAGCTATATTAGATAAGCAAGAAGAATACGATCCAGCATTAGGATTTGCTTTTGGAACTTTAAATCCATTATCTACTGCAGGTGGAAAGATGATTAGTAAATTACCAGGAGCTAAAGTTGTAGACGATGTATTAAAGAAAAGTATACCTGGATATAATACCGCTAAATTTACAGCAGGAAAAGCAGGTCAAGCCGCATCGGCAACTGGTATTGTATATGCAGCTGAAATGTTTGATAAGGTTTTACTTAAGGGAGAAGATGCCGGAATAGCTTATGATGAAGTAGTATATGGAAAAACTCCTCAAGACCCAGAAGGTGAAGACCCATTAAGAAAAGCTGCTAAACTTTGGTCGGTTATGTTTGCCGGTGGTTTGGCTGGTGGTGGTAATAAAACATTCTTTGATGCATTAGGAGAAGATATATTAAAAAGTAAACCAAGGACAACAGATTTGGCATGGGTAAAATCACAAGCTCCTAAACCACCTCAAGGTGAAGCTTATACAGAAATGATGCTTATTGATAATGGCATTAAAGCGGTAGCTGAAAAAGGAACTCCTGCACAAAAAACTAAGCTGACTAAAATAATGCAGGATGTCGAATATAATAAAGAGATTGAAGGTGTTAAAAATCAGATAGAAGATTACAAAGCGGAAGCTAAAAGAGCAGAAGGAATTAATGGTGTTATAAAAAAATCTACTATAGAAGTTAAAAAAGGAGAGGTAGATCCTACTGAAGTAGCTTTGAATGCTAAGGAAATAGAATCAATAAATACCGCTACTCCTGCTGAAAGAAAGAATATAAGTAGGGCTGTAAAAAACCAAGTGAAGAATGGAAACCTAACTGCTAACGAAGGTCAAGATGTTATTAATAAGGTTTCAGAAGTATTAAAAAACAGCTCGGAAATAGGAGTTCAAAACAGTACTACTAAAGCAAAGGTAGCTGAAAAAATGAACGAGCTGGAAGGAATAAAATCAGAAGCTGAAAATTTAGACAAACTAAAGTTTAGAGATGAAGCCACTCAAAAGGAGTTGGATAATTTAAATGAAAGAGCAAGTGAGATAGAGTCAGAGCTTAAAACAATATCTGAAACTCCTGAATCTACTTCTATGTTGTTATCTGACTTAGCTAAAAACCCTAGCAGAAGAAATAAATTATTAAGAGATGAGCAGTGGCAAAAAGATAATCCCGAGCTAGTAAAAGAAATAGAGAACAAAACCTCTCAAGGGTTAACTACTAATGAATCTTTAAGAGAGTTGTCTAAGGAATACGAAACTAAAGAAGTAGATGAGGTTGAAACAATTAAAGACTCTCAGATACCCTTAAGTAAAGATATTTACACCATTAGAACAGAGCCAGGTGAAGGTGTTAGAACTGTGGAAGTAACTGTTAAAAAGGATGGGAGCAGGACAGTAGAACAAAAAGTAGATGGTGTAACAGCGGCAGGTAGTCAAAACATACCAGCCAAAAACACCGTTTCTAATATGGATTTTGTCAGCCTTTCTTTTGGAGAGGTAATCAAAACTCCAGAGACATTACCAATGGAAAAGGTTATGAATCCTAAAATGAGGGATAAATTAACTAAGAAACAAAAACAAGATTTAGGAATAAGCGAAGAGGTTAGTTTGGAAGAGGCTCCAAAGCCTGTAGAGGACGTGACTATTAAAATTGATGAAGGATTAAAAGTATTAGAGGGTCAAACTGAACTCACCCCTGAGCTAACAGAAAAAGTATTTGAAGCAGTAGGTGAGGAAAACTCTCAACCCTTAAGTGAAAACTTAAGTAAAATAAAAACAGTTGAAGATATTAAAGAAGTATTAATTAAACAAAAACAAGATGCCGTTCAAAAGCCTGAAGTAGAGGTAGCTGATGTTTTTGAAGATACTTTTGATGTGCAAGATGCCACTGCTGAAAGAACAGTTGGTAATAAAAAAATATGGGGTGAATCTCAAGTAATTAGAGAAAGAATTGAAAATGCTGGAGATATCCTTAGAGAGCTATCTTCTAGAGGAGATAGGCCTGATGTAAAGTATTTACAAGAAAAAGTAGACAAACTAAAAAATTGGATTGAAAGAAATAACGATATTGAAGAAAATCAGATTTCTAATGACATAAAAAGCATTGAAGATTTTGAAAATAGTTCTCTTAAATTTACTAATGTGGTAGATGGGTTTGAGTATTTAAACAAATTCAACATTGATGCATTAAATAAAATTAAGAAAGAATATGATGCCATACCTGTTTCATCATTAGAGCAAAAACTATCATTAGATTTAATAAAAGACTTGCTAAATAATAACATAGAAGGTTTGAGTAATAAGCTTGATTCTATGCAAGAAATTATAAATAAAACTAAGCAAGAGGGTAAACTATTACAAACTAAAATAAAGAAAGATGCCGTTCAAAAACCCCAACCAAAGGAAAGCGTGTTACGCCCAGAACAACCCAAAGTGGAACTGCAAGAAGTGGGAAAAGAAGTCGAAGTTAAAGACGAGGCGAAAGAAAAAATAGTAGAAACACTTGAAAAAGATTTAGCAAGAGAAGAAGCTAGTGAGTTTAAAAGTGAAGAGGTTGTTAAAGATTTAAAAGAAAAACTAGCAGGCTATAAGGCACAAGCTCCTAAAAAAATAAAACCTATTAAAAAAAGCAAGGCTAAGCCAAGAACAGAATTACAGAAATTAGCTCAACAACTAAGAAGAGATTCTAAGATAGGTGAAAGAGCATTAAAGTTGAATAAAGAAACCATTACTAAGATTGATGAGATACTTAAAGACTTAGAAAAAGAATATAAAGAGTTGGGATTACCTAAGCAAAAGTACACACCAGCTCAAGTCAGAAGAATAATAAAAAGCTCTGTTGACACCAAGCTTACTCAGGATAGTATTGGTAAAATATTAGAAGGTGTTAATGCTATACTGGATCCTATAATTAGAAAAGATAATGTAAGTTATTTAAAAGGAACTCTTTATTCTCCCAATAAGTTAACTGATGTTGGTGTAGAAGCACAGAAAAAACTAAAAGAAATAAGAGACGATTTAAAAATCAGTGAGTTAAAAGATAAAACTACTGAAGAACTTAAATCTTTAACAGAAGTAGTAAATGAGATTATAAGCGAAGGAAAAGCTAAAGAAAAAACACTACAACGTCAAGAGGATATTACTAAATTCAAAAAACAAGCTGATGTTTCTAAGGACTTATATAAAAAAGAAAAGTTTAAAGAGTTAGAAACCGTAGAAGAAATAGGTGAATTCTTTAATGAAACTCCTGATGGTTTTATTATACTTAATGATACGTATGAGCTAACAAAAGGAAGTTATGAGAAGTTTTTAAATGACAATCCATTTATTCCTATAGAAGGTACTAAAGCATACAGAGCTGTTGATTTTGCCCAAGTAAAAAGAGATTACAGAAGAAAACCTATAAAAATATTAAGAGGTAAAATAAATCCTGCTAATCAAATAGCTACAGTAGAAAATTTAATGAAAGTATTGTGGCGTGGTGCTCCGGAAATAAGAAAGGTTCTCACCCCTGTTGTAAAGCAAATTAAAAATGCTTATGCTAATAAACAAGTAGCTAGAAAAAAATACACCAATATGTATTACGATTACCTAGCTAGTAAATTCGGAAACAAGAAGAAGGGTGTTAAAGAATTATCTAAATCAGCAACAGGACTTCTTAATCCTACTTCAGAAACAGTAAGTAAAAAAGGAACTGTTATTACCAATGGAACTGTAGGAAGATTAGTAGCACTGAGAAAGTTTTTCCAATCTAAGGCAGCTCAAATGCGTGAGGATGCTAAGGAATTAAAAGGAAAAGCTCAAGAAGATTTATTAAATAAGGCCGATCAGTTTGATAAAATACTAGAAAGGTCTGGAGTAAATGAAAAAGAGTTTGATAAATACTTAGAAGCTAATCCTAAAATAAAAAGCTTTGGAGAGGATTTATTTACAGTATTTAAAGAGATGTCACCTGACTTCGCTCCTACCTATGAAAAGTATACCAATAAAATATTCTTAGAAGATAATTATGTTCCGATAAATAGAGCTGGTAAAGGAGACGAAACAGGTATAAAAAATTCTCAAGAACGTTTAGAAACTTTAGAAAAAGGAGGAGACTTTATTGCTAGAAGCGCCTTATCAGACAGAATGAAACCTAGAACAGATAATGCTGACCCTGTAGATGTATACTTAGATGCCACTAATATGTTTGTTTCTTATGTGGAAAGTATGATGCATGCTAAAGAAATGATACCTGTTTCTAAAAATATTAATGAGGTATTTAACAAATCTAATATAGGAGCTATATATCAAAAACTAGGCGGAGCTAAATTTGAGTCTTTAATGGAGGCTTTGGATACTCAAATAAACTTGTATGCTGACCCTGTTAAAGGTTTAGAAAAAGCTATATTAGAACTTAATAGATTTGGTATTGTACTTACTTTAGCTGGCTCTGTTAAGAACATACCTAAGCAAGCAGTTTCATTTTTAAACTACGCCACTGCAGGATTTAAAGACGGTATAAACCCTATGGAATGGGCTGCAGGATATAAAAATATGCTTTCATCTAAAGAGGGTAGAGAAATAGCAGTAAGAACATTAAAAAGCGAATACTTAAGTGAAAGAATTAAGAAAACACAAGTAGATCCATTACTTAGTAAAGCCATTGATGAGTTAAGTGGGAAGTCGACTTATAAAGATATTACTAGAGTGTTACAACAACTAGCTATGTCTCCTGTAATTATAGGTGATGCTATTGGTGTTGTGAGTGGGGGTGTTCCTTTCACAGTAGCAGTTCATAAACAAAAAATGAAAGAGGGTATGAGTTTTGAAGATGCCTGGGAATATGCTTACAAAAGATTTGTAGAAGAGTCTAATGAATCACAACAAACTTCAGCTGATTATGCTTTAGGGAAAGTAGCTAGAAGTAAATTAGGAAAACTATTTGTAACCTATAAAACAGCTCAAACTTCAGCTATGAATAAATTATTAGGGGCTTATGAAGATATTAGAGATTATAAAAACCTTAATAAAAATCAAAAGAAACAAGCAATATCAGATGCTATATGGTATAATATGTTATGGTCTGTCCCTTTCTTAACAGTTAGTAACGGTCTTTTAAATGCTTTTATTAATGACGAAGATGATGACGTTAAAGAAAGAAAGTCCATAGAACTTGTATTAGACGCTGTAAATTCCAACCTTCAAGGATTAGGTGTTCCTGGTTATGTGGGTAATGTATTTTATAATATGTTGACTGACAAACCTAAAGAGTGGAGTCTGCCACCTATTGTATCATGGTTTTTAAATTCATTATCCGCTGCTGAAGCTATTAGTAAAAAAGGGTTTGAAGATTTAACAGATTCAGAACAGAAAAAATTACAAAAAGCACTCGGAGCTAAAAACGTAATGGACCTATATAAGAACTTGAGTGAAGATGAAAAAAGTGTATATGATGCCATTATGAATTATCAAGAGGGCCGTATGTACCCTAATAAACTTAGAGACGCTATTTACGGTGAAGAGTATAAAGAAGATGAAAAAGAAGGTTATATTCCCAGAACAAAATTAAGAAGCAGAAGTAGTTCAAGAAGCACAAACAGATCGGCTAATAGGATTAGATCAAGACGTTAATAATGGCTTTCAGCGTGGCATCTGGAACACAGCACAACACACTTATCCATTTCTTTTTTAATCTTTTTAATAGCCATTCCCCTATGTACGCCATTGCTAACTTCAAATAACTTATTGTTCTCGTGATGATGAAACTGTAGTGCCTGAGTCTTAAAAGATTTGTGAGTCTTCTTAGAATATCCACAACCAGAGCATTCCATCTCTGACTTTATGTCTTTTAACCAATCCCTATTAAAGTATCTTCGGTGAGCTTTAACACCCTCATAACACTTCTTGCACTTCCTTCTATAGTACTTCTTACCGTTCTTTACACCAGCAGAGTAGTAGTCCGTAGAGGGCTTTGCCTCTTTACACACCACACACTCTTTGCTGTTCACACTCATACTTTAATAGAGTAACTTACTTCTTTTAGCTTTT
>Ga0070754_10001825_pt1 | contig 16442 bp, 20 predicted proteins | sample VirMetDEL_Sep_01_FD_75181 | JGI IMG/M metagenome (GOLD analysis project Ga0070754, IMG submission 75181) | Aqueous microbial communities from the Delaware River and Bay under freshwater to marine salinity gradient to study organic matter... | ecosystem: Environmental > Aquatic > Marine >... | reverse complement strand
TTCAGCTCGTGCAGCATGAGCTTAATCCAGAGTTCGCTGGTCTGGTGCTGCACGATGAACAGCAGTTCGTCGTGCGCGGGGGAGAGCGGCTTCTGTGCGTTGAGGATGGCGTCGAGGTGCAGGTAGTCGCCATAGCTCATGTCGCGACTGAAATCGAGCTGCGCGCCTTCCTGGCGGACGATGTCTTCCGGCTTGTGGCTGTCTTGTGGGCACATGGTCAGGTCACCGCGTGTCTGGTGTTGAATTCGGGGCGCTTCCATTCACCGCTCTCCAGCACCTGGCGCAGATGCTCCACAGCGGTCCACACGTCTTCGAAGCCGATATAGAGCGGGGTGAAGCCGAAGCGCAGGATGTCCTTGTGGCGCCCGGAGTCCCCCGCGCGGAAGTCGCCCACCACGCCGCGGGCGATGAGGGCTTGCACGATGGCGTAGGCGCCAGAGTTCGACCCCCACGCTCCGCCGCTGCGCGGGTCGCTGCCCCCTGGGGGGGCTTCCGTCGCCTTGGGGCGGCCCGGCGGCGACGGATCCAGCGTCAGGCAGACCTGAGATCCGCGCTGCGCGTGGTTCAGCGGCGTGGCCAGACCCAGGTCGTGCCCCTGGCAGCGCTCGTCCACCAGACCGATGAAGAGGTCGGTGAGGGCGAGCGATTTCTTGCGCAGCGCGGCCATGCCGCCCAGTTCTTCGGCGGCCAGCAGGGTGTCCACACCGCATTCGAGCGCGGCCAGGCTGATCATGGGCTGCGTGCCGCACTGGTAACGCGTGATGCCGGGGGCGGGGCGGTAGTCGGGTGTGAATTCGAACGGCGTGGCGTGGCCCCACCAGCCGGCGAGCGGCTGCCAGAAACGTTCGGCGTGGCGCGGGTTCACCCACACGAAGGCCGGCGCGCCGGGGCCGCCGTTCAGGTACTTGTAGCCGCAGCCCACTGCGTAGTCGGCACCCGCGCCCGTCAGGTCCACCGGCACGGCGCCGGCGCTGTGGGCCAGGTCCCACAGCATCAGCGCGCCGGCTGCGTGCGCGGCCGCGGTGACGGAGGGCATGTCGTGCATGGCGCCGGTGCGGTAGTTCACATGGGTGAGCATGAGCACGGCCACGTCGGCGGTCAGCGCGGCGCAGATCTCTTCGGGCTCCACCAGGACCAGTTCGAAGCCGCGCTCCTTGCACAGGGCTTCGGCGATGTACAGGTCGGTGGGGAAGTTGCTGCGCTCACTCACGATGCGCCTGGCGTTCGGGCGGTCGGCGACGGCCAGGCTCATGGCGGCCGAGAGCACCTTGAAGAGGTTGACGGACGTGCTGTCGGTGGCCACCACGGTGCCGGGATCGGCACCAATGAGGCGCGCGATCTTGTCGCCCACTTTCTTTGGCTGCGCAAACCAGCCATTCTTGTTCCAGCTCTGGATGAGGTCGGCACCCCATTCGCGCGTGACCACATCGGCAACCCGGGCGGGCGCGCTGCGCGGCATGGCGCCGAGCGAATTGCCGTCGAGGTACAGGATGCCTTCGGGAATCAGGAACAGGTCGCGCAAGGGGCGCAGCGGGTCTTGTTCGTCGAGGGCCTGGCAGTCTTGCTGTGTGGTGCTTGTCATTTTTTTCAGAGTTCTCGCAGCACGGCGCGCACGGGGCTGGCGTCGGCGGTGGTGAGTTTCAGGGGCAGGGCGATGAGTTCGTAGTCGCCTTCGGGCACGTCGTCGAGCAGCAGGTTTTCCAGCACGCGCAGGCCGCGACGGCGGATGGTCTGGTGGCTGGGCAGGGTCTTGCTGTCGGCGGGGTCGATGCTGGCGCTGTCGATGCCGATGAGCAGCACGCCCAGGTCGGCGAGTTGCTCCACCGTCTCGGCGGCGAAGGCGGGCAGGCCGGTGTCGAAGCGGTCTTGCGGTTGCTGCTGGTAGACACGCAGGAGGACCCGTTGGGGCAGGCCGTTCAAGGCGTGCGCAATGTGTTCGGGCTTCACCAGCGGGCCACAGCCGATGGCGTGGATGACGCGGCAGGGGCCCATGAAGGCTTCCAGCGAGACTGCGCCGATGGCCGCGCCGTCCGGGTCGTAGTGCAGCGGCGCGTCGGCATGCGCGCCCACGTGCGGCGACATGGTGATGGCGCTCACGTTGACCGGGCAGCCGGGGCCGATGGTGGCGGCCCAGGTTTGCGAGTAGGCCGTGTCGCCCGGAAAAACCGGTGCGGCGGCGTGCACGGCAGGAGAGATGTCCCAGAGTTTTTTCATGGAGCGGTGAAGGTAGCACCGCGAAAAAAACCGTGGTGTCGGTTAATCCCAACAGGCGGCAAAAAAGCTTCAGACCTGAATCAAATCGGGGCCATGCCATGGCGCTGGCGCGCGCGGGCGCAGGCGTCGCTGCCTTCTTCGAATTCGCGGCACGGCGAGGGGCGCCATTCGTAGATGCCGCAGGTGGCCTTGAGTCCGATCTTTCCGCCGAGCGCAGCGCAGCGGGGTGGCGAATGATCGGTGCCGCGCATGCGTGCGAGGCTCTGATTCACCTCCACCGCCAGGCCGTCGGGCACGCTGCCGCCCATGGCCTGTGTTTCGTGCACCGAGAAGTCGACGCGAAAGCACGCGCAGCAGGCGCCGCAGGTGGTGCACGCGCTCACACTGCCCCCCGGTTCACTGGCGGTGCGCGGAACACCAGCACCTTCAATGAGCGCTCGGCCGACACGTCGGCAAACGTCCCGGGGTTGGGCAGGCGCCGCTCGAAGATGAGTTCGGGTGCGCACGCTTGCATCTGGTCCATCAGGAAGGCCGTGCTCAGCTCGGGCGCGTTCAGGCACAGCAGGACACGGCCATCGGGCCGCACCAGCTCGGGCAGGCGGCGCATGAGGCGTGCGTAGTCCTTGGTGGCGACGAAGCTGCCCTTCTGGAAGCTCGGCGGGTCGACGATGACAAGGCCATAGGGCCCGCCGCGCGTGATGCGTCCCCAGGTCTTGAAGATGTCGTGGTTGAGAAAACTCGCACCGGCGGTGATGCCGTTGAGCGGGTGGTTCTGCTGGCCCAGGGCCATGGCGCCGCCGCTCATGTCCACGTTCACCACCTGTCTGGCGCCACCCAGCAGCGCCACCACCGAGAACGCGCAGGTGTAGGCGAACAGGTTCAGCACCTTGTGGCCGGTGGCGTGTTCGCGCACCCACTGCCGGCCTTCGGCCATGTCGAGAAACAGACCGTGGTTCTGGCCCTTCTGGAGGTGCACCAGGTAGCGCGCACCGCGCTCAGTGACCACGTGCGGCTCGGGCACAACGCCTGCCATCAGCTGCGTGTCGGTGCGGCCCTCGTGCCGGCACTGGAACGCCCAGTTGAGCGGCTCACCGGGTGCGATCTGCGCCCAGCGCGCCGTCAATGCGTCGTGAAGGGTCGCCAGCGTGTCGTCGGCCACCGGCTGGAAACTGGTGAAGAGAAGCACGGGCGGAAACGCGTCAAGCGCCCAGGCTTCGCAGCCCGGATGCAGCCCGCCCCGGCCGTGGAAGATGCGCCGGGCATCGCTCGACGGCTCGATGCGCGCGATGGCGTCGAGCAGGGGCTGCATCAAGCCAGGCGGCCGAGCAGCAGGTATTCCATCAACGCCTTCTGCGCGTGCATGCGGTTCTCGGCCTCATCCCACACGACCGACTGCGGCCCGTCGATCACCTCGGCGCTCACCTCTTCGCCCCGGTGCGCGGGCAGGCAGTGCATGAAGAGCGCGTCGGGCTTGGCCGCGCGCATCATGTTTTCATCCACGCACCATTGCGCGAAAGCCTTGCGCCGCGCTTCGTTCTCGGCCTCGAAGCCCATGCTGGTCCACACGTCGGTGGTCACCAGGTCGGCGCCGGCGCAGGCTTCGCGCGGGTCCTTGAAGACCTTGTAGCAACCCCGGTCCTTCACGCCCGCGAGCACCGGGTCCACCTCGTAGCCGCCGGGCGTGCTCACGTGCACGGTGAAGCCCAGCATCTCGGCCGCCTGCAGCCAGGTGTTGGCCATGTTGTTGCCGTCGCCCACCCAGGCCACCACCTTGCCACCGATCGAACCCCGGTGCTCGATGAAGGTGAAGATGTCGGCCAGGATCTGGCAGGGATGGAATTCGTTGGTCAGGCCATTGATGACCGGCACGCGCGAGTGCGCAGCGAAGGCTTCGAGCTTGCTCTGCTCGTAGGTGCGGATCATCACCAGGTCGACCATGCGGCTGATCACGCGCGCGCTGTCTTCAATGGGTTCGGCGCGGCCGAGCTGGCTGTCGCCGGTGGTGAGGTGCACCACCGAGCCGCCCATCTGGTACATGCCGGCTTCGAAGCTCACGCGGGTGCGGGTGCTGGCCTTCTCGAAGATCATGGCCAGCGTGCGGTCGGGGTCGGCGAACGGCTGGTACTTTTCGACCGCCTTGAACTTACGCTTGATGAAGGCGGCGCGCTCGAACACGTAGGCGCATTCGCTGGCGTCGAGGTCCTTGAACTGCAGGTAGTGCTGGATGGAACTCATGGCGTGGGTGTCATTCGGCCAGGAACGTGCGGATCAGCGGCAGCAGGATGTCCGCCACCTCGTCGGCCTCGGCCGTGGTCATGATCAGCGGGGGCACCAGGCGGATCACGCTGTCGGCCGTGACCGAGAGGAGCAGGCCGGCCTCGGCCGCGCGCTGGGTGAGCACGCCGCAGGGCTTGGTGAGTTCGATGCCGATCATCAGGCCCTGGCCACGAATCTCTTTCAAGCCGGGCTGGCCCGCCAGGCCTTTTTCCAGCGCGGCGCGCAGGTGCTCGCCCACGCGCGCGGCGTTCTCCAGCAGGCCGTCCTCTTCCATGATGCGGATGGTCTCCACCCCTGCGCGCATGGCCAGCGGGTTGCCGCCGAAGGTGGTGCCGTGGTTGCCCGGCTGGAAGATGTTCGCGGCCTTGGGGCCGGCCACCACCGCGCCGATCGGCACGCCCGATCCCAGGCCCTTGGCCAGCGGCATCACGTCCGGGACGATGCCGGCCCACTGGTGCGCGAACCACTTGCCGGTGCGGCCCATGCCGCACTGCACCTCGTCGATCATGAGCAGCCAGTCGTTGGCGTCGCACAGGGCGCGCACGTCCTTCAGGTACTGGGCGCGCATGGGGTTGATGCCGCCTTCGCCCTGGATGGTTTCGAAGAACACGGCCACCACGTTGGGATTGCCGGTGGTGGCTTTCCTGAGTGCTTCCACATCGTTCAGGGGCACGCGGATGAAGCCTTCCACCAGCGGGCCGAAGCCGGCCTGCACCTTGGGATTGCCAGTGGCAGACAGGGTGGCGATGGAGCGGCCATGGAAGGCCTTTTCATAGACCACGATCTCCGGGCGCTCGATGCCCTTGTCGTGCCCGTACTTGCGCGCCAGTTTCAGCGCGGCTTCGTTGGCTTCCAGGCCGGTGCTGCAGAAGAACACGTTGGTCATGCCCGAGCGCTCCACCAGCATCTGGGCCAGCACTTCCTGGTTGGGCACGTGGTAGTAGTTGCTGGAATGGATGAGCTTGGCGATCTGGTCCTGCAGGGCGGGCACCAGTTTGGGGTGGGCGTGGCCCAGGGTGTTGACTGCAATGCCGCCCAACGCGTCCAGGTATTCCTTGCCATTCGTGTCCCACAGACGGCAGCCACGGCCATGCGACATCGCGATCGGCAGGCGGCCGTAGGTGTTCATCACGTGGGGCGAGGCAACGGGATTCAGGGCGGCGTTCATGCGGAGACTCCGGTGGAAAACGGCGGTTTCGCCAGAAAAAAGAAGCGGCTCAACGCAGGTTGAGCCGTCGAAGCGCGATTTTAGAGGCTGCGCCGGGCATCATCATTGCTTGTTGGACATCGCTGCCATGCTGGCGGCCTGCGGTGTCAGGGCGCGGGTAATCCCTGAGCTTGAGTCTTATATAAGATAGAATACCTGCCAGCCTCTGCCGCGCGAGCGATCCTCATCCGGCGGTGTCTTCTCCCCGCAGGCCCTCCATCCGAAGGCTTCTCCCCCGATGGTTTCACCCACAGCCAAACAAGTCTTCATTCAAGGCATCACCCAGGATGGACGCACGTTTCGCCCGAGCGACTGGGCCGAGCGCCTGGCCGGTGTGATGAGCCCGTTTCGCCCCGGCGGCGCCAGCCCGGGCAGCCACCTGAGTTATTCCCCCTGGTGCGTGCCCAACACCATCAACGGCATCAAGTGCGTGGTGGTGCATGTCGACCTGAAAGACGCCGAGCCCATGGCCTGGGACTTCGTGATGCACTTTGCGCGCGACAACCGCTTGCAGGTGGCCGAGGCCTGCCTCATTCCAGACGCTCCGCCCCGGCCCTGAACAAGGGCCGGAAACAAAAAAGCCGTCTTGCGACGGCTTTTTTGCTTTTGCTGGCAGCGCACCGTTTCAAACGGCGGGCCGTGAGGCCCGGGCTGGTGGCCTGAACGAATCAGGCCGGGGGAGGGTTTTCAGGCGGCAGCGGTGGCTGCGATGCCCTTGACCTTGGTCGACAGGCGGCTCTTGTCGCGAGCGGCCTTGTTCTTGTGGAAGATGCCCTTGTCGGCCACGATGTCCACGATCTGCTGCATCTTGGCGAACAGTTCGGTGGCCTTGGCCTTGTCACCGGTCAGAACGGCTTTTTCAACGTTCTTGACGGCGGTGCGGTATTTGGAGCGCAGCGAGGTGTTGGCTGCATTGAGTTTGACGTCCTGGCGGGCGCGTTTGCGGCCGGATGCCAGGCGGGGGTTCTTTTTCTTCGGCTTGGTTGCCATGGTGAAGTTCCTTCAGATGTTTGGGGATGATGCCAGCAAAGCCCGCGATTTTAGCACGGGCAAGGGATCGGGCAAGCCAGGGTCGCCGGGCGTGGAGGGCGGGTCGTTACACTCGCGCCGTGACCCTGTTCAAGTCCGCTTCCCTCGTCTCGGTGCTGACCCTGGCCTCGCGCATCACGGGCCTGGTGCGCGAGCTGCTGATGGCGGCCACGTTTGGCGCCAGCGCGCTCACCGACGCGTTCAACGTCGCCTTCCGCATCCCCAACCTGCTGCGCCGGCTGTTCGCCGAGGGTGCCTTCAGCCAGGCCTTTGTGCCGGTGCTGGCGGGAGCGCGCGAAAAAGACGGCGACGAAGCCACGCGCGTGCTGGTCAACCAGATCGCCACGGTGCTCGCCTGGGCGCTCACCTTCACCTGTGTGCTGGGCGTGATCGGCGCGCCGGTGCTCGTCTGGGCCATGGCCAGCGGCCTGGACAGGCAAGGCTTCGATGCCGCCGTGTTCATGACGCGCTGGATGTTTCCCTACATCGCCTTCATGTCGTTCGTGGCGCTCGCAGCCGGCATCCTCAACACCTGGAAGCGTTTCGCGGTGCCGGCCGTCACGCCGGTTCTGCTCAACGTGGCCATGATTGGCGCCGCTGCCTGGGGCGCGCCCTGGTTCGGCACCCTCGGCATCGAACCCATCTACGCCATGGCCGGCGGCGTGCTGCTCGGCGGCGCCTTGCAACTGGGCGCCCAGATCCCGGCGCTGCGGCGCCTGGGCTTGCTGCCGCGCGTGAGCCTGCGCTGGTCGGGCGTGAAGGCAGCCTGGAGCCACCCGGGCACCCGGCGCGTGACCACACTCATGCTGCCCGCGCTGCTGGGCGTCAGCGTGGCGCAGATTTCCTTGCTGATCAACACGCAGATCGCTTCGCACCTGGCGGTGGGCAGCGTGAGCTGGCTCACCTACGCCGACCGCCTCATGGAGTTCCCCACTGCGCTTCTGGGGGTGGCGCTGGGCGTGGTGCTGCTGCCGCAGCTCGCAGCGGCCAAGGCGGCCGAAGATGCCGAGCGTTACAGCGGCCTGCTCGACTGGGGCCTGCGCCTCGTGGTGCTGCTGGCGGTGCCCTGCGCGGTGGCACTGCTCACCTTCGCACAGCCGCTGGTGGCCGTGCTCTACCACTACGGCGCCTTCACCGCAGCCGACGTGCAGCGCACCGCCACCGCGCTCATGGGCTACGGGGCCGGTCTCATCGGTCTGATCGCCATCAAGGTGCTGGCACCCGGTTTCTACGCCCGGCAGGACATCCGCACGCCGGTGAAGATCGCCATTCTGGTGCTGGTGCTCACCCAGTGCCTGAACCTCCTGCTGGTGCCGCGCCTGGGCCACGCCGGGCTGGCGCTGGCCATCGGCATCGGCGCCATCGTCAATGCCCTGCTGCTGCTGGCGGGCCTCTTGCGCCGGGGCGCTTACACGCCCTCTCCGGGCTGGACACCTTTTGCCCTGCAGGTGGTGGCCGCCAGCGCGCTGTTGGCCGTGTTTCTGATGTGGGTGTCCAACCAGGTGAACTGGCTCGGTTTCGAAGGCCAGGCGCTGGCCCGGGTCAGCCTGTTGACCCTGTGCATCTTCGGCGGGGTGTTGGTCTATTTCGTCACCCTGCTGGTGGCGGGATTGAACTTGCGCCAGTTCCTCAGAAAATGACGTAATCTGCGGCTTTCGCGCGAACGCCCACCATGTCCTACCCCTACGACATCCCCGAGGCCAGCCCGCTGGGTTATTTCGCCGCCCTGGTGGGGGACGACGATGCCTTGCCGCTGTTCGAAGCGGCCACGGCCATCGCTCAGGACGAGTACCCCGATCTCGACGTGCAGCAGGTGCTGGGCGATGTCGACCAGATGCTGGCGCGCGTGCGCCGCCGCTGTGCCGCCGATGCCGGACCCCTGCAGCGCCTGCGCTCCCTGAACCAGTTCTTCTTCCGCGACATGGGGTTTGGCGGCAACGTCAACAACTACTACGACCCGGACAACAGCTACATCAATGTGGTGCTGCGCACGCGCCGGGGGATTCCCATTTCTCTGGCCGTGCTCTGGCTCGAACTGGCGCACGGGCTGGGCCTGAAGGCACGGGGCGTCAATTTCCCGGGTCACTTCATGGTCCAGATCAACCTGCCCAACGGGCAGGTGGTCATCGACCCGTTCACCGGCCAGTCGCTCAGCCGCGAAGATCTTTCTGAACGGCTCGAACCCTACAAGCGCCGCAACGGGCTGGTGGACGATTTCGACGTGCCGGTGGGCCTGTACCTGCAGGCCGCCACACCGCGCGAGATTCTGGCGCGGTTGCTGCGCAATCTGAAGGAAATCCACCGCACGCAGGAAGACTGGCTGCGCCTGATCGCAGTGCTCGACCGGCTGGTGATCCTGCTGCCGGATGCCTGGGCCGAGTACCGCGACCGGGGTCTGGCCTGGGCCGAGATGGGCGAGCTCCGGCTGGCGGTGACCGACCTCGAAACCTATGTGGCTCATGCCGACGACACGCTGGATCGCGAGGCCACCCTGCAGCGCCTGCAGGCGTTGCGCAAGGCCATGAACTGACGCGTCTGCTTTGTCCGAGCACCCATGAAAAGACTCTTGCTGGTGGGCGCCACCGGACTGGTGGGCAGCCACGTGCTGCGCCAGGCGCTGTCCGACCCGGCGGTTGAACAGGTCGTCGCCCCCACCCGCAGGTCGCTCGTGCCGCACGGCAAGCTGCTCAATCCCATCGTCGATTTCGGCCAGTTGCCGCAGGACGCCGAGTGGTGGCGGGTCGATGCGGTGGTTTGCACGCTGGGCACCACCATCCGCGCCGCAGGCTCGCAGGCCGCCTTCTACAAGGTGGACCACGACCACCCGCTGGAAGTCGCTTACCTGGCGCGCCGCCATGGCGCGCGTGCTTTCGCCTTCAATTCCGCGCTGGGTGCCGATGCAGGCTCTCGGGTGTTCTACTCGCGCACCAAGGGCGAGACCGAGCGCGACCTGCAGGCCGTGGGCTACCCCTCGCTCACGTTGGTGCGCCCGGGCCTGATCGGGGGCGTGCGCCAGGAGAGCCGGCCTGCCGAACAGGTGGCGGTGCGTCTCTCGCAGTGGGTGCAGCCCTTGCTGCCACGCCGCTACCGCGTGGTGCCCGCCGAACGCATCGCCCACCACCTGCTGCAGGCCGCGCTGGCGGGTTCACCGGGTGTTCACGTGCTGCCATCGGAAGCGCTGCTCTGAGCCCACGGCCGAAGAAACCGTGGGCTGGTGGGACTTTCGGCTACCCCGGGGGGTGGACCGATAGAATCCGCCCCAGACGCCGTGGGTTCGAGACCCAGGGCCGCAGCACCATCCAGCTCTCCATGCCCCAGACCTCCCCCCCGACCTGCGCCCAGCCACTGGACGTCCCCTTGCAGCCCGCCCGCCCATGAGCACGGGACCCGGCCCCATGAAACAGATGGCACTGGACATTGGCCTTGCGCCGGTGCCCTTGTTGTCGAACTTTGTGCCAGCGGGCAACGAAGCCGCCCTGGAACACCTGCAGCTCTGGACCAGCAACCCCACCCGCTCGCCGGTGCCCACCTTCCTGTGGGGCGAGAGCGGCTGCGGCAAGACGCACCTGCTGCGCGCGACCCGCGAAGCCCTGCGGGAGCAGGGCGGACGCGTGGGCTGGATGGATGCTGGCACACTGGATCCCGGCGAGTTCGACGACCAGTGGGACGCCGTGTTGCTGGACGACTGCCACCTCTACACCGCGACCCAGCAGGGGGCCGCCTTCAACTGGTTCGTGAATGCCCAGAATCCGGCCCATGGGCCCTCTCGCTGGGTGCTGGCCGCCGCCACCTGCCCGCCGGCCGACCTGCGGCTGCGCGAGGACCTGCGAACCCGCCTGGGCTGGGGCCACGTGTTCCAGCTGCACGCGCTGGGAGAGTCCGAGCGCCGCGCCGTTTTGCGCCGGGCTGCCGACGAGCGCGGTGTGTTCCTTGGCGACGATGTCATGGACTTCATGCTCAGCCGCTTTTCCCGAGATCTCTCCAGCCTCATGCAACTGCTCGACCAGCTCGACGCCTACGCCCTTCGCACGCAGCGCGCCATCACCATACCGCTGCTGCGCTCGATGCTGGAAAACGACAACCCATGAGACTGGCGCTTTTCGACCTGGACCACACGCTGATTCCACTCGATTCCGATCACGCCTGGGGCCAGTTCACGGTGGAGCTGGGGTGGCGCGACGCCGCTGGATTCGCCCAGGCCAACGACGACTTCTACAACGACTACAAGGCGGGCACGCTCGACATTCACCGGTACGTGCGCTTTGCCATCGAGGCGGTTCGCGAACACGGGCGGGTCGAGTCGGAGAAAGCGCACGAGCGCTTCATGCAGCAGGTGATCCGCCCGGCCATGACCGAGGCAGCCCTGGAACTGGTGCGGCGCCATCAGGCCGCCGGCGACGAGGTCGTGATCGTCACCGCCACCAACGAGTTCGTCACCCGTCCGATCGCGCGGGCGTTTGGCGTGGACGAACTCATTGCCATCGAGCTGGAGACCGACGAACGCGGCGAGCCCACGGGGGACATTCGCGGGGTGCCATCGTTTCGTGAGGGGAAGGTCGCGCGTGTGGAACAATGGCTGGCTGCCCGTGGGCTGGATTGGTCACACGTGCAGCACAGCACCTTCTACAGCGATTCCATGAACGACCTGCCGCTGCTGGAAAAAGTGCACGAGCCCGTGGCCACCCATCCGGATGCCCGGCTGCGCGCCCTGGCCCTCGAACGGGGCTGGCGCATATTGAACCTATTCGAATGATCAAGAAATTCATCAACAGGCTGCTGGGCAAGGGCAGCGGCAAGGCAAGCCTCACCGATCCATTTGGCAAGCGAGAAGACGTGCCGGCCACCGTGCACGGCATCGACCGCTCGCTGGTCGACCAGCGAGCGCTGGACGTGGTGCACACGCTCAAGCAGGCCGGCTTCGACGCCTACATCGTGGGTGGCGCGGTGCGCGACCTGCTGCTGGGCCTGCGACCCAAGGATTTCGATGTGGCCACCAGCGCCACGCCCGAGCAGGTCAAAGGGCTGTTCCGCCGCGCCTTCATCATCGGGCGGCGCTTTCGCATCGTGCACGTGGTCTACGGGCGCGGTCGCGAGCACGAGGTGATCGAGGTCTCGACCTTCCGCGCCTACATGGACAACGCGGCCGCCGAGCAGGTGGCCGGCAACGAGCGCACCAGCAAGGGCGAGCTGGCCGGCATGAAGCACGCGGTGGACGCCAGCGGGCGTGTGCTGCGCGACAACGTGTGGGGTCCGATCGAACAGGACGCCGCGCGGCGCGACTTCAGCATCAATGCCATGTACTACGACCCGGAGACGCAGACCGTGGTCGACTTCCACCACGGCATCCGCGACGCCAAGAAGCGCACCCTGCGCATGATCGGTGACGCCACCACACGTTACCGCGAAGACCCGGTGCGCATCATTCGCGCCGTGCGCTTTGGCGCCAAACTCAGTCACCTGGGCTTCACCTTTGACCCGAAGACGCTCGAACCTCTGGCGTCCTCGCGCAAGCTGCTGGCCGATGTGCCTCAGAGCCGCCTTTTCGACGAAATGCTCAAGCTGCTGCAGACCGGCCACGCGCTGGCCAGCATCGAACAGCTCAAGGCCATCGGCCTGGGCACTGGCATCTACCCCTTGCTCGACGTGGTGGTGGAGCGCGCGGACGACGACTTCGTGAAACTGGCCCTGCAGGACACCGACCGACGCGTGAGCGAGAGCAAGCCCGTGGCACCGAGCTTCCTGCTGGCCTGCGTGCTCTGGGCCGACGTGCGCAAGGGTTGGACCCAGCGCCTGCAGCCGCGTCCCGGCCAGCGCGCTCCGGCGCCCGTTTCAGCGCTGCAGGAGGCGGTGGATGATGCCTTCGAGGCGCGCGTGGGCGACGTATCAGGCCGCGGCAAACTCGGCGCCGACATGCGCGAGATCTGGATGATGCAGCCTCGCTTCGACAAGCGCGTGGGCACCTCGCCCTTCAGCCTGGCCGACCAGCCGCGCTTTCGTGCCGGCTTCGACTTCCTGAGACTGCGCGCCCAGGTCGGTGAGGTGGAGGAAGAACTCTCCCACTGGTGGGAAACCTTCAGCACCGCCAGCGACGCCATGCGCGAGGACATGGTGGACGCGCAGCGCCGCGAGAACCTGGCCAGGCCCGGTGCGGGCAAGGCGCGGCGCGTCAAGCGCACCGACGCCGATCACCCCGCCAGCGAAACCCCGGCCGACCCGCGATTCCGTGCCCCGGACGAGGCGGGCGAAGAGGAAGGGCTGGCGGAAGACGCCGCAGAGGGCGTGTCCCCGGACGGTTCGGCGCCGGCGAAGAAACGCCGCCGTCGTCGCCGCAAGCCGTCTGGTGCGGGACGTGCGGAAGGCGGCACCGGCGAGGCCGGTCCCACCGACTGAATACTTGTGTCGCGCGCCGAGGTCACGGCCTTCATTGCCCTCGGCGCCAACCTGGGTGAGCCGGCGCAGACCGTGCGCGACGCACTGACGTCGCTGGACGCCACGCCCGGCATCCGCGTGTTGAAAGCTTCCAGCCTCTACCGCACGGCACCCGTCGATTCCAGTGGACCTGACTACATCAACGCGGTGGCCGAAATCGCCACCACGCTCAGTGCGCCCGACCTGCTGGAGGCCTTGCAGGCCATCGAACAGGGCGCAGGCCGCGAGCGGCCCTACCGCAATGCGCCGCGCACGCTCGATCTCGATCTGCTGTTGTTTGGTGAAGGGCGCATTCACTCGCCCCGCCTGAGCTTGCCGCACCCGCGCATGGCGGAGCGCGCTTTCGTGCTGGTGCCGCTGTCAGAGATCGCGCCCACACGGGTGAATCCTGCGCACTTGCTGGCCGTGGCCGACCAGGCCATCGAAAAGTTCTAGGGCGCCAACCGCTCGCGAACCCAGCCGCCTTCGGCGAGGGTGGTGTAGCGCAGCCGGTCGTGCAGGCGGCTCTTGCGCCCCTGCCAGAACTGCCACTGCTCGGGCTTCAGGCGGTAGCCGCCCCAGTGCGGTGGGCGAGGCGGGCGCAGCAGGAACTGTGCGCCGTACTTTGCGGCGTTGGTCACCAACACCGATCGACTCTCGATCACCTCGCTCTGCGGGCTGGCCCAGGCGCCGATGCGGCTGTCGAGCGGACGGCTGTGGAAGTAAGCGTCGCTTTCCTCTTCGCTCACCTTCTCCACCACGCCTTCGATGCGCACGACCCGCTCGAGCTCGACCCAGTGGAACTGCAAGGCGGCATATGGGTTGCCCGCCAGCTCACGTCCTTTGCGGCTCTGGTAGTTGGTGTACCAGACGATGCCGCGCTCGTCGAAACCCTTGATCAGCACCACGCGGGTGCTGGGCCGCAGGTCGTGGCCGACGGTGGCCAGCGTCATGGCGTTGGGTTCAGGCACCTCGCTGCGGATGGCTTCCTGCAGCCACTGGTCGAACTGGCGCAGCGGGTCGGCCTGCGAGGCCGATTCACTGAGTTCGGCCTTCTCGTAACTCTTGCGCAGGTCGGCGATGTTTGTGGGCTGGGTCATGGACTCAGTATAGGAGGGGCTTCGGTATCGGCCAGTTGGAGCAGTTTCTCCAGCGCGTGGTCGTGGATGCCGTGGCGCAGCAGGCCTTCGAAGGTCTGGCGTGCGTAGTCCAGCGTGGTGCCGTAGCGCCCGCACGATCGCGCAAAGATCTCGCGGTAGCGCTCGTCGCTGAGCGTGCCGGTGTGGCTGGGGCTGTGGCGCGAGAGTGTGAACGCCAGTGCGTTCACCGGTCCCTGCCGCGTCTGGCATTTCAGCCAGCGCGGGTCGTACACCGGGTTCGGCATCTCACGCGCCCAGAGCACCGGCATGAGCGCCTCGACCTGTTCGTGCGGCACGCGCAGTGCCAAGCCTGCGCAACTGCCCCCCGCCATCAGCGCAAACACCAGGCCCGGACATTCGACGGTGCCCCGGTTGACCCGGCTCCACATCTCCAGGCAGCGGTGGTAGCCCTGCACGCGCGCAGGTCGCTGCTCGGCGGCTTCGAATTCCGGACGCCAGACCAGCGAGGCATAGGCAAATACCCAGAGGTCGGGCCGCGGACCTTGCGCGCGCCATTGCGCCAGTGTGTCGGCCATCATGCGCGCGCCGTCCCTGTTCGCGGGATCGCGGGTGAAAGTCTTCAGGTTGTCGCGAGGGGCCATTTACAATCATCGGCTGTTTCGGCCCATTATTCTTCACGGAGTGCTGCCCATGTCTTCTCAGGACGACGAACCCGAGTTCCGCGTACTGGCCTTTGTGCTGATGGCCGCCGTCGTGCTGGCGGTGGGTCTGGCGGTGGGCATCGGCATCCAGAAGTCGCGCGGCACGGGTTCGACCAGCACCGCCGCAGTCCCGACCACACCGGCCGCCATGGCCGCGCCGGTTGGTGACGACGCCAGCGTGGTGGTGGAGAACGGCGTGGTCAAGTTCTACTTTGCTTCCGGCAAGGCCGATCTGGCCCCCGGTGCGCTGGATGCGCTGGCCGATGCCATCCGGGCTGCGAAGGCTGGCAAGCGCCTCACGCTCTCGGGCTTTCACGACGCCACTGGCGATCCGGCCTTCAACGCCGAACTGGCCAAGCAGCGCGCCATCGTCGTGCGCGATGCGCTGGTGGGTGCGGGCGTGGCAGAAACCGCCATGGAACTGCGCAAACCGGAGCAGACCACCGGCACGGGTGCCAACGCCGAGGCGCGCCGCGTCGAGGTGATGATCGCCCCCTGAGGGCGGGGGTCTCAGGGCGTCTGCGCCTTTGTTGGCGCCGCCACGTCGTGAATCAGCGATGGTGGAATCTCATCGGTGCCGCTGTCTTGTGAAGTGCGTCGTCTGAAGAGTTCGGTGCGCGCGAGCAGGATGGTGGTGACGGGCACGGTGAGTGACAGAAAGATGATGATCAGCCAGGCGTTCAGGGCCAGCTTTTCTCCCTGTACGGAGAAGTAGATGATGGAGGCCAGGGTGACGCACCAGGCCGAAAAGCTGAAAGCCAGTGCCGGTGGATGCATGCGCTGGAAGAAGCTCTTGAAGCGCGCCACGCCGATGGCCGCCGACAGCGTGAACAGGCCGCTCAAGGCCAGCAGCAGCGCGACCGACCATTCCACCCAGAGGGGCAGGCCGGTGCTCATTCGATCACCTCGCCACGCAACAGAAATTTGGCCATGGCTGCCGCGCTCACGAAGCCGAAGATGGCAATGAGCAGCGCGGCCTCGAAATACACCGGGCTGCGGTAGCGAATGGCCAGCACCATCAGCATGAGCATGACGATGGTGCAGATCAAGTCCATGGCCAGCACGCGATCCTGGGCCGAAGGGCCACGAAACAGCCGAACCAGGCACAGACCCATCGCCAGCGAATAACACGACAGCGTGAAGACGATGGCGGAGAACAGCACCGTGCTCATTCAAAAATCTCCATCAGCGGGCGTTCATAGCGGCGCTTGATCAGTGCGATCTCGGCCTCTGCGTTCTGCTTGTCGAACAGATGCACCATCAGCGCACTGCGGTCGAGTGCGAGCTCGGACCAGATGGTGCCGGGGATCACGCACATGATGGCGGCCAGCACCGCCAGGCCATTCGGATCGCGAAGGTCCAGCGGCACCACGATGAAGCCACCTTCCGGCACCCGATTCGTCGGGGCGATGGTCCCGCGCAGCACGCGCAGGTTCGAGACGATGACGTCCGCGCCCACGTGCATCAGCAGGCGCAGCGCCGTCATGGGATGGCTGAACCGCACCG
>Ga0070754_10001822_pt1 | contig 16450 bp, 19 predicted proteins | sample VirMetDEL_Sep_01_FD_75181 | JGI IMG/M metagenome (GOLD analysis project Ga0070754, IMG submission 75181) | Aqueous microbial communities from the Delaware River and Bay under freshwater to marine salinity gradient to study organic matter... | ecosystem: Environmental > Aquatic > Marine >... | reverse complement strand
GGCGTTGAGTACACGATTGGCCTGATCCTTGGTCAGATCAGCCTTTTCGGCGATGGCGGCGGCGAGTTCCGGTTTACGCATAGATGCCTCTTTGACGGTTTTTTGTTGTTGTGTCCGTGCTGTCCTTCCAGAACAGCGCCCAAGGCGCCGCAACAGCTCTGCGCTGCGGCAGACCAAAGGGAGAATGGCATGCTGCATCGCGCTGCGCCAGTCTCGTCCGCCACTTTAACCAGGCAATTTCGTGGCGTATCCGACAGAACGGCAGGCAATCATGCCAGCAGCGCTGGTAATTCCTTGTTCAGTGCCAGTTTCTCCTGCACCGCGGTGCCGGTCAGCGCATAACCGAGCAGTGCTCCGCAAGCCTCGCGGCAGAGCACCTTGATGTCGCTACCACTGCCTTCTACCGTCCACTCGCCTTCGCGGCCACGAGGTGGCGGCGAGACCACCAACGGACACGCCGGCGTTTTCACCGTCACCGGCATCGGCCCGTAGCTGACCGCAGTGGGCTCACCGGCCAGGGTCTTGGCCAACGCTCGAGCACAGGCCATCAGCGGCATGACATAGAGCAGGTTGAGGCCGTCGACCTCGGCGCAGTCGCCCAGGGCGTAGATGTTGGCGTGCGAGGTACGCAGTTGGCGGTCGACCATAACCCCACGGTTGACGTCGAGCCCGGCCGCAGCGGCAAGCGCGATGCGCGGGCGCAGACCGACGGCTGAGACCACCGCATCGCACGAGATCAGGCTGCCATCGGAGAGTGACGCCTGTAGCGCATCACCCTGGTGATTGAGGCTGGTCAGCACCGGGCCCAGATGGAAACGCACACCCAGGCCTTCCAGGCCGGCTTGCACGGCAGACGCCGCCGCCGGATGCAGCAAACCGGGCATCACCTGCTCGCAAGGCGCCAGCAACTCGACCTCATAGCCACCGGCACTAAGGTCGTTGGCGAACTCGCAGCCGATCAGACCAGCGCCGAGGATCAGTACGCGGCGCTTGCCGGCCACGGCGCTGCGAAAGCGTGCGTAATCTTCAAGATCATTGATCGGGAACAGCGCATCCTGGGCATCACCTTCGACCGGCACGCGAATCGGCTCGGCGCCCCAAGCCAGTACCAGATCCCGATATGGCACGGCTTCCTCACCGATCCACAGACGCTTGTGACCAGGGTCGATACCGGTGATGCGGGTATGGGTGCGGATTTCCGCATTGAGCTGCTCGGCCATGGCGCCCGCCTCGGCCATCGCCAGGCCATCGGCATCCTTGTTCTTTCCAAAACCGGTGGACAGCATCGGCTTGGAGTAGGAGCGGCCGTCGTCAGCGGTGATCAGCAGCAAGGGCGTCTGGGTGTCGAGCTTGCGCCACTCCTTGGCCAGGTTGTAACCGGCCAGACCGGTGCCGACGATGACGACTGGTGCACTCATGTGCTCTTTCCTCACATTGAAAACGACGCGACGGCCCAGCGGCCGCCTCCCGAGATGGCGGGATGACACCCTACTGGATCGGGCAAGCGCTGGCCAGATGGCGTGCAGTCAGCCATTCGGAGGTTGGGGAAAGGTGCGAGCGGGGGAGTCAGGAGCGGGGATCAAGGCAGACCGCCCGGTATACCAGGCGGTCCATGAGGCCCCTAGAACGCCAGGCCTACGCGCAGGCCGACCTGCTCCTGCTTGAGCTTGCTGCGCTCGGCAATCGCGCTGTTGCTGTCCAGCTCGTAGCGAGTCTGGGTGTAGTACAGGCTGGTGCTGATCGGCAGGCTGTTGATGCCCTTGTTCCACAGCACGGTCAGCTCGCCGTAGGGGTTGACCTTGTCCTTGAGGTCCACGGAGTCGCTCTCGCCATTGACCTTGAGGCGCGCCTCGGAGTTGATCGAGTAGCGTGCACCGACTTCCAGGCGCAGGGTGTAGTCCGGCGTCAGGTAGTTGTAACCGAGGCCAGCCTTGGCGAAGGGAGATTTGCTGGTCAGCTTGACGTTGCTGTCGAACGGGCCGATGTCGTCCTGCTCGATGCGACCCCAGTCGTAGCCGCCACCGACGATCACGTCGACGTAGTTGTTGGTGCTCAACGCGGCACGCAGACCAAGGTCGATGTCGGCGCGCGCGGACTTGTATTCCACGTCGTCCTTGTCACGGTACTGACCTTCGATACCGGCCTGGTAGATGAAGCCCTCCTGCCCGGTCAGCTTGTTACCGAAGTGGTAGAACAGGCCGCCCTGGTTGAGGCGCTCCTTGTCGCTTTCATCGTCCACGGTGAGCTTGTACTGGTTGTGCGAAGCGATGACACCGAAGGTCGAGATTGGATCGGTGACCGAGTCTGCATAGGCCTGCGAGGCGCCCGCCAGGCACAGGGCGAGTGTTGCTTTGGGGGTGATGCTGGACAGCTGCATGACGATTTCCTTGGCAATGAGTGGATAACGCCGCTCACCGGGAGGTGGGACGCAAGTACCTAGACTTGCGATGCAGAGAGTCATTCGGCAAACCTGACGAGTGGTCTCGAAACTGAACAGGCCCTGAACAGGCCTGGATCGGAGGGGGAAATATTGACCGAACGGACAGCCCGTTTTGGCCTCTCGCCGAGAGAGGCACCTTTGGTTGGCGCCTTGCGGACTCAGTCCAGCTTGACCACCTTGGCCAGCACCACCTTGGGACCCTTCATCTTCTTGACGATGATGCGCAGGCCATCGGTTTCCAGCACTTCCTCTTCATCAGGCATGCGCTTGAGGGTCTCGTAGATCAACCCGGCGAGGGTCTCGGCCTCGATATGGTCGAGGTCGACACCCAGCAGTCGCTCGACCTTGGCCAGCGGCGTGTCGCCACGCACCAGCAACTTGCCCGGCTGGTAGGCGAGAATGCCGCGCTCGGCCTTGCGGTGCTCGTCCTGAATGTCGCCGACCAGTGCTTCGAGTACATCTTCCATGGTCAGGTAGCCGATCACCTTGCCGTCGGCCTCCTCGACCAGGGCGAAGTGCGCGCCGCCCTGGCGGAACTGCTCGAGCAGCTGCGATAGCGGCATATGCCGGCTGACGCGCTCCAGCGGATGCATCAAATCCCCCAACTTGAGCGCCGATGGCAGCATCTCCAGCAGCGATAGGTGCAGCAGCAGGTCCTTGATGTGCAGCACGCCGACGAACTCGCCCTTGCTCTCGTCGAAGATCGGGTAGCGGCTGTACTTGTGCCGGCGGAAGGTGGTGAACACCTGATCCAGGCTGGCGTTGAGTTCCAGAAAAACCAGGTCCTCACGCGAGTTGGCCCAGTCCACTACCTCCAGTTCGCCCAGTTCAACCGCCGAGGCGAGCACCCGCAAGTCCTGGTCATTGTCGCTGCTGGCGCGACTGGAATGCAGGATCAGCTTGAGCTCTTCACGGCTGTAGTGGTGCTCGTGGTGCGGCCCCGGCTCGCCTTGCCCGGCGATGCGCAAAATGGCGTTGGCGCTGGCGTTGAGCACGAAGATCGCCGGGTACATCAGCCAGTAGAAGGCGTACAACGGCGCGGCCGTCCACAGCGACAGCAACTCGGGCTTGCGGATCGCCCAGGACTTGGGCGCCAGCTCGCCGATGACGATGTGTAGATAGGAAATGATCGAGAACGCGGCGAAGAAGGCGATGCCATGAATCAGCTTGGGTGACTCCACGCCAACCGCCACCAGCAGCGGCGTCAGCAGCTCGGCGAAGGCAGGCTCACCGACCCAGCCAAGGCCCAGCGAAGCCAGGGTGATACCCAGCTGACAGGCCGACAGGTAGGCATCCATCTGGTTGTGCACGGTACGCAGGATGTGTCCACGCAGCCGTGGGCCTCGGCCAGCGCATCGACCTTGGTCGCGCGCAGGCGCACGATGGCGAACTCCGCGGCGACGAAGAAGCCATTGAGCAAAACCAGGAACAGGGCGAACAGCATGAGGCCGAAATCGGCGAAGTAGGCAGAAGCGGGGAGACTCGTGGAGGGGTCCATGAAGGTTCGGGTTGGCCAATGATCGCTAGAGGTTGGAGCTTCGTCGCGGCGAATGCAAGCATTCAGCGCGCGCGCTGCACCACCTGCGCCGCAGCGAAATGACAGGTGAATGTACTGCCCTTGCCAGGAACGCTGCTGATCTCCAGATTGCCGCGGTGACGCAACAGTACGTGCTTGACGATAGCCAGGCCCAGGCCAGTGCCACCGGTGTTGCTGGCGCGGCTGGAGTCGACGCGATAGAAGCGTTCGGTCAGGCGGGGCAAGTGCTTGGCCTCGATGCCCATGCCAGTGTCGCTGACCGCCAGGTGCGCGCCCTGCTCGTCGCCCCACCAGCGAATACGAATGTCACCACCGGCCGGGGTGTACTTCACCGCATTGAACACCAGGTTGGAGAAGGCGCTGCGCAGCTCCGCCTCGCTGCCCTTGAGCTTGAGATGCGGGTCGGCCTCCAGGCTGATGCGATGCAACTGGTCACCGGACAGCGCCTGGGCATCGTTCTTGATCGACAGCAGCATCAGGTCGAGCGCCACTGGCTGGTTGTCCGAGGGATAGTCGGTGGCTTCCAGCTTGGCCAACAGCAGCAGGTCATTGAGCAGGGTCTGCATCCGCGCGCCCTGTTGCTGCATCTGCTGCAACGCGCGCAGCCAGCGCGGATTGACCGCCTCGACGTTGTCCAGCAGGGTTTCCAGATAGCCGGCGATCACCGTCAGCGGCGTGCGCAGTTCGTGGGAGACGTTGGCGACGAAATCCTTGCGCATCTGTTCTAGCTGATACAGGCGAGTGACGTCACGCACCAGCAGCAGGTGCTCGCGGTTGCCGTAGCGAGTGATGTGGAACTGCAGACGTCGGCGGTCGTTGGCTGGCGAAGGAATCTCCAGGGCATCAGCATAATTGCCACGCTCGAAGTAGTCCTTGAAGCGTGGGTCACGCACCAGATTGGCCAGTTGCTGGCCGCTGTCCTGCGGCGTCTTCAAGCCCAGCAGGGTTTCCGCAGCGCGGTTCCACCATTCCAGGTTGCCCTGGCTGTCGAGCATCACCACCGCATCCTTGAGCGCGGCAGTGGACTCCTGCACACGGTCGATCACCGCCTGCAAGCGGCCACGGGCTTTCTGGTTGCGACGTTGCAGGTGATAGATGCTGTCGAATACCTCGCCCCACAGCCCATAGCCATCAGGCGGCGGCTCATCGGTTTTGTGCTCGCGCAGCCACTTGTGCAGACGCAGCAGTTGGCTGAGGGTCCAGCCCAGGTGAATGGCCAGGCCACCGGCCAGCACCCAGGCATATTCACCGGTGATGAAGCCAAGCAACAGGCAGACGCCGATCAACAGCAACAGCCGACGCACCACGGCGCCACGCCAGTCTTGATTCACGATGGAGCGCATCCTTGTCAGAAGAGCGAGTGCGCAGAAGCACCGCGTCAGCGATCAACCTTTAGTGGAGAAACGATAACCGGTACCGCGTACGGTTTGTACCAGGTTTTCGTAGGCATCACCGAGCGCCTTGCGCAGGCGGCGGATATGCACGTCGACGGTGCGCTCCTCGACGTAGACGTTGCCGCCCCAGACCTGATCGAGCAACTGGCCACGGGTGTAGGCGCGCTCCTGATGGGTCATGAAGAACTGCAGCAGGCGATATTCGGTCGGTCCCATCTCGGCCGGCTTGCCGTCGATGGTCACGCGGTGGCTGATGGGGTCGAGCAACAGGCCGCCCACCTCTATCGGTGCCTCACCATCGCTGGGGCCAGCGCGGCGCAGCACGGCCTTGAGACGGGCCACCAGTTCTCGCGGCGAGAAAGGCTTGGTGATGTAGTCGTCAGCACCGACCTCCAGCCCCTGGATCTTGTTGTCCTCTTCGCCCTTGGCGGTGAGCATGATGATCGGGATATCAGAGGTCAGCTCGTCACGTTTCAAGCGGCGAGCCAACTCGATGCCGCTGGTGCCGGGCAGCATCCAGTCGAGCAGAATCAGGTCAGGTTTACGGTCGACGATAACGGCATGGGCCTGCTGGGTATTCTCCGCTTCCAGGCACTCATAACCGGCCATCTCCAGGGCCACCGCGATCATCTCGCGGATCGGTGCTTCGTCATCGACGATCAGGATGTTCTTGCCAACCATGGGGCCTTAGCCTCTATTCGTTCTCTGTCTGCGCCGCATTAGATAACGGAATTATTGCAACGATATGACAGGGCCATGTTAGACGCTGCCAAAGTTCCCTCCCAGACGTGACGGTACATCGAACGAATCGGCTAAAGGCCTCGTCTAAGCTCAGTGAGGTCACCACCAATCCGGGGTGACCTGGAGCCTGGCACAGAACCCCAGCAGCAGGATGGGCGTTCGGGGTTCTGTCCACTCGATAGCGCTGCGATCTCAAGCCGTGATCCAGCTGCCGCCAGGCGTTCCCTGTTCGTTCCGAGAAGAGGTTAGACAATGAAAAGAATTACCCCTCGATTCGCTCCGTTGCTTGTCGGTGCCTTGCTGAGCTGGCCCCTCTCAGGCCTGGCAGCCGAACCGGCGATGGAGAAGGACGGCATGCTGGTGGATGCCAAAGGCATGGTGCTCTACACCTACGACAAGGACGCCGCTGGCGCGTCCAATTGCACGGGCCAGTGCGCACAGAACTGGCCACCGCTGATGGCCGAAGCCGGTGCCAAGGCAGAAGGCGAATGGAGCCTGGTCAAGCGTGACGATGGCTCCATGCAATGGGCCTACGACGGCAAGCCCTTGTACACCTTCATCAACGACAAGCAGCCCGGTGAGGTAACGGGCGACGGCAAGATGGGTGTCTGGCACGTGGCCAAGCCATAAGCCTACTGATTGTGCATTGCTCCAGGCGCTGCGCTGTTTTCAGCGCAGCGCGTAGTCGGCGACCAGACCGAGGAAGATCGCCAGGCCCGCCCAATGGTTGTGCAGGAAAGCGTTGAAGCATACCAGCGGCTCGCGTCGACGGGTCACGTAAAACTCCCAGGCGAAGCAGGCGGTGGCCACCAACAGGCCGAGGTGGAAGTACAGGCCCAACTCGAAACGTGCGCCGGCCAGCAGCAGGCAGAGCAACGCCAGGCCCTGCAGGGTGGCGATGATCAGGCGGTCGGCATCGCCGAACAGGATAGCCGTGGACTTCACCCCGATCTTCAGGTCGTCCTCGCGGTCAGCCATGGCGTAGTAAGTGTCGTAGGCCACGGTCCACAGCAGGTTGGCGATGTACAGCAACCAGGCCTCCGGCGGCAGGCTGCCGGTTTCGGCGGTAAAGGCCATCGGCATGCCCCAGGAAAACGCCGCACCGAGCACCACCTGCGGGTAGAAGGTGTAACGCTTCATGAAGGGGTAGCAGGCCGCCAGGGCCAAGCCGCCGAATGACAGCCAGATGGTGGTGGCGTTGGTGAACAGCACCAGCACGAAACTCAGCGCCACCAGCACGGCGAACAGCACCAGCGCTTCGCGCGCTTTCACCTTGCCGCTGGCCAGCGGCCGGGCCTTGGTACGACTGACGTGGCCGTCGAAGTTGCGGTCGGCGTAATCATTGATCACGCAGCCAGCAGCACGCATCAGGATCACACCGACGACGAAAATGAACAGATTTTTCGCGCTCGGAATGCCTTCGGCCGCCACCCACAGCGCCCACAAGGTCGGCCACAGCAGCAGATAGATGCCGATGGGCTTGTCCAGACGCATCAACTGAATGAAATCCCAGGCGCGCGGGTGCAGGCGGGTGGTCGATTGCAGCAGGCGGGTGTACATCAAGGCGTCTCCGTGCAGGTTGCGCGGATTATAAGGGGGTTGGTGACGTAGGGTGGATCACGCGTTCTTCATCCACCGTCATAGGCACGAGGTATGGCTGAATCTTCGGCCCGTGGAGTGTCGCGCAGTTGGCTTGTGGAAACACCTCACGGTTTTCCACCTTACGCCTCGATACCCGCCGCTTGCCAGAACGCCGGCAGAAACACCTCGGCGACCAATACACCGAGCGCACCCCGACTGAAGCAGGAGCGCCGTGCCCACAGGCGCTCTTCGCGCACCGCATCCGGTAGCCAGGCAGCCGGATAGCGGCAGGCCTGCAACTCGCCACGATCGAAGGCGCGATCACTGAACAACAGTTCACCCAGCGAGCGACTGCCCAGCTCTGCCAGATTCAAGCCGGAGCCTTCCAGCACGCTACGCGCTGCGACGCTACGGGCAAATACCCAGGGTTGCCCATGACCACGCAGGTACACCTCACGCACCCAACCCTGACTGCCATCGGCCACGCCAAGCAGGGCACACTCGTCAACACGCAGGCGCTGCCAGCCCTGCTGCAGCGGCGAAACCGAAAAGCCGTCATGCGACAGCGCAGTCAGGCGCCGGGTCAGCGAATCCTCATTGAACAACCAGTCGCGCACTCCAGCAGAGGGCTGCGGATGCAATTGGACATTGGTCGGCCAGCGCGGCGGATGGGCGAGAGCAGCGTGAGGCACGGAGAGAAATCACCACAGATCGGAAGCGCGCGAGTCTAACACGGCGTGGCAGGCGCTTAGAGACCGGGACATGGACTGTAGGTGGGTCAGGCAACCTACTCAGACCGTAGGGTGAACTTCAGCCCAGCAATGAGGGTGGCGCAGGCTAAAGCGCTCAATACGGCTGAGGTGCGTACAGCTGAGCCGAGCCCGGCTCGCCGAGCAGCTGTTCCAGAATCTCGTGATGCATGGCCAGCAGCTTGCCGTTGCGCTCGTTGAGGCGCTTGCACTGGCCAGCCAATTGGCCGAGCTGATCCCAGGTGTGGGCGAGGTGATTGCGCTGGGCCTGTGGATAACGCCCCAGCAGCTTCTGCATGGCACTGTTGCCGCCGCCCAGCTGAAAGGCCACGAGCACCTTACTGCGGCGCTCCGCACGGGCCTTGGCCTGGTCGACCAGTGGCAGGATCTGCTCGTTGAGCAGATCGATCTGCCAGCTGTCACGCTTGAGCAACTGCTGATACAGCTCCTGCATGAGCCCGCGCAGGGTGAGGTAGTCGGCGCAATCCTGCTGCAGATCCTGCTCGACCACCTGGAGCAACTGTTGCTCACGCGCAGTGGTCACGCATCGCTACCGCTGTGATAGGTCAGCATGCTGCCGGCCAACGCGGCCGGATCGCTGTTCAGTTCGCCGCGCGCGAGGGCGGCCTTGAGCTGGGCAACCTTGTCCAAGTCAACGTCCGGCAGGTTCCGCAGGGCGTCTTGCAGTTGCTCCAGGCGTGGTTCCTCGCTGGCGCTGCTGCGCGCATTGCCACTTTGCTGCGGGCGGGCGCTCTGCACCTGCGCCGGCGCATCGCTGGGCAGGTTGAGACTGGGCTTGAGATGCCGGCTGATTTCCATGATTCGAATCCAACTCGCGTAGTGTTATGGCCTAAGAGCGACCGCGGGCGGCGAGAACTTAAACGCGTCGACGAAAAATTAACTGACCTGGGTTCGCCACCAGGCCTGCGCAGCAAGACCATCCTGAATCTTCTGCTCCTGACGGGCAAGCAGGTCCTGCCACTCACCCAGCTTGCCCTCGAGAAACTGGGTGATGACCTTCTCGCTGCGCATCGCCGCCAACAACTCGTATTGAATGCGCGTCAGATTCTCTTCGGCCAGCGCCAGCTCGCGGCGCTGCAGCTCCACCATCTTGTACAGGGTCGCTTTGTAGCGCTGCTGATTATCACGCTGCAGTGGCGTGGTCATCGGCACGCTGAATCCACACAGGCGGCTGAGGCCAGTGATGTTGTTGCGATAACGCTGACAGAGGTTCTGCTGATAGCTGACCCGTCCGAGCATCTGCCGCACACGATTACCACGCAGGCTGGCCAGGCGTCCGAGCGTTTCTAGCTGTTCTTTCATTTGATGATGCTCTGCAAGGTGGCGATGCTGGCGCCAAGCTCAGCGCTGGCACCGACCTCTTGGCGCAGGAAGCGTTCGAGGCTGGGCGCCAGCTGCACGGCGCGGTCGGTCTTGGCGTCCATGCCTGGGGTGTAGCCGCCGAGCGGGATCAGCTCCTTGATCTTCTCGAAGGTGCTGTAGAACTCCTTGAACTGGCGCCCGGCCGCCAGATGCGCCGCTTCACCGACTTGGCTCATGCAGCGGCTGACCGAGGCGGAGATGTCGATCGCCGGATAATGGCCAACGTCAGCCAGACGTCGCGACAAGACGATGTGGCCGTCGAGGATGGCTCGCGCACAGTCGACGATCGGGTCCTGATGGTCGTCGCCCTCGGCCAGCACGGTGTAGATGGCGCTGAGGCTGCCGCTACCGCTCTCGCCATTGCCGGCGCTCTCCACCAACTCCGGCAGCATGCCGAACACCGACGGAGGATAGCCCTTGGTCGCCGGCGGCTCGCCGAGGGCCAGGGCGATCTCGCGCTGGGCCATGGCGTAGCGGGTCAGCGAATCGACCAGCAGCAGCACGTCCTGGCCCTGGTCACGAAAGTAGGCGGCGATGCTGTGGCACAGCTCAGTGGCCTTCAGGCGCATCAGTGGTGATTCATTGGCCGGCGCCACGACAACTACCGCCTTGCGCAAGCCCTCTTCACCCAGCGAATGGAGGATGAACTCCTGCACCTCACGACCGCGCTCACCGATCAGCCCGACCACCACCACATCGGCCTTGGTCTGCCGGGTGATCATACCCAGCAGCACACTCTTGCCCACTCCGGAACCGGCGAACAGGCCAACACGCTGCCCTTTGCCCAGGGTCAGCAAACCGTTGATGGCGCGCACGCCAACGTCCAACGCGGCCTCCACCGGGCGCCGCTTGAGCGGATTCACCGAAGGCAGCCCGATCGGCAGCGGGTCGCGCCCACTGAGCTTGCCACGTTCGTCCAATGGTTCGCCGAGGCCGTTGACCACACGTCCGAGCCAAGACTCGTCGATCTGCAGCACGGCTTCATCCTTGGCCGGAAACACCCGCGAACCTGCAGCCAGGCCAATCGGCTTCTTGAAGGGCATGAGGTAGGTGATATCGCGGTTGAAACCGACCACCTGGGCATCCAGCAGGCTGCCGTCGGCCTGCTCGACCCGGCAACGCTGACCGGTGCTGCGCTGGCAGCCGAGACTTTCCAGCAATATGCCGGAAACCCGCACCAGACGCCCGGCCACCTTGGCCAGTTGCACGCCATCGAGCGAGCGCAGCGCTTCGTCGAGTTTGTAGTCGAGCATGCGCTCAGGCCTCGGTCAGGTGCAGATGTTCGGCCAGGGTGTCGATGCAAGCATCCAGACGCTGCTGGCAGCCCACGTCGGCTTCGGCCTGTGGCGTGACCACGCGGCACTCGCCCAATGCCAGACGCTCGTCGGCCACCAGTTTCCAATTCGCCGCGCGCTCCGGCGTCAGTGCCTTGATCCGTGCGTATTCCTCGGGGCTGAGCAGCACCTGCACGTCCTCGGGCTCGCCCGGCATGCTGGTCAGGGCTTCCTCGACCAATGCCAGCAACTGGGTCGGATGCAACGTGAGTTCGCAGCGGATGACCTGCTGCGAGACCTTCTTGACCAGCTCGAGCAGCTCCTGACGGCGCTTGTGCTCCAGCTCGCCAAGATACTGTTCGACCTTCTCGCTGATCTGCTGCAGCGGCTGCGCGGCCAGCTCAAATTCACGGCGGCCCTCACTGCGGCCCTCCTCGCGTCCGAGCTTGAGCCCCTCGTCGCGGCCCTGCTCGAAGCCGGCCTGGCGCCCGGCCTCCTCGCCTTGCTGCAGGCCGTCCTGGTAACCCTTCTCGATGCCCTGTTGAAAGCCATCGGCCATGGCCCGCTGCAAGCCGGCGGCATCGCCGCTCCAGTCTACGGCTGGCTGGCTGCTGCGCGGGGGGAAGCGATAGGCGCGCCACGGGCGGGCGTCGCCGCTGATTACCTTGACCGTCATCTCATTCCACCGTCTGTTCGCGGAACAATTGCACCTGCAGCTCACCACTGGCCGACATTTCGCGCACCACCGCCATGATGTCCTTACGTACCTGTTCGACACGACTCAGCGGCACCGGGCCCTGGCGGCGGTTGATCGACTCCATCTGCTGTGCCTGGCGCTTGGGCATGGCGCCGGTAATGGCACGCACCAGCTCGGGCTCGGCACCCTTGAGAGCAACCACCCACTCTTCCAGCGGTACGGCTTCGAGCAGCGCCTGCAGCACCTCCTGGTTCTGTCGCGAGAGGATGAAGAAGTCGTACATTTCATCCTAGATGCGTTCGACCAGCTGGTCGTCATGGGCACGCAGCAGCTCGAACATCTGCCCTCGGTCGCCCTTGAATCGGTTCATGATGTCCGCCGCCTGCTTGATCCCGCGCACCTGCGAACCTTGGGTACTGAGCACGGCCAGGCTACGTTCGATCAGTTGCTCCAGCTCGGCGATGACGTCGCTGTTGACCTCGCTGAGGTTGGCGATGCGGTATAGCAGCTCGTCCTGGCGCTCCCTGGGCATGCATTCGAGCACGTCGCTGGCCATGCTCGGCGGCAGGAAGGCGAGGAACACCGCCTGCATCTGCGCGTGCTCCTTGGCGATCAGCGCAGCGAACTGCTTGGGGTCGAGCCACTCCATCTTGGCCATCTTGGCGCGAATTTCCTCGCCATAGATGCTGTCGAGCAGCGAGCGAGTGATCTCGCTACCCAGCGCCTTGCTGAGCATGCCGTCGAGGTAGCCGCGCGATGCACCCTTGATGCTGCTCTGCTCCTTGTAGTCCTCGAAGAATCGGCCAATGACGTCGGACACCATCGGCTGCTTGACGTTGGACAGGCGCGCCATGGCCTGGCTGATGCTGACGATTTCCTCGCGCGAGAAGTGCTTGAGCACTCCGGCGGATATCTCGTCGCCCATGCTCAGCATGAGGATGGCGGCCTGCTCGGACGTGCTCAGCGAACGCTTCTGCACGCGCAGGCGCATTTCCTTGGCGGTGGAGCCACCGCGGCCGTCAGGCTGGGTTGAGGTCTCGTTCATTACGCCCTATCCACTGTTTGATGACTTCCGAGACGCGCTCGGGATCGTTCTTGGCCAGCATCTGCAGGTGTTCGATCTGTAACTCGAGGCCCGACCCGGGTGCCGGCAAACGAATCTCCGACAGAGGGTTGAGTTCGCCGAGCACGGTAGTGCCCGGCGCATCGTCACCAACGCGGGCCAGCAGGCGCTCGGCCGCACGTTCGGCATGCAGGGCCAGTTGCCCGTCATCACCTTCGGCCAACGGCACCGGAGCCTGGCTGCGCTGCCCCAGGCTGCGCACGGCCGGGCGCACCACCAGCAACAACAGCAACAGGCTGATCAGCGCGAACACGCCAAGCTTGGCCAGGTCATGCACCTTGGGGTTCTCCCACCAGGGCAGCAGATCCTCACCGGCACCACCAATGCCGGCATCGGTGAAGGGGAAGACGCTCAGCGTCAGCAGATCACCGCGCGCCTGGTTGAATCCCACCGCGCTCTTGACCATCGCCTCAAGCTCGGCGCGCGCCTCGGGCGTCCAGCCGCCTTCCGGCGCCACGGCGGCGTTGAGAACCACGGCGATGCTCTGCTGACGCAGGCTGAAGGGCGCGTGCTTGACGTGAGTGATGCTCTGGTCGTAATCGAGTTGGCGGTTGGATTCCTTACGCAGCGAAGTCGCCGCCTGGTTGGCGTTGTCGCCCTGGGCAGCCGTCTGCGTCTGCTGGTTGGCGGGCTGATTTGCCGGTGGCGCTGGTTGCGGCGGACGATTGGCCAGCGAACCCGGCACGCCGAGGGCCAACTGGTCGAGCACGCTTTCGTCGCGCAGCACTTCGTTGCGCAGACGCGGGTTCTCGCCATAGGCCTGGAACGTTTCTTCCTTCTGGCTGAAATCGATATCGGCGGACACGCTGATGCGGTAGTTGCCGCCGCCGAGCACAGGCGCAAGCACCGCTTCGGCATTGGCCACCGCCTTGCTCTGGTAGTCATCGACCACCTGCCAGTTATGCACCGGGCCGCCCAGGGTGTCGATCCCGCGCGACAGCAGTGCGCCGTATTGATCGACCACCTGCACGTTGCCGGCATCGAGCTGCGGCACGCTGCCGGCCACCAGATTGACGATGGCGCTGACCTGCTCCGGCGCAAGCTTGTAGCCAGGCGCCAGCTGCAACATCACCGAGGCCTTGCCTGGCTCGCGCTTGCCAACGACGAAGGAACTGCTCTCCTGCAGCGCCAAGTGCACGCGGGCGCCCTCCACGCCCTTGAGCGCCATCACCGTGCGCGCCAGCTCGCCTTCCAGGCTGCGCTTGAGGCGCACGTCCTGAACGAACTGGCTGGTACCCAGCGGCTCGTCCTTGTCGAACAGCTCGTAGCCAGCCGGCACCTTGACCTGCACACCCTTGGCCGCCAGCAGCATGCGCGCACGACCGATCTGGTCCTCACGCACCAGCACCTGGCCGCTCTGCGGATGCAGGCGATAGCTGATGGCGTCGCCATCGAGCACCTGCATCACCTCGGCCGCCGGATAAGCTTCACCCGCGCCATAGAGGGGACGGAAGGAACCCTGGTCGCGCCATAGGTAGAACACCACACCAACCGCCAGCAACGCGGCGATCAGCGCGAGGCCGATCAGGGTCATGCGAGGATCGAGTTTCAGCCCAGTGTCGGGCAGCTTGCTTCTTATGGTCTGCAGCACGCGTCAGCCCTCGATCCGCTTACAGCGGCATCTTCATGATGTCGTCGAAGGCGCTGGACAGCTTGTTGCGCACCTGCATCAGGGCGCTGAACGAAACGCTGGCCTTCTGGCTCTCGATCATCGCACCCACCAGGTCATCGCTCTGGCCGCTGTCGACCGCGGCCATCAACTCGCCGGAACGATGTTGCTGGGCGTCGACCGCGCGCACCGCATCGTCGAAAGCCGTCGCAAAACCTGGCTCGCCGGGCTGCACGGAGAATGCCTGTGCGGGTTTGATCGGCGTCGCTTCGCCGAGGCCCTTGAGCTGCTCCATTTGGCCCAGCAGATTCTGCTGCACCTGGCTAATCGAGTTCATCCTTTGCTTCTCCTAGACGGGAATCTGAACGCCCTGCTCGCGCATGGCGTTGAGGCGATAACGCAGTGCGCGTGGGGTCATGCCGAGGCTTTCGGCGGCCTTGGTCTTGTGCCCGCCGAAACGGCGGATGGTGTCGATTACATGCTGGTATTCGGCCCACTTGCCGCTGGCGCGCAGCGCGGCCTTGCCGCCCTCGAGCGGCTGTGACTGCAGGCGCGGTGCCGGCTCTGGAACGCTGCTGGGTGGCAGGCTCAGGCCAAGATCCTGAGCCTGGATGTACAGGCCGTTGCGCAGGATCAGCGCACGCTGCAGACAGTTCTCCAGCTCACGCACATTGCCCGGCCAGTCATGCGCCAGCAGCGCGCGGCAGGCGTCTTCGGTCAGCAGTTCGTGACGGGCGTCCTGCGGCGCGTACTGGCGAATGAAGCGACGCGCCAAGGCCAGCACGTCCTCCTTGCGCTCACGCAGCGGGCTGATGTGCAGCGGCAGTACATCAAGACGGAACATCAGGTCGGCACGGAAACGGCCCTCTGCCACTTCCTGCTGCAGATCACGGTTGGTGGCGGCGATGATGCGCACGTCCAGGGCGATCTCGCGGCGCCCGCCCAGGCGCTCGACACGCTGTTCCTGCAACACGCGCAGCAGCTTGGCCTGCAGGCCCAGCGGCAGTTCGCCGATCTCGTCGAGCAACAACGTGCCGCCATTGGCCAGTTCGAACTTGCCGGGCTGAGCACTGACCGCACCGGTGAAGGCGCCCTTCTCATGACCGAAGAGAATGGATTCGAGCATCTGCTCGGGAATCGCCGCACAGTTCACCGCGATGAAGGGCGCATCATCCTGCGCGGAAAAGCGGTGGATATAGCGCGCCATCAGCTCCTTGCCGGTGCCGGTCTCGCCGGTAATAAGTATCGGCGCACGGGTCATGGCCACCCGCTGGGCCATGGTAAGCAGGCGGCGGCCGGCCTGCGAGCAGGACACAAATCCCTCTTCGCCTGCGCTGGCCGACTCCTGACGACGCAACAGCGCGCTGAGCTGGGCCTCACTGAACGGCGCCAGGAGGTAATCGACACAGCCCAATTCCAGCAGCGCAGCTGCTTTTTCCTGGTCGGCATACTCCACCACCGGCACCACACCAATGCGACCGACCTGACGCAGGATCGCGCCGACCTGTGCATAAAGGGTATTGCCCGCGAGGCTGCTGACGAAAACCAGCACCAGGCTGGCGCTCTCCAGAGCACGCGGGTCCAGCTCCAGGCAGCTGGCGAAGCGGCGCACCTGAAAACCCTGGCGTAGCAGACCGCCGGTCAGCAAGCGCTCACTGGCAGCATCGGCCTGCCCGACCACGACTATATGTTGCTGCCCCAGTTGTTCATCGAACAACTCGTCGCAGGCGTAACTTACCGTTTGAGTTGAATGCTTCAAGGTAAATCACCCGTTGTCTTTCATGAGCCCGACGGCGGCATTCGACCCCGTGTTCAAAACTGCCAAGCAGATGACAGATTTTTTTCACATGGCCCCTTAATCTTTCGAAACTTCCCGTCGCCTCTATTGGTCAACTTCAGCAGCACTTGGCGGCGCGCCTTAT
>Ga0070754_10001821_pt1 | contig 16459 bp, 13 predicted proteins | sample VirMetDEL_Sep_01_FD_75181 | JGI IMG/M metagenome (GOLD analysis project Ga0070754, IMG submission 75181) | Aqueous microbial communities from the Delaware River and Bay under freshwater to marine salinity gradient to study organic matter... | ecosystem: Environmental > Aquatic > Marine >... | reverse complement strand
CCGTGTCAGTGGGTGGCAAGGTGCCAATCAATACACTCTCTGACATGATAGGCTCAGCGGCCTCAACGCTCAGCGTGTCCTCGAATGAGATCACCCTGCCCTCTGGTTACTGGTGGTTTGTGAAGGGGAGCCCTCAAGTCTACACAGCAAACGGTTATATATCATACCAGTGGTATGACACGGACAATACGACAGCCTACGGGCGGCGGGGCTTTATGAGCATGCAAGAGCGAGCATGGCTCGAGGGTGGCGAAGAGCTGAGCACATGTCTTTTAGATTGCACCAGCGCGGCTAAGACCATTTTTCTAAAGGTACTGAGTCAACAAGACACCAGTACCTTTAACACCACTGATGCAACTCACTCGCCCTACTGCGGCCGTACTCGCGTTGAGTTCTGGAGGCTAGGCTGATGAACCTTAAGAACATTGAACCTCCGTATCTCTGGGGCTTCTGCGGCTTCGTGTGTTTCTCGTTGCTCCTCTCGGTGTATCTCTGGGGAGTGAGCGCGGGAACCTCTGCGGCGCGCGTCGAGTGTGAGCAGAGTCGGAGACCGCTACTTGAAGAAGTCACGAAGCTCTCTGATCAAAGAGACGCGCTCTCCGTAGAGCTGACGATGACGAAGGCGCAGAGCGCCGCAGATTGCGCGCTCAACTGTGAAGCGATTTGCGCGAGCGAGGTCACTCGAGCCCTCGAAGATGCTTCCGCGTGGGGGTGTCAATGATCCCGCTCGCTCTATCCCTCGCGCTCTTGTTGCTGCCGACTTCCGTGCTCACGCTCGACATCGACCCCACGGTCGCGCCGATCGTTGCGACGCGGTTGAGGCTCGGAGAACCCGCGCCATCGGACGGTGCATTTCTCGATCGCCGCGACTGGTTACGCGCGCGCTCTGCGCTGCGCGCTCTGCGTTTAGCGTGTGACCTCGGAGTCTCCGAAGCGATCGGGGCGTGTGTCGACGGGATCGAGCGCGACCGCAACCTCGCGAGAGCGGAAGCGGAGACACTCAAGGAATCGAATCGAGCCTACGCGACCCGCCTCGAGGAGACACAGACGCTCTTGAGCTCGATGACCTCCCGCGCGCATTCCGCGGAGAACGCCGCTAACATTTGGCTGTGGATCGGAGTCTCGGCGCTTTCGGCGTCGACGCTCTTCACCGTCTTCCTAATCGTGAGTAAAAAATGAACGAGCTAACATTGACTCAGCTCGCGGGGGTCGTAGGGCTCGCGTATACACTTTGGCAGATCTCAGGGTCTCGCGCGCAGCAAGCCGCAGAACTCGCGGAGCTCCGCACGAAGGTATCAGCGCTCGAAGCTCACCGCGCCGACACCGATCGAGCTTGGGCGCGTGTCGAGGCGAACGTGAACAACATCGCGACGTTACTCGGGAGGCTTGAAGAGCGCCTCGAGGCTTTGAATCAAAAGATCGACGCGCGTTAACCCCACGGGATCAAGTGCCCTTCGTCGTTGTACTTCGGCTCAGCTCCCTTGAGCCAACGTGTCGCGAGTGCTGGCGTCGCGCTCGCGGGGATATCGGGCGTACAAACCTCCATCTCTCGAACCATGATATCGCGGAGACGCAACGCGGCCTCGTGCGCCGTCTCCTCTCGGGCTTGTACGATGATCTCATCGTGAATAAACGCGACGGGGCGCGCACCGTAGAGCGGCGAATCTTCGACACTCCAGCACTCGCGACACACCTCGAAGAGCGCGCGCTTCGCGCCGTCCGCCGCCATACCTTGGAACGGCATATTCGCGGCCTCGGTATACGATGGGCGACCGCGTATCCTGCCAGACGATGGACACACCACGCGACCCGCGTCGCTCGCAGATTCCGCGAGTCTGAACCACGGTTTCATTTCATACGTCGCGATCCATGTGTCGCGGAGCTCCTCGGCTTCCGCTTCGGTGAGTTCGACGTTGTACCCCCGCGCGTAATCGATGAAAGCCTTGCTCCCCATCCCTCCCGCATAACCGAAGTTTGCAGGCTTCGCGCGTTGGCGCATGCTCTTCGCCTCTGCGTCTCCTTCGCTAACACGGCTCAACATCTCCTCGTAAGAGATGCCTAAGATCTGCGCCCCGAGGTAGCTGTGTGGGTCGAAGTTCGGATCCTTTGCGTACATCTCCCCGAGGGGAGAGTGACGCCCTAAGAGCGCGTAATAACATTGAGCGAGGGTCCGCATCTCTGCGGCGTCGTAATCGCAGAGAACGAAGACCCAACCGTCTCGCGGAACGTAGCAGTCTCTCACGCCGCCTCTTCGTGGGAGGTTCTGGAGATTCGGAGATGAACAGGATGTTCGACCCGTCTTCATGAGTACCTTGTATTCAGCTCTCAGGGTATGGTCATACGCGGACGCCGCTTCGAGCGCGCTCACGTATGTCGAGCTGAGCTTCACCGTTTCTTTGTATCTGAGATACAAGAGGAGGTCAGGATCCTCTGTCATCTTGAGCGCGTCTCTCGAGGTGCTCACGGCTCCCGTCGCCGTCTTGGGGACCTCGATCCCCCTTTGACTCAAGAGGAGATCGACGCGGTCCTTGATGAAGCTCGTGTCTGCTTTCCCTCGAGCGTCGAGAATCTTCGCTCTCCGCAGCGGGGGGACGAGCGCGTCGATCTCCTCTTGTAGAGCGCGCTTGACGCCCTCGACCGCTTCGGGGTCGACTCGAATTCCTTCGGACCCCATGAGCTCGAGCGCGAAGTCTGCGCGCACTTGCGCGGCTTCGTCTCTCAGTTCTTCACTCGGGATCTCTGCACTCTGGCAGAAGTACACGAGCCCCGTGAGGACTGCGTCAAGCGCGGCATAGTTCACCGCATCAGTGTTCCAGTCTGTGAGCTCCTTCGCATCAAGATCATCGTAACTTAGGCGGACTCCGCCTTTCTTCGATGCGGTGATGTCTTGCCCGAGATACTTATACACGAGCCCCGCGAGACTCAGCTTCCCCGCGACCTTGTTTCCTTCGCCGTCGAAGATCATCCCGCTCCCGTCGCCACCTCGTGCGATCTTGTGGAGCTGTTCTCGGATCTTTGTGTCATGTACGCGCCCAAAGCGGAGCGCGTCGAAGATGAGGGGGATGAGAGAGGGCCACGTTCGCGCGATGACTGCGAGGTCAAAGCGCGCGTTGTGCATAACGACCTCATGATCAGTGAACGCGGTCTCGAGATACCGTCGCGCGTCGTCTCCGCGCTTTATACCGCTCTCCCAGTTCGCGCCCTCAAGTTCGGCGTAGCTGAGACAGACGAACGGCGGGACGTTGCTCCCCTTGATCAGATATGTCTCGGTGTCAATTGCGATCTTCATCGTGTGTGTTTCCTGTTCGTAGATAAACGAAACCCCCGAGCCGAGGCCCGAGGGTTCGCTTTAACACACACACAACACAGCAGAACAAGCCGCGCTGCATGTGTGGTTATAGGTTACCTTGTTTTAAGGGTCAATGTTTTTCCTTCAAAATGGAGGCTCTTCAGGAAACTCGGGCGCGGTGGGCTCGGGTGTCTCGGTCGTCGCGTATCGGATGAACGAGTAATCGAGATACTTCGCGTCGTTCTTGCTCGTCTTCTGTTTCACGACGACCTTGATGAGTGCGTCGATCATTAGGTCTTCGTTGAATGCTCTTGATACGATGTCACCAGTGAGCACGCTCGAATCGATCGACGCGGGCAAGGTCGCCGCGACGACTGTTTTTAACTGCCCGAGGTTCCGTGCGACCTTCCAACGGTCGCACCCGCTTAACTGCCAGATGTGCTTTACATAGTCTCCGGCGGCTTGCGATGTCGAGGACTCGATGACCGCCTCGAGGATGATCAGGTTGTTACCCGTGTTCTGAGATTGGACGCATACGGTCCCTTGAATCTTGATGACGTGTGTTCCAGCCTCGAGGAAATCGCGATCGACGCGGTCGTGTTCCGCGTTCGCGATCTGGTCGGCGTATTCTGCGATATTAAAACTCATGATCCATCTTTCTTGATTCGTTGTTTCGTGGTTCGTGTTGGAGGCTCGAAGGAGCCTGTTTCGGTGTTACCCTGTAGTGGTTCGTTTGTCAACAGGAATTTACAAACTAGCACCAATCACCATAGAGAAGCCGTTGATCTTGGCCCGTGGTGTCTTGGATATATTGCGCGTCTTTTCGGGCTTTACGCAACGCTCGCCCGAAGAGACTATGTCCGTAGTAATTGACCTCGACGTTGTCGGCGCGTTGTCCGTTTCGGTGCGTTCGCGCGATCATCTGCTCCCATCGTGCGGGATGACTCAAGGGATGCGCGACGATCTGGTTCCGCCACGCTTGCAGATTTTTCCCCGTGCCGTGTGCGGCGATGCTCATGATGCAAGGGTGAGCGGTGGACTTCGCCGCGTCGAGTCTGCGCGCGTCCTCGTCGCCGCCTCCATAGAGCTTAAATCCTGTGAGCGCGTGAAGCTTTTCCGCGACTGCGCGGAGCTGCACCCAGATGATCGGGGGGTCGCGTTGATCGCGGCTCCATTGTGCGACGTGCTCACACCACGAATCATCGACCCAGACGACGCGGGTCGCGGGGGGAGGTCTCTCCGCGACCGCTTCCCACGGTTCGAGCGCCGCGACGATTCGGGGGGTCGTGAACTTTTTCGCGCGGATGTCCCGCTTAAGTAGAGACTCAGAGTCATAGCGTCCCGAGTCGAGCGTATGTCGCACCGCTGCACCCCATCCTCTCCGCGCCTCGACCCAAACGTGATCGGGATCTCGGTCTCCCCAGTCCCAAACGTACACGCACCCCATCGTCATCTGAGCCCACACTCTCGAATAAATCGCGTCTTGAGGTGACCAGAGCGCAGACGACCGAAGCATGAGATCAACGGTGGAGGCGTCGAGAACTTCGTGCGTCGCTGATACGACATCTTGTTCCGCGAGCAGACGTTTCACCGCGTCCCCTAACTTAGGAGACATCTTATAAGGGACGCGACGAAACGAGAGAGACGCGCTCACGCGCTCGTCGCTCGAGATGACCACGCCGCGCGATCCCCTGAGTCGCGTATGCAAGCGGTGTTCAAGATGCTCGCCTTCGGGGAGTGTATCATCGACGCGCGCGCGTTGTTGCGCGGTGGCTTCGTCTTCCTCAATCACTCGCGCCCAAAGATCAATAAGGTGATTCGATCGAGGGAGCGGCGACCATGCACGGAGAGCCCAGTTCATGACGTGCGCATATTCACGGAGAGACCGAGAGACCAGAGTTCCCGAAAGCGCGCATAATCGCGCGCGGCTGTGAAGCAGATACTTCTCGAGACGGCGCACCCTCGCGCTCTTCAAGTTTCGTAGATGATGAGCCTCGTCGCAGATGATGAGATCAGGTTTCATCTCTTCAAGTGCCGCTTGTTGTTTGGGTGACGAGATCCCCTCGTAACTGAGCACGGGGACCCGCTGAATCTTGAAGTGTTTCGCGTACTCGGCTTGGTCGCTCTGGTTCTGCGCGCGCATCGCGGCGGGGAGCATTAAGAGCGGTCTCTCGGCTCCGAGGATCACGGGGAGCAGTAGCGTCGTTAAGGTTTTCCCTGATCCGCACCCCGCGAGCGCGACGAGCCCATCACCGCGAACCGCTTGAACGAGCATCGCCGCTTGAAGCGGTCGCAAGGTCATCGACGGCGCTTCGGCGGAATGCGCGTAGAGTCGCGTGAGGTGCTCGACATACTGCGCCCCGTCGAGCTCGACTTCGAGGGGGAGCGCTTTTAACCTCTCGAGCTCTCGATCATCCATCAGAAGCGGCGAATCACTACGTCCGCGAGCTCGCTGAGCGGAGATACGAGATGCTCGTATTCTTTTGATAGTGGATCGAGGTACAGCGCGCCGCCCTCCCATCCCTCTTTAATCACCGCTCCCGCGTACGCGGCCCAACCCTTCCCATAAGGAGCGAGCCCGAGGTGAGGAACGTTCAACTCTGCGCAGATCTGGCGACTCAGTTTCCCGAAGTGCTCAGTCACATTCATCGGGGGTTGCGTGGCTCCCTTGATCGGGAGGCAACCGATATAAAGGATCTTAGTTTTCGGTGTGCCCTTTGGCTCTTGCTTCGGGGTTGCTTGGGTTGCGTGGGTTGCTTGGGTTGTTTTGGGCTCGGTGAGTCCGAGCGCTCTCATTCGTTCGTCGGGTGTCATTGTTCCCTCTTCGTGGGGTGTGTGTTTTTCGGCGTGGAAGCACTCAGCGACATAGGGACAACCGCCGTACTTCTCACAAGTTTGATAGTTCGGTGTGACCGCCGCCGCCGTGGGAGCGGTCGCGGTGCGTTGCATCTCGATGATTGTTTTTTTGATCTCGGTCCATTGCGCGTAAACGTGCTCACGAGAACACGTCGCGTCAACGCGGTGAGACCACCGAGCCCCCCGCGTCCCATAATAGACATGAGAAACCGTCACCTCGGGCTCGTCGTTATGAGTGAGCCAAGCGTAAGCGTAAAGCATCAATTGAACATTGTACGCGAGCTCTCTCGCGGTCTTCGTATACCGCTTATTCGACGAGGTCTTGTGATCAAGGATTAACCTTGAATCAGGATAAAGCGCATCAATAAACCCGAGCACGGGGACGGGTGAGTCTTTGATCGGCAGACTCTCCGCGATGTTCAGCTCAATGTAAACGCGGTTATCTTGCGGAAGCAGAGGCGCGCCACTCGCGGCGATGTATCCCTCGAGCGAATCGGAGAACGGACGCCGCTCCCTCAACCAGTGCTCAAGCTCTTCGTGAACTCGTGACCCGAGCTCCGTCGCCGCCGTCGCGGGGGAGGGCAGCTTCACAATTTTTTGAAGATACCACTTTCGAGGACAGTCTCGAAAGGTTGTAATCTGTGACGCGCTAACGTGCTTCACGCGTCCTCTTCTCTTATGATACGTCGATTAAAAGCGCCTCGACAATCGATCGGCTCGCCGTAAATCTGCGCGAGGAGCGCAGAAGCGTCGACTCGCCTCGTACCGTGATGTTTTTGCGCTCTCCCCTCCCCTTGACTCGAGGGGGTCGTGAGTGGGTGATCCGAGGGCCAGTACCCCGCCCAGTGTCCCGACTCTCTCATGATCCTCTCCTTCTTGCTCTCGGGTTGTTTCTTGGGTCGTGTGATCTGGTGTCGTCGCGCGAGTTGTCCCACTTTCGAGGAGGTCCACTTTCGACCGTTCGGGGGTGCGATACCCTCGGAGTTCAAGCGCTTCGCGATCTTGTCTTGAGTCGTCTTCACCTCGAACTCTGCTCGGATGATCTCGATCGCGCGCGGCGAGTCGAGGGAGTCGAGAGGAATGAGCGGCGGCGCGTCGACTTCCTCGAGCGCGGCCTCGAGATTCTCTTCGAGCGCGGTCGCTGTGGGTTGGCTGATTCCGCCGTCGGAGTAACCGTCGACCCCCATGAATTCACAAGGGACTCGATTCTTTAAACACATGTCTCCGCGTAAGAAGAGACACCGCGATCGGAGCCCCTCGTATTGGGGGCGCTTCTCGACGAGCCGCTCGGGTACGTCATAAACTTGGGCGTCGTCACACGCGGTTTTGAAGTTGAGCACGGGGAGCTCCTCGCGCACATCGCGCGGCGTTTCGGGTTGCGTGACGAAGGGGTCAGGCTCGACGGTGACGGGTGTGACGGGCGCTTCAGTGCTCACTATGAGATATTTGATTTGTCCGCGCACCTTCTTCGCCGTCATCTTCAGCGCTCCGCTCACTTGGTCTCGACGAGACCCGATGAGTCTTGAGAAGTGGTACAGGGAGAAGCGAGGCAACGTCGCCCCGATTGATGCGAGCTCGCTCCCCTCGTCATCATCGAGGCTTCGCTTAACTGCTGTGAAGAGCTCCTTTGCGGACCACGCGCCGCCGCTCTTCTCTTGTTGCTGCCAGTCCCAAAGAATGTCGAAGACTTCTGTTCTGTTGTCCTCTTGTGCGGTGTCGACTTCTTCGCGACTCAGAGCGACAACGTCGACCGCGTCGCCCTCGACGAGACCCGAGATCCACATGAGCGGATCACGAACCATCTCGACCCATTGTTCAAATGAGCCAAAAGGCCGCGCGCCTTCGAGCGCGTGTCGTCGGTCTATGTTTCCGAGGGATCCCCACGCTCGGAGAATGGTGATGATCGCGCACCATGTCCGCGTAACACGCTCTCGAGCCTCTTTGATCAAATCGGGATAACGAAACCCCGTCCGTGTACTTGGATCCTCCAGTTCCGTGACAAGGCGAATCATCAACGTTCTTCCATCGGTGTCTCCCGACAATGTAGCATTGTTCCCCGTGGCTCCGAGAAAGACTCGGTTCGCGCTGAGTCGGATATCCGTCGCCCCGAGGGGTCGATAAGAGTGAACGGGGGAGGTGATGAACGCGTCGAGCGTTGCCCCGCCGATCTTGGACGCGACGTTATCAAAGACACAAAAATCGGCGTCCGTGTGGACGAGCGCGTCGAGGTGCTTCTTTAACTCTTCCTCGCGCGAGGGGAGAGAGGAGAGCGGCGGCGTAGTACCATGAACAGCCGCAGCCGCTGCGCTCAAGAGCTTTGTTTTCCCCGCTCCCTTATTATTGGCTGAGACGAAGAGAAGCGGCGCGACATCCATTGACCGTCTCAGCGCGACAGTGAGGACGAGCGCCGCCGCGAGGACTCGGTGTTTCTTAGCTCGCCAAGGGAAGTCATCGAACAAGTCGACGAGGTCCAAGTAAGCGCAAATAGCGGCGTTTTCATCGACATCTCCCTCACAGACCCGCCGTAACTTGTCGAGGTCGAGCGCCGCCGCGGGGAGATAATAGCTTTGAGTGATGGGACAATAACCCTCGGAGAATCGGGTGACGGTCATCGTCTTCGGATCGATAGGGGGGAGAGTCGTCGCGGTTTCACATTGCGGGAGTTCCTCCGCGATCGCGAGGAGATGGATCTTGATCATGCGCTCGGGGACCGTCGTCCGCCGCGTCTCTCCATCCTTTGCGGCTTGGCTCCATCGGGCTACACGGTTGACCAGTCCGCAGAGATCCGCGACCGACCAACTTCGCCACCGAGCGCCGCCGTATACTCCCCGCTCGATCGTCATGATAGAATCTTGTCGGCGGAAAATCCTGTCGGGGAACGTGGCCTCGAGGATCTCGACGACCTGTTCAACAAACTTAAGATGATCATAGGGATCATAGAGATAGTCGAGATCTTCGCGACCTATGACTTCGCGCCACTCTTCCGCGTGCTCTGCTTGCAAGTATGCGCGCCACCCCCCGCGCTCTTCAAAAATCTGCGAACAAGTCGCGTGCATACAATTAAGGACGTACCCCCCGCCCTCCACCGCGTGGAGGAGAGTCGAGGTCTCGTTGTCGGATGAGTGGTGCTTCTCAAGGGGGCACGTAGCAACGTATGACTTTTCCCCGTTGATCTCCTTATACTCGGGACCTAAGAGCCCGATTCTCTCGAAGAATGAGACAAGCCGATCACCCTTCACGCCGTCTCTCCGTGCGTTTCCTTTGACGCTCGCGGAGACGATGACCGCGAGGTCTTCGGGAGAGAGCTCATAATCTCTTATCTTCGAGGGGATCCAGATCTCGCCGTTCTGTTCCTCTGTGCTCTGTACCTTGCCGCGCTCGTCATACGTCGCGCGACGCACGAAGGGGAGGCGAAAGAGTCGGGTCGCGTCGTTGCATCGATGATCCCAGTCATTGGGGAGCGTTGATCGAACTCGATCATAGAACGCCGCCCAGTCTGCCCCCTTGAGATGGGGGTTGAGCTCGAAGGACTTCGCGAGCGGGACCACCGCGCGCAGCCCTCCGCGCGTCGAGTAGAACACCGCGCCCGAGAGTACGGGGTGAGTGGTGAAGCTCGCTATCTTCTCGCGAAAGAGCTCGGGAGTCATGAACCCGCGCGCGCCGCTCTTTGTCTTTGGGAGATCATAATCGAAAAACAGATAATCGATTCCCGCGCCGAGCTTGATCGCGTCTCCGTTAACGCGGGGAGCGCGCCCCCCTTCGATCAGTGTAGACACGTTGAGCGGTGCAACGTGAGCGTCTTTATTGTGAGGCATTGCGAGCGCTACGGCGAGCGGGTCCCGCCGCCACTTTGGAACGTTCGCACCCCGCTCACTCGCGGCTTTTTGAAACGGGGAGTCGAGTATAGTGACCTCTCTCGAGAAGTCGTCTTTGAGTGCCTCGTAAACCTCTTGACTCTGTGAGCGCGAGAGATAAGTCCCTGAGATCTTTGATTCTTTAGGGGGCGTAGGTTCGCCGCCCAACAGCGCCGCGAGCCTCTGCTCTGGGGTTAATATCATAGTGTCTCTTTCCTTGTGTCTGTGTGTGTGTCGACGCGGTGAGGTTACAGGGAGTCAGCCGCCGCGTCAATACTACAGATCAGAAAGCGACGAGTAACCCAGAGAGCCCCCGAACGGGAGCCCGATAATCTCCACCCGAACCCCCGCCGCTACGATGTATCTGAGCACGTCTCCGAGAATCCCGCTCGCCGCGTCTCCTCGCAGATAGAGCGGATAAGGGCCTTGATTCTGGTTCCCGTAATCAAGGGTTGAGGGATCGAGGTCTAAGAGGTTGAGCAGTTGTCCGCCGTAAGGTTGAGACGCGGGTCGCGTCGCTCCCGTGGGTTGTAGGTACGTAGGGGGGACGCTCATTAAATCAAGGTCAACGTAGAGTTTCACCTTCCCTCGCGACTCGATGAAGAAGAAGGGGAGAAACGCGACCTCGACCGCCGTCTCTGCTGTGTCCCAAGCGTCCCAGTACGCGCACGCGTTGACGTTGATTTTTGCGGTCGTCGTGCCTACATCGATCTCATCGACCCATCGAAAACGAGACTCTCCGATTCGGAGCCATCGGTGAGCGTAAGCGGTCGAGTTGAGTGAGGGATCGACGATCTCCCCCGTCGCGGAGATGTTCACCGTGCGCTTTGTTTGGTCCGTCCACGGTTTAAAGAGCGCGTTGAGGACGCCGAAAAGAGAGCTCATTGTCCCGCGTGGCTGATAGACGACGAGCTCAAGAAACGCACGCCACGCCGAAAACGGATATGATGAGGGTCGCGTAAGTCCGTAGAACGCGGAGAGCGCGTCGAGTGCGTCATCGTCTGCGCGAGTGATAAGCGTCTCGCGCCGCGCCGCTTCAGTCTGTGAATACATGGGTAACCCTCGCCCCCGTGGGGATCGTGCGCGGAGGTAATGAGGAGACCCCCGTCAATGTTGTCGAGGTCTTCGCGGTGTAGCGGATCAGATGTCCGTCGATCCACGCAGCCCCCGAGCTCGAGAAGTGAAACGTCGATTCGAGGTTAACAACGACATCATCGACGTTTAGCGGCGCGGTGAGTCGACTCGTCGCCCCACGTCCCGCGAAGTCGTTGAGCGCTTGTCCAAAGGTTCCGAGTAGCGCTTGCAGCGTCGTATATGTTTCATCTCTCGCGCTCCCTGATAACAAGGGCTCACTCTCGAGGACACGGGGTCCCGTCGCGTAAACACTCGGGAGAGCGTTCGCGAGATGATAACGCGCGGGATGAAGTGAACGCCGAACGACGCTCAGAGACCCCGCGTTTCTCTGCGTCCCGTCATATCGGACGCTCACTTGATACGTCCCCACCGCGAGCCGTGGCGAGTAGCCTCTGAGCGTCTGCGCTTTGAGGTCCGTCGTGCATGACTCCCCTTGATCGAAGAGCCCCGCGTGACACTTGAACTCCGCGAGCGCGGCATCAACGAGAACGACCTCGAAGCCCTCGGGACGTTGGCGAAGACTCGCGCCTCTACGCGGAAAGTCTCCGCGTATACTGACCGCATAGCCTCCATCATCCCCGATCTCTCGAGTCGAGAGTTCAAGATAAGAAGGGAACGCTTCACCGCGATCGGAGCCCCAACCATAATCGGCAGTGATCGAGGTCCACGAGCTCGGGGGGTCGTCGCCCCAACCCCAATCGGGGCGCGTGGGAGAGCTCGCGGGGAGCTCGTAGGGCGCACCATAGCCGAGACTCATGTCACGCTCCTCGTCGCCTCAATGACTACGTCGAGCTGTTGTCCACCTTGTCCCGCGCTCGCTCCCTGTGTGACGGTTGCGACGATCACATCACCCGCCGAAACCGTCACGGGAGCCGCGATCGTCGCCGTCCCGATGATCGGAGAGTTCGCCGCCGACGGGGTCACGGTGATCGCGTCAATGAGTGTAGGATTTGCGCGAGTTAGCGCAGCCGCTTGTGTGAGATGTCCGATGCTCACCTTGACGCTCGTCGTCGTGCTGCCGCAGTCACGCAGAGAAAAACTGAACGCATGAACTTTGAGATCGTGTCGACTTACGACAAAAGAAGCGTGAGGGATCGTAAGCGTCGGCGTGTTGACGACGATGATCTCATCATGTCTCGTGCCCGAGCTATCGACGCTGATCGAGGTCGACGCGGTCAAGATCACGCGCTCTTGTGTGATCACGCGGGGAGTTCCCGTCGCGTCGCTCGCCTCTTCAAGCTGCACGACTCCGCTCGTTGTCGTCGTCGCGTCTGCGATATGCGCTCCCGCGTGAGTGTGAAGCGCTGAGCCTCCAGACTCCGCGAGCCCTCCCCCTCGAAGGATCTCGAGCTCTGCGCCTGTTGCGTTTGTAACGTCGCTTAAGTCGTTGAGAGCGTCATTCGCTTCGATCGCGTCGGCCCAGTCCTCGAGCGCGGGATGCCAACTCCGCGACCCCTTCGCGACTTTCTGGATTCCTCGATTCTCCGATAACACCCGAATCTCAACGAACGACGCGGAAGGGGCGAGGATGACATCCGTCTCACTTGTCTCGCTTGTTGCCGTGTTCGTTGCCACGAGATGCAAGCGGATATTATGCCACGCGCTGATGTTGCTTACTGTGATGTTCTGGGTATCGGTCGCGCTGAGCACGGGGCCGCTCGTAGGATCTAGGAGAGACCACGCAAACGAGAACGACGCCCCCGCGTCCTCAGTGTCGACCGCGTCACCATACAGAGACACCGATGCGGGAGTGCTCGCGGTCGCGAGGTCAATCTCCGCATCTTCGAGCGGGTTATTTACGGGGTCCGCGTTCGCGGAAGCATAGGCGATGATGCTCATGTCTGGTCTCCGTGCCGTGCGTATACTGCGATTGAGAAACGGATTTGATGATTCCCGACCGTGGGCTCTGTGTTAATGGTGTCGGCGTGCGTGCCGCCGCCGTAAGTGTGCGAGATCGCTTCCTCGCTCGTCTGTTCTTGTGCGAGTAGTTCGATATTAACGCCGCGTCCTGATGTCGTGGCGTAGTCATCAAGTCGATAGTTATTCGCGTTACTCGTTAGATCGGACCACGTCGACGCGGGGTCGATCATGAATGTAACGCGGTTATAATCGTAAGTTCCGTCACCATTATCGACGATTCCGAAAGTGAGCTGAGTACAATCGACATGTTGGACGAGCCAGTCTTCACCCGTGACCGTGGCGTCGTACTCGATGCAAACGCGGTTTCCGCGTAGCGTTGAAGTACGCGCCGCCGAGAAGCCTTCGCCGTAAATCAAAGAAAAGATGGGCTCCCCCGATCCTTGACTCATCTGAACGAGCGCGGTCGCGATGCAAACGTGTTTCGTCGTGCGTTGGTTAAATATTGTATCAACGCGCGTCTTCAAACCGTTAAGAGAAGAGAGGGGCTGATCGTACCACTCGCGAGCGGTCGGCGTGCCCGTCGGATCATCCTCTCCGAATCCTTGCATCTGCGCGACTTTATAGCGCAGAATCGCGAGTTGATCCGCGACGCCGAGAACGCGGTGACTTCTCCCCCCCGTATAGGGAGAGTTCGAGGAGCCCATCGTATACGATCCGAGGAGCGTCATCGGATCATCGAGGGACATTTGCGCCCGAGTCAACGACGCACCCGCGCCGCTCACGATGTCATTCATCCACGTCCGCGTGGCGTCGTGTTCAAACGCGCTCACCGCTTGCCAATACGCGACGCTGTTCGTGTTGTCTGCATCACTCCAACTCGTGATATATGCGATGGGAGCCCATGCCGCTTCGTTCGCTGCGGAGACGGGTTCGGAGGTTTGCACGGCAAACTCGACACGTTGAGACGATCGCGTCTCGTCACTAAATACGACCTCGTCGCCTTGCGCGACGCTCCATTGAATACGGCTCGCGGTGTCGGTGTCGATTTGTACTGGACGCGCCCAGAGATACGCGCCGACATAATCCTGATAATAGGCGCGCGCCGTGTCGATGCTGATTTGAGTCGAGGTCTCTTCGGTCGGTTCGTAGGTCACGACGATCGTCTTCATCTGGCGATACGCGATCCCCGCAGACGGAGAGGTCACGCCGTGCGCGCTCTCCGCGATCGGTGTCGTCGTCACGAACTGAAACGGGGCGATCTCGATGTAAGGAGCTCCGCCGTTCTCGGTCTGCGTGATCGAGGGTCTTGAGAGCGCGCCGCGAATGTGACCAAAGAGACCGCCGAACGCCTCTTGAATGTAGTCGTAGATTAACGCTTGTAAATCGCGCGCGTCATCGAGATCGAGTCGCTCTTGCGCGTATAATTTAACTTTGTCCATAAATCTTATACTCCAGTGATCGAGGTGACCGCCCTCAGTGTACCCGCTCGGAGCACCGTGCGCGAAGAAGACGGGTAAATATCAGGGGTCTCGTTCGCGGTCCCCGCTGTGAGTACGCGCGCATTGACTACCCCCGAAACCTGCATAACACGGCTCACCATCGCGGCACGGTACGCGGGAGCCCCCGCATCGAGCGCGGAGAGATACGCGGCGACTTCGGCCTCTACTTCGCGCTTAACCGTGGTTAACGTCGAGCCAGAAGCGGCGACGATATGAATATCGAGGCTCACCAGTTGGACAGGAGCGGGAAGCACACGCGCCGAGATCCCCGCCGCACGGTAACCGCTTTTTATGTCTCCGAGATCTCCGTCAATCAAACTCTGTAGCTCTGCGACGAGTCCCGTGTAAACCTCGTATCCGTCGACGTTGATCGTGTCACCGCTTGCCGCCGCTGAGTCCTCGAGTGTGATGATCCCGCGCGCTCTGTTTATTGTGTAATCTTGGTCTTCAATGAGCGGCGTCGTTCCGTTCTTGACGCTGATCGCGTCGACAACAGGAGACTCAACGCCGATAAGCTGACCGCGAACCGCGTTCAGGGTGACACTCACCGCAGACCCGAGACGCTTCGCGGGATTTGCGCCGAGTCCCGAACCGTCATCAATCAAGAGCTCGCATCGGCCGAGTTCGTTGATCGGCTCGTAGAGCGTCGCTGTTGTCGCGCGCGTTCCATCGCTCGCAGAATACGAGAGCGCTGCGTGAGTGAGCGCGACGGGCTGCGACATCGCGAGGCTGTTGAGGTGGCGCGTCGCTCTCGCTCTTAGGTCGCTGTCGGTTTCGGTGTCTCGACCGTTCGCGAGCGCGAGTCCTTGCGTGATGGAGACGATCGCGCTCGGGGCCTCGATGATCGTATCAATCGAACGGGGTGCGCAGTTTCCCGAACTCCCCGCCACGGACGCGACGACCGTAACATCCTTCGAGGCTTCTCCGATCGCGAGCGTGTTCGCGCTCGTGGTCTGGTAAGTGACATCACTCCCCGAACGCCCAAACACAGACCCCAAAGGAACGACGAGCGCGGCGGTTGTCTCTGTCCGCGTGACGGTGATCGCTCCCGAAGCCGCAGACGCCGAGAGCCTCGAGAGCCCGAGCTCCTCGGCGCGCTCATCAAGGTCGACACCCGACGCCCCGTTCAGCGTAAATTGTTCTCTAATTTGGCTGAGTCTCACGTCACTATCCGCGATTTGTTCCGCGACGGTGCGGAGCAAGACCCCCGTCACGGAGGTCTCTGCGATGTCTGTGAGATCGGTTCGCGCTACGAAGCGCGCGACGAGGTCGCGAACGATCTCCGTCGATGTTCTCGGTGTATACATTTTAACTTCCTAGAGGTACGATTAAGGACATAGACCCCCCGTTAATTGGGGAGACCGTCGCAGAGATAAAGAGCGCGTCGCCCTCTTGAGCGACGACGACATCATCGACCGCGTCGACGCGCGCGTCTGCTCGTAGTTGCTCACTCACCTTTGAGGCGCAATACGCGGCGACGCGAGAAGTGAGCGCGCTCCCCACGGTGACGGGGAGACCGTAAGCGGGGAAGATCCACGAGCTCGCCTCTTCTGAGAGTAGGCGCAGACGTAACGCTTGATCGAGGTTCGTGCGCCCTTCGATCACGGCGAGGTCGCCTCCCTCGAGAATCAGGTCGCCGTCGAGGTCGACGCGTAGATCTCGCCCGAAGAGATCACCGTCACGGGGGAGCCCGAGATCATCGGCGCTCGATGTGTCGAAAGGGACAAGAACAGAGTCACCGATTCGCAACGGTCGCCCGTCTCCGTGGTGCGTTGCGTCTTTAAATCCGTTATATTCAATGATCTCCCCAAAGCGTGAGAGGTCACCATAAGCGCGCCCCGCGATGCGCTGCAACGTATCCCCCGCGCGGAGGATTACTTCTCGCACGAAGCGCGGTCTCTGTGTGCTGATCGCGAAGGAAGAGAGATCGCGCGCGTTCGTTGTGGCAGAGTCAAACGATGCTTTGT
>Ga0070754_10001819_pt1 | contig 16463 bp, 13 predicted proteins | sample VirMetDEL_Sep_01_FD_75181 | JGI IMG/M metagenome (GOLD analysis project Ga0070754, IMG submission 75181) | Aqueous microbial communities from the Delaware River and Bay under freshwater to marine salinity gradient to study organic matter... | ecosystem: Environmental > Aquatic > Marine >... | reverse complement strand
TGTATCAATGTATTTGAATCGAGGATCCTGCTATGAACATTACCGTCGTTGGAAGCGGCTACGTAGGGCTGGTTACCGGTGCCTGCATCGCGGAGATGGGCAACACGGTTTACTGCGTCGACGTGGACCAGACCAAGATCGACAACCTGAAGCAGGGCGTTCTGCCGATTTACGAGCCGGGCCTCGAAGAGATCGTCACCGAAAACCATGCATCCGGACGTCTGCACTTCACCACTTCGTTGGGTGAGGCGGTCGAGCAATCCGAAGTCTTCTTCATCGCCGTCGGCACACCGCCGGGTGAAGACGGCTCGGCAGACTTGCGCTACGTGCTGGAAGTTGCCCGGCAGATTGGCGATACGCTGACCGGTCCGGCGATCGTGGTGAACAAGTCCACTGTGCCGGTGGGGACCGCGGATCTGGTTCGCGCAGCGGTGGCCGAGCGTCTCCAGGCCCGTGGGATCGACATCGAATTCTCTGTCGTATCGAACCCTGAATTTCTCAAGGAAGGCGCTGCGGTCAACGACTTCATGCATCCGGACCGCATCGTTATCGGTGCCGATAACGAGCATGCTCGCCAGGTAATGAGTGCCCTTTACGCGCCCTTTATCCGTAATCGCCCACGCACCGTGTTCATGGGCATCCGCGATGCGGAAATGACCAAGTACGCCGCCAACGCGATGTTGGCGACCAAGATTTCCTTCATGAACGAGATCGCCAGCCTCTGCGAGCGACTGGATGTGGATGTCGAAAATGTACGCCTGGGTATCGGCTCGGATGAGCGCATCGGCTACCACTTCATTTACGCCGGCTGCGGTTATGGCGGCTCCTGCTTCCCCAAGGACGTCAAGGCGCTGATCAATATCGCGCATCAGAACGACTTCGAGCCCAAGCTGTTGCAGGCCGTGGAGGCCCGTAACGATCAGCAGAAACATTCGCTGTTCAACAAGATTTCTACCCACTTCGACGGTGATCTCAGCGGCCGCACCTTCGCCGTCTGGGGATTGGCGTTCAAGCCCGGCACCGATGACATGCGCGAAGCGCCGAGTATCGTGCTGATCAACAGCCTGATCGAGGCGGGCGCCAAGGTTCGCGCTTTCGATCCGGTGGCACGCGAGACCGCTCGCCGTGAATTCCCTGAAGCCTGGTTCGCCGATGGCCGTCTGCAAATTGTCGAGGGTCAGTACGAGGCGGCCATCGATGCCGACGCGCTGTGCCTGGTGACGGAATGGAAGCCGTTCCGCCGTCCGGATTTCCGCGCCCTGAAGCGTCTGCTGAACACCCCACTGATCATCGACGGGCGTAACCAGTACGATCGCGAGCAGGTCAAGCGTGAAGGCTTCGGCTATTACGGCATCGGCCGCCAGCCGATTCAGGTCTGAACGAGGGCTGCGAGTGAGCGTCATCGACCAGCCCAGCGTTCGGCGCGGCTCTTCCCCAATGCGGGAAAGGCTGGCCTCGCTGTTGCACGGAAGCATGCGTAGCAAATTGCTGCGCAACATCCTCACCGTGGTGACCGGCACCGCCGGCGCGCAGGCGATCACTCTGGCTTTCATGCCGGTGATCACCCGTATCTACGGGCCGGAAGCCTACGGTGTTCTGGGCACCTTTCTCAGCGTGACCATAATGCTGATTCCGGTTGCCGCGCTGACCTATCCCATCGCTATCGTGTTGGCCAAGCGCGATGGCGATGCGCGAGGGCTGGTGCGGCTGGCGCTGACGACGGCACTGACGCTGGCGACAGTTGTTGCTCTGGCATTGCAGTTGTTCGGAGATCGGCTGGCTGCGGCGCTGGAGATCCAGATCATCCAGCCGTACCTGATGCTCATTCCGTTCGTGATGTTCTGCGGAGCAGCGCTGGAAATCTGTCAGCAATGGCTGTTCCGCACTCAGCGCTTCCATATCACGGCGAGCGTGGCGGTGGGGCACTCGCTGTTGTTCAATTCGATGCGGACCATTGCCGGATTCGTGCAGTCTTCAGCGCTGGTGCTGGTATGCACCACCGCCCTGCAACAGGCGCTGCACGCGTCGATGCTGGGGCTGGCGATGCTGCGCGCGAAACCGCATAACGACAACCACGCCGACGAAGCCGAGCAGGGCGATTCGGGCATGTTCGAGCTGGCCCGCCGGCACAGCGATTTTCCAAAATATCGCGCCCCGGTGATGCTGATCAACGCCGTCTCGCAGCATTTACCAACGCTGGTGTTGGCAGCCTATTTCGGCCCTGCCGCCGCCGGTTTTTTTGCCCTGTGCAAGCAGGCATTGACCATGCCGACCAATTTGATCGGCAAGTCGGTAGCCGACGTTTATTACCCACGCATCAGTCGCGCCATCCACGATCGCGAACCGGTCACGGCGATGCTGCTGAAGGCGACCACTGCGTTGGGTCTGGTCGGTCTGGTGCCGTTTTCCATGGTGGCGGTGTTCGGTCCCTGGCTGTTCGCGCTGGTATTCGGTGAGCAGTGGCACGTGGCTGGCGAATATGCCCGCTGGCTGGCGCTGGCCGAGTACGTGATCTTCGTTTCGCGGCCCTGCGTGGTGGCGGTCCCGGCGCTGTCTGCAAGGCCGTTTCCTGCTGTTCGAGATATTCAGCACCAGTCTGCGCGTGCTTTCGCTGTTCGGCGGCGCGCTGCTGATCGGCAATGCGCTGGCCACTGTCCAGTCCTTCGCCGGCGCCAGCATCGTCATTTATTCATCGCTGATCGTGATCGTGCTGATCGCCTCGCGCAGGTGGTACGCAGCCCAGCAGCCGAAAGCACAGCACCCCGAAGAGAGTTTCGATTGATATGAAGGTATTGCACTTGGTCGCTGGTGAATTGACCGGAGGCGCTGCTCGCGGCGCCTACTGGTTGCACCAGGGGTTGCGCTCGCTGGGTGTCGACTCGCTCGTCTATACCAACAGCCAGGTCACCCATGGCGACACCTCGGTGGTGTCCGTCAGTCGCAGCAAGAAAGACAAGATCATCAGCATCGCCAGAAGCCAGGCCGACCAGGCGTTCGCCAGTGTCTACCGGGGCCGTCAGTCGGGCATGTTCAGCGCGGGCGTGATGGGTGCCGACTTCACCGACAGCGCTGAGTGCCGTGCTGCTGATGTAGTGCATCTGCATTGGGTCAACGGTGGTTTCGTCGACATGAAACACCTGGCCAAGCTGCACAAGCCGGTGGTCTGGACCATGCGTGACATGTGGCCGATGACCGGTGGCTGCCATTACGCCATGGGCTGCGAGAAATTCGTCACCGGTTGCGGCAGTTGCGATCAGCTCGGCAGCACGTCCGACAAAGACCTGTCGCGCTTCGTGCTCAACCGTAAGCGCAAATATCTGCCAGCGTCGATGAAGATGATCGGCATCAGCGACTGGGTCACCGAGCAGGCCAGGCGGAGTTTGCTGTTTCGCGACTTCGACGTGCGCACCATTCATAACAACGTCGACAGCAATGAGTTCTTCCCGCTCGACAAGCAACTGGCTCGGCAACTGTTAGGGCTGAACACCGACAAGAAGATCATTCTGACCGGCTGCACCAGCGCCAAGGACACCTACAAAGGCTTTGGCAAATACCTCGAGATGCTCAAGCACCTCGATCCGGCCAAGTACCACCTGTGCTTCTTCGGCAAGCTGGATCAGTCCATCGCCGACGGGTTGGGTTTCGACTACACCTCGTTCGGCTATTTGCACGACAGCATCTCGCTGCGCCTGCTGTATTCGGCGGCTGATGTGTTCATCGCGCCGAGCCTGATGGAGGCTTTCGGCAAGACCCTGGCTGAAGCCATGGGCTGCGGGACGCCAGTGGTGTGCTTCGATGCTACCGGCCCGAAGGACATCGTGACCCACAAGCATGACGGCTTTAAAGCTGCGCCCTTCGAGGCTCAGGGGCTCGCCGAGGGCGTCGAGTGGATCACCGGCGAGGCGGATTATTCACAACTCGCGCTCAACGCACGAGAAAAGATCACCAGCACCTTCGACAGCTTGGTCATCGCGCGGCAGTACCAGGCGTTGTACGAGGAAATGCTCGCATGAACGGTCCGTCCGTCTGCGCCGGGTATCACAGTAACGTCTCGTTAACTTCGACTGCCAACAATCACTCGAACCTGCTGTCTGGGGCAGGGCGCTCAGTTGCGCCTGCCCGGCAATGCATAACCAACCCCCTTGTCATCTGGAACCTACAGGTACTCTGAAATGGAAAAGAAACGCGCGCTGATCACCGGAATCACTGGCCAGGACGGTTCCTACCTTGCCGAGTTTCTGCTGGAAAAGGGCTACGAAGTGCACGGCATCAAGCGCCGCGCCTCGTTGTTCAATACTCAGCGGGTCGACCACATCTACCAGGACCATCATGTCGAGAACCAGAACTTCGTTCTGCATTATGGCGACCTGACCGATTCGTCGAACCTGACGCGGATCATCCAGGAAGTGCAGCCCGACGAGGTGTACAACCTGGGTGCGCAGTCGCACGTCGCGGTCAGCTTCGAGTCGCCCGAATACACCGCTGACGTGGACGGCATGGGTGCGCTGCGCATTCTCGAAGCCATTCGCCTGCTGGGGCTGGAAAAGAAAACGCGTTTCTACCAGGCCTCCACTTCTGAGCTTTACGGTCTGGTGCAAGAGACTCCACAGAAGGAAACCACGCCGTTCTACCCACGCTCGCCCTACGCGGTGGCCAAGCTGTACGCCTACTGGATCACGGTCAACTACCGTGAGGCCTATGGCATGTACGCCTGCAACGGCATCCTCTTCAATCATGAGTCGCCGCGCCGCGGCGAAACCTTCGTGACCCGCAAGATCACCCGCGGCCTGGCGAATATCGCTCAAGGGTTGGAGAAATGTCTGCACATGGGCAACCTCGATGCCCTGCGCGACTGGGGACATGCGAAGGACTATGTGCGCATGCAGTGGATGATGCTGCAACAGGATCAGGCCGAAGACTTCGTTATCGCGACCGGTGTGCAGTACTCGGTGCGCGAATTCATTCGCTGGTCGGCCGCTGAACTGGGCGTCGAGCTGCGCTTCGAAGGCAGTGGCGTGGAGGAATGCGCCATCGTCGCGAGCGTTGCAGGGGACAAGACGCCGGCACTCAACGTAGGCGATGTCATCGTCCGCATCGACCCGCGCTACTTCCGCCCGGCGGAAGTGGAAACCCTGCTCGGCGACCCGAGCAACGCCAAGAACAAGCTAGGCTGGACTCCGGAAATCAGCGTGCAGGAAATGTGCGCCGAGATGGTCCGCGAAGACCTGAAGGTCGCCCAGCGCCATGCTCTGCTGAAAGAGCACGGCTTCGACATTCCAGTGACTTTGGAGAACTGAATATGAATCGTGACGCACGTATTTTCGTTGCGGGGCACCGGGGCATGGTCGGCTCCGCGATCGTCCGCCGCCTGCAGGCGCTGGGGTACGACAACATCATTACGCGTGGGCGTGAAGAGCTGGATCTCGTCGACCAGGCGGCGGTGAATGCGTTCTTCGCCGAGAACAAGATCGACCAGGTTTACATGGCTTCTGCCAAGGTCGGCGGCATCCACGCCAACAACACCTATCCGGCCGAGTTCATCTACCAGAACCTGATGGTCGAAGCGAACATCATCCACGCGGCGCACTGCAACGACGTCAACAAGCTGCTGTTCCTCGGCTCATCGTGCATCTATCCGAAGTTCGCTGAACAGCCGATGAAGGAAGAGGCCCTGGTGACCGGCGTGCTGGAGCCGACCAACGAGCCGTATGCGGTGGCCAAGATTGCCGGTATCAAGCTGTGCGAGAGCTACAACCGCCAGTACGGCCGCGACTATCGCAGTGTGATGCCGACCAATCTCTATGGCCCCAACGACAATTTCCATCCAGAAAACAGCCATGTGGTGCCGGCGCTGCTCAAGCGCTTTCACGAGGCGACCCAGCGCGGCGACAACGAAGTAGTGATCTGGGGTAGCGGCAAGCCGCAGCGCGAGTTCCTCCATGTTGATGACATGGCCGCCGCCAGCGTGCACGTGATGGAACTGGATGATGCGACTTACCAGGCGCATACCCAGCCGATGCTGTCGCATATCAACGTCGGTACTGGTGTCGATTGCAGCATTCGCGAACTGGCCGAAACCATCACCCGAGTCACCGAATACCAGGGTCAGCTGATCTTCGACAGCAGCAAGCCGGACGGCACGCCGCGCAAGCTGATGGACGTTTCTCGCCTCAAGGCATTGGGCTGGCAGGCCAGCATCAGTCTGGAGGACGGTCTACGTGACGCTTATCGCTGGTTCGTCGAAAACCAGCACCAAGCGCGGCACTGACCGTTATCGCCGCGTCCCGCCGCTGGGTAAAGAACGTGGCGCATTTGGCTGAGCAGCAGCGGACTTTTTCGCCGCTGCCGTTGTCCATCCATGGCACATGTTTCCTCGCCGTGGATGAACCGCCTCCCCAGAGTCGTCAACCATGCCGGCTGGGTTCTATGTTCGCCACGTCAAATCTGGATATTGGGGATAGCGCTTGTTAAGGAAAGTTCTGGCGTACAAGAATCTACTGTTCATGCTGCTGTTGCTGAACTCCACCTGCTTCTTCCTGACGGACGACAAGCGGGCAGGAATTCCGTATCTCCAGGAGCTGTTTCTGCTGGTTGTTCTGGCTGCTACAGCCTGCCTGTTCGTCGCATGGAAGTGGGTCTACCAATCCAAGACCAGTCTTTGGATCCTTTTCATGGGCACCATGTTGCCCGTGATATCCGCGGTGCTCGCGAACCTCAACTTTAGCCAGCCTCTCGCATACGGCCTGCTCGAAGAGCGTCGCTTCTTTCAGTATCTGGTGTTTTTCCCGACGCTGTTTCTTTTGATCAAGGCGGCTCCGACCCAGGAAGAATTGGCGAAATATTTCCTCTACGTAGCCATGTTCTGCGCAACCTTGGGCTTTGCCTATTACCTGGGAATCATCCCGCAGAACAACGTGTTTTCCTTTACCGTCGACAACTGGACGCAATACGACGATCTGTTGCGGCCGAATCGCTTCCGTATTGGCTCGCCCTTCGTCACGATCGCGGCGTTCATGCTGATGTACAGCATGAAGGATCGGGTCACCCTTGGGCGGTTGCTGATTCTGCTCTACTTTGTGGCCTATCTATGGCTGGTGATGCAGACCCGGCAGACCATGCTGGTCTGGGCATTGGCCGGCATGTGGATTTTCCGCAAGCGTATCGACTCGTTGATGAAGATGAGTGTGCTCGGTGTAACGATCTTGCTGGTTTCGTATTTCCTGGTGCCAGAGTTTTATTACGAGCAATTCGCGAGATTCGACGCGTTGTTATTCGACGCCACATCGGGACCTGGCGTGCGAGACCTGACCGTCTCGATCATTCTGGATAGCATCAGCGCCAACAACTATTTCGGTATGGGTGCGTTGTCCCTGCAATGGAATGGCGGGTTTACGAGAATCTATAACTCGCACTTCTACCTCGCCGATGTCGGTATATTCGGCGTCTACTATCGCTACGGATTTCTTACACCAATCGCTGCACTGGTTTTCTATGGTGGCTTCATCTGGATAATGCGGCAGTGCTCGAACAAGGGCAGCCTGCTGGCGGCACTGCAACTATCTTTCGTGGTCGGTATGCTGAATATTGCGCTCTCCAACGCGCTGACGTTTTCCGGCGATATTTATGGCATGGCCGCGGCATTCTTTCTTTATTACGCCAAGTTGCAAACGGCAACTACCCCTCTTACGGCAAATCTCGGGCAGGTAAATTATGGTCAGTTTCAGTATCGTAACTATAAACTGGAATAATCTGGATGGCCTCAAGGAAACCTATCAGAGCGTGGCCAGCCAGACCTATCGGAACTTCCGCTGGATTGTCATCGATGGCGCATCCAAAGATGGCAGCGGCGAGTGGCTGCGGAACCTCGATGATAGTCAGGCGGAAATAATCATCGAACCTGATAAGGGTATCTATGACGCGATGGACAAGGGGCGTCTTCGCGCCATCGAGACGCCAGGCTATACCTTGTTTCTCAATAGCGGCGACTCACTTGCCGGTCCTGATGTGCTGGCGCAGATAAATGCTGAATTGACGGCGTCAGCAGTTGCGCCAAAATTCATTTATGGTGACTTCTATCGGAAAGAATCCGCCGACAATCTAAAACTTATCAGTGCACGACCCATCGAACGTGCCCCACTGGGTTTGCCAGCCAGCCATCAGACGATGTATTTCGAAAATGAACGGTTGCGTAATTTTCGATTCAGGCTCGACTACAAACTCTCAGCGGATTACTGCCTGTTGCTCGAGTTCTTGCAAGGGTTGGATCTGCGAAGTGAAGTCATGCAACTGTCGTTTCCATTGTGCATATTCGATACCAATGGCGTGTCGCACAAGCGTCGCTTCGAGGCGATTCGTGAAGACATGGATATCAGAACGCGCTTTCTGAATTTTTCCAGGCCGAACGCTTTCGCGCTGTATGTGTTGCATTACATGCATACGCACAGCAAGCAACTACGCTCGGCTTTAGGGCGTTAACGGATAGACAGGATGCTCTATCCAGTTGGACCATTAAAAGAACAGGGTGAAGGAGCGTGTTCATTGAATTACCGAAGCCTTAATGATCTATCGCGGCTCAGCACAGAATGTGCGGGAAAAATTTCCACCGATATCGACTTGGTGGTCGGCATACCACGGAGTGGGATGTTGGTGGCGAGCATCATCGCGCTGAAGCAGAACCTGCCATTGACGGATCTGTACTCGTTTCTGCGCAACGATGATTTAAAGAAAGGCAGTACGCGTACTTACAAGCATGCCGAGCTGATCAAGCCAAGGGATGCCAAAAAGATTCTGTTGGTGGATGACAGCATATCCTCAGCCAGGTCGATGCGGGCCGCGGAGGAGCAGGTCCGCGCCGTCTACGAGGGCAACGTCGTGACCATGGCGGTATTCGCCGAAAGACACAATCGACACCATGTGGACATGTACCTGGATCTCGTCGAACAGCCTCGCGTGTTCGAATGGAACGTCATGCACCATCCTTTTCTGACCCAGGCCTGCCTCGATATCGACGGCGTGCTCTGTGTTGACCCGACTACCGAGGAAAACGACGACGGTCCGAACTACCGAGGCTTCCTCAGCTGCACACGCCCGCTGTTCATTCCTTCGGTCAAGGTCGCCCATTTGGTGACCAGCCGACTGGAGAAATACCGCACCGAAACCGAAGAGTGGCTCCAGCGCAACGGTGTGCAGTACGGAACCCTGCACATGCTCGACCTTCCCACAGCCGAAGAGCGTCGCCGGTTGAACATTCACCACAAATTCAAGGCGGAGGTTTATGCCAGACAACCGCTGACGCGGCTATTCGTCGAGAGCGAGGTCAAGCAGGCCGTCGAAATCATGAAGCTCAGCGGCAAGCCGGTGTACTGCATCGAAACCAACGAAATGTATGTGCCGGGTCAGGTATACAACCTCAAGGCCAATACATTACGGAAGACTTATAGCTTGAAGGCGAAACTGATCGGCAAAGCAAAATCGACAATGGCGAAATGGATGTCGGCATCGCCATCGTCGAAAAGCTGAATGCTCCGTTTCGGCCGCGTCAGATATGCGGCCGGTACGGAGCGAGAGGGGCCATAGTGCTCAGCCATTTGGTCCGATGCGGCTGCAATCGCCCTTGCCGATGTACTTGCTGAGTATTTCCCATTGTGGACGGTTCTTACCGTCCTTCGTCGGCTCGATGGACAACTTGTACTTGCCCCAGGCCGAACCAGCCGCCCAATAGGTCATGGGAACGCAGTGTTCCTGCAAATAAGACAGCAGGTTATCCATTGCTTCCAGCAGGCGAGGCTCATCAGCAGGGATACCAAACTCACCGATTTGACCTTGCTTGTCATGCTTGATCAGCCAGTCGATAAAGGGTTTGACTCTTTTAACGCCGAGCATGGTGTCGAAATCATCTTCCAGCGGTTCCTTGTATTGTCCGCTACTGTGTTTGTCGAGGTACAGGTGAGCGGAGAAAACCAATTTGTCGGAGGGGTCTTTCAATTGCAGCAGCGGATCATTGAACTTTGGCCAAAGAAAGCTGCTGGACCAGAAGTTGCCTTCGATGAACAGGGTCCGCTTCGTGTCGTGCTTTCTAATTGCATCGATGCCGGCTTGAGCGGCTGCCGGCCAGTATTTGTCCGCTCCGTGTGGCTCGTTCATGATGTCGTAAGCGTAGAGACCGTCTTGATCTTTCCAGCGCTTGGCAATGCGCTCCAGCAAGTCTTCATAGGCGGATATCGGTACTGCATCGGTTCCGATTATTTGTTTCCGGTAACGGGCATAATTATGGATGTCGAGGATGACACGCATGTCGTTGTCGGCGGCCTGCTGCAGTGTCTGTTCGATCAACTGTGCATAATCTTCGTCCAGTTCTCCATTCAGTTCGTGCTGCAAACGCTCCCACATGATGGGAAAGCGAATGGTCTTGATTCCCTTGTCTCGCCACTTAGAAAGGTATCCAGGGGCAGGGAAGAAATAATTCGTTTTATATTTTCCGGGTATGACATTGCCGGAAAAAGCGGCACCACCAATATTCAGCCCGACCAGATCAATATTTTCTGCCTCGCTTGCGGCACTCCCAAGCACAAGTGCGAGTCCGAGGAGTATTCCTTTTGACCGTTTCGAAGCACTGCGTGTCCCTATCATCTCACGACCTCTTTTTTACTCTTTGGGGGTCGCTGGCGCGACTGCTTCGTTTGTCCGACATAGGCACGCATTGTTCATTTTTTTCTCAGCGAACCTTCGTCCTGTGCGCACAGCCCAAACCAGGCTTGCCCGCATAGAGCATTACCGACCTTGACTTGATTAAAGACAGAGAAGCTATTTATGAAAAATCCCCTCGCCAGAAGGATGGATCCCTTGATTGGGAAGCTGAAACTACTGGATGAGACTGACACTGGCCCTTTTATATCTGAGCTGAAGAAGCGTGAGTCACCGACCATCCTTGGCTTCCTCAATCAGCACGGCTACAACATTGCGCAACGTCATCCATCCGTTCTGGACAGTTTTCTACAAGTCAACTATCTGCTGCGCGACGGTATCGGGATCAAGATGGCCTGTTTTTTCAACGGGCTCGATCCAAAGGCCAACCTCAATGGTTCCGACTTCATTCCTGAAATGATCGAAGAGTTGGTGGGTAGCTCCGAAGATCGCTATGAGCTGTTCGCGATGGGTACTCGTGAGCCCTGGTTGAGCGACGGCGCATGCAGGCTGTTCGGGGATCGTAAGTTCTACGCGGTTGATGGGTTCAAGCGTTCCGAGGACTATTTGAAGTTCTACCAGGACCATCATATTCCGGGTCGCTTCCCGATCATCGTGCTGGCGATGGGCATGCCCAAGCAGGAGCATGTGGCGCTACATCTGCAGAAAGCGATGGATACCAGCGCGCTGTTGATCTGTGGTGGCGCCATTCTGGATTTCTCGGCGCAGCGCTTTCCCCGTGCGCCGATGTTCTTTCGCCGCTTCGGGCTGGAATGGGCGTTCCGCATGCTTATCGAGCCGCGCCGCCTGTTCAAGCGTTATGCCGTTGGGATTCCGGTGTTCTTCTATTATCTGTCGCGCAATGCCTTCTCCGGTGCACGCCGTGTCGGTGGCTGGACTGCGCTCAAGCGCGAGCCCTGAATCGGCTCGTTGCCGCACGGCGAAAGCGTCGGCGGCAGGGCAGGAAGGGGGCAGTTAAGCTCAGTAGGCATCGTTACGTGGATCACCTAAGAGCACGCAGCCAGCATCCACTGAGCCCGAACGTTAGGGCAAGCAGGCTATTGAAGCGATTTCGGCGAGCAGACCTTGCTCGTCGTGTAACCCAGCAGGTTCATCGGCAACGCCAATTTCATTTACGCCAGCGCGAGCGGCCCGGTGGGCTTGGCGCCGTGGATTACGGCTGTTAACAATAGCGGTGGCTGGCTCGAAAAGATCTGCAGAAACTGTGGACGGCAGTCGATAGCCGGGGAAGATTTATATCGATATAGCGTGAGCCGGACGCGGCTCAGCGTAGCGTGACACCGATAACGTTTCGTGTCCGCCCGGAACATCCGCACCAGCGTAATCGTCCCCCGCGCCAGCATTCAACACCTGGCCAGCCAGAAGCTCGACGGGCTTCGATCTCCCGAACTCCCGATGCAATCCCTCCAATCGAATCCCTGTCTTTCCTTCCTTCATCCCGCCAGCTGTGCCAGCTACTTGTCAGGTTGCGCCTGGCCCGGTTGTCTTCAGCGGCTCTCCCGCCCCCTCGGCATACGTCAGCTCACCATCCTCCAGCCGCGCGGGCGAGGTGTAGGGGTGCGGCGTCAGCCGCTTCTCATCCTGGATGTGCAGTACTTCTATGCCGCGCAGCTTCAATATGTCCGACACCATGGAGCGATGGCATCGCCACCACAGTACTTCCGCGCACATCATCGCGGTCGGTTGCTCCGCTGCCAGACGCAAAAGTCGTTGCAGCCCGCTGGCAAATTCGTCGGTCTTCAAGTGTTCGGCATAGCCGCGGAAGGACGTGTTGCGCCAGGCGCTCGTGTTCGGCCCCGGAGGGGCTCGGCGGCGCCCACCGAGTTCTTCGATCCACTCATAGGCGATCCCGTTCTCGGCGAGCGAGGCTTCAAGATTCGCCGACATGAACTGAGGCAAGCGCCTCGACCCCGGGAAACGTCGAACGTCGGCAACCGCCTCGATGCCGTAGTCCCTTAGCAAAGCGATAAACGCCTCCGGGGTGCGTGTGGAGTGGCCGACTGTCCAGATCTGCTGTGGCAGTGCCATGGGTCACTTAGCCTTGGTCAGTGCACTGCCCTTGTGCATCGCCACGTGGTCTGTCTTGTCACTTTGAATTTCATATTGGGGCTCCTCCGGGCTGGCTCGTCGCATGTGCCCTTTGTAGTCGGTGTCCTGCGTATGCACCTTGATGATATGGCCTGTCACAGGGCCCGCTTCTGAATTCCAGCGGACATGGTCACCGACCTTGAACGTTTGCTGCGTCATGGTTGCTCCGGTTGCCAGTAATGGGGTTCGCTTCGGGAATAACCGCGCTAGAAATATCCCCTCAGCTCTTATAAGCCGACCGGAAATGAGAGCGCCTTGCTGTGCCCGTTCGTCGGACAAGCTATAGGAAAAAGCGGCGCTGCCGAGGGGGCGGATTCAAAAAAATGACGCCTATATTCGCAGTAGCGGAACGGTTTAAAGCGGCTGAGCAGCTATTAACGGCAATATCAAAAAGCCAGTTTCTAATAGCGCATTAATGGCCGGTCAAAAACGTGGCGGTGGATTGACGATACAAAGTCGTCAAAAAAATTTTGTGTATTTTTAAAAACCTATTATAAAGCCGCCACGCAACGGATTGCCGGGTTCCCCACCAAGGCAATCCGGCGTCCTTTGCCAAGCGGTTCGTCCGGTTGCGCGTAGTGAAACATCTGCCAGTAAGCGCCTGTACGACTTAATTAACCTCCCGCCTCTTTTTTAAAGGCTTCGGCCTTTTGAAGTATTAAGTTCCGGAGAGACTGAATGTCTATTAATGTTTTTACTGGTGCCCCCAAGGCACTTGTTCGCTCCATTGCTCTCGCTGCAGTATTTAGCGCAGTCGCCATTAGCGGCGAAGCGGCTGCTGCCATTACGGTAAGTGCGTCCTCGGCCACCGCCTTTACGTCTTCGATCAACAAGTTCACCAGCAACGATTTCCTTAATGGCGTGTGGCGTCGTGCTGCAGGTTTTTCGGCGCCAGCAAGTTCTGCCGCGATAGCCGCCTTCAAGCCTGGCGTGCAAATCAAGTTTGCTGATGGCCAAGTGCGCAAGATCAGTAAGGTCTATGTCGTCGGCAAAAACATCAGCGTTTATGTCGCTGGCGGCCTGCTCGATGGCGCCAAGGTCGGCGCACCGCGCACGGTCAGCACCGTTGTCAGCTCGGTGGAGGCCCCGGCCACAACCGCTCCGGCACCGACTGCACCCAGCAGCACGCTCGCTGCCACCGTGAACAACTTCACCAATTCGGATTGGGATAACGGTATCTACCGTAAGTCGCCTGGGTTCTCTATTCCTGATAACGCAGCCAACAAGGCAGCGTTCGTTAAGGGTGCCTCGGTGAAGCTGGCCGATGGCCAGGTACGCAAGATCACCGCAATTTACGACTCGGGTGCCAACCTATCGGTCATGATGGGCGGCTCTGCTCTGTCTGGCAGCAGCGTTGGACATCCGAAGACTGTCAGCGTGGTGTCCAGCAATGCTAATGCAACTACGCCACCGGCTACCGTTGCACCTGCACCTGCACCTACGCCGACACCGACTGCACCCAGCACGGCCTACACAGCCGGACTGAACAGCTTTACAAACTCGGATTGGGATAATGGCATCTACCGTAAGGCAGCCGGTTTCTCCATCCCTGACACCTCGACCAACAAGGCGGCGTTCGTTGCCGGTGCATCGGTAAAACTGGCCGACGGCCAGGTTCGCAAGGTAGCCGCGGTCTATGATGTAGGCGCGCACCTCTCGGTCATGCTGAGCGGCAGTGCTCTGTCGGGCAGCGCGGTCGGTTATCCGAAGACCATCAGCGTGGTTTCCGGTACTACCACCACGAAGCCTTCGACAACCACGCCAGCGCCGACGCCTGTACCAACACCGGCTCCAGCGCCTACTCCGGCCCCCACGACTCCAGTAGTCAGTGACGGCAGCGGTATCGATCTTGTTGGCGTGAACTTCGGTTCGGGCGTGTTCGATCCTTCGAACGTTCCAGGCATTTACAACAAGGGCTATACCTACGCCGACGAGTCTTACTACAAGCGGCACGCCGGCCTCGGCTTTAAACTGGTTCGCCTGGGCTTCCTCTGGGAGCGGATCCAGCCGAAGCTGGGTACCGAGCTGGACGCGGCGGAACTGGGACGCATCAAGCAGTCGCTGGATTACGCTCAGAAGTACGGCATCAAGGTCATCCTTGACATGCACAATTACTACCGCTACTACGGCAAGGTGATCAACTCGCCTGAGGTACCGCGTGCACAGTTTGCCGAGACCTGGCGCAAGATCGCCGTACAAGTCTCCAGGCATCCGGCCCTGTATGGCTATGGTCTGATGAACGAGCCGTACAACACCGGTAACAACCTCTGGCCGCAAACTGCTCAGGCAGCCGGGCAGGCTATCCGTAAGGTCGACCCGACCAAGTGGATCATGATCGCAGGCGACCGTTACTCCAGTGCGTTCCATTGGCAGAAGTACAACACCCAGCTGATCAACGATCCGTGGATGCGCGATCCGAAGAACAATCTGGTCTACGAGGCGCACCAGTATCTCGACTACGATTACTCGGGTACCTACCGTAATCGTGCAGAAACTTTCGCCCCGAACCTGGGTGTCGAGCGAGTCAAGCCGTGGGTAGAGTGGCTGAAGAAGAACAAGCTGCGTGGTTACCTCGGTGAGCATGGCATTCCGGACTTCTCTCCCTCTGCCGTGGTCGCTACCGACAAGCTGCTGGCTTACCTGAACGAGAACTGCATCCCGAGCACCTACTGGGCTGCCGGTCCTCGCTGGGGTGAGAACATCATGGCGCTGGACGTAACCAGTGGTAAGCACCGCCCTCAGTTGGCACCGCTGCAGAAGCATTCTGCTGCCAAGAAGACGTGTTCTACCATCGGTCCGCTGTAACCGCGACCAGATAAAAAAACGGGCCTACGGGCCCGTTTTTTTTGTGCATTGGAAAAGGCGATTCCAAACAAGAGTGCTGCTCGTCGGCTGCGGTTTCGCTCGGTGCAACGTTGAGGGCATGACTTCGGTTTATCGCAGCCTCACAAAACTATCGATTAACCGTTTCGCTTGTTTATGTGCCGTTACGCTTAACCCCAATGCTTATGCGGCATTGCAAGAAAGTCGGGCAACTTGCCATTATCCAGAACTGAAAAAGTTAATCGATAAAGAACTTAGTGTAATTAAATGCCCCCTCGGGAGGGCATGCCGAAATAATGGAACTCGAAAATACAGGCCCGGTCACCATATATGTGCGCACCGAAATTACACAGTTCGCGTTTTACCGCAGTTGCTGTGTTTCTACGGACCGTGGTCTTCCGGCCAAGCCATATAAAAGGTGAATCAAATGACGACACCCGACGAAGAAATCACTGGTTACGGTGGCCAGCCCAAGACCGGCCCCAGTTCTACTTCTAGCACTTCAGCTTCTACTCCTGGTCAGCCCACCGCTGGATCGTCGATTGAGCATGCAGCTGAAGACGCTAAAGCCAAGACTCGGCAGGCTGCCGATCAGGTGAAAACTGAAGGCAAAAGCCAGCTTGAAGGCTATCGCGAAACGGCTGCCGACGAGCTCGAGGCTGTCGCTCAAAGCGCTAAGGCAGCCGCTCAAGAGCTGGAAGGACATGATCGTCTGGGCTTGTCCACGTACGTTTCCAGCATGGCGCAGAGCATGGTCAAACTCTCCGACGATCTGCGCGGCAAGAGCGTCGATGAGCTGTTCCAGGATGTAAACCGGCTGGCGCGGGACAATCCTGGCTTGTTCATTG
>Ga0070754_10001815_pt1 | contig 16472 bp, 7 predicted proteins | sample VirMetDEL_Sep_01_FD_75181 | JGI IMG/M metagenome (GOLD analysis project Ga0070754, IMG submission 75181) | Aqueous microbial communities from the Delaware River and Bay under freshwater to marine salinity gradient to study organic matter... | ecosystem: Environmental > Aquatic > Marine > Coastal... | reverse complement strand
TCTTATAGTGTAAGCACACAATCAACCCACAATGACTACCAAATCCCTTGACAATCTTCTAGAGATTTCTAACACTCTGAAGGCAAAAGGTAAAAAGGTCAGTGTTAAGGTTTTGAAAACACGCGGACCCCGTAAAGGTGAAACAATGCAACGCAACTCACAGCACGGCCGCGGTTATGCTTTGGGCAACATCGGCGGTGGTGATTGTCAACTAGCATCTCATGCTGTTGGTGGTGGTAAAGGTCAAACCATCACTAAAGTCACTGGGTTAGGTAAAGAAATGGTGGCAAACCTTTCTGAGGTTAAGCGTCGTTATGCTGCACAAATCAAAGCAGATCGTAGAGCAGCAGCACTAGATCGTCGTTGATACTTAAGGGGGAAAATAACTACCCCTTCAAAGTTACTCACCTTCAAAGTGTCCTTATAGCGTAAGCACTCCTTCTTCTTATGACAGTCTCCACTCTTGAAACTAATCTCACTGATACCACTTACAACGGGTGGGCAAATTATGAGACCTGGAATGTATCTCTCTGGATTCAGAATGATCGTTTCCTCTACAACACTGCCAAAGCATGTGTTACTTACTGTGCAGAGGGTGACTCACCTTATGCCTGCTTTATTCGGTGCATGGATAACTGTGCTCGCGACATGACTGGTGATAATGTTGCATGGAATGATGCAAACATTGATCACACTGAAATGAACGAAATGATGGCAGAACTTTGATACTTAAGGGGGGCACGGTAGTTGACACTTTGCCCCCTTATTTGCTATAATGGCAGTGTTCGTGTTCGGCAGTTATTGTGCCCTTATGTGTTAACGGGCGGGGCGCGTAACGGGGGGCGTTATAAAAATCGCTAACTTCCCTAGTCTACACTGTATGTCTTTTTCGAGCTCTATTTCACTCTCATAAAAAAATTCCGGCAGATGAAAAAACACCCCACAAAGTTCGCAGGATATTACGTCACAGAAAGCGGAGAGGTATATCGAGATGCTATGAGAAGTCATGAGAGTGGATTAATAAAGGTCGGTGTACATTTCAGAGGAGGTTCTCATAAGGTGAATAATGGGAGATGTTATCCGAGTATTAATATATCACTCAAAGAGAATGGAAAGACCATCAAGCAAATCCGATATTATGTCCATCGATTAATTGCAGAGACATTCATAGATAACCCGCACAGTTATACAGAGATAGACCATATCAATCGTGACAAGTGTGATAATAGGGTTGATAATCTGCGATGGTGTGACAGAAAGATGAACCTTGCTAACACCTAGATAAAAAAATTCCGGCAGATATAAAAACGCCACAAAAGGTCGATATATAAAAAAAATTTCCCCCTATAAAAAATCTATGAAAAAGGAAAAAATATATCACATATATGCAAAGAAAGAGTGTATATACAATAATCTTACAGAGGAACAATTTAATAGTATATGGAAGACATTGAGAGGTATGGTAGGACTTATGAAGACAGATTATGTGAGAGATGATTTAAGTTATGAGATGTGTGAGGTAAACCGTATTTCAACGATAGACACTAGTAATTAAATGTAATCGGAACAACTTAAAGTGATGTGTATCATTGACAATTGTATAGATATCACAGTATAATTGAATTGAGTTTCTAAGACTTATGGCAAAAGGATTTACAGTAAAAGCAGCAGCACCAAAGAAAAAAGAAGAAGAATGGGATTATGATGCTATCAAGTCTCGTATGAGAGGGAAGCAAATTGTATTTTGTTTACCTGGTAGGGGTTGTAGTTTTATTTTTCTAAAGAAATTTGTACAGTTATGTTTTGATCTTGTACAAAATGGTATGGGAATACAGATTAGTCAAGACTATTCGTCTATGGTTAATTTTGCTCGTTGTAAGGTACTTGGGGCAAATGTATTGCGTGGACCGAAGCAAATTCCATGGGACGGTAAATTAGAGTATGATTATCAGTTATGGATTGATAGTGATATTGTATTTGACACCAATAAGTTTTGGCAATTATGTGATATGGCATTAAGTGCTGAAGGTGAAGAGAAGGAGATTGTTGCTGGATGGTATGCTACAGAAGATGGTCATACAACTTCAGTAGCACATTGGTTAGAGGAGGATGATTTCCGTAAGAATGGTGGAGTTATGAACCACGAAACTGTGGAATCAATTCAGAAGAGGCGTAAGCCATTCACTGTAGATTACACAGGTTTTGGATGGGTGCTCATTAAGAAGGGAGTCTTTGAGAATCTTGAGTATCCTTGGTTTGCACCAAAGATGCAAGTTTTTGAATCTGGTGCAGTACAAGATATGTGTGGAGAAGATGTATCATTCTGTCTTGATGCAAAGGAGGAAGGATTTGAGATTTGGTGTGACCCACGAATTCGAGTGGGGCATGAAAAAACTCGTGTTATCTGATCATGTATAATATCTTATGTGATGGACGTAAGATACATCAGAATCTTAGTGCTGAAGAATGTACTAAGATTCTTGACGATTATGCTCAGAAGTACTATAATACTTCTGATGAAACCATCAATCCAAATGTATTTGAAGTGGAGGTAATTGACTAATGGCACGTTCTATGATGAAAGGTGGGTCTTATGTTCCCGGAAAACCTAAGAAGACTCGTCAAGGAAGTTCTCAAAATACTCTCCTTTCAGCAACTTCTCGTAATGGACGAAAGAAAAAGTATCGTGGTCAAGGGCGGTAAATAGTACAAGAGATACTTAAATATGAATGTCTTGTTTAATTACTAACTTACCATCAGTTGAAGTATGGGTAAGAAAAGAATATCTCACTGACCATCAAAGTGGTCATGGAGAATTTGTAAAGGGCGTTTGGGTTTCGGCTAAGTCGATTCCTGGACGCGCTTTTTATTTTGAGACTTATTTACCAGAATATGCTGCAATGTATGATAAGTTACCAATTAGTGCCTTTGTAAATCGTCCAGAGACACCTAGTCCTGATATGAACCTACCAAATCTACAGTTTTGGAATTGTATGGACTATGGTGTTGTTAGTATTGATAAAAAATTCATTGGTAGTATGGATTTTGAGTGTTATACACGCGATTATGGTACGATGAAAGGGACTTATGTATGTACATTAGATAACTATCATCGTGATCCTGATATGGTTGACTATGCAACAAGTGAAAATCCTGCAGAACATAAGTCACATAACCTTATTGAACTTGAAAATGGACAGTTTGCATTATATCCAAACAATAGAATGCGTATTTTTGACAATAGTTTGACACCTGAGACACCAAAAGTACCTGATTTTAAGGTCTCTACACAATATTATCAAGTTAAAATGGTTTTGATAGACTTGGAATGGGTCGTGAAGATGAATATTTTTGGAAAACATCCAAAGAGCGTGAAAAAACAGAAAAAACCACTTCAGAGGAGTAAAAATGGGCAACTCAAGAGTCGATAGGGATGAAAATTACATGAAAAATGAGTATGGAACTGAAGGATTAATCACTGATTATGATAATGTGTATGATCGTTGGATGAAAAAGAAGGAAAAAGACCTAAAAGAGGTTGATTATGAAGAAATTGAAGGCAAAACCTTCCTACAAGACTGATAAATAAAAATAGGTTTATAATTTACTCATGCCTGTACAAAGGGTAAGTAAAGGTTTCAAGGATATTGGGAGTACTTTTCAAGTAAATCCACTATCGAATGATCTTCTTGCGATTAAAAATGAGACTGCGATATCAAGATCGATAAGAAATCTTGTATTTACCCTTCAAGGTGAGAGATTTTTCAATCCAGATCTTGGTTCTAGGGTGTCTAGATCACTATTTGAGAATATTGATGGTATTTCTGCATCTATTATTCAAGATGAAATTAAAAATACTATCAATACCTATGAACCAAGAGTTGATTTAGATCAAGTTATTGTTGCACCAAACTACGATAACAACGAATTTAATGTAACTATAAGTTATTTTGTTGTTGGTATTGATGCTTTACCACAACAGTTATCATTCGCATTACAGCAGACACGATAATGCCATTAGTCAATTTCACAAATCTAGACTTTGATCAGATAAAGACATCGATTAAAGACTATCTCAGGTCAAATTCAAACTTTACTGACTATGACTTTGAAGGGTCTAACCTTTCAACGATAGTTGATGTATTGGCATATAATACATACATATCCTCATATAATGCTAATATGATTAGCAATGAGGTGTTTATTGATAGTTCAACATTAAGAGAGAATGTTGTTTCTTTAGCACGCAATATTGGATATGTTCCAAGATCAAGAACATCAGCACGATCTATTATTTCTTTCTTTGTTGATACTACAACCTTTGATACTAACCCCATCACATTAACCCTTAAGAGGGGCGTAGTTGCCTCTACAAGCGCATTTGGTGGGGAGAGTTATACATTTGCCATACCAGAAGACATTACCGTTCCTGTTGTAGAAGGTATTGCATCCTTTGATAATATTGAGATATTTGAGGGCGAATTCTTAATAGATAACTTTACAGTACAGTCTGAAAATCCAGCACCACCGCAAAAATATATTTTAAGTAATTCAAATATTGACACTTCATCATTAAGAATTTTAGTTAGAAATACTGAAGCAAGTTCTGTTAGTAAGAAATTTATATTATCTAATAGTTTATTTGATATTACAGCAACATCAAGAGTATATTTCATTCAAGAGATTGAAGACCAAAGATATGAACTGATTTTTGGTGATGGTGTTTTTGGTGAAAAACTTGAGGCATTAAACTATATTGAAGCATCATACATCAAAACAAGTGGTGAAGCAGCAAATGGTCTTTCGTCTTTCTCATTTAGTGGAAGAATATTAGATAATAATGGTGTTTCTGTTTCAGAAGGTATTTCATTAATTACAACTATTAATGCCTCTGAAGATGGAAAAGAGATTGAGTCTGTAGATTCAATCAAAAATTACGCTACAAGGATATATGCATCACAAAATAGAGCAGTTACCGCAGCAGATTATGAAGCACTAATACCTTCAATATATCCAGAAACGCAATCAGTTTCTGTCTTTGGTGGTGAAGATTTAAATCCACCACAATATGGCAAAGTCTTTATCACAATTAAACCATTCTATGGTCCATTTGTACCAAACTCGATTAAAGATAACTTAAAGAATATTCTGCGTAGATATAGTGTTGCAGGAATAGTTCCAGAAATTCTTGATCTTAAATATCTTTATATTGAATCAGATTCTTCAGTTTATTATAATGAGAATCTTGCTCCTGGTTCAAATTATGTAAAGACAGTTGTATCTACAAATATCAATAACTACGCTAATTCTACTGAATTAAATAAGTACGGAGCACGTTTTAAATATAGCAAATTCCAAAATATTATTGATAATAGTCACGAATCTATTACATCAAATATTACCAAAATTCAAATTAGGAGAGATTTAGGAGCAAGTTTAAATCAAGTTGCAAACTATGAAATTTGCTTTGGTAATGAGTTCTATATCAAGAGACTTGATGGATATAACATCAAGTCATCTGGATTTAGAGTATTTGGTAATGATGATGTTTTATATCTTGGGGATATTCCTGACGACAATCAAGTAACTGGTGAGGTATTCTTCTTTAAACTGGTTTCTCCAACTCAACCAGCGATTGTAAGAAGATCTGTGGGAACGATTAACTATGAGAAGGGTGAGATATTACTCAATAATGTCAACATCACTTCAACATTAAAATCGGTTCAGGGGCAACCAATTATTCAAATTTCTGCTTGTCCAAAATCAAACGATGTCATTGGATTGCAGGACTTATATTTGCAACTAGATATTAGTAATAGTATGTTAAATATGTTAAGCGATGAAGTTTCTTCTGGAGCAGACCCATCAGGAACTACGTATATAACAACTTCAAGCTACACAAACGGAACTTTAGTACGTTCATAAGAAATGATAGAAACTAGAATCAAGATTAATAAAATTGTTGCAAACCAACTTCCCGAGTTTGTAAGAGAGGAATTTCCTCTTGTAAGTGAGTTTTTATCACAATACTACCTTTCTTTAGAAGGACAGGGTTCAACTTTAGATATTTTACAAAATATCGATCAGTATGTAAAGGTAGATAACTTAACAAACATTGTAGATTCGACGATATTAGATGCTGATGTATCTTTTATTGATGATGTCATTACTGTTCAGTCTACATATGGATTCCCCAAATCTTATGGATTGATTCAGATTGGTTCAGAAATCATTACATATACTGGAACTACTGCAACAACTTTTACTGGATGTATTCGTGGTTTTAGTGGTGTTACATCATATCAAAGTTCAAATGCTCCAGATGAACTGACATTTAAAGAATCTGAAATTGCAGAGCATACATCTGGTTCGACTGTAACAAATTTAAGTGTTCTTTTCTTAAAGGAATTTTTCCATAAAATAAAAAGACAGATAGTTCCTGGTTTTGAAGACAGAAAACTTTATTCTGGTATTGACCAGAGAATTTTTATCAAGCAATCTAATGATTTCTATACCTCAAAAGGTACAGATCAATCGTTTGAAATTTTATTCAGAGCACTTTATGGTGAAGATGTTGAAGTTATAAAGCCAAGAGACTATCTGCTCACACCATCAAACGCAGAATATAGAGTATCAAGAGATTTAGTTGTAGAAGCATTAGAAGGTAATCCTGAAGATCTTCTGAATAGAACGCTTTTCCAGGATGAAACTGACGAATTTCCTGGTGCAAGTGGTTCGATTAATAATGTTCAAAGAATCGAAAGAGATAATAAGACATATTATATCATAAGTTTAGATTATGATTACGATAGAGATATTAATGTAAATGGTTCTATTTTTGGTAAGTTTTCCGTTCATCCATCTACAAAAGTAATCACATCAGTTTCTCCTGGAAGCACAGTTCTTGATGTTGATTCTACGGTAGGATTTCCTTCATCTGGAACTTTAATTGTAGACTATTCGGATGGTTCTTCTATTGAGGTTGAGTATACATCAAAGTCTTTAACACAGTTTTATGGGTGTAGTGGTATTGGTATAGACATTGATTCTGAACAAGTTTTAAGAGTTAATGCTTTTGCCTATGGTTATCTTGGATTTAATACTGATGAGACTGTTAAGGTAAGAATTACTGGCGTAATTTCTGATATTGATGTTTATGAATATACCTATTATTATGAACCTGGTGATATTATTGAAAATAAGCACCTCGGTATCGGTTTAACATCGGTTGTTGGAAACAATTGGTTCTTTAACATTGCAACTTCATATGATATTAGCGGAATAACCGTTCAAGATCTTACCAACTTTAAGTATAAGGTTAATACTTTCGATGAGCATGGTTTCTCTGTTGGAGACAATGCAAATTTAATTAGAACAGATGGAACAACAGTAAAGACTCAAATTGTTTCAGTACTGAATCCATATTCATTTGTTATTGCTAATCAGGGACAAATTCAAACTCAAAATATAATTCGTATACAAAGACTTGTATCGAAAGTAGAATCCAATAACTATCCTGAAGCAGATATTTACTCTACAAATGTTCAGAATGTATATTCTGACAGGGAGTCTGTTTATGTAGCATCACCATCTATTCCAAATTATTTAAATGAACCTTTAACTGTCAGCAATAGGTCAGCAAAGTTTTCTGGAACAGTTAGTGGAGAAGAACTTACAATTCCCAATCACGGGTTCTATACTGGTGATTCTGTAACATATAGACCTATTAGTTCTACTAATACATTAAACATTTCAGAAGGAATCTATTTTATTGAAAGAGTAGATGAGAATACTATAAAACTTTCTAGAAGTAGAGCAAATATTAATAATAGGTTATATTTAACTTTAGAAGGTACTGTAACTGATAATATTTTTGAGCATACTGATCTTGCTTATCAAGAACTTGAACCCCAAAAAATTATTAGAAAGATCTCCGTTCCAGTAACTGATACTAATGACCATACAACAGTTCCTGGAACTACGGGAATTCTTGTCAATGGCGTTGAAATATTAAACTACAAGTCAAGTGATGCAGTTTTTTACGGTCCTATTCAAACTGTTGATGTCACAAATAGTGGTGAAAATTATGATGTAATTAATCCACCCATTTTGCAAGCAAATGGATCGGTAGGAACTGGTCTTTCTGCATATTGTCAGGTTGAAGGTTCTTTAGAAAGAATTGAAGTTATTGATGGTGGTTTTGATTATGTAGAAACACCTGTAGTAAACATTACTGGAGGAAACGGTAGCGGAGCAGTTGCAAGACCTGTTTTAAAAACTGTAACGCATACTGTTGACTTCAATTCAACAGTGTCTGGTAGTTCAGTTAACCTGACAAATGACACTATTGCATTTTCATCATATCATAAGTTTAGAGATGGTGAACTAATCATCTACCAAACAAATGGTCAAACATCTGTTGGTGGAATGACCACTGGTGCCCAGTATTATGTTTCTGTTCAAGATGAATATACAGTAAAGGTTCATAAAACATATACTGATGCAATTGATACAACAAACGCAGTCAATCTGACATCATATGGTGTAGGCAATCATACATTTAGATGTGCAAATTCTAAAAAAATTATTTCTGCTATTTCTGTAATAAGTTCTGGTAAAGGATATTCTAATAGAGAGACGACTACTACTTCCGCAGGAATTAATACATCATTAAACACTATTACATTAAAGTCTCACGGTTATAGAAGTGGTGAAATAATTTCATATACTTCTGGAACAACTGCTATTGGTGGATTGAGTAATGAGAATTATTATGTAACTAAAGTTGATGACAATACTATTAGATTATCTCAAGTTGGTACAGGATTAACTGCTGCAAATTTCTATTTTGCAAACGATCAATATGTTGAACTCACATCAACTGGTTCTGGAGTACAATCATTCAACTATCCACCTATTATAGTTTCTGTAGAGGGTAAAATTGGTGTATCGACAGTTGCAGGGCAAAATTTTGGAGCACAATTGCAACCTGTTTTTAGAGGAGCAATTAAATCAGTTTATGTCGAAGATGGTGGTGTTGGATATGGTTCTTCAGAAATTCTAAACTATAACAAACAACCAGAGTTTACATTAAACAGTGGTTCTGGTGCTCAACTCAAAGCCATTGTCTCTAATGGAAAGATTACACAAGTATTGGTATTAAACACTGGTAACGGATACAATTCTCCACCAGATATTGAAATCAATGGTTCTGGAAATGGTGCTATTCTTGTTCCTGTAATTTCTTCTGGGTCGATTACTGAAGTTAAGGTAATAAGTGGTGGATTTAATTATCTTGAGAAAGACACAACAATTTCTGTTATTAGTTCTGGAAAGAATGCTGCATTTGCTTCTAATCCAAAAGTATGGAACATTAATACCTTTGAAAGAATTTCAAATAATAATCAAATATCAGATGATGATGGAGTAATTGCTGAAGGAAACAATTCTTCTTATGGACTTCAATATTCGCATTTATATTCTCCAAGAAAACTGAGGAGAACTATACTTGGTTCAAAGGTTATCAATGGTAATTTGTCGTTCGTTCCAGATCTTCAAATTCAAAATGGAAGAGAAATTTTATCAGATACCCACTCACCTATTATTGGATGGGCATATGACGGAAATCCAATCTATGGACCTTATGGATATTCATTAATAACTGGTGGTTCCCCAAGATTACTTAAATCTGGATATATTTTATCTTTAGATTCTGATAGACCAAATCCTCTAGATTCTAATGGTAATTCAATTTATCCAGATGGATTCTTCATTAATGATTATGTTTATGATGGTTCTGGAGATCTTGATGAGCATAATGGAAGATTCTGCAAAACTCCAGAATTTCCAAATGGAGTTTATGCATATTTTACTACAATCAATACAAATTCCGTAGAATCTGGTGGTGCATTTAAGAACTACAGAAAACCAGAATTCCCTTATTTTATCGGAGATAAGTTTAAGTCAACTCCAATTCCATACAACTTTGAATCTGGTTCTAATCAAGACGATATTGATTTAAATGATACCATTTTATCTAGAAATATAACTCCATATGGACCTTTAAATTCAAATACTAAGTATGACTTTATTTTGGATTCTAACCAAATCCAAAAGCAAAATACATTAATTAAGTCAGTAAGCAGAGGGAATATTCAAGGTATTGGAATCAATAGTGGCGGTATCAATTATCAAGTTGGAGATAGATTAGATTTTGATAATGAAGGAACTAAAGGTTTTGGCGCAAGCGCAGTAGTTTCTTCAGTATTAGGAAAAAGAATCCATAGCGTAGATATATCAAAAACTGAAATACCAAATGTAGAGTTCTATCCTTATGGTGGAATAGACTATCTTGTTGGTTTTGCTACATCTCCACACGATTTAAAGACCAGAGATATTATTACTTTATCTGGTATTTCTACAACAGACAATTTAACAAATAAGTTTTTTACAGTTGGTATTGGAACGGCAGGGTTTACTCTTAGTTCTGATGTAGACACATCTTCTGTTACAGGTATCATTACTTATTTTAATGTATCTGGCAGTCTTTTATTTCCAAATATTAGAGAGAATGATATTTTAGGTATTGGAACTGAGAAAATCAGAGTCCTTAATGTTGATACAGTTTCTTCTAGACTGAGAGTAGAAAGAGCATATGATGGAACATATGGAATTGCACATACTGGTTCATCAAGTATACTCGAAAATCCAAGAAAGTTTATAATTGATGGTAGAAATTTAAACATTTCTCAAGTATATGACTACAGCAGAGAACTTCATTTTAAACCATCAGAAACAGTTGGATTAGGAACAACTGGTGGAGTTGGTATCACTTCCACATTATCATTTGCAAATCCTGGTGTAGGTATAACTCAAATCAGTATTCCAACAAAGTCACTGTATATTCCAAGTCACAGATTAACTACTGGCGATGAATTAATCTATTTCAATTATGGTGGAGATTCTATTGGAGTTTCTACAGACGGTATAGAAACATTTGCTTTTGAGAATGGACAAACTTTATATGCAGCAAAAATTTCAGATGATCTTGTTGGAATAGCAACTGCTAAAGTTGGTCTTGGATCAACAGGTTCATTTGTTGGTATTAATAGTAGTGTTTTTGTTGATACATTATACTTTGTTGGGGTTGGAACTGGTGAAAACCATAGTTTAAAGACGGTTCCTGCAAATATTTTATCAGGAATTGTAAATAGAAACTCTGCGACTGTATCAACATTATCTACTCACGGACTTCAGTATCAAGATACTGTCTCATTAAATGTATTTGCAGGCATTTCTACTACTCTTTCTGTAAGATATAATGACTATCACAGAAAACTTGTTATTGATTCAAGAGACTTTGTTTCTGGTGATGTAGATATTATTGATAATTCTATAACATTATTGAATCACAATTTGTCTACGGGTCAAAAAGTTATTCATACTGCAATAACACCTGCAACAGGACTTATTGATAATGGAATTTATTATGTTTATGTTGTAAGCAAAGATAAAGTTAAACTTTGCTCAACTGTAACTGATTCTTTAAAACAAAATCCAAAGGTAGTTGATATTGCAGGAACTTCTTCAGGAACCATTTCACAAGTCAATCCACCTTTGATTCTGGAAAGAAATAAGACTTTAGTATTTGATTTATCACACTCATCACTTTCATTCACAAACAATTCAATATCATATTCTGCGTTTGACTTTGGTATCTTTTCCGATAGGGAACTGAAGAATCAGTTTTATTCATCAACTGCCACTAAAGACTTTGAAGTAATAAAGAGTGGAACTGTTGGCATAGACACAAATGCAAAACTGTCTATCAAAGCATCTAATTCTTTACCAGAGACTTTATATTATGGTGCTATTCCCATCAATTTAGAATTAAATACTGACAGCAAAAAAGGAATTAAACCAGATACTCAAAATGTAAAGAATAATAATGAACTTATCCTGACTAATAGTGTTCTGACTTCAAAATTTACTGTAAGTGGTATTGGTTCTACAACATTCTCATTCAGCATTCTTGGTTCTCCCAAAGAAGATCAATATCTCCCTACTGATGGAGATCTTTTCTATACAACAGATTCTCAATATGCATATGGTCCAATTACAGAAGTTGTACTAAAATCAAGTGGAAGAAATTATGAGAAACTTCCATCAGTATCAAGAGTAATAAGTGGAAAAGGGACAGATGCTATTCTTTATCCACAAAGTTCAACCATTGGAAAAGTTATAAGTCTGGATATTCAGGACATTGGTTTTGATTATTCTGCAGATAAAACTCTTAGACCAGAGGTTCAACTTCCTCAAATATTGAACATTGATCCATATTCAAAATTCCATACTATTGGAATATCATCTATTGGTGTCAATTATTCCCTTGCTCCAGATTTAATAGTAATAGATGGTGTTTCAAAGAAAGTAGTTACTGATATTGAACTTGATTATAATTTGGGAGATTCTTTCGTAACAATTGTAAAAAATACAGCGTCTCTCAATAATGTTACTCCAACAATAATTCCAATTAATAATACGAATGGTGTTTCTATCACAGATGTTCAATTTAATACAACATCTAAGGATGTAACGGTTTCTCTAGGTTCTAGTTACAGCGCTTTAGAAGACTTCCCATTTGATGTTGGCGATTCTGTATTAATTGAAAGTGTTAGTGTTGGTATTGTAACAACTGCAAAAGGATATAACTCATCGAAATACAATTATAGTTTATTCACTCTTACTCAAACAGATCCAAATATTGGCGGTGCAAACGCATCCATCACATATAATTTAACAGAATATCTTGCTTCTGGCGAATATCCTGGAACATTTGATTCTGTAAATTCGGTTGGTAGAGTTATACCATCAAAACACTTCCCAATATTTGATATTAGTTTAGAACAAAACAAATTTTATAAAGGTGAAATTTTAAATTCTCCTTCTGCTAGTGGTGTAGTAAATTCTTGGGATGAAAAGACCGGAAATCTTAAGGTATCTACAATACAGAAGTTTAATATAGGGGAAAATATTACAGCATCTTCTTCTAAATCTGTAGGAAGAATTACTGCTATCAGTCTATTCAATTCTTTCTATAATATTGATTCTTCTTCTGTAGTTAAGAAAGGATGGCAAACTGAGTCAGGATTCTTGAATAGCAGTTTACAAAGATTGCACGATAACGACTATTATCAATATTTCTCATATGCTATCAAGTCAAAAGTAGAATATGATGATTGGAATAACGCAGTCAGCTCTCTTAATCATACTGTAGGATTTAAAAAGTTCTCTGATTTGATTGTAGAATCTGAAGATAAGAGTGCAGGAATATCTACAGATCAAAATCTTGGTGATTTTGTTGGGATTGCTGATTTAATATCTGAAATTGATTTAAATTGCGTAAATGACTTTGATTTGGCAAAAGAACTAACTGTCAATATTGATTCAAAAATTGCATCTAATGAAATTGTATTCAACTCTCGCACACTTCAAGATTACTTAGAGTCTATTGGAAATAGAGTTCTTTCTATTGATGACATTAGCACTCAATTTAATAGTAACCCAAGACCAGAAAGATATAATTCTATCGATCTTTTCTCTTTAGATGATGCAAGATCTAAAAAGTATATTGTTTTCATAAAAGATAATAGATATACTGACGAAAGGCAGATTAATTTAGTATCCATCCTCCACGACAATTCACATGGTTTCATAAACCAATATGGTAGAGTTGAAACAGTTGGCGATCTTGGTTCGTTTGACTTTAGTATTTTGGGAACTGAAGGGCAACTTCTTTACTATCCAACCAAATATTCATTAAATGATTATAACCTAAGTTATGTTACTTATAGAATTGAAGACAGTATTGCAGGAACTGATTCTAGAGATTTTGGAGACACTACCAAAGTTTATAGCACAACTCAGACATTAGCGTCTGGAACAAGCACTGCATCTACAATTGTAAGTATTGCTTCTACATATAGATCTTCTAAGATACTTGTACAATATGCTGCAGTCGATAACTCATACTTTGAATATGATGAACTCACCGTAATTCACGATGGAACCAATGTAGATCTTTTAGAATATGGTCAGTTATCAACTGATATTCTAACTCCATTTGCTTCTTCTGGACTCGGAACATACAATGCATACATATCTGGTTCTAATATCAACATCGATATCACTCCAAATGCAGCATTAGGAGTTGATTATAATGCAAATGCCATAATTATATCAATCGCAGATACATCTTCTGTTGGTGTTGGAACATTTGCACTGTCTGATGCTAAGTTGGATTCATCCATAACATCTATTGCATCAAGCACTTCACCAGTATCCACAAAAATTGCAGAATATTCTAGTGATACTTATTCTTGTGCATATTATGTTGTAAGTGTTGAAGATACTACAAATTCTCAATATCAAGTTTCAGAAATTATTGTTGCTAACGATTCGGGTGATGTATTGATTTCAGAATTTGGTAATTTAGAAACTGGATCTAGTATTGGAACTTTTGATGCAAGTGTATCAGGAGGTAATATAGAATTAACATTTACTCCAATTGCAAATGCAGACATTGAAGTTAGAGTTTTCCAAAATGCTCTTGGTTTAATTGATTCAAAAAATCCAAATACACTTATCGACTTAGACAATGCATCAATTTTTGCTGGATATGGTTATTATACTGGAACAGATACTGATGTTAAGAGGCAGTTTAATTTAACTCACAATCAACTTCCAATTTTTGAAAGATACTTTGTTGGAAGTGCATCTACTGTTGTTGATATTTCAAATAACAAAGTTTTCATTCCTAATCATTATTTTGTTACTGGCGAAGAATTGTCTTATGAGCACGCTGGAGCTGGAACTACTCAAGCAATTACAATTGCTTCAACAAATATTCCTGGTATTGGCATAACAGATAAATTGCCAAGCACAGTTTATGCAATTAAAGTTGATGAGGTTTCGATAAAATTTGCTGGAAGTGCAGAGGATGCTCTTAAGGTTGTTCCAACCGAACTGGATATAACTTCGGTAGGTATCGGAACTTCACACTCTCTCACATCTAAGAAACAAAACTCAAGAGTTCTTGTTTCTATTGATAATGTAATTCAATCTCCTATTGTTTCTACAGCGATTACAACAACACTTTCTACAGAATTTCTAATAACAGATAACACATTGTTCTTGAGTGGAATAACATCATTCTTTGGTGGTGATCTGATCAAGATTAATAATGAAATTATGAGAATTGATTCAGTTGGTATTGGAAGTACAAACGCATTAAGAGTCAGAAGACCTTGGATGGGAACTGGAATTGGAACACATCCTGTAGGATCTTTGGTAACCAAGATTAATGGTGATTATAATATTGTTGATAATACAATTAACTTTATAACCGCACCCTATGGACCAGTTCCACTTAGTACAACTACTGCAAGTCCAGATGAGGTAGATTATGTTGGCATTACTACATATTCTACATTTAGTGGAAGATCTTTCTTAAGATCTGGTGTACCAAATACAAATATCGAACCATACACAAATAATTATGTATTTGATGATGTTTCTACGCAGTTTACTGGTTTTAATACATCATTTAACTTAACCTCCGAAGATTCAAATGTAACAGGATTCTCAACAGATAATGCTATTATCTTGGTTAATCAAGTATTCCAAGGTCCAGAAAGAGACACATTTCCAGTCCGTGTTGATGGAGATTATACATTAGAAGAATCTGTCGGTATTACCAGTATTAACTTCACTGGTTCAATCTCTTCAACAGCATATGACATTAATACTACAAATGTTCCTTTAGGTGGCGTTATTGTTTCTGTTGGTTCTACTGAAGGATTTGGTTATCAACCATTAGTGTCTGCTGGAGGAACAGCAGTTATTTCTGGTCTAGGAACCATTTCATCAATCAGTATTGGAAATAGTGGTTCTGGTTATAGAGCAGGGATTCAAACAGTTGTTAATGTTGGAGTCGCAACTTCAAGCACAGGAATTCCAAATATTGAGTTTATTGGAACTGCTGCTATTAGTGGTGGACACATTGTTAGTGTTGCCATTACAAATCCAGGAACTGGATACACAACAACCAATCCTCCCATTGTTATTTTCGATGATCCTTTATCATATTCAAATATTCCACTGGTTTATAGTTCTTCTTCCGTGTCTGGAGTTGGAACACAAGCAACTGTAGATATTGTTGTTGGACAGGGATCTAGTGTAATTGAATTTACTATTCGAAATACTGGATATGGATATGGTCAAGGCGAAATACTGACATTTGATGTTGGTGGAACTGTAGGAATTCCAACAAATACTTCACTTACATTTGATGAGTTCCAAGTTTCTGTTGAGTCAACATATTCAGATAGTTTCTCTGGTTGGTCTATTGGAAATCTGTTGGTCTTAGATAATATTGATTACCTATTTGACGGAACAAAAACTTCTTTCCCAAT
>Ga0070754_10001811_pt1 | contig 16515 bp, 16 predicted proteins | sample VirMetDEL_Sep_01_FD_75181 | JGI IMG/M metagenome (GOLD analysis project Ga0070754, IMG submission 75181) | Aqueous microbial communities from the Delaware River and Bay under freshwater to marine salinity gradient to study organic matter... | ecosystem: Environmental > Aquatic > Marine >... | reverse complement strand
GCATCTGCGTGACGTGGAACGGCCCCACCGCCGCCACGCGCAGCAGGCCGGTGCGCAACTCGCCCGCATCGCCCAGCAGGCTCACCGCGTCCGCTTCCAGGCTGAAGATCTGCTGTGCGAGCTGCATCAACTGTTCGCCCAGTTGCGTGAGCTGCACACGCCGCCCGCTGCGGTGGAACAGCTCCACCTTGTAGGCCTCTTCGAGAAAACGCACCTGCGTGGTGATGGTGGGTTGGCTCACGTGCAGGTGCTCCGCCGCCTTGGTGAAGCTGCCCATGCGGGCCACCGCATAGAACGATCGAAGCTGGGTGAGTCGCATATAAAAAATGAATGGAAGTGGCGAAATCTTTGAATTGGTCGAATTGTGACGGTGGTGGTTTACTGCGTCCAGAGCGGTGCAGGAGTCAGAAGAACCACCGTCCGCTCGTGGATTTTCATCAATGTCACAGGCGTGTCATGTCCGGCTGAAAAACTCCAAGCCGGGCAATTCCGCCCAGCCAAAGATGGAGAAATTTCATGTCCGTACAACGCACTGGAGACAAGCTCATGATGAATCGCAGAAAGGTGCTGATCGGCACCGCCGCCGCCGTGGCCGGCTCGCTGACCTTCCCGGTCCGCGCGCAACAAGTCCTCACCGTGGGGCTCATCCCCTCCGAAGACTCCCGCGCCATGATCGCCAACAGCCAGAAGATGATGGACATGCTCTCGAATGCGCTGGGCATGCCCGTGAAGCCCTTCGTGGCGGCCGACTACAACGGCGTCATCGAGGCGCTGCGCTCCAAGCGCCTGGACGTGGCCTACCTCGGTCCGTTCTCGTATGTGCTGGGCGCCACCATCGCCCCCATCGAGGCCTTCGCCGTGGCCGAGACCAAGAAGGCCGGGCGCACCTATTACCACAGCCAGATCATTGCCCACAAGGACAGCGGCATCAAGACGGTGGCCGACCTCAAGGGCAAGAACTTCGCCTTCGTCGACCCCAGCTCCACGTCCGGCCACCTGTTCCCCAAGGCGGGCTTGATGAAGGCTGGTTTCGATTCCGACAAGGACTTCGGCCGCGTGATCTTCTCAGGCTCGCACGACTCCAGCGCGATCGCCGTGCAGAACAAGAAGATCGATGCCGCCGCCATCGCCGACCGCATCCTCGACGCCGCCATCAACAAGGGCCTGGCCAAGCGGGAAGACCTGGTCGAAGTGTGGAAGTCCGATCCCATCCCCGAGTCGCCCACCGTGTGGCGCACCGACCTGCCGGCCGACCTGAAGAAGCGCGTGCAGGCCGCCTTCCTGCAGGTCAAGGACATTCCCTGGTCGGATCAGGGCCTCCTCAATGGTTTCCACCCCACCAACGACGCAGCCTACAACGTGATCCGCGACACGGCCAAGCTGCTCAATCTCGATCTGAGGAAGATGAAATGATCGAGATCCGCAACCTGACCAAGCGCTACGGCGACTTCGTCGCGCTGCACGACGTGAGCCTGACCGTGGCCAAGGGGGAGTTCGTCGTCATCCTCGGTGCATCGGGCGCGGGTAAGTCCACGTTGCTGCGCTGCATCAACCACCTGGCCGAGCCCTCGGCCGGCGAGATCCGGGTGGACGGCGAGCTCTCGCGCGGTGACCGCTCAGGCTTGCGGAAAGTCCGCCGTGACGTGGCGATGATCTTCCAGCACTACAACGTGGTGCCGCGCCTCTCGGTGCTGAAAAACGTGCTCACCGGCCGGCTGGGCTCCATGCCGGCGCTGCTCTCCTGGTTCCAGCTTTTTCCGCGCAAGGACATCGAGGCCGCACACGAATGCCTGCGCCGGGTGGAGCTGGAGCACAAGGCCGACGTGCGCACCGATACCTTGTCTGGCGGGCAGAAGCAGCGCGTGGGCATTGCCCGCGCGCTGGCCCAGCACCCCAAGGTGATCCTGGCCGACGAGCCCGTGGCCAGCCTGGACCCCAAGACCTCGCGCAAGGTGTTGCGCTACCTGCAGCAGGCCAGCCGCGATTCCGGCATCACCGTGATCTGCAACCTGCACCAGGTCGACTACGCCGTGGAGTTCGGCCAAAGGATCATCGGCGTGGCGGCGGGCCGTGTCGTCTTCGAAGGCCGGCCCGACGAACTGACCGAAGAAGTGCTGCAGCGCATCTACCCCGGCGGACTCGACGCGCCCGCAGCGGCCACGCCCGAAGCGGCGGCGGCCACCGTCGCGCCCGCCTCCCCGCAGGCTGTTGCAGCGCACGCTGCCCCCCAACTGGCTCTGGAGCAATCATGATCGGCATCGGACGCTACAACCTTCTCGTGGGCAAGAGCGGCGGCAACGACGGCTGGTGGAAATACGCCGCCAGCGCCGTGGTGCTCTTCGGCGTGGTCTGGTGGGCCGCCATCGGCAGCCAGGTCAGTTTCAACGAACTCGCCAAGGGCGCGCCGTGGATCGGCGACTTCCTCTCGCGCATGTTCCCGCCGAACTGGGAGTTCGCCGGCAAGCTGGTGAAACCCGCCATCGAGACCGTGCAGATCGCCATCTGGGGCACGCTGCTGGCCATCGTGCTCGCGGTGCCCATGTGCTTCCTGGCCGCGCGCAACATCTCGCCCAACATCGCGGTGTTCCACTTCATGCGGCAGGTGCTCAACATCATGCGCGGCATCAACGAGATCATCCTCGCGCTGATCTTCGTGGCGGCTGTGGGCCTGGGTCCGTTTCCCGGGGTGCTCGCCCTCGCGCTGCACGGCGCCGGCATGCTGGGCAAGTTCTTCGCCGAGTCCATCGAAGACATCGACCAGGGCCCCATCGAGGCGCTGCGCTCCACCGGCGCCGGCCCGATCCAGATCATCATCTTTGGCGTGCTGCCGCAGGTGGTCACCGCGTGGATCGCCGTCATCCTCTACCGCTTCGAGACCAACCTGCGCCAGGCCACCGTGCTCGGCATGGTGGGCGCGGGCGGCATCGGCTTTGAACTGGTGGGCAGCATGAAGCTGTTCCAGTACCAGGACACCGCCACCTGCATTCTGGTGATCGTGGCCATGGTCATGACCGCCGACTACGTTTCCAGCAAGCTGCGCGCCTGGATCCAACAAGGAGCTCGTTGATATGGCACCGGACAATTTCAAGCTCAAGGTCAACGACCGCGAGTACAGCAAGCCCACCCAGCCGGTGGTGGTGGTCTGCGTCGATGGCTGCGAGCCCGACTACATCACCCAGGCCATCCAGGCCGGCGTGGCGCCCTTCATGCAGAAGATGCTCGCCAGGGGCACTTCGCTGGTGGGCGACTGCGTGGTGCCCAGCTTCACCAATCCGAACAACCTGTCCATCGTGACCGGGGCCCCGCCTTCGGTGCACGGCATCTGCGGCAACTACTTTCTGGACATGGCGCTGGGCAAGGAAGTGATGATGAACGACCCGGCCTACCTGCGCGCCGAAACCCTGCTGGCCGCGTTCTCCCGCGCCGGCGCCAGCGTGGCGGTGGTCACGGCCAAGGACAAGCTGCGCACGCTGCTGGGCCACCAGTTGCAGGGCGGCATCTGCTTCTCGGCCGAGAAGGCGGACAAGGCCACCGTGGCGGACAGCGGCATCGACCACGTGCTCGAACTCGTCGGCAAGCCCGTGCCCTCGGTGTACAGCGCGGACCTGAGTGAGTTCGTGTTTGCGGCCGGCGTGAAGCTGCTGGAGACGCGCCGCCCGGACCTGATGTACCTCTCCACCACCGACTACGTGCAGCACAAGTGCGCGCCCGGCACGCAAGGCGCGAACGACTTCTACGCCATGATGGACGGCTACCTGGCCCAGCTGGACGCACTGGGCGCGGTGATCGCGCTTACCGCCGACCACGGCATGAGCCCCAAGACCGACGCCGCCGGCCAGCCGCGCGTGGTCTACCTGCAGGAAGTGATGGACGCCACCGCCGGTGGCGACGGCAGCCGCGTGATCCTGCCCATCACCGATCCGTATGTGGTGCACCACGGCGCGCTGGGCTCGTTCGCCACCGTGTACCTGGCCCCGGGCGTGAACGCCCGCACGGTGGCCAAGGCGCTCATGACGCACGACGGCATCGAAACCGTGCTCACCCGCGAAGAAGCTGCCGAACGCTTCGAGCTGCCGCCCGACCGCATCGGCGACCTGGTGGTGATCTCCGACCACCTCACGGTGCTGGGCACGCGCGCGGCCGAGCACGACCTGAGCGGCCTCACCGTGCCGCTGCGCTCGCACGGCGGCCTGTCCGAGCAGAAAGTGCCGCTGCTGTTCAACCGCCAGCTCCAGGGCCTGGTCCCCGGGCGGCGCCTGCGCAACTTCGACATCTTCGACCTGGCGCTCAACCACGCCGTGATCCCAACGACTGCCTGACCATGACCGCCAACTACTTCAACCCCGTGCAAAGCGTGTACGGGCCGGGAGCCTTGTTGTCCCTGCCGACGCTGCTGGCCGGCCGAAAGGCCGCGCTGGTGACGTTTCCCGAGGCGCGGCAACTCGGCCTGCTGGCGCGCATCGAGGGCGTGCTGGGTGCGCAACTGGCCTGCGTCATCGACCAGGTGCTGCCCAATCCGGACGTGGCCGAACTCGCCGACACCTACGAGGCCTTCTGGCGCGATCACGCGGATGTGGAGGTGATCGTGGCCGTGGGCGGCGGCAGCGCCATCGACACCGCCAAGGCGTTGATGGTCGGCACCGCGAGTGGCCGCTTCAACGACCTGGTGGACTTGCTCGCCACCGGTGCGGCCTTCACGCCGCACGCCACGAAGACGCTGATTGCCGTGCCCACCACGGCTGGCACCGGCAGCGAAGTGACACCCTGGGCCACCATCTGGGACCGGGGGCGGCAGAAGAAATACTCATTGCACCTGCCGCAGACCTGGCCCAGCGTGGCCCTGATCGACCCCGAACTCATGCTCTCGCTGCCCGCCTCGGTGACGCTGCAGAGCGGGCTCGACGCGCTCTCCCACGCGCTCGAATCGATCTGGAACGTCAACGCCAACCCGATGTCGGACACGCTCGCCGTCGCAGCCGTGCAGGACATCCTGGACGTGCTGCCGCGCCTGATGCGCGAGCTGGGCAGCGTGGAGCTGCGCGGTCGCATGGCGCTGGCCGCGCTCAAGGCCGGCATGGCCTTCTCCAACACCAAGACCGCGCTGGCGCATTCCATCTCGTATGAGATGACGCTGCGCTACGGCATTCCGCACGGCATTGCGTGCTCGTTCTCGCTGCCCATGGTGCTGGAGCGCGCCATCGGGCACCGCGCCGACCGCGACGCCGTGCTCACCCAGGCCCTGGGCCTGCCGCTGGCCGACGCACCGGGCCGCCTGGAACGCTTCATTGAAAGCCTGGGCGTGAAAACGCGCTTTGCCGACTACGGCGTGAGCGACGAGGAAGCCGAACAGATGGTGCTGCACGCCCAGGGCGGCGCACGCGGCAAGAACTTCATTGGCACCGCCGTCGAGGAGATCCCGGCATGAACGCACGCAACCCCCTGCGCGACAGCGAACACTTTCGCGCCGAGTCGCTGCGCATCGGCGGCGAGCGCCTCGCCCGCGACCGACAGCTCGACGTGATCAACCCCTTCAGCCGCGAACGCGTGGGCACCGTGCCCCTGGCCACGCTGGACGACGTGCGACGCGCCTACCGCATCGGCCACGCCTACCAGGCCACGCTCACGCGCTACGAGCGTTCCAGCATCCTGCAGAAGGCGTCGGCCCTGCTGCGCGAGCGCGCTGAAGAAGCCTCCACCCTCATCACGCTCGAATCGGGTCTGTGCAAGAAGGATTCCATGTATGAAATCGGCCGCGTGGCCGACGTGATGGTGTTCGGCGCCAACGAAGCGCTGCGCGACGACGGGCAGGTGTTCAGCTGCGACCTGACACCGCACGGCAAGAAGCGCAAGGTCATCACCATGCGCGAGCCGCTGCAGGGTGTCATCACCGCCATCACCCCGTTCAACCACCCCATGAACCAGGTGGCGCACAAGGTGGTGCCCAGCATCGCCACCAACAACCGCATGGTGCTCAAGCCGTCCGAGAAAGTTCCGCTGTCGGCGTACTTCCTCGCCGACATCCTCTACGAGGCCGGCCTGCCGCCCGAGATGTTCCAGGTGATCACCGGCGACCCGCGCGAGATCGCCGACGAGATGCTGACCCATGAACATGTGGACCTCATCACCTTCACCGGTGGCGTGCCCATTGGCAAATACATCGCGTCCAAGGCCGGCTACCGCCGCATCGTGCTGGAGCTGGGAGGCAATGACCCACTGATCGTGATGGAAGACGCCGACCTGGACAAAGCTTCGGACCTGGCCGTGCAAGGCTCCTACAAGAATTCAGGCCAGCGTTGCACGGCGGTGAAACGCATGCTGGTGCACGAAGCCGTGGCCGCCGACTTCACCGAACTCGTGGTGGAAAAAACCCGCCGCTGGAAACACGGCGACCCCATGGACGGCAGCATGGACATGGGCACCGTGATCGACGCCCAGGCCGCCGCGCGCTTTGAGGAACTGGTGAACGAAGCCGTGAGCCAGGGCGCCCGCCTGCTCACCGGCAACCAGCGTGACGGCGCGCTGTACGCACCCACCGTGCTCGATCGCGTGCGTCCCGAGATGACCCTGGTGCGCGAAGAAACCTTCGGCCCCGTCTCGCCCATCGTCACGTTCAAGGACATCGACGAAGCCATTGCCATTTCCAACGGCACGGCGTATGGCCTGTCGTCCGGCATCTGCACCAACCGCATGGACTACGCCACCCGCTTCGCCCACGAGCTGAAGGTGGGCACCGTTAACCTCTGGGAAGTGCCCGGCTACCGCATCGAACTCACGCCCTTCGGTGGCATCAAGGATTCGGGCCTGGGCTACAAGGAAGGCGTGCAGGAGGCCATGAAGTCGTTCTGCAACGGGAAGACGTTCACGTTGCCTTGGTAGTGCCGGTCCGGAGATCGGCGCGATCGCGCTTTGTTTTCGAATTCGTTTGACGATAAAAATAGACAAAATGGCATATTTTGTCTAAAATATCGGACAAATGAACATCCAAGAAAATACCCTGGTCATGGAACGCCAGTTGCTCCTGCAGCTGGGTGACCGCCTCAAGCGCCTGCGCAAGGCGCAAGGCCTGGGTACGGTCGAGATGTCCCAACGCGTCGGCATCTCCCGCTCCACGCTCAGCGCGGTGGAGGCTGGCGATCCCGGGCCTTCGATTGGCACCTATCTGCGTGTCATGTCGGTGCTGGGCATTGGTGGCGAGCTTGCGTTGCTGGCGGGTGATGCGCTGCAATCGTCACCACCCGGCTCTGCGGGCGCGCGGTCTCGTCGCGCTCGGCCCGTGGTGCAGGTGCTCGTTTCCGCAGACGATTCCCGCCATCAGATTCAGGATTTGCAAAGCCTGGCATTGCACGAAGAAGCGGTGCGGCTCGTCAAGGCCGATTCCACCCAAGTGCAGAAGGCGGAAGCCACGCTGGGGCGCTGGCTGCAATCCGGCCAGTCGCGCTCCATGGGTTTGTGGATTGAATGGCAAGACATCCTTCGCCACGGCAAGTGGCGCAAGGTTCTGGGCCGAACCCGACGCGCGCAGGAACTGCGCCAGGCTTCGCCGCTGGTGACCTTGCTGCCAGACCCAGTGCGCAAGCGCATTCTTGCCGAGGTGAACGAACTCAGAAAAGGCGTCGTTCTTGGCGGCTCCGAAATTCATCAGCCTGCCCCATGACCCGCAACGAACTCGAGCACATCATTCGCGCCAGCGCTGACGTAACGAACCAGTACGAGTTCATGATCGTCGGCAGCCAGTCAATTCTCGGGTCATTTCCTCATCCCGAAGCTGTCTTCACGATGTCGGCTGAGGCGGATATCTATCCCCTGAAGGCGCCGGAACTGGCAGAGAAAATCGAAGGCGCATTGGGTGAGGGCTCGCAGTTTCACGACACGTATGGCTATTACGCGCAAGGCGTCGGGCCTGACACAGCCGTGTTGCCGGCTGGCTGGCTTGGCCGCGTTCATCGCGTGCAAAACGCCGCCACGAACGACCGCGTGGGCTATTGCCTGGATGTGGTTGATCTCTTCATGTCCAAAGCCGCCGCAGCAAGGGAAAAGGATCGCGATTTCTGCATGGCGCTGCTGAAACACGGCTACGTTATGCCTGCCCAGGCACTCGCACTGGTGGTTGCCATGCCCCTGGATGAAGATCAGCAGAGAAGGCTGCGCGCCACCATTCGCCGCTGGGCCAAGGCCCTTGGCGATGCCGGCCCAGCTTCTTAGAGCTGGTACCTCTTGGGATCGATGGGCCGGAGGAGCTTGATGTGCTGCGACTCCGCATCAGGCGGCGATGCGGGAGCAATCCGCTTGCGTTGCCAGGCCTTTCCCGTGGGCCGGGGCACGTCTGGGAAGGTCCAGTTTTTGCGCACCGAACAGTTCGCCTGCCACGGCAGCGGGCTCACGCCGAGTTCCACCTGCAGGCGTTCGCCCAGCACTTCGGTGTGCTCGTCCACTTCCGTGAACAGTGCCCGCAATCCGCTGCGCAAGCCACGGTAGGGATTCTCCCCGGGTCGCTGCCGCAGGCGCTGGATGGCGATCTCGTGCAGCCGGTGGCTGGTCATGTCTTTCGCCGCGGTGGCGGCGGTGGGCAGGCCTCGCAGCAGCTTGCGCATGCCCACACCTGTCCAGCGGAACTTGCCTCTGGCTTCGTGGTGGATGTTCCAGAGCGAAGCACGGTGAGGCGTGCGCGCTGGATTCAGCGTTGCCAGCAGACCCAGTTGCGCCGCCTCGCAGGCCATCCACTCCAGCGCCAGGTCGGACAAGTCGCGCTCGTGGGCGGGGTAGCTGCCGCCCACATCCGAATGCGCACCGGGGAACCACACCTGCAGCAGCGACTGGTACCCGTGGCATTTGTCCGAGAACAGCAGCGGCTCGAAGGGTTCGCGCACTTCGTGCAGGGCCAGGGCGTGCCGCACGTTGGCCACGTAGTCGGGCACGCGCGTGTCGTGGAAGGTGGTGTCCAGCGAGGGGTGCAGCCATTGCACGCTGCGCGGCACACCATGCATGGCCACCGTGTCCCACACGCCGATCATGTGGATGGAAAGGTCCGTGCCGCGCTCCCGGTCTGCCGGGCGGGGAAAGCCCAGCCTTCGCATCACCCGCTCCAGGTTGCCGCCGTGTTCATAGGCATGGAAGGCTTCTTCTACATGGGCGATGTCGCGCTGGAGAAGAACACCCACCTTCTGCAGGAATCCGGCCAGCGAACGCACCGCGTACGCGCCCCGGCTGAAGCCGAACAGGTAGACGTTGTCGCCGTGTTCGTAGTGCTGCACCAGGAAGGCATACGCCTCCTTGATGCGCCGGGCAATGCCGTAACCCGCTGCCGCCCCGGCCAGGTTGCCCAGCGTGCGGTGCAGCAGCTTCGGCGGGTGCTTCAGGCGCGCGGCCACCAGCCAGGGGGGTGAAAGCCGGTGCGGCTTGTCCGTGCCCACGCCCTCGATGTAGTGCTGCACCTGCGTCCGCCGCGCCTGCGGGTCCGCTGCGGCAGATTCGGTCATTCCTGAAAGCAGCAGCACATTCGACTCGTGGCCTGCACGATCTTCGTTGCCCGTGCCGTCGATGAAGAGCACGATGTTCCTGGCCATGTTCAACACCCTCCAGCCCCCCACGGGCGAGGCAGCTACGGTAAGGCGCGCGGCCCGGCGGTGTCAATGCCGGCCGCCGCCAGAGCAGGCCACGTCTACGCCTTCTTGCCACCCCCAGCCAGAAACGCCGCCACCAGCGCATTCGCATGCCCGTGGCCCATGCCGTGCTCCGTCTTGAGCAGGCTCACCAGCTCCATGTGCTTCAGCGGCCCGGCCTGCTTGAGCACCTGCATCCAGTGGGCGATGGGTTGGCCGTAGCGCTTCTCGATCGAGGGGAAGTACGAGGCCGGGCCTTTGATCTTTTCCGAAGTGGTTGCCATGGGTTTTGCCTTCTGCATCAGGCGGGCACCATACCCGCCAACATCTTCACGACGATTGAAGCTGCCCGGAATCGACAACGGCCTAAGAGGCGGCCATCTCCGCATCCATAAACACGAACGCATCGCACGCCGCCACGAACGCCGGCACCGTCTCCCGCTGCCCGAAGCCATACACCACCTGCCCCGCTTCCTGAATGCGCCCGGCCAGCCCCGTGATATTTTGAGGGCCAGAACGCGGATCAAGAGTTTGCCGATCGGCGCGCGAATTCCGGAATGCGAAAGCGCTTGCGATAGGCGCCCGGTGCGAGACCCGTGGTGCGCTTGAACAGGCGGCGGAAGAACGCCGAGTCCTCGTAGCCGACACGCCAGCTGATGTCGTCCACCGAGGCATCGGTGCGCTCGAGTCTGCGCTTGGCGTCTTCAATGCGCAGGCGTTGCACATAGGCGATCGGGGCCAGACCGGTGGCTCCGGTGAACCGGCGCTTGAACGTGCGTTCCGCCAGCTTCGACTGCTTGATCATTTCCTCCACCGGATTGGCGGTCGAAAAATGTTTTGCCAACCACTGCTGAGCGCTCTGAATTTCAGCATCGCCATGGTCGCTCTTGCCTTCGAAAACCATGAAAGGCGTGAGCCCATCCTGGTGCCATTGCAATGCAAACATGCGGGCCACTTCCTGCGCGTCGGTGGCGCCGAGGTAGCGGGCAATCAGGTACAGCACCAGATCGTGCCAGGTGGTCGACGCACCCGAACTCACCAGGTCGTCGCGCTGGCCCGATATCACCAGCACCTTCTCGGGATGTACCGACACGCCGGGAAAAGCCGCCGAGAATGCCGGCGCATAGCCGAAGTGAACCGTGGCGTCCTTGCCATCGAAGCTGCCTGTTTCCGCCAGTAGAAAGATGCCCGAGCACGCCGAGCCCAGCAACGCACCGCGCTCGTGCACGCGGTGTAGCCAATCAACCAGCACCGGATAGCGGCCCTTGTGCCAGCCATCGGACTTCAACAGGATGGACGGAACAATGACGATGTCGGTGGTTTCGATGTCCGACACCGAGCGCTGCACGGTGATCGGTACGCCACTGGCCAGGGCCAGGGGGCCTGCAGATTCACCCACGATCTCGACCAGAAACGGCGGGCGCTTGCCTTCGCTGGACATGCGCATCAGCGTGAAGGCGTTCATCACATCGAAGATGCCGAACAGTGTGGAAGCAACCGCATCGGGCAGGGCCACCAGGCTGACGTGAATCGGACCCAATCCCGCATGGGTTTTCGGCTTGGCCATCATGGTTTGAAGTCCTCCTGAAGTGGCACGAACGACCTGTTTCCGAGCGGTCCCAGCACTGTTGCCGGCTTGCCCGGCGTTCGATCATAAGCGCGTGATTTTCACAACGGCGCCGCTCTCCGCGAGCGGCGCTGCGCTCCTGCATCTGCCTTCAAACCGGGAATTCGATATGTCCACCTTACACACGCACACCGCGCGCCCCTCCACATTGGCCCTGGGTGCCGAGCCCGACCTGGTCGTCCGGGAAGGGCGAACGCTCATGCGCCTGGCGGCGCCCATCATGTTGATCGCCATGGTCAACATGGGCATGAGCATCACCGACACCGCCATGGTGTCGGCCCTCTTTGGCGCGCAAGCACTGGCGGCGGTGGCTGTCGGCAGCGACCTCTACTCCATCCTCTTCTACCTCGGCGCGGGCGTGCTCGGCGGCCTCATGCCCTTCTACACCGCAGCCGTGGTGCGGGTCGACATGATCGAGCGGCTGCGCGTCGAGCGCATCGGGCGCGCGGTGGTGCTGGGGTTGGCCCTGTTGCTCGTTCCGTTGGTATGGACGTCGCCAGACTGGCTGGGCCTGCTTGGGCTCGACCCGACGCTGCTGCGTGAGGGCAGTGGCTACACACGCGCCATGGCAATGACGCTGATGCCGATGCTGGGGGTGACGCTGTACCGCACCATTCTGACCGCCGCCGAAAAGCCGACGGTGTTCCTGAAGATCACGCTGGCCATGCTGCCGCTGAACGCTGCCGCGAACTGGGTGCTGATGGTCGGCGCGGGACCCCTCCCGGCCTACGGACCTGCGGGGGCCGGCTACTCCTCGCTGTTTGTGGCGAGCGCCACCTTGATGATCCTCGTGCTCGTCGCACGCAAGGCCACCGGACGGTCCAGTCTCTCTTCGCCGAGCCCGTGGATTGACTGGAACGGCGTGAAGGCGGTGCTCCGCGTGGGTTTGCCGATCGGCATTGCAACGGTGGCGGAGATGGGCATTTTCCTTGGCGCCACCCTTTACGCGGCGACCCTGAGCGCAGCGGATGTGGCGGCCCACACGCTCGCCCTGCGCACGGCAGGCGTGGCCTATGCCGTGCCGGCGGCGCTGCTGCAGGCATCGATGGTGCGCATGGCGCGGGCCCACACGCTGGGCGACCTGTCGACGCAACGCGCCGTCACTTCGGGCAGCCTCATGCTGTCGATGGGTCTGGGTGCCGCCATCTGCTTCGCGCTGGTGATGGGTGCAGAGCCATTGGCGCACGGGTTCTTCGACAGCAGCACGGCGGGAATCGCTGCGGCGCTCCTCGCAACCGGGCTGCTGGTCATGCTGGGTGTCGTGGAATGGGTCATTGGAGTGGGCTCTGCGGCGGCAGGTCTGCTGCGCGGACGCAAGGACACACGCGCCCCGATGGTCTACGTGCTGGCCGGGCACTGGGCCGTGGGTGCGCCCATTGGCGTCTACCTCTGCGAAGTGCGCGGCCTGGGTATCACGGGCGTCTGGATCGGTCTGGGTGCCGGCACCTTGCTGACCACCGTGTTGACGCTGTGGCGTTTGTTCGCCCGACGCGAGATCGACGATCCGGCAACGGCACGAACTGGCATGAACGGCCCCTTCAAGGGCGATTCCGGCTCTGTTCCAGAAGCCCTCGCAAATCGATGATGAACCCCCCATCAACTTTCCACCTTCTTTGGAGAAACACCATGTCCCATTCCTCCCGATCGCACGCAGCGAACTGGCTCACGGCAACCGCGCTGGCCGCGCTGGCCGTGACCTCACACGCCTCTGTACACACCAAGAGTTGGTGCGCTGACCGCTGCGACCAGATCGTGATCGACTGGAACCAGCAGACCCATCAGGTCATCAAGGCGGCCACCGGCTACCAGGATCCCATGGCGGCTTCGCGCATTCTTGCGATGGTGCATCTGGCGATGCACGACGCGGTGAACGCCGCGCAGCCACGTTACCGCGCCTACGCCTACCAGCCGGCGTCGACCACCGGCCAGGCCGGTGCAGATGCGGCGGTGGCCGCTGCCGTGGCGGCGCACGATGTGCTGGCGTCGGTATTCCCCAAGCACAAAGAGATGCTGAGCGCCACACTTCAAGCCACGCTGCACGACGCCGGCGTGGGTGCTGCAGTGGGTGAAGGCAAGCGGCTCGGGGCAGAGGCAGCGGCCGCGATGATCGCCCGACGTGCGAACGACGGCAGCCAGGCCGACGAAGCCTACAAGGAGGGAACACGACCTGGCGAATACCGGTTCGTTCCCGGGTTCAATTTCGTTGCCGCACCGCATTGGCGCGCCGTGACGCCGTTCACCATGCGCGCCCCGCAGCAGTTCCGGGTGGCGCCGCCGCCGGCGTTGTCCAGCGCCGCCTACGTGGTCGATTTCAACGAAGTGAAGGCCACCGGTGGCAAGGCCGCCAATGCGAAGCGCACCTCCGACCAGACGCAGTACGCCGCCTACTGGTACGAGTTCTCCGACAGTGGCTGGAACCGTGTCGCCCGCGCCGTGGCACGCCACAAGCCGCAGGACCTCTGGCAGCGCGCGCGCACCTTCGCCTTGCTCAATGCGGTGATGGCCGACGCCTACATCGCCGGCTGGGACTCCAAGATGCATTACAACTTCTGGCGGCCCGTCACGGCGATCCAGCAGGCGGCCACCGACGGCAACTCCGCCACCGCTGCGGCGCCCCACTGGGAGCCCATGCTGGTCACACCTCCGGTTCAAGACCATCCTTCCACGCACAGCGCGCTTGGTGCGGCAGCCGCCGTGGCGTTGGCGCACGCCTTCGGGGGCGACAAAACGGCCTTCACGATGGCTTCGCCCAGTGCGCTGCCCGAGGCACCTTCGCGTTCCTTCAGAAGCTTCAGCGCTGCAGCCAGGGAAAACGCGGACTCGCGGGTGCGAGCCGGCCTGCATTTCCGTTTTGCCACCTCTGCGGGTCTGCAGCTGGGCGAGCAGATCGGCCACCAGGCGGTGCGCAACGTGCTGGGTCCGGTGGGAGCCGCGCAATGAGCGCCCCGATCCATTCTCACCAACCTGTGACGACACAGACGAATGGCATGGACACCCCCGTGATCGACCAGGAGAAGCTCGAAGCGTTTTTCATGCGCACCGTCAGTGACCTGTCGGCCGGATACGCTGGCGTGATAGTCAGCCTGGGCACCAAGCTCGGTCTCTACAAGGCCATGGCCGGCGCCGGCCCGATCAGTCCGAAGGAGCTGGCGGCGCGCGCCGGCTGTGCCGAGCGCTACGTGCGTGAGTGGCTGAACGCGCAGGCCGCAGGCGGCTATGTGCAATACCACGCCATGAGCGAAACCTACGAGCTGACACCCGAACAGGCGATGGTGCTGGCGGATGAGGACAGCCCGGTTTACATCCCCTACGCGTGGAACGTGCCAGCGTCGATGTGGGCCGACGAAGACAAGGCGGAGAACGCCTTTCGCACCGGCCAGGGGGTCGCCTGGGGCGATCACGCCGAGCGCATGTACTGCGGCGTGGCGGCCTTCTACCGCAACGGCTACCGGGCCAGCCTGGTACCAGAATGGATTCCTGCCCTGGACGGCGTGGTCGCGAAGCTGGAGGCCGGCACGGAGGTCGCCGACGTCGGCTGCGGACACGGCCATTCCACCGTACTCATGGCGCAAGCGTTTCCGAAGTCGCGATTTCATGGCATTGACACCCACGCGTTGTCGATTGCCGAGGCACGGCGCAACGTGGCCGAGGCCGGCCTGGACCAGCAGGTGGGCTTTGACGTGGCCAGTGCGGTGGATTACCCGGACAGGAAGTACGGCCTCATCTGCTTTTTCGACACGCTGCACGACATGGGCGACCCGGTTGCAGCGGCGCGGCATGCGGCCGAAGTGCTGGCACCCGACGGCACGGTGATGCTGATCGAGCCAATCTCCAGCGACCGGGTGGAGGGCAACATCTCTCCGGTGGGGCGCCTGTACTACGCCGCGTCATCGGTACTGTGTTGCGCCCACGCGATCTCCGAGGGCGGCAAGCTCGTGCTCGGTGCGCAAGCTGGCGAATCGCGTCTGGCAGAGGTGTTTCGCAGGGCGGGGTTTACACGTTTTCGGCGCGCCGCCGAGACGCCCTTCAACATGGTCCTGGAAGTGAGACGATGATGCGCACCCACAGGAACGCGTTGAAGTTGGCCAGATTCGAACAGCTGGCCACCGCCCTGGGCTTGAACGTTGCCCTTGCCGGGATGGTGGTCATGACTGCATCGGCTTTCGACGTGCTGGATGCGCGGTTCCTGTGGCTGTATTGGGCGATCGTGGTCGGTGTCACGTCGTGTCTGACGCTACGGCGCGTGAGCGGCGTTCTCGCTCCCTTGTTCTGGCGTTGTACGACGACCCACCCCGTCGTCTCCGCTCGCTCCGAGCCTGAAGTGGCGCAACTCTGCAATGGCCGCGTGCACGGCAATATCGTCGTATTCCTTGCCCACAACGGCAAGGTCGCAGGGCATGGAATGTAGGTCAGCTCGCCGGATCGTTGGCGTTATGGCAACTCCCCTGGACTTGGATTCAAAGCGCAAAGGGATCGCCGTTGCAACCAGCCGTGCATAGCGTATTGCTCTCAGCAAAAGGTGATCGTCGTTGCACACGGTCCACACGCCTGCGGTGTATATGTGTGTGACAGCCTCGCCGCTCGCGGCAACGGAATGAATCAGGCGCGGCACACCGGGCAACGTTGGCGCCATTGCCAGGTGCAGGGTGTCTTGATCAGGCTGGCGTGAAGCGGGAACCTGTTGGCGCATCCACTCGACCAGCGACCGCATGTCCTGGCTTGTGCATTCCAGCGCAACTTGCGCAACAGAAAGATCACCACGGTCGTGGTGTTCTCTCATGACAATGCAGGGCGTGTGCTCGCGTTCAGCTGACGGCTCACGCATCCAGCGGTGAACTGCAAGATCTGAACGCTGCTCAGGAGTAGGGATAGATCGGCGTGGATGATTCTTCTGCAGGCACTCAACGATCGCTATCAGCAAGTACTTGTGGGCAGCGAATCCGTTTCGCAGGCTGAGTGGCTTCAAAAGAGGGACGCATTGCATTTGTGGTTGCCTGAACCCACGCAACCGAGGAAACATGTCCTGCTAGACAACACCATGGGGCAGCCATAGCTGCTTAGAGCATTGTTGTGGCAGGTCTGTACCGCCGCCAACAAATCGCGGCCGTTTTTGGGGTTGAACGCTGGTTGCTTGATCCATATCAAGGATTGGATCGAAGTTACTGCGTGTTTGCAAATCGTCGTTCAGCTTCCAGGGCAGGTTTCCGATACGAAGGATGAAGCCTCATGAAAGAAGACCACAAATGACCATGCGAACCGAAGCCAGCCGAACCGCAACTGACGAGAGCG
>Ga0070754_10001808_pt1 | contig 16538 bp, 14 predicted proteins | sample VirMetDEL_Sep_01_FD_75181 | JGI IMG/M metagenome (GOLD analysis project Ga0070754, IMG submission 75181) | Aqueous microbial communities from the Delaware River and Bay under freshwater to marine salinity gradient to study organic matter... | ecosystem: Environmental > Aquatic > Marine >... | reverse complement strand
TTTATCTTCTTGTAATATTAATAAATTAGTATCTTCTGCATATAGCTTCTGTATACTACCCTGTGCACTATCAACAGCTTTACTATTAGATTTACCAATACTAAACTCATTTAATTTATTTACACCCGTTTTAGAATTATAAATACCAGAATATATTAAAGCATTTTTTCTTCTTCTTTCTGCATAATTTTCATCAGTAGCAAAGGCTCTAGTAGCTAATTCCATAGATTGATTGTTGAAGCCACCTTTTATTCTGGATTCTTCAACATGAAATTTCCTGCTTGTAAGAGCGGGCTTTATAATAAAGGTATTAAAATAACCTATTTCTTTTGCTATTCCCATGTTTTAAATATTACATGTTTTACCACATCTCTAATTACGGAGTTTCCTGACATGACCTAGAATTATCTATTGATTGCACCACACCATTACTACTCCTAACATCTGCGTATTTTCCTTGGTCATATTGTCCGCCTATTGGTTGAGTTAATATTACACCATAAAACTGGTCGTTTGTTGCTAAAGTTGCTGCAGTATAAATTGTGTCTCCAACTTCTATAGCATTAGGCCCTGCTAATTGCGGTTTTGTTATGTATATCGTTGATGAGGTAGGATTACACAATTGTGCAGCGTTCGGTGCTGTAAACATGTTATACAAAACTCCCGTTGAAATTGTGACTGCAACCGTATGCTCATCATAAGAAGGCGCAGCTCCAGTATGCCCAGCGTCTACAACCTTTATTTTTACATTATAAACATTACCCACTAAATTTTGAGCCATATATCCATTTGATTGAAGCAATCCTGGAGCTGGATTTCCAGCATCACCTGTATTTGTAATTTTAAATAAATTACTAGAGGTAACGTCTGCTCCAGATAAAAGAACTTCCTCTATGCTATACACCAACCCCAAGTCATCTCTAGTAGTATCTTTACTGCCATTTTCAGTTCCATTTGCCGCGTTTAAAATAGTAGCGTTTATAGTATAATGTATAGAATTTCCAGTTGTTGATAAGCTGTTAGAAAACGTAGGTGCAGCGTTGGTTAATGTTATTATTAAGGTTCCTGCGAGTTGTTGCCCGCTGTTATCGGTAACTGTGATAGAAACATTATAAGATTCACCACTTGTGCCATAATAAAACACAGGGTTAATAACTCTAAGGTTGCCGTTGTTTATGTCAAAATTATTTTTTAAATTTGTATTTAAATCAGATTGTGCATAAACACTATTTAAAACAAACGTTAGGTTGGACATTGCGCTGCCTAATGAATTTGTGGCACCAAGCGCCCCTATAACTGTGTTCGCAACCGCTCCCTCTGAAAACGAAGAAGATGATATTGTTAACGCCGCTGGGCCTCCTGTATTACCAAGTATTTCTGTATTTAAATCAGTTACTAAGCCTGTTAATGAAGTTTCATAATATATGTCTAAAGCAGATTTAAAAGGCTCGGTTTCAAATATAGATAATCCAAAATCAGTTGCCCCGTCGTCTAATCTAACAAACCCTAATCCATTTGGCAGCTCTGCTACTAAAGGATTAGTACTTGAATTATAAATAAACGCTAAAACCTCCCCTGGCTCATAAGTTAAATCTACCGTACCATCATCCCGGCTTCTTGTGGCAGAATTTACTAAGCCTTGATCTTTAGCGGTTCCAATGCTTGTAACATCTATTTTGGCCGCGTTTGAATTGTATATAAAAGGATCTACGTTAGTACCAGCTGGCGTTAAAAAAGCGTTTGTAATTACAGGATATAATGCGGCGTCGCTTCCGCTCGTGTTTTCTTCAATTACTCCGCCAATTCCAGGTTCTCTGGGGACTTTGTTAACATTATCCCCATGCAGCACCAACCATGATCTTTTATCGTCATTTGTATAAACTGTTGAGGCACTACCATCCATTATTATAGTTGGCGTTGTATTTAGCGTGCCCGTTACGGTTCCATGAGGAAAATTATCTTTTACTGCTGGCGCATATACATTATAATATTCTTGTTCGACTTGCTTAACAACAGCTTTCCAAGAATACCAGCCAAATTCATTTGTTATTGCATCATAAGGGTTTGGAATAGTCTCATTAAATTCAATTTTTAAAGCGTAGCCATTCCAAGAGGCAGGATCTCCAGTGTGCACCGGAACTCTAACAGATGATTTATTTGTATCTGATGGCAATATTACAGGTGATTGCCTTCCGTATTTATCGGACAAAATTAAACCTATTTGATAAGTACGTCTTGATTTAACAGACTGATATGGGTACTGCGCATTCCAGTTTTGATCAGCTGCAGTTGCGGCTCTATTAACATACCCAGCTTCAAAGTCAATAGACGGTAAATTATAGTTTTCTTGAAAATTACCATATATAAGTCTGCTTCCAGCAATCTCTTGCGCTTTAGCTTTTCTAGGAACATTATCAAAAACTCTTGTTAATTGATCTTCTGTTAAAGTTTTATAAGGTAAATTTAACTCATAATTATAAGTAAATAAAGCCCCTGTTTTGCCATAAGAAGCATTATTAGTAACATCAGCATCTGTTAATGATACTTCTGCCACCGCTTTAATGCCAGGATTATCTGCTTCTTTATAAAGTATTTCAATTTTAGTTATACCATAATTAGAAGTAATATTACTTGATGGCAAACTGATTCTTAATTGAACTCTACCAACATCATTTATCATAGAATCAACTTCAGTTGTTGTAGCAGCTGCTGTGATTTGCGCGGTAGTAAGGCCATTAGAATTGTTATAGGTTTTAGGTATAAAACAAGTTTGAGTAAATGGTGATATAACAGAATATTCCCCATCTTCAAATTTATATCTATACGCAAATTTTATAAACTCTTCTTCAATTCTATCTTCAAAATTTGTAAAAGTTAAAGTTTCGCCATCAGCTATCGTTGCGGGGTTACTAATAGTTAAAACTTTAGACGTGGTATTAAATGACACAACTAAAGTATCATTCGATACGCCGGTACCTGTTACCGTTTGCCCTGGATATATGTCATAATTAGAATTATCAAGAGTAATACTGGTCGCTGAACTAACTGCTCCATCAACTGTATCTGTAGTTGTTAATTTTTGTAATCCAGTTTGAGTAGCTAAAGTAGGGTGTAAAACTTGAGGAGGATTGTATGGATAATATTTAGCAACGCTAATTTTTGCCTCTGTATTATAGTAAGAAGTGTTTCCTAAAGCTTTTGTTATATTTATTTTTCTAGGCTGATTATTATCGTCAGTCCAAAATAACAAATCATCAATTATATTAACACCTGTAATTAAATGACTAGTGCTAAAATTTAAAAAATTTGATGTATTATTTATTATTGGTTTTGGATTATCTGAACTCCCGGTTTCATAATAATATATATTATCGCCGCTTCCTCCTGCGCTAATAAAATAAAAAATTCTATTATTGCCATTAGGTTGTGATTCTGATTCAGCTATATACCCAATTACTTCACCGCTTATATTTAAGGTACCAATTTTAGAATTACCTTTTATATTTTGAACAACACCAATATCAGAGCCATCAGACTTAGTTATGTGGATATTTTGTGCGTCTACGTATTCACCATTAGGTATTAAACGTGCATCGAGATCTTTATTCATTTTACCTTTTAAAAAGGTATTTTTGATTTCTGGCATGTATTAGTGTTTAATAAATTTTGATTTACCTCTCATCACCTGCTCTAGTTCAGCAATTTTAAGGCTAGATAATCTTAATTTAGCATTTCTTATTGCAGCTCTTTTTTCTCTTCTAAATCTATTTATAATATATTCAGGAAAATTAACCATAGAGCTGGCTATTCCGTATGTTATATATTTGTATATAGCGTCTTCAGCAAATTTATGTATTTTCATTTCATCATCCGTACCCAATCCATCTGAAATATACTTTAATGTTATGATTTGGCCAGATAACTCACTTGAAAAACTAATTTGTCCATTTAACTCATCTATTAAAAATATACCGTTTTCTTGTGTTGTTTCTGGATTTTATCCTTTTCTGCCGCCGTAAGACGTTATTTTTTGTAAACCAACATTAGTATCGTAAGTTATGTCTTCATCCGCAAAATTACCGGATATTTTTTTATTATCGAAGTCTTTAAATCTATCACTTGTTACTGGCGTTCCAGTTAATAACGAGCCATCAGCATCATAAAGATATGCATAATCATCATCTTGTAATATTGACTCAGAAGGTTTAGAAGTGTATCTACCCGGATAAATAATATGCTCTACCCCCACATCATCTATAAAAGACATTCTAACGTAATGTACATAATCTTGGGGCATTGGTATTGATAAACTTGGCCCAACTTCTATTTCTTGTATTTTTTCAGTTCTAGCTACATCGTAGCTAAACTCTTGTATACCTCTTTTTGTATGAAATAATACATCTGACTTTTTAACACTTGGAATTAATTTTCCATCTCCAACAAATGCAACAATATAATTATTTATTATATCGTTTAAAGAAATATATCTATATCCGCCAAACCTTTCTGCTTTAGCAAATTCTTTTACTTTAACTATTAATCCATTTTTTGGTGCGCCACTAGATTCTAAAACATCTGTATTTAATGAATTACCAGTAAATGTAACTGTTGGTGAAGAATATGTATAATTAGCACTATTTATTTCTTTACCATTTACAAATATTTGTATATTAGCTTTAACCGCAGGCAGAGTTGGGAAATAAGTTGTTGTTAATGTAAAAGCTGTAGTGCTCCCGTTACCTGTAAAGCTTTGTGACTGGCTATAGTAAGCCTGTTGTGTTACATTTATTAATCCCATTTATTTTAATTTTCTAATTGTATTATTTTATTTTCTTCATTTGAAGCAACCTGAATAACTGTAGGATCTTTTATTATAACACCAGAGTATCCTAATATTTTAATAACTAAATCTACTTCATCAGACTCATGCAGTTCAAAATCTGTTGATGTGTTTGCCGTGTACTCGTATGACCCATTTGATGCGTTTTTTGAAAATCCCCAATAAGGATCTGTTGGCGTTTTTATGTAATCTAAAGTAAGATTTTCTCCAACTAAACTTATAGGGCTTACATGAATACCATTATAACCTCTGTAATACACAGGGTAAGTTTTAGAAGGGGTAGTAAGTTTTGATGAATTAACATAAGTGTACTCAGATTTATCGAGCTCATCAAAATTAACAGATCGGCTTGATCTTGAAATATTTATAATTCTATATAAATCAGATGGCAAAAATACATTACCACCTATTATATCAGTGCTTTCTATTGGAAAGGTATAAGGGTTATTAGCCCCAGTCATAGATGCTTGAGGAATAGTAATAATATCCCCAACCGCATACCCTGAGCCACTAGCAACTGTAGTTATAGTCGTGAATGAATTTGTTCCAGCAACAACCGTTACTGTTAAACCAGTTCCTCCACCTGTTGTTGTTGTAGCTAAGTTAGAATAAGTTCCAGCGGTAATTTGAGTTGGTATACTAACCCCAATTATAGTTGTACGGCTTCTAACATTTACACCTGGCTTTATTGCGCCACTGTCTGTTATAGGCGCATCAGTTTCTTTTGAAAAAATATCAATTTTTTCTTTTATATTCTTAGGAATATTTGCGTAACCGTTATTTGTTATATTGGCTTTTTCTTTATTTATAGCTTTATTATAATCAAAAAATGCTCTTTCTAATAAATCGAGCTGCACTTGCCTCCCAATTCTATTAAATTGATCCGGTGTTAAAAACCCTCTTCCTTCTTTATTCATAATTGAAAGGACGGTTCTGTATACTTTATTTACTGATATTGCCATTTATATTTTTTTATATAATGATTAAGCCGCTTATTTGCGGCCTAACCACTGTAAGCATTTTATTTTAACTTTTTTTCAACTGTTTGATATACTTCAATACCTTCGTCGGTTTTAAAGTATGCCGCTAAAGCTGAATATGGATTTTCATCAAATGGAACTGTTATAAGTTTTCTGTCATTTGAAACCCACCTAAATGTTCTTTGGTCGCTTGATAAGGATATAATACCATTTTCAACAGCTTTTATACCGATGTTTCTAATATTTATGTTTTCATCATTAGCTAATTCTAAGAACAATTCTGGATTGCTTCTAGCGAATAATAATAAATCTCTTTTAAGCTCCTTAGAAGTCATTCTAGATACCTTATTTCCAAGCTCTGTTCTTAAGATTGCTTCCGCATGATCAACGTCTATGCCCTGAGCTGTAGTTAATGCTTGTATCTCATATTCAAGAACATCTAAATCATCTTCTGCTTCTTTAACCGGATTATATTCGTAGAATTTTTTATTCATATCCGGGTGAATACTTAAAAATTTTTGTAGTGTTTGTTTTTCTTTTGGAACAAATAGTTTGCCATCTCTAAAAACAATTCTTGATAATTTTTCAGGACCTTTCATTTCGTCAACAAATACTGTTTTTTGATTTTCACAATATTTAATTTCTCTTTCGTATCCCTTTTCTTCGTCAAACCACAATATGCCTCTTGTTTTTACCATAAAAGCAATTGGTGATTCGTTTATCGATAATTCATATAATTTATCTTTTATTTCCCATATGGGCGCAACTTTAGTTGCTTTTTCTTTAATTTTTGCCATGATATAATATAATAAAAATGTTAATAAAGGTAAAGATTACCCCCGTAATTACAACGAGGGTAAAATTTACATTAAATTTATGAGTCAAATCTCATGAAGTTGTTTGCAGCCTGAACTACTAAACATCTTTCTGAAAGATAGTGAATCTCCATTTTGTCATCACCGATTGTAGATGCTCCACCTACTGAACCAGTAACCCAAGATTTTAATTTTCTATCGTCAGCTTGAGAAGCTCTATATCTTACGTGTAAGAAAGGTCTTCTAACATTGCTCCCTAAGTTTTGGTCATATACTGAAGATGTTCCAGCAGGAATTAAAAGTCCTTTTAATCCACCGATTGAACCTCTTGTTGACTTGTCATTTAAGTATTTCCAGTCAGTTTTGTAGAAGTCATAAGAACCTCTTCTGAAACCAGAAAAACCTAAATTTAATGCCATATCTTCAGAGTTGTTAAACACTCCAAATCCAAGACCTCCAGAAATATTTGGATTTAAACCTGCAAGTAAGTCATCGATTACTAAGTTAGCGTCTCTGTCTAAGAAAAGCATGTTTTCTTCGATAGCTCCTTGTTTGTCTAATTCTTTTAATACATCATCAAATTCAGATAATACCGCACCTGAATCAAATTGATTTGTAGCTACAATTCCTCTTTCGCCAATAGCAGAAAGTAATCCTTGAGAACCATCTGGAATAGCAGCATCAGCGCTTGAATCAGATTTTTCAGATTCAATTGCGATCATTTCTAAATAGTCATCAAATCTTGCTTTTGTATCAGCAGAAGATTTTAAGTACCATAAATATCCAGACTCTCCGCTTTCACCGCTTACTTGTACCCACCCAATTTGAGCAGTGTCAGAACCGTTAATTTCAAAGTGATCCTTGATAATCATTGGCTTGTTAGTGAAAGTTTTGAATGTAGGCTCTATTGATTCAGTCATGCTAGCAGTTCCTTTTTTAAATTCAGAACCGTACACAAAGAATTTAATAGCTACAGCTGTATCTCCAGCAGCTAAAGTGGCTAAATCATCAAAATTAGCTCCTCCATAAGGTTTTAATGTTAATGTGTTAGTCGCAGCTTCAACTCCAGCTGTACAATAAGCTTTTACAACTACTGTACCAGCAGCTCCAGCAATCTCAGCAACTACAGTAGCTCCTTTTCTTACAGCGTGAGCTTCAGTAGCCCCGCTATCAATTCCAGTTATTGCAGTTACAACACCATCTGTACAGTTTACTGTACCGTTGTAAGCTAAGTGTAGTCTACCTTGCTCAGACCAAATTACTTGATCAGAAGACATTGGCATTTCTGCACTAATTTGTGAAAGGAATCCAGAAATAGTTCTGTTCCCGTATCTCTGTACTTCACTTTCGTAAAGCTCAGGTAGATATTGCTTAGCCCATCCATCGTTTTGGATGTCTAAGTAACTTCCTAAGGTTGTCATTTTTTGAGCCGAAGGAGTTAAAATGCTGCCAGCCAATGGGCCAGCAAATGAATTGTTATTCGCCATTTTAAATTTTTTTTGTTAGTTAATAATTCTTAAGTTTAAATTTTAGCTTAGAATTATCGTCCCCCGAAATAGCTTTTACTTTTATTCCACCAGCCTCAACATATCCGCTAGAAGTTTTTCTGGGGTCCATGTTGATGTTTTTAGCTTCGGCGCTCATCTGTTTGATTGCGTCAGCTTTGCCTTGTTCGTAAAAATGATTAGCTATTTTGTCAGGATTAGAAGCGGCAAATAAAGCTTTATGATAACCTCCGGCGTCTTGTAACATTTTATTGTCACCAACATATTTATTGAAAACATTCAATAAATCACTTTGAGTTTCTTTTACTTTATTAACATCTTTTACATTGAAACGATATTTCTTGTCTCCTACGTCGAAATTAAAACCTTTAAATTCTTCGTTAAAAACTTTACTAGTTTCTTGTTGAAAATGTTTTGTTTGCTGCTGTAATAATTCTTCAGCTGATTGTTGCTCTTTATTGTATCTGTCAAAAAATTCAATAGCTTTTTGCTGTTCAGGAGCTAATCTGGAACCCAACTTGATTTCCTTATAGTATTTATCCTTAGTTTCATTTAAAAACTTATTGGCATTTGCGACTTCCTCTTTAAGAGCAAGTTTTTTTCTTTTAATATCTCTTTCCTCATCTATTTCTGCGTCAAATGAAAATTGATCGTCTAATAAAAACGATACTTCATCGTAACTTAAATGAGGCTTAGTTTGTTTATAATATTCTCTTAATAATGTATTTTCATCTACATTTGAATAGTCAGCGTTAAGTCTAACATAATCTTCAAGAGTTCCGCCAGTTTCTTCCATAAACTTAACCAAATCTTTTATATTTTCTGGTAAGTTTAATTCTGGCTCTTTTGTTTCTTCAACTTGTTCAATTTCTTGTTCAGGTTGTTTTTCTTCTGTTATTGGAATTTGTTGCTCCGCAACTTCTTTTTCAATAACTTCTTCAAGCACAGGCTCCTCTACTTTTTCTTGCTGTACTTCTTGCAGTTCCACTTCGGCGTTTTCCCCATCTTTTTCATTTTCGCCGCTTCCGCGTAACACGCCATCTTCTGTTTTTTGTTCTTGAATGGCATCTGTTTCTTCTTTTGGTTCGTTAATTTTTCCTAAATCCACAGTGTAATCGCCATCTTCGTTGGTTGATAGCTTTTGTACTTCTGCTTCTTTTTCGGCAATAGACTTTTCTTCAACGTCTAAAGCTTCTACTTTGATGTTTTCTGACATAATAAAATATAATTGTTAAAAATTTATCTTGGATCAAATTGCTCTAATCCAAATCCACCTAAGTTATCAAATCCAGCAGATTCAAAGTTTTTTGGTGGTTTTCCAGATTTTCTCTGGTCTATAAGTTCACTTTGTTGTGAAGCTTGTATTTTTGTTCTTTCGTCCTTACGGTCTTCTTTATATTCTTCTTTTTTATTAATCACCTGATTGTCCTGCTCCTTAAGCCTCATATTAAGTTGGAACTCGTATTCCATTAACTCTTTTTTAATTTGAGCTTCTCTTTCAAGTTTTGCAATATCAAATTGTGATTGAGCTTGTGCAATTTGAACTTTGCTTTCGGCAATTCCTTGTTGTTTTTGTATTTCTGCAGCGGCCCCTGCTTGAGCCGACTGGGCATTAGCCTGAGACTGCGCTTGAATATTTTCTTGTTGAATTTGTCTGTCCCTATCAAACTTTTGCTTTCTTCTTATTTTTAATAATTGGTTAGCTAATTTTAAGTTTTTAATTTCTCTTACATCAATGGCGTCTTCTAATTCTATTTGTTTTTGATTCATGGCCATTTGTATATTATTTTCTAGCAATTGCTTTTCTTCTTCATCGGGAGACAATTGTAAAAATATACCAAAATCATGTATGTGCAAACCTTTTATTTCTTCTAAAGTATTAACATTAAATTTACCCAAAGACTGTATAAATGAATTTTTAGTATTAGAATACTCTAAAACGTCAGATATTCTTAAAGATATTGATTCCGCAGTTTTTAATGTTAAGTATAAACCAGCTTGCAATATATGCCTTGTTGCAGTATTGCTATTGGCGGCAGCTAATTTTTGTAAACCTACTAAAGCATTTCTATCGGGTGTGCTTCCATCTCTCGCTTCATTTAATCCCGTAACATCCCTCATCATTTGCAAGTAATAGTTATAAGATTGAATTAAGCTTTGTATTTTTTGCCCACCGGCTCCAGCTCTTAATTCTTGTATAGGCACTCTACCGTTATTGAATTCACCGTCTTGTGTCATGGATCTACCAATAACAGAACCCGTTTGGAAGTACATGTTTAATGCCTCTTGTGGATTGTAATTAGTTCCATTACCTAAATCAACCTCAGCTAAACCGTCAGCATCTAAATAAACTCCGTCAGGCACCATACGAGATAATACTTGTTGAAGCTTTAAATGTGTAATTTGAATCATGTCCGCAAATGATGTCATTCTACTAACTAGCGATTCAGTTTTACCTTTATAAACCCTAGGAGCTACGATATTATAGCTCATTTGGACTTTAGTAATATCAGATTTGGGCCTTGTCATGTTAACAGCTTTCTCCCATTTCAATAATTTGTCATGCCCCACAATTTTGGCGCCCGCATATAAACATTCAATAGATCTATTTACTTTTTCAAATCTTGCTCTGGAATCCTTGGGTGGGTTAAAACCATCATCTTTTTTTATTGCTTTATCAGCCCCAGAAGTTGTTTCTTTTATTTTGTATACTTGATTTTCAAATGTTTTGTATTCAAAATATAAAACATATACAAAGTTTTTATCAGAAGAATTTACCCCAATTTGATTATATAATAATGAGCTATTGCCTTTTCCTTCAATTTCTTCAATATCTTCAGTTGTTAATTCTGGAAATTGTTTTTTTAACTCTATTAAACTCACTCTTCTAACTTCCCCTACATAATATAAATCATCAAAATAAGGGGAATCAGTATAAGAATATATTAAATCAGAAGGATCAACATACTCTAATTTAATTCCTTCCGCAGTATTAAAACTATTTTTTACAGCAGCAATTCCTAAAACCGTAATATCATAGTCTAATCTTTTCTTTAGTAATTCATATTTATTTAAATCAAAAACATTATTTATAGCCTCTTCTTGAGCAATTTCAACCGCCTGTTTATAGTCAAGCTGCATATGTACAGAAAGTTCTTCTTCGCTTTCTGGTATATTTTCTTTATCATTTTTAAAAGTATCAATACCAGTAGCGGCGATCACGCCTTCTTTAAATTCACGCAAACGCATATCTTCTACCAGGCCTTGAACATATTTTGTTCTTGCCGCAGTAGCTATATTGTCTATTGAATAAGCTTTTAAATCGTATGCTCTTTCAGCAATACCGTTAACGACTATATCCACAAACTTTGGAATAATAGGTACTGGTTTCCAATCTAAATTTAGATAAGATAAATCACCGTTAATGGATAATTCATCTTTATATTTTTTAATGCTTTGCTCGCCTCTTGCATATAACCTAAGGTTATGATAGTTATCTCTATTAGAGAAATAGCGAGATCCTCCTGAATCTTTTTTGAACCATTCTGACTCTACAGCTCTAGCAACTTGAAGTCCATAATCTAAACCTCCTTTTTCTGCGTCGCTAACTGCTTGACTCGGAAAAATACCTTTTGGTGATACTCTTGCCATCTATTGTATTATTTTTGAAAAATTTCCATTATTGTTATATTTAGAAAAACTAAAATTAACTTTGCTTTTTAATTCTCTTGTTTGATTTGGTGCATATCTATTTTTATTACACGCCATAACCGCTAAGCCCGAACTTATCGCTGCATCAAATTTTGTTCTTTTGTTTATATCAAACTTAGCCCAATCGTTTAATGTATTATTAAAATACATATTGCCGTAACTGCCATCTTCTTTTTCACCTACATAGTTATTTATATAACTTTCAATTGCGGCAGCATGAGCTTGTCTAATATCCTCACTTGAATTCGGTATACCTCCAATTTCTTTTTCAGTAACCGATAATTTATTCCATATTTTATCAGGCCTATTCATTGAATAACCTCTATAGCCTCTTCTTTTTAAATAATATAATAATCTAGGCTTGTTGTTTTCTGCAAGTAGTGGCATACCATAAAAATGTAATGCCATTAATATATCTTCAAAAAACATTTCCGCTGTTTGCGGCCTAGCTACATATTCTAAAAAAAACATATTAGCAGGAATTTCCTCCATACTAAACTTTGTGAGGCCGTGTAAAGCGCCTTTAGATCCTTGTCCGTCGGTAGTTCCGGATATATCGTAGCTATCGCAGCCAAATGCACCGCTATGTTCGTTCCCAGGGTATTTAATTCCATTTTTTAATATTACTTTATTTTGTAAATGTATGGGTGGAACCCAGCTAACATTAAATCTTCCATTGGTGTTAGGTATAAATTCAACCTTTGTATCTTTAACACCATTTTGCCATTGAAAGCTTCCCTTTGTAACTAATGCACTATATTTTGCTTCTTCGTTAAAATCTATTTGCTCGTATATTTTTACTAAATTAAATATACTATTTTTTGTTTCGTCTCTAAACGCGTGTTCTTCTGTTCTTGGAAACTGACGATAAAATTCATTTAAACCGTCTTGATCTCCTTTTAATCCCTCAACTTCATTTTCCCAATGTTCAATAACCCCGATGTCGATATTATCTCCCTGGTGGTCTTTGACAGGCTCGCTTGGTGTGTTAAAGACAGGTATTCCATAAGAATCGATGAATCCTTCGAAATTCCATTCCATAGGTATGAACAAAGAATATAGTCCCGAGCGAGTTTGTCCATTTCTATTCCTTTTGGTAACGTTCGAGTCATGGTATAATTTTTTAAAGTTTTCACCGCCTTTGTCTAATGAGTTACTTGTTGAACCCATCATACATTTACCTATTATTCTCGAACCAAGTCTAAGCGTGGTTTTTGTAACCCTCCAGTTGTTGAGAATATTTTCTGGCCTTTCCCATTTTCCGGCTTCATCATGGACGAGGAGCGAAAGTTTCTCTCCATCATATGAATTGTCCCCGGTATTTTTCCAATCGATCGTAGTGTCGAGCCCCTCCATTTCTTGTGGTTTATCCTTAGACTCGAATCTTTTTCTTGTAAATTTTGAAGCCGGTACCCTGTATGCCAGCTCCGTTTTGGGGCGATCCATACCGTCCTGTATGGGTCTGAAAAAGAATGGATAATTGATCGATATTGGTACCACTTTATCTGTGAACATTTTCTTTGCATCGGCGCCAGATTTGGACAGTATTCCGTACCGTGCATCGGAAGATATGGTTGCCAAATTAACGGTCTCTCCGGATGCCATAAACGAAAAACCTGAACGTCTATTCTTGAGATAGCACATTCCGTAACACCTTGTATCTGCTTTACATGCTTCCCAAAATATAAAGAATAATCTGTTTGCTTCCCTAAAGTCTGGTTTCCCAACATCAATTTTGGTCCACTGCAAGTACATATAGTGAGTGCCAGTAATATAAGTAGCAACCCCCTTGTTGTTGAACCAATACCCCTCTTCACGTTTAGTAAATTCTTTATCAATATACGCATGCCATTTTTGTTTAAATTCATTCGGGTAATCCCTCCAATCAAATATACTCTTAACTGATTTAAGTTCCTTAGGATACTCCCTAGGCGTCCATTTGTCGTATTGAGTATCTATTTCTTTAGCTTTTGGCAATGCTATTTTTAAATTCTGTATGCTATACACATCCCCAATTTCTCCAGTCTTAGATATAACTATAACGTCGTGTTCTTTATTATACCCATACCCCCACTTTTTAGATCTGTTTAATCTACTAATTGTGGTTTTTTTAATAGGCTCTATAACCTTATATAGCGTTTGTTCGTACATTATTTAGATCTTCTTTCGGCAAACCCTTTAAACGTATCAACTTTTTCTTCTTTAGGCTTGTTTTCTAATAAAGCTTTTTCTTCTTCTATTCTATTTAAAATCTCAAATGCATCGAATATTGCGAGCTTTTTAGTGGCTGCAGCGTTCTTGAGTCTATCGGCTGAAATGTCATCATCAGTTTCAACAATAGGTTCTTTAGCAACTTTAATAAGTTCTTTGACTGCTTCATGTCCAGCTTGGATTATATTCTTTTTCGTTTCCTTGACGTTCATATTTAATAGATATTGAATTAGTTAATACTCTGTACATTCTTTCGTCGTCTACAATAAATTCGTATTCGCTACTTGGTGTGAACCCAACTAAATCTTCCTTAGCTATTAAACCGCTAATGTCTTTGTCAACGTATTTTATAATACCCCTTAGGGCTTGTTCTTTCTCGTTATTTAATATATCAGTAGATTCTATTGGTTTAACAAAACAAAAGCCTTTAGGGGCGTTCCATTTGTTATTTCTTTTATATAAGTATATTTGATCTGATTTTACAAAATACAAATCTTCTTTATAATGACTCCTTGTATTTCTTTCTTTACCGTGTTGGTCATACCATCTCCTAAAAACATTATGGTGAACAATAACTTCATCCCCAATTTGTATTTCTGTTTTTTCAGATTTTGGTATTCCTAAAACCACTCCAGTACGACTAACATATCGATGATCAGAGATCTCAGTATTAACTAAGAGCTCTTGACCATCTATATATTTTTTATTATCGTATCTTTCGTTTTTTGGTTTTATAATAAAATCAAATAAACTTTGCATTAATATTCTAAATTATATTCTACGGCTATTGCCATATTTTTATTAAAATCTTTCCACGGCAACACCTCTTTTCCTTTTTGTATAAAAATAGAAAACTTATCAGACTCTTCTATTATATTGCATATTTTATGACCACCGTATACTTCTTGGCCCACTGCATAATGCATAGCGTCGTTTTTATAGTCTCTACCTATACTTATTTTACGAACCAGACTCATCTTCTTTTATTGGCTCGTAAGTTCCGTCTTGAATGTTAATTTGTACTTTACCGTACTTTTCTTCAAGCTTAGCTTGGAATTTTTGTAAATCGCTTTGGACTTCGCTAGCAGCATGCTGCAGTTGGTGTTTTTGCAATTCTAAGTTTCCAATTTGCGAAGCAGCGTTGTTTAGCTTGCCTACATACCCTTGCAATTCTTCTAATTGTTCTGGCGTAATTTTGTTTTCTTGGTTTTCCATAATTTTAATTTTTAAATTTAATTTTAATTGATTTGGTTATAATTTATTATCACTTGTTTTACTCCATTTCTAATTATTCTTCAGCAGCGACTGCAAAAGGCGCGTGAAATGTTTTGTCTACTGGAGTTTTCTTTAATTCAATTTGCGCATCCAAACTAGCTTTCATAGAGTCAACATCCAACCCAGCCTCTAGCCAAGCTATTACATTTTCTTCAGTTAAGCTAGCGTATTCAGTAAAGTTGTCCGCGTCGTATGTTACACTATGTGTTCCTATAGAAGAGGCAGTGTACATGCCAGCTTCATGGTTCTCTGAAGCCGTATAGCCCCAGTGAATTGTGTTGATAACGTTATCTTTGCTATCGTGGGAAATTTTTGCGTCTAACGCATTAATTGTCCATTTGTAAGTTATTGCCATTTTTATTTATTTATTTATTTATTTATTTATGCTAATCTTCTTAAAAATATTACACCAGTGTTAGAAGTTGAAAATCCTTGGAATCTTATAACAGCTGTTGTATTTGCTGCTAATTCAGTATATACACCACCGCTATAAATCATTCTAATACTTATAGATATATTGCCACCTCCTGAATTATATAAGCTTCTAGGTGCTGTTTCATCTGCATCTTGAAATATATATTGTGTTACGGCACCACCATTCCAGCCAATACCTATACCTACTTTCCCATAATAATAATCCGTATATGCTGATGAACCTGCGGTATTAGGATTTACAGCAATAGTATACTCATATAAACATGTTCCAGTAACTGTTACTGTATTTACAAAAGTATCCGAAGCGGCAAGAGTATATGCATTAGTATAAAATTTACCACTTACATCATTTGCTTTTATATTACCAGCTACATCTAATTTTTCTCCTGGCAAAGTCGTTCCGATCCCTACGTTTCCAGAGTCGTCAATAGTTAATCTACTTAAAGAATGTCGAGCATCATATATATCAAAAGATCCCTCAACCCCCGCTGCTCTTGGGCGTAGTGCCCATCTATTTAGCGAAGGATTAAGATTATTAGCAGAGTTTAACGCAATTGATCCTACAACTTTTAAAGTACCGTCATTATAAGAAGTATCTGTCCCGCCAGCTACGACTAATTTTGAGCCAGGCGAAGTCGTCCCGATTCCTACGTTTCCACCAGTCATTATTGTCATAATTTCACCACCTGTTTGATGAGTAAAAATTACACCTCTTGTGTTACCACTTGTCCATCTTGAACCAGAAATTTCTAATGGCGAAGCTGGA
>Ga0070754_10001805_pt1 | contig 16545 bp, 23 predicted proteins | sample VirMetDEL_Sep_01_FD_75181 | JGI IMG/M metagenome (GOLD analysis project Ga0070754, IMG submission 75181) | Aqueous microbial communities from the Delaware River and Bay under freshwater to marine salinity gradient to study organic matter... | ecosystem: Environmental > Aquatic > Marine >... | reverse complement strand
TTCAGACCAAATTACTTGATCAGAAGTCATTGGCATTTCAGCGCCAACCATTCTTAAAAAGCCAGATAACGTTCTGTTTCCATAACGCTCTACTTCTTGTTCGTATACTTCAGGTAGATATTGCTGTGCAAAATCCACGAAGTTAGCACCCGCAGCATTGTTCCATTGTAGGTAATTGCTGTTTAATACTTCTTGTGCTTGAGATGGGATTAAACTCCCAAATTGAGGTTGTAAACTCATAATTGTTTAAATTTTTTTAGTTAAATTTTTTTGTTTTTATTCTTAATTTAGAAGAATCAGCACCACTTATAGATTTAACTTTAATTCCATTTACAAAAACACTACCAGCATTACCCTCTTTTCGGGCTTCAGTTGTAATGTTTTTAGACTTAGCAACTACATCTTTAACTGCATCTGCTTTTCCTTGTTCATAAAAGTGTTGTGCTATAGTATCTGCGTTTCGCGCAGCGTACATGGCTTTATGATAACCTTTTGGATCTTTTAAACTACCATCGTCTGCTAAGAACTTCGTAACAAAATGGGTTATGTCTAATTGATTTTCAACTACATCGCTTGGATTTTTAACACCATATCTAAATTTCTTTTCTCCTAAATCAAAATCGAAACCTTCGAAATCTTTATTAAAAGTGTCTTTAGTTATGCGTTCAAATTCTGCACGCTGTTTGGTTCTCAATATTTCATCTTCATTATATCTATTAAAAAAGTCAACGGCTTTTTTTTGATCAGGATTAACGGTTGATTTCAACTTGATTTCATCGTAATACTTATCCTTGAGACCATCTAAATAGCTTTTAGCTTTTCCAATTTCTTCTTTATACGCTAGTTTCTTTTTTCTAACTTCGCGTTCTTCGTCTACCTCTTCGTCATATTTAAAATTATCTTCTAATAAAAAGTTAACTTCATCATAATCTAAGTGTGGACGTGTATTTTTATAATATTCTCTAAGCAAAGTACTATTATCAACATTTGAGTAGTCAGCATTTAATCTAACATAATCTTCAATTGTAGAACCCGGTACTTCATCCATAAAAGAAACCAGCTTTTCAATGTTTTCAGGTAAAGGTTTACCCAATACCTTTTGATCTCTTACAGCTTCTTTTACTTCTTTTTGTATTTCTTTAGTATCTATTTCTGAGTCTGATATTTCTTTAATAACATTCTTAACGGGTTTTTCGTCTCCTTGTCCCACTGCTTGCAATTCCACCTTGGATCCTTCTTCGAGTAACACGCTTTCCTCTGAGCTTTGCTTTTGAACGGCATCTAAATCTATTTTTATTGGTTCTTCTTTTTTATTAACTGCAGCGAAATCCATTTTAACGGTTTCTTCTGGTGCAATTAATTTTTTAGGTATTTTCTTTTTTACTTTAAAATCACCTTCCTGTTTAACAGGTTCTTTTACTTTTGTTTCTTTTGACATAATATAATATAATTAAAAATTGATAATTCTTTATCTAGGATTAAATTGCTCTAGTCCAAACCCTCCTAAGCCATCAAACCCAGCGGATTCAAAGTCTTGAGGTAAAGTGTTGTTTTGTCTTTGATTTATTAATTGAGATTCTTGTGTTCCTTGTTTCTGTATTCTACTATCTTTTCTATCTTCAATTTCTTGTTCTTTTCGAGTCTCACCTTTAGCTTTCATTTGAGCTAATTGCATATTGTAACTAAACTCTTCTGCCATTAGTTCTTTTTTAACCTTAGCTTCTTGAAGCATTTTATTTATTTCAAACTGTATTTTTGCTTGTTCTATTTGTATAGTTGTTTCTGCTAAAGCTTGTTGTTTTTGCATTTCTGCTTCAATAGCTTGTTGAGCTGCTTGAGCGTTTGCTTGAGCTTGAGCTTGTATATTAGCTTGCTGATTAGCCTGATCTTTAGCTGCTTTAGCTTTTCTTTTTTGTTTTAATAAAGCGTTTGCTAATTTTATATTTTTAACTTGACGAATATCAATAGCATCATCTAAATCAATACCACCAGAAGCAAGTGCTGTTTGTATGTTTTGTTCTAGTTGCGCTTTCATCTCATCGTCTGGTTCTAATTCTAAGAATATACCAAAGTCCATTAAAGTTTTTTCTTGCAACTCTTCTAGTGTCCCAGTATTATAAGATGATATTGAATCTATTAAAGCGGCTCTAGTTAAAGGATAGTCTAAGGCATCTGCTATTCTCAACGCTATATTTTCGCATGTTCTTAAGGTAAGGTATAAACCACCTTGCATAACATGTCTTAACGCTGTGTTAGAGTTTGCAGCTGCCATTTTTTGTAATCCTACTAATGCGTTTGCGTCTGGAGTACTAGCATCTGTTGCTTCGTTTAATCCAGTTACGTCTCTTATCATTTGTAAGTAGTACTGATATGTTTGTATTAATGAACCTATTTTTGCGTTACCTGAAGAAGTTTGAAGTTCTTGAATAGGAACTTTGCCTCTATTGGGATCTCCTTCTTGAGTCATAGATCTACCTACAATACTACCAGTTTGGAAGTACATATTAAGAGCCTCTTGAGCGTTATAATTAGTTCCATTACCTAAGTCTACTTCAGCTAAACCATCAACGTCTACAAAAACACCATCTGGAACCATTCTAGATAACACTTGCTGTAGCTTTAAATGAGTTAACTGAATCATGTCAGCAAAACCAGTTATTCTACTAACAGTTGACTCTATCATACCTTTGTACATTCTAGGAGCACATATAGAGTAATTCATATTAACCTTAGTGACGTTAGCATTAGGTCTTGTCATGTTTTCTGACAACTTCCACTCTAGCATCATTTCATGGCCTAATATTTTAGCGCCAGTATATAAAACTTCTATAGCTCTACCAACTCTTTCAAAGTTGTCACTTTCAGGTGGATTAAATGTGTCTGGCTTTTCTAAAGCTTTTTCTAAACCTTGATCAGTTTGTTTTATTTTAAAAACTTGATTAGTATAGGTTTTGTATTCAAAATACAATACCTGAACTTGGTTAGAAGAATCTTGTTGCGCATAAAAATTTCTAGTATAATTTGCATCACCAGGAAACTTTTCTATTTCTTTTAATTCTTCATCCGTTAAACCAGGAAATTGTTTCTTAAGTTCTACTAAACTTATAGACTTAACTTCACCAGCGTAGTATATATCATCAAAGTTAGGATCTTCCGTATAAGAATAAACTAAATTAGATGGATCAACATAGTTTAAAGTAACACCGTTAGATAGGTTAAAATCTGTTTTAACAGCACTTATACCTATAATAGTAAGATCAGCTATTAATCTTCTTTTTATTAATTCGTATTTGTTAGCTGCTAAGACGTTTTCAATAGCTTCTTCTTCTGCTATCTCTATAGACTGCTTATATGATAATTGCATATGAAGGTCTAATTCATCTTGAGATTCCGGTATATTATTAGGGTCATTACTATTAAAGAAATTCATACCCGTAGCGTCGTTTGTTGCTTGGATTATTTCTTTAGCATACATATCTTTCATTATAGCGTCTGCATACTTTGTTCTTTGCTTTAAAGATTCTGGATCTTGAGCATAAGCTTTTATGTCAAATATCTTCTGAGACATACCGTTAACTATAATATCAACAAATTTTGGTATAATAGGAACTGGTTTCCAGTCTAAATTTAAATAAGACAAATCGCCATTAATAGACAACTCATCTTTATATTTTTGAACAGGTTGTTCACCTCTAGCGTAAAGTCTTAGTCTGTGAAAGTTTAACCAACTGTTTTGGTATCTATTTCCCATGCCGCCTCTGTCTCCTGAGAACCATTCGCCTTCAATAGCGCGAGCTACGGCGTAACCGTAATCATAACCTTGCTTCTCTTCGTCCGATACTACTTGACTTGGAAATGAACCTACGTAATTAGTACAAATCATTTATTATATTATTTTTGAACTAAATCCTTCGTTATTATATTTCTTAAAACCTAATGGTTTTGTTTCTAATTTTCTTTTAAAAATTGGATTATATTTGTTTTTGTTACAAGCCATTATAGCTAAACCAGAACTAATTGATGCATCATGCTTTGTTCTGTTATTTATATCAAATCTAGCCCAATCATTTAATGTTCTTTGAAAATAAACATCACCATATGATTCTCCTAAATTTCCAACATAAGTTTCTATGTAAGATTCAATTGCTGCAGCATGAGCTTGTTTAATGTCTTCACTAGAGTTAGGTATTCCGCCAATTTCTCTTTCTGTTACAGATAACTTTGCTATAGCTTTATCTGGTCTGTTCATAGAAAAACCTCTATAACCTCTTCTTTTAAAATAATATAAAAGTCTTGGTTTGTTGTTTTCAGCTAATATTGGCATGCCATAAAAAATACAGGCCATTAAAACATCTTCAAAAAACATTTCTGCTGTTTGTGGTCTAGCTATGTACTCTAAAAAAAAGCTATTCATAGGAGCGTTTTCCATAGAAAACTTAGTTAAACCGTGTAGTGATCCGTTAGAACCACGAGAATCAACCGTACCTGATATATCATAGCTATCACAACCAAAAGCACCCACGTGTTCATTAGCGGGATATTTTAATCCGTTTTTTAATATTAATCTATTTTGTAATTGAATAGGCGGTATCCAAGAGATCTTAAATCTTCCATCTTTGTTTGGAACAAACATAACACCATTTGGGCTATCTTTTATTCCATTGTGCCAATTAAAAGAACCTGTTGTTATTAACGATTCACTTTTACAGTCTTCATTAAAATCAATTTGCTCATATATTCTAGTTAGATTAAATATAGATTGTTTAGCTTCATCTCTAAAAGCATGTTGTTCAGTTCTTGGAAACTGTCTATAAAATTCATTTAAACCATCTTGATCTTTTTTAAGACCGTCTACTTCGTTTTGCCAATATTCTATTACACCTTTTCTTATTTGTTGACCATGAGGTCCAAAGGTATCTTTTTCTGGAGCGTCGAAGACAGGTATTCCATAAGAATTAATGTATCCTTCGTAGTTCCATTCCATAGGTATGAATAAAGAATATAATCCTGAACGAGTTTGTCCATTGGCATTTCTTTCGTTAACATCTGAGTCATAATATAATTTTTTGAAGTTATCACCGCCTTTGTCTAAGGCGTTAGATGTACTTCCCATCATACACTTACCAATTACTTTACTACCTAATCTAAGGGTGGTTTTCGTAACACGCCAGTTGTTGAGGATGTTATTGGGCCTTTCCCATTTACCTGATTCATCGTGGACGAGGAGTTTGAGCTTCTCACCATCGTAGGAGTTGTCACCGGTGTTCTTCCAATCGATTGTGGTGTCCAAACCGGTAATTTCTTTAAGGGTTTCATTGGAATCAAGTTTTCTACGGGTAAATTTGGAGGCAGGGACTCTGTAGGCAAGCTCGGTCTTAGGCCTGTCCATCCCGTCCTGTATTGGTTTGAAAAAGAAGGGATAATTGACGGAAATTGGTACGACCTTATCTGTGAACATCTTCTTAGCATCGGGACCAGATTTGGACAATATTCCAAACCGTGAATCTGTTGATATTGTAGCAAGGTTGACCGATTCAGCTGAGGACATAAATGAAAATCCTGACCTACGGTTTTTAAGATAACACATTCCATAACACCTGGTATCTGCTTTACAAGCTTCCCAGAAAATGTAGAATAATCTATTTGATTCCCTAAAGTCTGGTTGCCCAACATCAATCTTGGACCACTGCAGGTACATATAATGAGTGCCAGTAATATAAGTAGGACTATCTTGGTTATAGAACCAAAAACCTTCTTCACGTTTAATAAATTCTTTGTCAATATAGTCATACCATTTTTCTTTAAATTCTGCTGGATACTCTTCCCAATCAAATACTGATTTTATTTTATTTAATTCTTTAGGATAAGCGGTGTGACTCCATTTGTTTTCTTCAAATTTAGTAACATCTTGTTGTTTAGGCAAAGCTATTTTTAGGTTTTGTATTTCATATATTTCACCTATTTCACCTGTTTTACTTATAACTATGACATCATGGTCTTCGTTATATCCATACTCCCATTTTTTATACCTATTATTTCTTTTTAAAACTTTAGGTTTAATGTGGTCTTTTAATACTTTATATAGAGTTTGCTCGTACATTATTTAGATCTACCTTCAGCAAAACCTTTAAAAGTTTTCTCTTCTTTAACTTCTTTAGGTTTTTCGTTTAACAAGTTCTCTTCGTCTTGTATTCTATTTAATATTTCAAAAGCATCAAATATAGCTAGTTTCTTAGTAGCTGCTGCATTTTTTAATCTATCAGCAGTTATATCCTCTCCAGAATCAACAATAGCCTCTTTAGCTACCTTTATTAATTCTTCAACTGCTACATGCCCAGCTAGGATTATATTCTTCTTCGTTTCCTTTATACTCATACTTAATTACAATATCATTAGATTTCATACAATAAATTCTTTCTTTGTCAATCAAGAACTCCCATTCACCACCGGGCGTGTAACCAACTAAGTCTCCTGGTGTTATTTTAAGAGCTTCTAAAGACTTATTTCCGTATTTTAATATACCAACAAGGCTTTGCTCTTTATCATTGACTAGACTGTTTGTGTTTTTTATAGGTTTTATGAAACATCTGTTATTAATAGAGTTCCAACCGTCTTTATTTTTATATAAATATATTTGATCTAAAGCACAAAAGTAAAGGTTTTCTTTAAAAAAAGATCTACTCTTCTTTTTCTTACCTCTAGAATCATAAAAAGTTCTAAACACATTTTGGTGTATAATTATAGTATCACCAATTTTTATGTTTGTTTTAAAAGCTAAAGGTATAGCTATAACTATAGCTTGTCTATTTACAAACTTAAAGCTTTCAACTTTACTGTTTACAACTAAATCTTTATCTTCAACTTTAATTTTATTATTGTATTTATCACCAATTGGTTCTACAATAAAATCATACAAACTATTCATTAGTATTCTAAATCATACTCAACAGATATAGCCATGTTAGAATTAAACTTCTTCCACGGCATTACCTCATTGTTTTTCTTTATATGTATATTATAAGATTTGTCAGACTCGTCTAAAAGTATATGAGAGATTTCATGTCCACCATAAACTTGTTGACCAACTGAATAATGCATTGCTTCATTTTTATAATCTGAACCAATACTTATCTTTCTAATATTATTTTTCATCTTCTTTTTCGATCTCAGTATAAGAACCGTCTTTTAAATCAATATTTACTTGACCGTATTCATCTTCTAGTTCTTTTTTAGTAGCTTCTATCTCTTTAGATAACTCAGCTATTTGACCGTGAACATTTTGTTTTTGTACATCTAACACACCTAGAGTTCTTAAACCTTCTGTTAGTTTAGCTTGTTGCTCTTGTACAGTTTTTAATTGCTCTTCAGTAATCATTGCTTTTACCATTTCTTTTACTTTACTCATAATTTGATTTTATTTAATTATTAATATTTACTTATTTATATATTCACTTGTTTTTAAACTATTTACCTACTATAAAGTCATCTACAGTTACGCCAGTACCTGATATAGCCGTAACGTAATCTATACACACTGGAATTATTGATCCAGACTGTAAACCAGCAAAAGTTATAGCTTGTCCAACTACTGGTGGTCCACCTCCAGCTGCTGTTACACCTGGTAGTATAACGCTAATAGTTGCGTCTACTGGCATAACTCCACAGTATATTACTGAAGAATCTAAATTTGTACCTAGTGTTCCACTGTCGTTTTGAAATAACCAAGCCGGTCTAACGTCTATACCAGCTATCATAGCTGCTGTTAAAGGCATAGCTTGTCCTATTATGCCGTCATTTATTGGAAATTGTCCCATTGTTTTTTATTTATTTGTTACTTATTGATTTATATTTCTCAAAACCACGCGAGCCAAAATAGGCTACATACACAGTTGTTAATAATTGTTTTAATAATTCTATCCACTCTTGCTCTACAGTAAAAGATATTTCGTGATGACTATCAACCCATATAAAAGCTATAGCCATAAAAGATAAGAATATAAGCGCCATAGGACGCGTGTTCTTACTAAGCCACGAATCAGATGTCATGTCAGATTCCCAGCGTTTACTTATTTGGTCTTCTGCTGATGCAGCTGCTTTTTCTACTATAACTTGAATTTCTTTTTTAATTTCAAGTTTTTCTTCTTCTGTAGTTGTTAGTTTATCGATAACGTCACCAACATCTTTGATAACGTTACCGCTTAACCATTCCCATATTTTTTTCATTAGCCTTTCATTGCTTTTAATATTGAATAATAAGTTTTACCTATAGAATAAGTATTATTAGCTAAAGATTTAGCTTCAGTATTTATTTTTTTATAAGCTTTGTTAGAGTTAATAGTTAACCTAAGTTGTTCTTTATGGTTTTTATTTATTAAAGAAATATTTTTAGTTGCTTGTTCTATTGTTTCAACATATTCTTTTTGAGCTTTAATAATAGCTGAAGGATCATATGGATCACTACTAATTATTTTATCTTGTTTTTTATCAAACGCAGAATAAGCAAACACAACAGCCTCCGTTATCATACCTATTGTTAATAATAAAGAACCGCCTTCCCAGTGTTGAATTTTAAATAAAGCTCCTAAAATAACTATTGCTGCTCCAATTCCATAAAGCATGTTTGTTGTACTTAGATTTTTTAACATAATATTTAATTTAATTGTTATAGAGGTTAAATATGTAATCTCTATGTAAATAATTACATATTAGTTAAGTTTATTACATTACTATTGTTCTTGTTCTTGTTCTTTGTTTTGCGAAAGCATAGCTCCAGCACCTATTATTGGAGCTACAGATAATGGTAACTTGTTTAATGAGCCTGATAATTTTGTAAGGTTTTCCATTGAATCATTCATGAAATCAAAAATTCTATGAGAACTAATATTTGCAGTTTTGCCAGGAGAAATAGTAGCTGTGTTAATCACTGGGTTTGATTTAAAATGATTTTTTGCTTTTAATAAAATATCTGGTGTTATGTTATCATATTCATTTTTCAAAAAACCACCATCCATTAGGCTTTGCCTTAATTCACCTGCAAAAGCCAATGGTTCTTTTCCTCCAGAGCCACTTTTAAAATAATTATAATCAAGTAACTGATCTCCTATAAATTTTTTAGAATTTTCTTTATAAGTATTTATAGCGTTTTGCGCATCGTGGTAACCACTTATTCCCCATCCATCTTTTTCTCCTAAATTAACATACTTATCTCTAGCTTCTGTAAGTTCTTTGACTGTTTGTTCGTATTTTTTTATAGCTTGATTTGGTTCAATTTGTAAAAGCTCTTTATCAAGAGGTGTTACACGACCCGCTTGACCACCATGTTGAGTTTCATGTGCCCACGTTGCTTTATTTTTAGTTCCTTTACCTCCTAATACAAAAACCCCGTCGTTTACTTGTGAACCTTGTTGAGGCCCGTATATAGCTTCACCTATAGGGTTATTCATAGCTCTTGATGTTCCACCATCTATTTGACCACCAAAAGTTGCATTATTATTTAAATAATTTTCTGGAAGTTTGTCACTATATAATAAATCCGATCCTTTGCTATAATTTAATTTACCACCTTCTATTGCTTCTTTTGCTAATTCGTTTACATTAGGTTTACTCAATTCTTCTATTCTAAATTCAACGTTCTTTTTAGCTTGATCACTTAAATCTCCTTTAAATATTTTTTTATCACTTGAAAATAAACCACCTAATTTTTTTTCCGTAATATCTAAACTTGGATTTAAAGGATCTTGATTTCTTACCCAAGGATGATAATGTGCTCTATCATTTTTAATTAATTTTTCTGTAGATTTAAGTTGGTTTTCTAAATAACCAAGCTCTTGATTAAATAATCTTTTCTTACCTTCTGGTGAATTAATTCTTTCAATCATAGCTGTTCTTTGAGCTTTACTCATATCCGCTCCTTCAGCTAAACTTTCTAAAGTATTATACATATCTTCTTTAACCTTAGGCTTAAACCTTCCAGCAAATTTGTTATAAAGACTTGCATTTTCTTTGCCAAATTGTGTAACTGCATTATCAGTATTTTTACCAATACTGCTCGCAAGATTAGAAAAATTTTTAGGAACATTTTTTAGTTTAGTAAGTGCTTTTAATCCTTTTGTTGCTACTCCAGCACCAACTAGGTTAGAAGGATCTGCTGCAACGTCCATAATCGTGTTTAATGATCCACCTACATCCCAACCTGGTTTATCTTCAAAACCTATTGTTTCAGAAGGTAGTCTTTGTGTGTCATTTGTTATTGCATTTGCAAAATTATAATCGTTACCTCTCAAAGCTTCTACACCTTCAACTAAAAGTGATTGAGGCACTTGAAGTGCGGATAGAGGTTGTTTTACTAGCATGTTTGTAACCATGTCTGTAGTATCTTCAGCTAAGCCTTTTTTTGTATAACCTCGTCTTCTTACAGCGTCACCTATTGGACTTTGATCGTTGTGAAAAATTTCTTTTTCTTGCTTGTTTAAATCATCGTAATAAGGAAACTTATCATAATCTACACGACTATCTATTACAACCTCATCTAAACTAGGATTATGGATACTACCTTCATTGTACAGTTGTCTGTATTCCCACGACTTGGGATCTAGTGTATTATTATCATATTGTAACTGATCGTTATTTACTTGTTGTTGTATATTTACTGTTTTTTTACTATGACCTGGTCCAGTATTTTTTGTTCCATCATGCATTCTAAGTGGGCTATGATTAACACCACCTTGTAATCCTTTAAAAAAACCTTTTTTTAATGCCATATCTATGCGTTTTTAGATTCGTTATAGGCTTCTTTTTCCCAAGGTAAATTCTTAGCGCCTTCTTTCATTGAAGATCTTGGGTATTCTTTGCCCTTCCAAAATACTGTATCATCGTCATAATCTAAGTCTCCACGTTTTATTTGGTTTACATGAACCATCTCGTGATCTACTACATCTTGAATTTTACTAGGGTCTTTAATGTCTTTGTTAACTAGTATACCGCCTTTGTTTGTGGCCATTCCTAGTGTATTTTCATCCATATCAACATGTAATATAGGAGTATTTAATGTGCACTCACAATACGGTGCCCCTTTCATTTTAAATGCCATATATGGAAGATTAAATAAACCCCGCAACTATATAGCTACGGGGATATTTAGGTTGGTTAGTTATGCTATTATTGCAGTTGCAATTGAAAAAGCAGAAAAATACATTTGATCTGGAGTTACAGACTCATCAAGTCCTAATTGAACAGTTGATTGCACACCTCCTGGGTTAGCAGTCATTGCTGCGTATACAGCTTTTTGTGGTGACTTAGCTCCATTAGTGATAGTTGGAGCACCGCCACTACCATCCTTAGTAGCTACTACAGTAAGAGTTACTACTCTTTGACTTAGAGTTGTAGCTGGTACAGTACCATCGCCGCCTCCGGATAATGCATATTGTGCTTGGCTACTTACAGCACCGTCTAATACGATTGTTAATGCTCCAGCATTATACACTACGCTTTGAATTTGTTCTACGTTAACTAATTGAACACCTTGAGTTGCAGGAGCTGCTGTGTTAACAATGTTGAATTTTAAAAATTTTGACATTTTGTTTTGTTTTTTGGCTATTAAGCCTGGTTTGGTTTACTATTATTTTGAGTTTTGTACAGTCCTCTACTGTTTTATTTTTTCATGCCACACATTGAGGCAATACCTTTTTTCATCATAAGAGCTGGTTTACCTAAAGCTTTCATCATAGGAGCTGGAGCGCCAGACGCATCTCCTGCGTACCCCATATCGCCACCAACTATTGATTGTGAATTAGCTATCATATCTTCATCTAAAACGTTGTGACCCGCTTGACCAGCCATTTTAGGAGCTGCGTCAACAGCTTGTTTAAATTTACCAGACAATTCACCATCTGCTGAGGCTGCTCTTAATTCATCGGTGAATTTTGGTGCGGCTTCATCATACATTTTAGCTGCTGGATCTCCATACATTTTAGCAGCGTGTTTATCATGCTCGCTATTTTCTAAGTAATGTAATCTTGCTGAAGCGCTTAAGTCTTTGTCATAAGCTTTTGTAGCATCATACTTTTGAGCATGATGGTTGTTTCCTGTGTAACCCATAATTTTTGTTTTTTATTGTTGTTTTGGTTTGGTTTTTATTTTAACATTTCCAGCGTTTTCTAGCTGCTTTACCTCTTTCGCCAGTCCATCCTTTGGATCTAGCACAGAATGATTTTCTTCTTTTAGCAGCTTTACTTCCTGGTTTTACATCACCGGTTACTGCTGTTTTTAATTTACTTCCTGGGTTTTCTGCTCTGTATTTTTTAACTCCCTTAGAAGTCATACCAGCACCCTCTTTAGTAGTTCTAAAGTTTCTTCCTTTACCCTTAGTTGTTTTTCTAACTTTTAATATAGGGGAAGTAAATGGGTTATTTTCTTGTGAAAACATTTTTATTTTTTTACACAGTTATTAACCATCTTAACTTTTCCACCTTTAGTTTTTTTACCACTAGGTGATTTTTTCTTACCTTCAGCTTTGTATCCTTTCCAGCAACTAGCTTTAGCTTTAGCCGGATGATTCATAACTTGTTTTATAAGTTGTAGACTCATATTACTTGTATACTTTAGCTTTTGAAGTAATAGGCCCAGCTTCATAATGCGTTGGAGATTTAAGTATTTGCATACCTGTAATTCTAGAACTAGAACCCTCTCCATGAGGTCTTCCAGTTTGATCTAAAGGCCCATCCCATACGTGAGACTCACCAACAACACCAACTTTAGTGCCTGGTTTTAATTTTTCCATTGAAGGATCGTATTTGTTACTATGCATATTTTTATTGTTTTATAATTGTTAGCTAAATAAACTACCTATTTTTTTTACAGTTCTTTGTAGTGCGTTGTCTGGATTTGCTTGATTTTTAGTAAAGTTATTAAGTTTTTTCTCAAGTCTAGCATGTTTTTTAGTTCTACCATTAAGTTTTGCATCTGTCATTCTAGCCTCAAGAGACTTTGCGTTTCTTTTATAAAGACCTAAAAAACTCATTCTATGTTCTGGGTTATCCATTTTTGATTTATCAAAAGTTGGAGTGTTTTGATCTGTTAAAAAACTATATTTAGGAGTGGTTGATGCCGGTGGAGCTGTATTAATAGTTATTCCAGCGCCAGCACTAGCTGGATTAGAATAAGAACCACCTATTCCACTCATTCCACCACTTCCAGTTGAAGACGTGGGTAAACCTGGTAATCCAATACTTTTATATACATTGTCTGTATCTCTTTTATAATCTGTTTTTCCTCCTTGATTTAAATTTAAGTTTTGAACCGCTTTTAAAGCATCCATAGCATTGTAAGCAGCAGAAGGATCTATCTTCATACCAAGAGGTGACATAGCGGCTGTTTTTTCTAATTCACCACCGTAAGTTTGTGCAGCAACTTGTCTAGTTGGATCACTAAAAGTGTTTAGTTGTCCACTTTCACCCACATTAGCGGGATCTATTAAGTTAGGATCTTGTGTATTATTCATATTATTATTTGTTATGTTTGGTTTTCCAGCTGGACCATATGTTAATAAATCTTGTTGAGATTGAATTATGTCTCTATTTCTAGCGGCATTTTGATAAGACATACCAGTTCTATCTCTATCAGTAACGTTAGCTTCACTATATCTTAACTCGTCTGATAATTGATGTGGTTGATATTTACCATCAATATTACTACCTAAGCCATTAGCCCATTCTATTTTTTCTGCAGGTTTTTGTGCAATTTCTTGTCCAGTTGCTTTTAAATAAGATTCTCTTTGATACCAAGGAGTACCATCATTTATACCACCAGGTGCAAAGGCAGCTTCATCTCTAGCTTGCTTGTCGTCTACCCGCTGTTGTAGCTGAGTGTTCATGGCATATGGCATGTTTGATCTAAAACCCATTATTATCTGTATTTATCTTTATTGACATTATAAATAGCTTTTGTCAGTACTTTATCCGTATAACTGTTACCATTTATTATTTTATTTCTTCTTTTACTTATAGGTAAATCTTCATCACCTAACATTATCCTATATATTCTATTTATTAATTGCTTAAATTTAAAAGATACAGCATATATATTATATTTTTGTGTTGTTCTATTTCTATTTCTCCAAACAACTATCCATTCATTTTTAAGCAATCGATTCCAACGGCGGTTATCCCAACTGTAGGAATAACTACCGGTTTTGAAATCTTGCTTAGAAAAGTGTTCTATAGATTCTAAATATATTAAAAGTTCTAAATCAGCGTCATTTAAGTCATTGTTTTTACAAGCCCACTTGCGTATTATACGGTAGTGTTTTAGCAGTTTAAGATTTTTTAAGTCCTCTGCGTCTAGCTTTCTCATAAAACAACAACCACATCTTGTGATTTAATAACGTGATAAGTTAAATCTCCTACCTCTATTTTGTGCCCAGCATGTCTATCAAAAAATATAGTGTCAGACTGTTTTAAGCCTTCAACTTCGTTACCAATAGAAATAACTTTTGCTTTTATGTATCTAATGTCTTCTCTATGCGTTTCCGCTAGAATTAAACCACCTTTTGTTTCAGTGGTTACATTTTTTTCTTTTTGTATTATTAAATTTCTACCTATTGCTTTCATCTATTCTTATATTATTGATTACACAATCGGTTGATAATATAGTGGTAGCTACAGAGGCTGCGTTTTTCAAAGCGCTTTTAGTTACTAATAAAGGATCAATTATTCCTGATTTTATCATATCAACTGTTTTACCAGTTAACACGTTTAAACCCCTCCCTTTGATCTTAGGTAGTTCTACATCTATTATGCCAGCATTTTCTAATATTGTCTTAAATGGCGCTGAAATAGCTTCTAGCAGTATGCTTTCGCCTTTAGACTTAGATTTTATACTATTGCTAGCATTTAATAGTGCGATACCACCTCCTGGTACAATACCTTCTTTAATAGCAGCTTTAGTAGCACAAACAGCATCTTCAACTCTATCCATTTTTTCTTTTAACTCAATGTCTGAATTAGCACCTACTTTTACAACTGCAATTTTAGCAGCTAGCATAGCTAATCGTTTTTCAAGCCTTATTATTTCATCAGGAATTTTACATGTAAGTAATTTATCCTTTATGTCTTTTATTATGTGAGACAATCTTCGTTTATTTCTTGTAATTGAATTATAGTTTCTGTTTGGTCTGTAATAGACTTTAAACATGAACCTAGATGATCTATTTCAATTAAATCCATATCATCACCTAAATCTTCATTTATAAGAGTTGAACCCGTTAGAAGTGCTAAATCATCAAACATCTGTTTTCTGTTAACACCCAAAGTAGGCGCTTCAATTACATTAACTTTTATATTTCCTTTTGTTTTATTCATAGCTAATGCAGATAAAACTTCAGGACTTAAATCTCCTATAATCAACAAAGATTTACTATTTTTTATAACGTATTCTAATACACTTTGTATTTGCCTAATGCTTTCAACCGGAGATTCTATTAGTAAAACTAAAGGGTTATTTAATTCGGCTGTGTTTTTAGCTTTATTTGTTACAAAATGAGGACTTGATAATCCTTTAAAATACTGTGAACCTTCTATAACCTCAAGTTCTGTTTTTCCACTTTGAGATTGATCCATCATAACAACACCGGTATTATCAACAGATCTAAAAGCATCTGCTATAATTTTACCTAGTTCACTATCATTATTTGTTGATATCGTTGCAATTTGGTCAATCATATCATCTTTAACTGGTAAAGATATTGATTCTAAATACTTAATTACTTTTTCAGTTGCTGTATTTATACCTTCTTTTATTTCTCTAGAATTACTATTGTCTGAAACCTTATAGGCTTCAACTAATATAGCGTGTGCTAGAACTGTCGCGGTTGTTGTGCCATCACCAGCTTCTTTAACTGTTTTTCTAGCTGCTTGCTTTAGCAAACTACAACCTAAATTTTCTACAGGGTTTTTAAGTATAACACTATCGGCTACTGTAACACCGTCTTTAGTTATAGTTGGAGATCCAAACGAATCTTCAAGCAAAACACATTTGCCGCTAGCCCCGAGTGTGGAGCTAACAGCTTTTGTGAGTTTTTCTATACCTTTAAATACTTCATACTTAGCCTCGTCTCCAAAGCTAAGATTTTTTACTATCATGTCTGACATAATTTGATTTGATTAAATTTAATTTATTTTATTTAAAAGTTTTTACAACTTTTGGTCCATTAGCGAACTCTAGCTTTTTAGCATAATGAGCAACTGATGAATCAATAGCTTGTTCTGCTTCTTCTAAAGTTTCACGCCTAGTAACATCAATCCATTTATCGCAACATGTATCTATTTTAGAATCACAGTCACAATTTAAATCTTTGTGTTCGGTTTGGTAAAAGCCGTTGTGTAATTGAACAATACGCCAGTTTCTTTTATCAGCTACATGCTTCCAAAGGTTTATGGTTTCTTGTGTAATTTGTGGTTGACTACTCCACGAACTAGTCTGGTAATAAAACGTCATTGGTTTTGGTTTTTAGTTTGACATCGGTTTTATGCCTTATGGCATATTGCTATT
>Ga0070754_10001804_pt1 | contig 16561 bp, 37 predicted proteins | sample VirMetDEL_Sep_01_FD_75181 | JGI IMG/M metagenome (GOLD analysis project Ga0070754, IMG submission 75181) | Aqueous microbial communities from the Delaware River and Bay under freshwater to marine salinity gradient to study organic matter... | ecosystem: Environmental > Aquatic > Marine >... | reverse complement strand
AGCAGGAACGCTTGTAGCCCCAATCAAAAGCTCTACGCCTTGCACCAATACGAGACCACCAGAGGGACCGGCGCTTGCAAGGGTATGGATGGCCGAGCCCGTTGCACCAATGACATCACCCGCGGAATAAGCAGTGGTATTACTCGGACGGGCGAAGGAAACAGTAGAGCGATATGCCTTGCCATCAACCGTGATACTGCTGCCACCATCATCCACCGGGACGGGATTGCCAACGTCGTTCTTAATTTCAACGCCATCAGCAGTGACGCTAAGCGTCGCGCTCCCAATATCTACTTTCAACGCCCCATCGTCGGTTACAGAGGCGGTGTTGTCGCGCCCAGTCGAGCTACGCCCAACGAGATACCCAGACATGACAGGCGAGGGATGGATGCTGATAGCAGTCTAGCTACGAGAAGAGAAGATAGACACGAGAATGCAAGCGCGAGGGCGCAGATATAACGAATCTGTCAAATGCAAACTATCAAGATACTTTACGATAACGCCCACCGCGTTTTTTATATTCACGCACTAACCAAGCATTTGCATAGGCGCTTGGATAAACTTTGAATTTACGTTTTGCAGCAGCTTTTACGCGAGCGTAGAGAGCTTTGTCAACGGGGACATTGCGTGACACGAGGGGCGATAGGCGACTAAGGGGAGTCTATTCAAAAGTTATTCGGCAAAGAATAATACGTCAGGGATAAAATCAGAGTTTTTCAGTTCAGAGAAGGGGCGAGTAGCAACATCATCAGGGATAAAATTAACAAATGATTGTTGATTTTGACAAGTAATCACGACATATTCAAATTTATTCAATTTTTGAGTCATGCGAAACAAAAAACGTGATTTTTCATTCAATTTGCTAGCTATTGCAAAGCGCTTGAAGTCTTGAGGGCGCAGATATATGCGTAATAATTCGATAAAAGCTTGTCGATCGAGTTTATTTTGCATCGTATTGCGTCAAAGCAGCGTTTGTAGACGATTGCGAATGCTCGACAAAGTATTTGAATTGTTGCAAATCTCGAATGTCGCTATGCAGCATGTTAATTGCGTCTAATTGTTCATTCAGTTTCTCTTGCAATTCATGCACTTGTTGCTCTAATCGCTCAATGCGTTCTGTTTTTGACATAACATACGTGATAACAGAGTCAATCTACTGTCTCGTGCGCTCTGTGTCAAGTATCTGTATTTTGTAAATAGTGAGCTGAAATACGTTTTGAAAAAAATTGAGCTGGAATAGGGAAAAAAAATTCGCTGTGAGGGATAAAGTAAGCCTCCCTGGCAGGAGAGGCTACCCCCGGTGGGTCCGGTATGGTGGCCGGACCCTACGGGCTAGGGTGTCAGGCTTCAGATCTGATCAGACCCTTAACCCTTGTTATCTGAGCATTGGCCGGCGCAACCCACTGGGCAAGTGCAGGATCGGGTTGGAGACCTTTAACCTCCAGTATTTCGCCACTTACCTCTACCGGGCGGTTGAGTCGAGTGAACAGCGCGGCGGCGATTTTTGCCACGCTGTTTAGATCGTTCGCCGATCCGTTCTCAAATTGGGCGAGATTGAACGCCACATAAAGACAGGCAACGTCACTAAGGGCGATCCTGCCCTTATTTCCTGCTGCGGTGGCGATTGCTGACAGTATGAACAGATGGCGGAGTTTGTTCCGCTGCGTCGCCCATGCGTCGCCGCAACGGCCGGCGGTAGCGGTCATCCTGGTGGGGCGGTTCCGCATCGGTGCCCTCTCATCACCCTCGCGCTCGATCAGCAAGTTGTTGGTATGGGTGATACCGGCACGGGTAAGGGCGGCTTGCGTGAGAGGTTCCAAAGCCTCCCATACGGGGTTCAATTTGGGTCCGCTAGCGGTTGAACGCTTAGCGGTTCCGGTCTCGGCAAGTTGAGCGTTGGTAGCGGCCAGCAGTGCTTCCATCTGCTGTAGGAAGTCCGGCTCCTGGGCGGCGTCGGCGTTGGTCTTGGAGCGGGTGGTGCGGGTGGTGGTGGTCATAGGTCTGGAATCTGTGTTTGTAGTGGTAAGGGTGTGCGGTGTCAGGCGGCTGGGAGCGTTGCTCGCAGCCACTGCAGCATGGCTTGCGCTGGCTTGCGGCTGAGCTCAGCCTGCAGCGGGGCTGAGATCGCTTGAAGCTCGGCCAGTGGCACGGTGCCGTCAATGAAGCCGAATAGGGCGTCAAGGACGGCAAGGCGTGGGGTCTCGATCGCTGGGTCGATCTGGCCGTCGTCGCGGCGGGCCAGCAGTCGGGCGTCTGCGATGAGTCGCTCGATCTGGTGGCGGTGCTCTTTGGCTTGCTGCGCTAGCTGGCGGCGGTGTTCGGGTGATCCGGGGCGGATCGGTCGTTCTGTTGCTGTTGCTTGCATCTGAGATATGTGGTTGTAGGTGGGTCAGGCGGTGCGGGATCCGGGGATCCGGGCACCGGCGAGAATCAGCTTTTGAGCGGCTGTGAACCACTCGGCAGGGCTGAGGTAGTGGCGGCTGAGCCGTGCGGTCGGGAAGTGCTCGACCGTGACTAGCAGGTACTGATCAGGCTGAGGGATTGCCTCCCATAGGTGGTGATCCGGCGTAAGCAGTCGCATAACGGCGTTGGTGTCTGTCATCTGGATTTGGGGGATAGGTGGGCAGGTGCGGCGCGTGGGCGCTGCGGGGCATCGCGCGGGCCGGACGGCTGGCGCGGGGGGCGGGGGTCGCGGGGGTTATGTGGGCCGGGGCCGTTTTCAAGGTTCGCTCGCGGCCGGGTCGCCGTGCCCGGGCTAAGCACTTTCTAAGTATAGGCACGCGGTCGATGGTTTCAAGGTATTGGGTGATCAGTTCTCTTTATAGAACGCTTGCGTGATCTTAGTTTGCATCAATCTTACACTCAACAAAGTATAAAGTATAAAGTAACGATTGCACAACATAAAACAGTAACTTGCAAAGTATCATAAACATCAAAAATCTGTAAAGTATAAAATAGCGATTGCTAAATAACAAATAGCATTTAGAAATTAATTCTTTGCATTTAACAAAAAAGATCAAATTCTAAATGTTGCCAGGTAAAGTGTTAAATAGCAAATCTGCAAAGTATTTTGTCGAAAAATCTTAAAAAGTATTTTCTCTGCAAATTAACAAATAAAATCTAGCTAACAAATAAAAATCACAGAAAATGCAAAAACATAAATAATCGCAAATCTTACAAATAAACAAATGCGAGTAACAAATAAATGTAATTAACGAATACATCTGCGCAACAAATAAGTCTAGCACACTAGAGAGAATGTCGCTTAGAATGCAAATCTAGCGTCTGCGCAAATATATGCAATTTGAATGACATGCGTGAATAAATGAATGTTGTGAATGAATGCAAATTATGAATGAATGCAAATTATGAATGAATGCAGTTTATGAATGAATGCGAATTATGAATGAATGCGATGAATGCGTTAATGAATGCAAATCATGAATGAATGTTATTTGCACGCATCTCGAATCGCATCTAAAATTCCACCCTTAGGAATCTTTGCATCTATTTCATAAATGTCAGGGTTGAAATTATATTGCGATTCATAAACAATAATGTCTCGCATCTTTTTGAATACCCAATCTCTTTTATCTAAATCGCCTGCCAAATATCTGTAGTATGCGTATTTTCTTCTAAGCTCGGATGACAAATAAATCGGATCATGCTCTGATTCTTTGCTCATGACGCAACCTCCTGAATGCCTGAATCTTTGCGCTTCTTTCTTTTTAATGGGTAACAGCTCTCACGTTTTTCTTGTTTAACAGGCGGGGTAAATGAATCTTTCCATAGTTTAATCTTGAATGCCTGCTTTTGAGAATTGCCATTATTTATCAAATCAGGGTTGACAATAAAGCCGGGAGTATCTTTATGAATGAGTCTGCGCACGTAATTTAATCTAGCAAGTTTATTGATTGTCTTCGTAATCTTTCTTCTGTCCTCACTCATCATTTCAGCAAATGAATGATCATCTCCTCTAACAAAAAAGCGTCGGCGACTCAAAATGAATAAATAGCTAAGAATTGCATAGTCATATAAAGTTAAAGAATTTCTCGCTCTGCCAATAAATGCAAGTTTAAGTTCAATCTCGCCATGAATTAAAGGGTGCGATAACCACTTATTTTCATCAATTGCATTTCGTTCCGTTTTGAATTTAACGCGAGAAAAAATGCGTTTTGTTTTATCTTCCTCGGACTCAGGAAATGGGGGCTCAGGGAGCAAATCTTTGTGTAGCGTCATGAACATACCCTTGCGCTGGAAGGAATCTTAAGGGTGGTAGTACATCGTACCACAGCTAAGATCCGTTCCGCTGGAAGGGTTTTGAAATCGCCTTATTAGGAAAAATAAGAGCCCAAGAAATCAAACCCGTCGCCAGGGGAATCCATGGGCGCCAAATAGCAAATCTCTGACGCCCAGGAAATTAAACTTATCGCTTACTCATCAAAATCTGCCTCTTCTAATGCAACAAGTAGCTGTTCAACACCTAATGCGCCGCTTTGTAAATTCTTGCCCACTTCAGCAATTTTTGCGGCGCTGTTAAGTATCGACGGAATATCACGAATATCTACGCTGCGCTCATTTTCTAAATACTCGTCTAAAGTTCTTTGAGAAAGCGCAGCTAACTTGGCTGCGTTCGCAGATAAGTTCCGCCCCAGAAATTCTTGCTGTAATCTATAAGCTTCTAAACGTTTTTTATGTTCAATCGCTCGTGAATCTTGCTCTACACGTAACTTTTGCTGCAACATATCTATGTCATAATCACTAGCTCTTTGTACCCAATTATTCTTTTTGCTAATTGCTAGCACTTTGTTATCTTGTAAGTTAAATGTATTTGCAATATATGTTACTGATCTTCCCGAACCACAATTCAAAAAAAACTTCAGCAATTCAAATTCTTTATCTGTTTCAGAAGTTGCCCCTCCTCCATTTTTCTCATAACTTCTACTTAACAAAGTGCGCGAATTCAAAATTGCGTCGGGGTCATTAAACGCGAACTGTTCACGTTCGTGATTAGAATTTAGCGATTCATCGCTTTCATTAAAATTATCAGCGTCGAATAAATCAGACATTGAAGAAAATATCCTGGCGACTGAAGAATAGCATTGAGAACAGCCTTAATCAAATGCTCCTCATAAAAGAGTCGCATTTGCACGCTCGCAGGCTCGCTCACACATAAATAAAAACAGCAAAGATAAAAAAGGGCGCGGCTAATAAATTCTCGTGTCGGCGCAACGATAAAAATAGTGCGTAGCACAAATAAATAAACTGCGCATAACTATCGACAGACACAAAAAAGCCCTCATCTGAAATTCAGACAAGGGCGAGTCGTAATAAATTAAATTACTTTGAAACTAGCGAATACATCTATCTGTACTCGCATGATCTAATTTTGCAGTTACTAAACATGCTCTGTATTCTAAGTCTCTATTTATTTGCGATGTTGTAAAATCAACAGCGCTTGCAGTAATCAATGGGGCGCCGATAACAATTGCCGCGCAAGCACAAGCTTTTGCAAATACTGAAATGATGTTGTTCATGATAAATCAAGCAATGTTTAATGATGCACGCTGCGCTAATTTCAACGCAGCGTTTGTAGTATTCCAATGCGCAAGAAATACATCATGCTGTGATGTATTAAACAACGTATAAATCTTGTCTTGCATCATTCTTCGCTGATTGCAACGTGCAACATTGATCCAGTCTTGAGCGTTCATAAAAATGCGAGTGAACAAATAAACTAAAACGACAAACAACAAAGAGTCTTTCCCCTTTGCTGCTGTAGCCATTCTAACACGTATCACGTTACATGTCAAGCATTTATCAATACGAGTTTCAAAATAAATCATTGTACGCAGCTAATTTATCATAGTAAAATCTATTCTTTGTATCTTTGTAAAATAAACGAGGGGCATGATGTAAACTCCCCAGGCAAATAACAACTTTCATCATCATGTTCTTTTTTCTATCTAGCAAACAAAACGACGTAACACAAAACAATCTTCTCAACGCATCTAAATACTCATCAACATACTCATGCAAATTATAAATCTTAAACTTACTCTCATCAATAAACATCTCACGATTATCTTTCACGCATTGTCGAATTAACTCTTCAGATAAATCAACTGTATTCACAAAGTTGTACTCATTCAAACAATCGTAGTTCTGCAAAGAAATGCACGGGAGCGATAAATGATTGTCAGGGGCGAGAAATAAAAGTCTTTGTGTTTTGTATCTTTGCAAATAACGTTTTGCTTCGCTGAGTCTTCTTTTAACTTCAGCTGCAGTGAAATGACTTGTTCCAGGAATTTTTGCCATCTCAGAAATCTACATCACTCATCAGAAATCGCCCCTGCAAGCCCCCTGAATCCCCTGCCCGCATGAATCCCCCCTAAGGCAAATAAAAAGCCCCTTCCAGACGATTCTGGAGGGGGCTCACGAATCTTCCTGAGGCAGAGATCTCTCTAGGGGCGCATCAATCAACGATCTCGCTCACAGAAATCATCTCTTTCATCAAGAAATGTTTTTTGAAACGATCAATCGCATCTTGTTTTGTTTTGCACTCAGTAATAACTGTCCACCCAATAAATCCTCTAGCTTGTGTATCTTCAAATAGAATACGAAACTTTCTGTATTTAATTGTTTCGTAGCTGTGCATTAAGATTTGCATGAGTGCGCAGAAATCATAACATGCTCAACATTCCCCTCAATAGAAAGCAATGCGTCATCAATAGATTTAATGATCGCACTATTTTCTTTGTAGACTTGAGGGTGTTTAATTTGCATACGAATCAACTCTGCGCGATAATCAACAAGCGCAGTGCGAATTGTCGTTGAAGAAAGAATTGACATGATCAAGAGAATGATTTTTCTAGTGAGAATTGAACAAGCATCGTTCGCTCATCTTTATACGCTCGCACTAAATCAAGTATGTCATCAACTTGATCTTCTTGCGTATTAAAATCCTTGCACACTAACTTTACAAGCGAAACAAAATGCTCGTCTTTGTCAAATAAGATTTCTCTGTTTTCGTCAATCTCAACGAACAAATCAATCGCCTTCTGAGCAATCTGCATTTGCGGATTCTCAATAAAGCCAAGCGTACATAATCTTTCCATCGCCCCATAAACCCAGAGCAGTTGACATGTTTTCTTGTCAATCATAATCAATTGGCGAAGTAATCAATGAAATTGTATTGCGCAGCCATTTAATCCTCAACACGTTCAGAAACGGGCAGGCGAGAAAGATTCCCGTGCTTTTTAATCGAATACAAAATGTATTCACAAAACTCTTGCGCGTATTCTGCTTTGCAATAATCATCTCCTACACGATACTGAACTTCTGTTTTGTAATCTGTCTCCTCTTGAAACTTTCTAACATCGCAAATCCAAACATAAATCTCCCACATCGGACAACAGACCCCGAAAAAATCTGTTGTATCGCTTGTGTATTCACGAACAGAAAAAGAAACGTATTGTTTCTCATCTGAGAAATTAAATGTTTCAATCTCGTAGGAATCAATCCTGCCGCCGTGAAAACCTCGTGAGAAATCTTCCCACGTAATTCGTTCTGTGATTTGCATTTGATTAAAAAGAAAAAAGAATGAAGAAAAAATGCGAGTGAGTAAAAATTAGATCGTTCCAGAAATGCACATCATCGAATCAAATGTTTTGGGCGTAACCTTAACAAAGATTTGACGAGTCTTGCACCATAATTCCATGGTGTTGTAATTAAACGAATAGTCAGTTACAACGTATTCGTAGCAACCATCGTAAACAACTGTTCCGATAGCTTCACGAATCATGTCGTAATTAATTTTGTCGCCGCTGGAGATTTGCATTTGTCTGTGAAAAAGAAATGAACAAGAAATAAATGCGAGAGAAAAGAAAGCAGTTCTTCCCCCTCGCATGTTGCTATTATAGCATGTCACGCGTTACGTGTCAAGCATTTATCTGTCGCATCTTTGAATTTATTTTCTCGCTTCAACAATTCAACCGCCGCCAGCTTTGCAATTACAAATAACTTAGCCTGCGTGAAAACAAACTGTTTCCTGTACTTACCTTTCAAATAACATAAAATGTTGCCAGTGACAGAATCCCACTGCTTAATTGTCATGTCCATAAATTGATCATGATCTTTTGATTTACAAATGTGTTTGTAAGTCGTTGATGTTTTGACAATACGAATTACCTCGTCGTCAACAAATTTGATCAAGTTGTCAGTCATTTTTTGAAGCAAATGTACTTACCTCCAACAAAAGAATCTTGCAAGAAAACGAGATCTTCTGCAGGGCAATTATGAAAAGCATGATTGCTCAACTTTTCGTTGATAAATCTAGCAGCAACAAATCCAATCGTTGCGCCCGCAGCAACAGCAAATACTGCGTGAATAAACTCTTTGTGCTCAATGCAAAAGTTTTTCATGATTCAATCAATTGATTTGATGTAAAAACCTGCAGACTCCCAAGAAATAACCGAGTCGGGCGCATTAAAATCAGTCTTGATACTTGCAAAATACTCTCCCTCCATTCCAGGAATTAAAGGGAGATCAACTTCTGCTTCGCCACCGAAATAATCTTTCACCCAGTGAATTACTTGAGTTTCTAAGTCAAGAATGTCGTCATCTTTGATTTCTTTGAAAAACTCTTCCCCTGATCTACATTCATAAATGTAGAGATAAGATTCAAATGGGGCGCTGGAACAAAGTTCTTTTGTCATCATGAATTAAAATAAGTGAAGTTAAATGTAGCCTGCATCTTGAATACCCGGTTCGTCATAAAACCAAGTAATTGACGCATCTTCGTATTTTTCACGAAGTTTTTCGCAAATACCGCAAGGCGGTGCCCATGCAGTCATAAAAAACATTTGCAAATACTCGTCCTCATCTTCAGTAAAAGAAACATCTGCCGCTTCAATGTCCCATTTTGTTCCCCAATGATTTACACGCCATGAATACCAGCCGGGCGTAAAATCATTACCCTGCGGCAATTCTTCTTCTGAAGGCTGAGGAATCAATTTGTTAAATGGATGATCTTGAGAAAATAATTCTTTGATCTCTTTGATTTGATCTGCGTCTGCAGAAATTGAAACGCGATTTTCGCACCAGTTAGGCATGATAAAACTCCGTGTTGAATTGAATAAAAATTAGAGACAGCAAACGTAATCAATAACCTCTTGAGGTAATTCTTCTTTCAACCACCTGCTTCCGTATTTGTAACCTTCATCAACATACGCATCAAAGCGTTGCAAATAATTGCAAGCCTCGTCGTAATCATTTATCTCAACGCCTGAAGCTTTTGCCTGTCGCAAGATTTCTTCTTGCACGAATGTTCCAGCACGCATATCATTCAAATGCCAACGCTTCCAGATTTCATAAAGTCGTGCAGGAATAATCTCGCGCACTTCATTGTGAATCTGACCGAATCCGAGCATGTTCTTCTCTGATTTGAGAAGTTTTTTGCCCGTGAAATAAGTCCCAACAATACTCAAAGACTTGAAAGAATTTTTGTCTTCGATCTCAATCTCAAGCGTGCAGGAGAAATCTTTTCCTGCGTAGAAAACAGTCTTTTGCATGAAATGTTCTGATGAGAAAGAAACAAATACAAGCGAAAAAGAATTACTTTCTCTCGCTTGTATGACTACATTATAGCACGTAACAGCTTACGTGTCAAGCATTTATTTTTCCTCTTTTGCAAAGTATCCGTCATGCCAGCTTTTTGATTCCTCAATTTGCTTTAACATTTGATCGCAAAACTTTGCAGCATGTTCTTCTGTTTCATAAATAAATGGGTCGTGATCAAATTCACGAACACCGTAATAGGTAACAAGCGTCAAATAAGCACTTGCGCATTTAACAACATCTTGCGATGTCAGTAAATTTACAAATTCATCAAGCTCCCATCCAGTGAAACTAGCAACAGTCTCTAAAAAATCACTAAACCATTCTTTGTATCTAGGGTGAAATCTATTTGTTCCAATGCCCAGGAATTCTCCCGAATCATCAAGAATTTTATGACAACGCTCTAATTCAACTTCACTGCGCCTACGAAAATCTTCATCGTAAATCAAAAGAATAGGATTATAAATCCCTCGGCGATCAATACAAACAAATGCGCCCCCATAAGCAAAAGGATCGACATCACCAAGATTTGCAATGCAGAAATAACTGGGCTGTGCGGTCATCATTTAACCTCAGAAAACTTTGTGATTTCTAAGTCGGCTTTGGGCAAACAAATTAAGGCTTGCTCAAGAACAGTCTGTGCAAAACTTTCTGCAACTTTTTCAGAGTCGATAACTTTTCCGCGCTGTGTTCTTTTCTCAAGGAGAAAATAATCATCAATGCGACGAAAATGAACAATGACAAGTTGTTCGTTGCGACGATCAAAAAGCTTGAATTCGTAAATCTGTTTGATGTTCATGAATCACTCCTCGTCAAATGAAAAACCTTCGGGCACTTCCCACAAATCACCATCCTGATGCAAATACCACTTCACGCCGTCACTAACCCATTCGGCGCTGTCACAAATAATTTGCCAAGATTCCCAGTACCATTCATGATCTGGCCCGGATTGACAAATCTGCACATCCTCAAAAGGAATGTGCATTTCCTCAGCAATCTTTTCATCAATGTGATTGCAATAAAGCTGAGGAATGTAAACACCGTTCCTGTCAGAAACAACAAGAATCGGATCTAAAGTTTTGCTGGACATGAAATTTTCTGAGAAAGAAAAGAAACAAATGCGACGAAAAAGAAAGCAGTTCTCTCCCGTCGCATGTACACATTATAGCATGTTACACGTTACGTGTCAAGCATTTATTTAATCACAGTATGAATAACGTTCGTTGTACATTTCACACGCAAATCTTTCTTCTTTACTAATCTCCTCTTCCCCGTAATACGCCTCAAGAAAAACAGGATCTAACTCATTTTCATCAAGCATGTCACGAATTTGATCGTGACTCATCCATTTAAGACAAGCAGCCAACAAATTACTTTCACTTGTTCGCCCTTCGTCAATCAAATCGTATGCGTACTGAAGTGGGTTGCTCTTAAAAAGATCTTCCATTGTAGTAAAAATAAAAAACAGATCAAAGTGAAATCAAAATGAAATCAGAAAGGGTTGTCCCAGGAATTTACTTGGCGATCAGTAATCTCGCCATCACGATGTAACTGATCTATAAATTGCACAAATGCTTGACGCTTTGCACAAATGTCGTCAGCAGAATTAGGGGATTGGAATTTGATAAAACAATCCCACTCGTCCTTGAAAATTGAAATAGCCTCTTTTTTGGTCATAAATCAAAATGCGAATGAAACAAAAATGCGAGAAAAGAAATTACTCTCTCGTCTCGCTTGATGCTATTATAGCAGATAACAGCTTACTTGTCAAGCATTTATTTATCTAGCAAATAATGAGTACATTCACATGCGCCCATTTCTGGGTGAAAAACAGTAATCCCAATAATCTTTTCGTAGATGTCATAATAAACATGATGCGTAACAAAACGCTCAACCTTAGACCAAGAACGTTTTTTCAACGCCTCAGACATTTTGATTTCGTTTTCAATAATCTGCGCATTAGAAATGTCGTACATAATCAAACACTCTCAACGTAAGTAACACCGGGCAACCCAGCCAACCAATTTGGGCGCTGCGTTTTTTCGTGAACATAATCAACGTATTCACGAAATGTATTTGCTGGGACATTCCCAAACAAATACATGTGCAGATCTACAGCGTCTTCTTCCAATGGCAAATCTACAATCGAATTGTCAATGTTTTTGATGCGCTGTTTGTTGATCCGCAAAGCGTAATCAAAAATGATTTGCTTGCAAGTAAGCTCTCTGCGAAAGAAAGCGAGTTTGTCGTTGTTGAGCATGTTCTGAAATAAATAAATGAACAACAACAAAAGCTTTGTCTTTTGTTGTATGACTACATTATAGCACGTATGACGTTACGTGTCAAGCATTTATTTTGCCGTAAAAGCAAATAACAAAAGCTAGTCATTGAGATCTCCATGCTCAATCAACGATCTAACTGCTTCCTCCGAAGAAAGATGCTTCTTTTTTATTTTATAATAAAGACTGTAATAATTAATGCTAAATTTAGCGGCTAACTCGGCAAGGGCAATTTTTTCATTATTAAAATCAACAAATACGGAATTTGATCTTCTGCTGTAGTTATCTCTGCTGGTACTCCATTTAACAAATTCAGGGCAGTAAATTTTATTACCAATAAAAACTGCTTCCTTGTCAAGCTGATAGTCCTCTGAAGGTCTCGACCCCATGTCCGCGTAAAAATTCTCAAATGAGCCGCCAGCTCTAGGATTCCACCTATCGCAAACAGTTACGCCTTTGCCACCATAGTAATCGTAATGAATATTAAATACATTGTAACATCTATCAATCATTCCTCGCCATATAAAGTATTCTGGCAGGCTACTCATTCCATGCTTAGATTTGTCACATTTTGCACACCTGTTATAGTTATATTTTTTCAAGCTACCAGCTAAAACTTCAAATTTATTGCCACAATCGCAAGCAATCTCAAAAGCTCTACAAAATCCAGCAGATCTGACTTCACCCAAAATGGTCCACTTCCCCAACCTATCGCCTGGTGTAAATTTTACCTTAACACGAAGAAGGTCTGAGCATTTTTTACATCGCATTGTTTTTCCGTTTTTTAACGCTCCTTCCTGTACGCGTTGAATTCTTCCACACTTACACTTTACCAATGCAAGCCAAACAGTACAACCATCGTATCTTTTTCTTTCTGACTCTGAAATAACAGTCCAATCTCCAAACCGATCTCCGATGGAAACTGGTATTCTTTTGGTCATCGTTCCAAATGCAAGTTGGGATGGTCACGAGCCAGGAGCGGGAACTCGCTGGCTCACATAATTAAAGCACAGCGATCATGAATTCGGGCGGACGCGAGCTACGTTTTTAGTAAATATCTTGCTATCACAAACATTGCACTTCAAGTATCTATCGTTTTGATTCACGCAGTCTGTCTTGATAATCCAAGGCACAAGTGTTGCAAATCTCTCTCTAAAAACATAACAACAATAACTACATGCAATAAAATTACCCTGCGTTAAAACATATCTCGCTCTCGCATGTTTCTTTTGTGTTAAATACTGCGACGCAAGAATGTCTGCAGTGCGCAATGAAAAACTCCTTGAACTCATCAAAATATGCAGAAAATGAATAATCGCTCAGCTCGCTCAGAATCCCCTACGAGCTTCAGAAATCCCCTCGGCGTGGGATGAATCTTCCGAGGGGAAATAACCCTACTGCGGGCGCAGGAATCAAGGGCTCAGGGCGCAGGAATCAACTCAGCCCGCTCAAAAATCAACTGCTGAAACTGATCCAGCACTTTCTGTTTTGATCCAGTCAATCCGTATTCTTTTTTAATAATCGAATAAGCACTTGCTCCACGAGAAATTTTCATTCCTTTAACTTCAAGCATCAATGCGCGCAACAAAGTGCGCTTGCGAAATTCTTGAATACTGTCGCCCGTAACAACAAAGCCGCCGTCAAAAGTTTCAACTGTCATGAGAAGAAATGCGAATGATTAAAGTGTTTTCTTGATGCGAGCGTGCAAATCTTTGTAGATTACTTTAGCTTCTTTCCATGCACGTTGATTTTCTTCTTTGTCGCCATCTTTCACAAGAGGGACGAAGTTCTCACCAAAATTGTGCATGAAAGAAATAGCACTGAGTAGTGCTATTTTTTCTTTCTTACTTAGACTCATCTTTCAAGTGTCGAATCAGCTCGTAACACTCTTTAGTTTTTTGATCTGAAACAGTTTCGCAAAGCGTAAGTAATTCTTCAACTGTTAGGAATCTTAAAAAATTACATTCCATGTTCACGAAAGGAATTGCACCCTTCTGTGACTCTTGAAGACACAGGCGAAACATGTGAATCGCCCCAATCACAAATTCCGTTTCAAGCAAATAAGATTGCACGAGGTCGAACGGATCCATCTTTGACGCATCGCGCTCACCATTTTTCCAGAAATGATAATTACTGAGCAACTCCTCAAAAGTAACAGTATTCATTTTCTAAGCTCCTGCTTTTGCGCAAAAGCTGAATCACAAATCTCTCGCATCGTTACAGGGGCTTCTCCACCAGAATTATCATAAAGATACTGCGGCGTAGGATCAACAGTCCCAAACTCAATCGAAAATTCTCTACCCTCGTTAATCATGTATTCGGCGAGAGCAAATAATTCCTCTGAATCCGTATCTTCATCTACTGCGCCCGTATTTTCTTTTAACACCCAATGAACATCATGCGTGTCACTGAAATTAACTTGAAAGTAAACAGGCTGAGCGACTTCAGATCGTGAAACAATCTGCGTCGCATCAATAAAGATTTCACATTCATCAGGAGAATCGCCCCCATGAATTTGTGCGATCATCTGCAACACATCTTTCATGCTGCCCTCGCCGTGCTCTTGAGAAACATTTTTCTTGAAGATTTTTTCTTCAGGGCTGTAGCGAACTTTAGTGCGCTGAACAACCCAAGTAGCAGTGTTTGACATTTCTTTATCGAAGTAATCTGGGGGATCAAGTGGGCGTGGGTCGTAAATAAAATCAGACATTTTGCAATTCAGCAATACGGGCTTGAGCAAAACGAGAACCGGGGCCATACTGTTCGTAAAGCTCCGGCCAAGCGTTCAAAATCTTTGCTTTGTTTGTAAGATCTGCGGCGCAATAAGCATCTGCAAGCTTTTTGCAAAATCCGCCACCGTAATGACGCATCGTTTCTGCAAAAATGTAATGGTCGTCGGGAGTCATTTTTCTGAAAGATAGAGAAACTACAGCTTTTGCGCTGTACGGTTACATTATACTACATGCTCAACGCATTGTCAAGCATTTATCTGTCGTCATCGAATTTGTAATTTTCCAGCCCCGTCTCAAGAGATTGCCGCAGATTGTGAATAGTTTTCTCGATTGAAGAAAGCCCTCTCAAAACTGCAAACAAAAAACTAGGGCTAACCTTGTCGTTTCGATCAATTAATTTTTCAATTGTTGTAAATTTATTTGAGCAACTCTGACACACGCATCTCCTCCTGACCTCATTTGTTTGAGGGCGAGATTCAACAACTTTTCTCTCTGTACTCCCACAAGTGGGGCACTGCACTCCATTTTTCCTGGAATCTTTCATAACAAATAAATTTTTTGATCGTCACCTACATAAACATCAAACTCACCTTGCGCTTGTGCTGCATCAGTAAGAATTTCAGATACAGAATCACTCCAGTCACCATCCCAAAATCCAGCACCGTGTCGATTTCTTGTAAGTATGTAATCGTATTCGGTTTGATTTAATGCAGGTTGGGCGAGATCATAAAAATCATCAATGCAATCCCACTCCTCGCCGATCTTTTCAATAATCTTCTCTTCGACTACTGAAAGAAATTGCTGATACTCGCCATAAAGCTTTTTCAGCGATTCTTCATCAAAATCTTGAACAAAGTAATTTGCGTCAAGCGGAACGCTATTGTCGTCGCACTCTGAATAAAGAATTGTTTCAGCAAGCGCGATTAAAGTTGGATTCATTTCCATGATTGACTCTCAGTAAAGATTACCCAGCTTGAACTCATCAAGAAAAGACTTAGCAAGACGAAATGCGACGATAGAAATAATTTCGTTTTTGTGTGCGGCAAACAAGTCCTTTTGAGTGGAGTATTTGCTCCAGAAAAGAGCAAAAAAGCTTGAGGCAAATTGTGATGTTTCAAAAAGCGCTGCGTCGTAATACTCACTTTGATCTACATTTTCATAAATCCAAGTCAGAGAATGACCCAATGCGTTGTAAGAGTTTCCGTCATGATTTTCAAGAAATAGAATGAAGTTGTTAAGCTCTAGCCCAAATGTTGTCTTAAATGCTTTTTGCATGATACTGAAATAAACGATAAAAAAGACCGCCCTGCGTTGAGCGGTCTTTGTATTGTAGCACGTTACTTGTTACTTGTCAAGTATTTATCTCTTGGGCTTTGTCACAAATCTCTTTGTATGTGATAGCTTGCATGTCATCGTCAAATCCTTCCGCCTCAAGAATTTTATCGCGCAGTTCAGAAAGAAGCTCAACATGCTTCATGATTACATCAGCCTTGAAAGCAAGCGCTGAATAAATCTCTCGACTAACCCAAGGCGCAAAAAATGCAGCAACGTGCGCTCTTCTTTTTTCTTTTTTAAGTGTTTCAGCGCAATGATTCATTTGCATGAACAGACCCTGCATTACAGCATTGAGTTCATGAAGGTAAAATTCAGACTTTAGTTTCATGATCAGTTTAGAAATTGATTAGCTTTTCCGCTGAAAACAAAATCCAGCACACTGCCAAAGCTAGCGGGGGTAACAAAATAATCGTACTTCCCAAAACCTTTAGTAATGAAATAAAATCTTGATGTAGCTCGTGCAATCTTACTTTGCATTTCGCCGAGACGATCATTTTTCAGAAAGCGCATCATGTGAACTTCGACAACAGAAAGATCGTACTCTGATTCTTCCTGTTTGTACTTTTCATAAAGCTTGCAATACAAGGGAAGAAAATT
>Ga0070754_10001802_pt1 | contig 16581 bp, 13 predicted proteins | sample VirMetDEL_Sep_01_FD_75181 | JGI IMG/M metagenome (GOLD analysis project Ga0070754, IMG submission 75181) | Aqueous microbial communities from the Delaware River and Bay under freshwater to marine salinity gradient to study organic matter... | ecosystem: Environmental > Aquatic > Marine >... | reverse complement strand
CCGAAGTTTCGGCTGCCCAACCTCGATGGACATGTCGAAGAAGGCAGCGGCAAGGCGGTCAGCATCCAGGACTATTTCAACACCATGCTCGATACGAACATGGATTGGGATACCGCGGCGCGCATCCGGCAGGATTGGGGCGGGACTTTCGCCCTCAAGGGTATCATGAGCGCGGGCGATGCGCGGAAAGCGGTCGAGATCGGTGCCGATGCTATCTGGATTTCCAACCATGGCGGACGCCAGCTCGACGGCAGCCGCGCGCCCTTCGACCAGCTGACGGAGATCGTCGAGGCCGTGGATGGCGAGATCGAGATCATTCTCGATGGTGGTGTGCGCCGCGGCACGCATATCCTCAAGAGCCTGGCAGCGGGGGCGACAGCCGCCTCGGGCGGGCGACTGTATCTCTATGCGCTTGCCGCTGCGGGGCAGGACGGGGTCGAACGGGCGGTGCAGATCCTGAAGGAAGAAATCGAACGCGGCATGCGGCTCATGGGCGTGACTTCGATCGACCAGCTTGCGCCCGACCGCTTGCGTCGGCGCTGAGTATCGGCTCAGCGGCGATCACGGCATTGCGGCCACACAGGCGCGCAGCTCGCTCACGAACAGCTCCGGCTGCTCCCACGCGGCAAAATGCCCGCCCTTGTCCAAATCGTTCCAATAAACGAGATTGGTGAGCGTTCGCTCAACCCACTCGCGTGGCGCGGGCAGGATCTCTCCGGGAAAGGCGCTCGCCCCCGCAGGTATGCTTACCGTGCCGTCGCCGAACTTGCCAAAGCTTTCCCAGTAGAGCCGGGCCGCGGAGGCGCCCGTAGCCGGCAGCCAGTAGAGCATGACGTCGTCGAGCACCTGGTCCATCGTCAGCACATCCCAGGCCGAACCCTGGTTATCGGTCCAGTAGTGCACTTTCTCGAGCATCCATGCCGCCAACGCGGAGGGCGAATCCACCAGGCCATAGCCGATCGTCTGCGGACGGGTGCTTTGCTGCTTGGAATAGCCCGAATCCCATTCCTGATAGAACCCGAGGCGCTGCAGCGCCTTGAGCACCTTGGAGTCCTTGCTCTGCATGTCATCCGGTCCCGGACGGCCGATTGGCATGTTGAGGTGGATGCCCCTGCACTCGGACGGGGCCAGTTGCCCGATCGCCATCGTGACTGCCGCGCCCCAGTCCCCGCCCTGCGCCATCCAGCGCCGGTATTCCAACCTCTGCATCAATTCGGTCCAGGCCTGCGCGATCCGTTCCACCCCCCATCCCGTAGCCCCGGGCTTGGCGGAAAAGCCGTAGCCGGGCAGCGACGGGGCGATGACATGGAACGCCTGCGTGTCTGCCACAGTCGGCTCGGTCAATTCGTCGATCACGCCGAGGAATTCGACCACCGAACCGGGCCAGCCATGCGTCAGCAACAGCGGCACGGCATCGGAGCGCGACGAGGGCTTGTGCAGGAAGTGGATATCCAGCCCATCGATCTCGGTGACGAACTGCCCGACCGCATTCAGCCGCGCCTCGCATCGCCGCCAGTCGTAACCGGTCCGCCAATAGGCGACCAGCTCCCCAAGCGCGGCAAGCGGTGTGCCCTGCGTCCAGTCGTCGACCGTTGCCGCTTTGGGCCAGCGCGTGCGATCGAGGCGTGCTGCCAAATCCGCTAGATCCGCCTCGGGAATGTCGAGCGTGAACGGCCTGATCGCGTTCATGGCTACGCGTCCTCCGTCGCTTTTTTCGATGCGGCGACCACTCGGTTCATATCGGCCAGCAATATCGTGCTTGTCGCCTTGGCGAGAACGGTCCCCGCCGCGTCCTTCAAACGGCCTTCGTAGAAGCTGGTCCGCTTGCCATGCCGTTCGACCCAGGCTTCTGCGATGACGAGCCCGGGGCGCGTCGGGGCGAAATAGCTGACCTTGAGTTCCAGCGTCATCGGGACAATGCCGGGGCCGTTCCTGGCCATTGCCGCATGCGCCATGGCCGCGTCGATCCAGCCGCTGATGAAGCCGCCCTGCACAACCCCGCCCGAATGGCACTGCGCCTGCTTGGCTTCGTATTCCAGCCTCGCATGTCCCTCGGCGTCGGTCGACACGACCCGTATCAAACCAAGTGTTTCGTTCAGCGAATGCCCCTCGGCCATGCTCTCTCCCATCTACCGTGAAATATAATTTCTCGCGATGCCCAAGACTGTTTTGCTTTACAACCCCGGCTGGCTTTCGCATACGCCGTGGTATGACGAATGCACTCGGCCTAATTATCCTGCGACTTACTCGCCCTTGGGCGTGATATCTGGCGTGCCTTTCCCGGTGCGCTGAGCGCCCAAGGGACCGACCGCCACCCTACACTTTCGCAGATACCGAGTTTCCCCGATGTCCATGCTCCGCGACCCGAGCGTCAAATATTCGCCCTTCCCGCAGGTACCGCTTGCCGAACGCCAGTGGCCCACGCGCACCATCACCGCGGCGCCGCGCTGGCTGTCGACCGATCTGCGCGATGGCAACCAGGCAATTGTCGATCCGATGGATGCGCACAAGAAGGGGCGCTTCTTCGACCTCCTCGTCGAAATCGGGGTGAAGGAAATCGAAGTCGGTTTCCCCAGCGCCGGTGCCACCGAGTTCGACTTCATCTCGGGCCTGGTTCGCGACGGGCGCGTACCCGACGACGTGCTGGTGCAGGTCCTCACTCAAAGCCGTGAAGACCTGATCCGAACGAGCTTTGCCAGCCTTGCAGGCGCCAAGCAGGCGATCGTCCATCTCTACAATGCCGTCAGCCCCGCCTGGCGCGAAGTGGTGTTCGGGATGAGCAAGGAGCAGGTCCGCGACATTGCAGTGCATGGCGCCAAGATCATGCGCGACGAAGCGGCCAAGCAACCCGATACCGCGTGGCATTTCCAGTACAGCCCCGAAACCTTCTCGACTGCCGAACTCGATTTCAGCCTCGAGGTCTGCGAAGCAGTGATGGAGGTGCTGGCGCCCACCCCCGAACACCCGATCATCCTCAACCTGCCCGCGACGGTCGAGGCGGCGACCCCCAATATCTATGCCGATCAGGTTGAATACTTCATCCGCAACCTGCCCGCTCGCGACAGCGCGGTGATCAGCCTGCACACGCATAATGACCGCGGCACCGGCGTGGCCGCGGCGGAACTGGCTTTGATGGCCGGTGCCGACCGCGTCGAAGGCTGCCTCTTCGGCAATGGCGAACGCACGGGCAATTGCTGCCTGGTGACGATGGCGCTCAACATGTACACGCAGGGCGTCGATCCGCAGCTCGATTTCTCCGACATCGACCGCGTGATCGAGACGGTCGAATATTGCAACGAACTGCCGGTCCACCAGCGGCACCCCTATGGTGGCGAACTGGTATACACCGCCTTTTCGGGGAGCCACCAGGATGCGATCAAGAAGGGATTTTCGGCGCTCGAGACGCAGAACGATCCGCATTGGCGCGTACCCTACCTGCCAATCGACCCGGCCGATCTGGGGCGCAGCTACGAAGCGGTGATCCGGGTCAATTCGCAATCCGGCAAGGGCGGCTTCGCCTGGGTGCTGGAACAGGACCAGGGGCTCAAGCTGCCCAAGAAAATGCAGGCCGATTTCAGTCCGCATGTGCAGGGGATGGCAGACAAGGTCGGTCGCGAGCTCAATGCAACCGACATCTGGGAAGCGTTCAAGGCGGCCTACCATGTCCAGACCGCGGACAAGCATTTCCAGTTGGTCGATTACGAGGAACGGCGCGGCAGCGACGGTACCCGGCTGTTCACCGGAACAATCGCGGTTGCTGGACAGGAACAGACCGTTTCGGGCCGCGGCAACGGCCTGATTTCCTCGGTCCTGACCACGCTCGAGGACGCTTTCGGACTCAGCCTGGAAGTGGTCGACTACACCGAACATGCACTGACTGCCGGACGGGACAGCCGCGCTGCCGCCTATCTCGAATGCCGGGACGCCGCCGGGCGAACCATCTGGGGCTGCGGGGTCGACGAAGATGTCGCGACGGCAAGCGTCAGAGCCGTGCTCAGCGCAGCGAATTCGGCGATGGACGCAGCCTAGCCGGCGACGGCAATCCGCGCCTGTTCGATTGGTGCTCCGCCCCTGGTAAGTCGTCCGAAGCCCTGCGCCCGGCAGGTGCGGTTGCGGCCCGACGCCTTGGCAAGATAGAGCGGGGCGTCCGCGGCCTGCAGCGCCATCGACGCGCTGCAGCTTTCGCTGATCATGGCGAAACCGAGGCTCGCGGTGACGGTAAAAGCCTTGCCATCGCTGTCGGCCATGGGGTGTTTTTCGATTGCCAGGCGCAGGCGTTCGCAGATGTCTGCCGCTGCTTCTGCCAGCGGGCGCTTCACGATGATGGCGAATTCCTCGCCCCCCAGCCGTGCGAAGAAGAATGTATCGGACGCCATACCGTTCATGATCGCGCCGACTTCGCTGAGCACCTTGTCACCGATGGCATGCCCGTGGGTATCGTTGACCTGCTTGAAATGGTCGAGATCGACGAATGCCAATCCGAACGGCTCCTGATCGGCAACGTCCAACCGTCTCTCGAGGATATCGAGGAATGCGCGGCGGTTGGGCAAGCCGGTGAGCGTATCGGTCCGTGCTTCGCGCGTCATCTCCAGCTCCTCGAGCTTGCGTGCGGTAATGTCGCGGATCGTGACCACGAAGCCGCATACTTTCCGACCCGAGGTTTCCACTGCGCGCAGCTTTGCCTCAAGCCAGCGGGTCTTCCCGCCCCGGCCCACCGACCGCTCGAGTATTTCGGTCCGGCCCGGATGGCGGCTGGCTTTATCGAGCGCGCGGTCGACCTTCTTACGATCGAACTCGCTGAAAAATGCCGCAAGGTGCAGCTGATCCACGCTGCCGCGACCGCTCAACCGGGTCGAAGCCGGTGACGCGAAACGGATGGTTCCACTGCTGTCGAGGTGTAGCAGGGCGTCGTCCGAATGGTCGGCGATCAGGCGCTGCATCGCCTCGCGATCACCGAGTTCGTCGAGGATCCGCTGACGTTGCTGGATTATGACGGCCATCGGAAAAGCAATCAGCAACAATGTCGCGAGATAGAACTGCAGGAACAGCGCCTTCTGCCACAGTGGCATGGCAAGTTCGGCGAAGACCCCGGTTCCCATTCCCAGAGAGAACGCCGCCGCGACGGAAATCACCAGCACCGCGATAGCGGCGCCGAACCGGCGAAACCGGAAACTGGCGAAAACGAGTGGTACGATGGGCAGGAACAGCAGCGGCATGGCAGACTGGTGAAACGCAAAGCCCGAGACCAGCGCGGTGAGGCTTACCACGCCCGCAAAGGCCAGAACCCGTGCGCGATCGCGCATATTAGCGAAGTCTTCCCTGCGATAGGACTGCAAGAGCAAGGCCAGCGGAAGCACCAGCAAGGTGCCAAGTCCGTGCCCGACCCACCAGGAAAACGCATGGAACAGCCACGTTCCCCCGACGATCTGGACCGCCATCAACCCGCCCACGATCGCACTGGGAAGGGGTCCGACAAAACCGGCCCAGAACCCGAGCGAGGCGACGCCGCCTTCGCTTTCGATAAAATCGCGCTGTGGCCTCAAGCGCACCAGCAGCCACGCGATGAACCAGCCTTCGAAGATATTCGCCACTGCCAGCGGGAGCGCCCAGGCCGGTCCGAAACCGAACAGCGCCGTCGCCGCCGTGCTCAGGCCCATGAGGATCGCAAAAGCTCCGAGGTGGTGGACGCGGGGCAGGGTCAGGAACAGGGCTGCAGCCAGTGCCGATCCCACCCAGACCAACGCAAGACCGCCGGCGAAACGGGTCCAGAAGATCGTGGCCGACGTGACCACGAAGAACAGCGCCCCGTATAAGGCGATCCGCATCGCTGGATGCGTCATGGAGCAACCGTTCCCATGGTGGCGCGGTAGACCGGGGAGGTTAACGGCCTGAAAGGATTTGGCTGCGGGTTGCCCCGTAGCAACGCGTAGATATCCGTGCGCGGACAGCGCGACGGCAAACGGCAGCGCCCCAAGGCATGAGGCCACCCTTCCCGCGCATCCTTTTCGCTTGTCAGAACGGGCGGACCTGTGTTCCATCACCGGGAGAGACCGAAGGCAGCCGAAGGGGGGAGCGCAGCCAGTGACCGAAGATATTCTCGAACCCGAACTGCCGATCATCGATCCGCACCATCACCTGTGGGACCTGCGCCCGCTGGTCGGGGCATTCCCCGAACCGCGGCATGCTTTCATCGAAGCGATCTCGGGTGCCGCCTATTATACCTTCGACCAACTTTACGCCGATACGCACTCCGGCCACAATGTCGTGGGCACGGTGTTCATGGAATGCGGCGCCTTCTACGATGCCAGCCGCGACGAAGCGATGAAACCCGTCGGCGAAGTCGAATTCGTCAATGGTGTGGCGGCACAAGGGGCCAGCGGCCTGTACGGCGATTTTCGGCCCGGTGCCGGGATCGTAGGCCATGCCGACCTGACCCTTGGCGATGGTGTCAGGCCGGTGCTCGAAGCGCTGATCGCGGCGGGCAACGGACGTTTCAAGGGCATCCGCCATGCCGCTGCCTGGGATGCCGATCCCGAAGTTCTCGGTCCGCCGTTCCACGCCCCCGAAGGTCTGTATGCGTCGGACGCGTTCCGGGCTGGGTTTTCCGCCTATGCCGAGCACAATCTGACGTTCGATGCCTGGTTGCTCGAACCGCAACTGGGCGACCTTATCGATCTCGCGCGGGCGTTTCCCCACCAGCAGATCGTGCTCGACCATTGCGGCACCCCGCTGGGGATTGCCTGCTATCAAGGCAAGCTGCACGAACGGTTCGACACTTGGCGCAAATCGATCCACGCGCTTGCCGAATGCCCCAATGTCGCGGTGAAGCTTGGCGGGCTGGCAATGGCTTTTTGCGGACTGCCCGAAGAAGGTCCCGAGAAGGGCTATGGATCGGAACACCTGGCCGGCCTGTGGCGACCGTATATCGAAACCTGCATCGAGGCGTTCGGACCCGATCGGGCGATGTTCGAATCGAATTATCCGGTCGATCGCTGGGGGGCGACCTACCCCGTGCTGTGGAACACCTTCAAGCGGCTGGCAGCAAAGCACAGCCCGGCGGAAAAGCGCGCGCTTTTCGCTGGCACTGCGGCGCGTATCTACGACATCGAACACGTGCTCGAGCTGCCGTCCGCCGCAGCTTGACGTTTACGTAACGTCACTCTCGACAAGCGGGCGAACGCACCATACGCCACCCGCCTAGCGACTATTGAGAGGAATTTTCCCGCCATGCCCCTGCCCGCCCCCTTCGACAAGCTGCGCCTCCCCGTCATCGGATCGCCGCTGTTCATCGTTTCCGGGCCCGAACTGGTCATCGCGCAATGCAAGGCGGGGATCGTCGGCAGTTTTCCCGCGCTCAACGCGCGTCCGCAAAGCCAGGTGGATGAGTGGCTGCACCAGATCACCGAAGAGCTGGCGGCGCACAACCGCGATAATCCCGATCGTCCGGCAGCGCCCTATGCGGTCAACCAGATCGTCCACAAATCGAACGACCGGCTCGAAGCCGACATGGCGACCTGTGCAAAATGGCAGGTGCCGCTGGTCATCACCTCTCTCGGAGCGCGCGAGGAAGTGTTCAGCGCGGTCGAAGGCTGGGGCGGCATTACGCTTCACGACGTGATCAACGACCGTTTCGCACGCAAGGCAATCGAAAAGGGCGCCACCGGCCTGATCCCCGTGGCCGCCGGCGCCGGCGGTCATGCCGGCGTGCTGAGCCCCTTCGCGCTCATGCAGGAAATCCGCGAATGGTTCGACGGGCTGGTCGCGCTTTCGGGTTCGATCGCGCATGGCCGTTCGATCCTTGGCGCGCAGGCACTGGGCGCGGATTTCGCTTATATCGGTTCGCCGTGGATCGCCGCGAGCGAGGCGAATGCCGACAAGGGCTACAAGAAGGCCATCGTCGACAGCAGCGCCGAAGGCATCGTCTATACGAACCTGTTTACCGGAGTTCACGGCAATTACCTGCGCTCGAGCATCGAAAGCGCTGGTCTCGATCCCGACAACCTGCCCGAAAGCGATCCCAGCAAGATGAATTTCGGCAGCGGCGGCAATTCCAAGGCCAAGGCGTGGAAGGACATCTGGGGTTCGGGCCAGGGCATCGGCGCGGTCACCCGGAGCGCTCCCGTCGAAGAGACCGTCGCGCGGCTCGAACGCGAATATATCGCCGCAAAGGAAGCGCTGGCAAAGGCCACCGCCTAGTCCGCGCTCGCTTCCCACAGGAGGCCCGCCATCGCGTCGAGATCGGTAAAATCGACGCGGGCAGCCTGGCGATCTTTCCGATTGAGGCGAAGGGGTTTGCGCACATCCAGCAATCGCCGCCGCAGGGCCCGCTGCAACAGCGCAAGCCGCATCAGGGCGACGGCAGCGGCTTCGTCCGGGCGCGACTGCTTCTGAAGTGACCAGCGCCGCTCAATACGTCCCATCCGCTGGATGACCATTTCGTTGTAGCGGCGATGCGGCCCGCGATGGAGCGGCAGCGCCAGACGCAGCGCTGCATCCTCGCGCGCAGGCAGCAGCAGGCCGTTGCAACGAAAATCGTCGAACCCGATCCGATCGGCTCCCACCGTTTCGATCAATCCCGTAAAACATCGCTTATTCAGCGCCTGGCGAGGCAGCAGATGGTGTTTCTGCAGCGCGGGGTCATGTTCAGCAGTGCCGGAACGGTTGACCGCACGGAAGGGCAAGTGCGGGCGAGCGAAGTGGGCTACAGTGTGCGTGCCGCGATCCACCGTGCCGCTAGACGGGATCGATGCGAATCACGCCAGCGGCCAAGTCTGGCACCATTTCGAGTTCCGCTCCCCCCTCGATGACAAAACGCAGCGGTTCGACGGGCAATTCATAACCGACCAGTTCCTGGACGATGCGGACAACAAGCCGTGTCGCGGCAGCACGGTCCTGTGAAAGGGATGGCGCCAGCGCCAGTTCGCAGCCGATGAAGAAGGCCAGTCCCTCGGTGCGAAGATGGCCGCCCGGATCGGCATATACACCCAGCATCCCAAGCGCAGGGAATGCCCCGCCGGCGATCCACGCTTCGACCGTGCCGGTAAAGAACTTCGGCGCGATCGCAGTGCGCGCCGGCGCCCAGCACACCACACGAACATCCGGCAGCCGCGCAGCCAGTTCCCCCCCCAGCGCCAGCAAGGTCCGCACCACCGGCAAGGAGTGTGCCCCTGCTGCGATATGCGGGCCGGGACGCAGGCTGACGGCCTCCGCATCTGCAAGGCAATCGACATCGCAGCTGAACCGGTAGGCCACTTCGGGGGCGACCATTGCCGGACCGGGCGCCAGGCCCCGCAAGTCGAAGGTCAGGCCGTCGAGCAGGAGTTCAAGCCAGTCGGTGTCGCGGGACGCTTGCGAGAGTTCGGCTGCGACATGGTGCGACGTATCCGCGTTAGCGGGATCGAAACTGATCGACGCGCGGGGGAAGCATTCCAGCGCTTCAACTATCGCCGCGCGATCGGGACGGCGGCCGTGCTCGAACATGAGCACAAGCCCAGCCGCGCCGGCCCCCGCCGCACCGGTCCTCGAAGCTCCGACCGTCACCGTGCCGTCCGTCCTGCTGCCATGCCGGGCTCTTGTGGTCGCAATTAGCCGCTGCGTCGAGACCGATCCGGCGGCATGGCTCCGAAACGGACCCGATCCCTAGAAAATACCTTGGGCGATGCCCTCGGCAAGTGCCGTACCCAGATCCCGAGCGCGGTCCAGGGCTTCCGGCTCAACGGTCTTCGGAGCAAGAATGGCCTCTGCTTCCTGTGCCTCGGTGTTGACGATCCACCGATCGGTCACGCGTTTCAGCCGCCAACCGGTGGCGATGCGATCGATCTGCCGCTGGGCCCCCTCCCCGTCCGACCCCGCGGCGATCACCGTCGCGTAGGGTCGCCCCTCGATCTTTCCGAGGACGGGATAGTAGCACCGGTCGAACATTTCCTTCATTTCGCCGCTCATGCTCGCGAGGTTCTCGGGACAACAGAACAGATATCCGCCCGCTGCCAAAAGATCCTCCGGTTCGACTTCTTCCGCGCGCAGCAGGCGGTTATCGGCGCCAGCTGCCTGGTGTGCAGCCAGCGCCAATTGCTCGCTGGTACCGGTGCGGCTGTGCCAGATAGTCAGAAGCGGTCCGGTGGACATGGGCCAAGCATCGCGCGCGGCTGTCGATTGTCAATCGGCGCAACTTCCGTTGCCCCCAAGCACAGGCTATTGCCCGCGCATGGCATCGCAGGCCCTTTCACATGTATTCGGCGTATCATCCTCCCTCACGGGCCGCGCATGGCGCTGGCGCGGCGGGAACATGGAACTCGGCGAATCCCAGACCCTGGGGGACGATATCGTTCGCCAGCTGCTGCTGTCGCGCGGTGTTCCAGCAGAGGATATCGAACGCCACCGGCAGCCCACCCTGCGCAACTTCCTGCCCGACCCGTCGCTCTTCCGCGACATGGACGTGGCCGCTGACCGCATCGCGCAGGCGGTGCTCGCAGGCGAAACGATCACGATCTATGGCGATTACGACGTCGATGGCGCGACCAGTTCCGCGCTGCTCATCCGGCTGTTGCGCGACCTCGGGGTCGAAGCAGGCTATTATATTCCGGATCGCCTGCTCGAAGGCTATGGTCCCTCGGGCGAAGCCTTGGTCCGGCTCGGCCAATCGGGTTCGAGCCTGATCGTCACCGTCGATTGCGGCGCTATGGCACACGAAGCGCTTGCCATGGCGCATGACGCGGGGATCGACGTGATTGTCGTCGATCACCACAAGTGCTCGGCCGAACTTCCCAAGACGGTCGCGCTGGTCAATCCCAACCGGCTGGACGAGGAGGACGACGCTGCCGCGCATGGCCACCTCGCCGCAGTCGGGGTCGCCTTCCTGCTGGGTATCGCACTGGTGCGCACGTTGCGTCAGCGCGGCTTCTTTGCCGGTCGCAAGGAACCCGATCTGCTTGCGCTGCTCGATGTCGTGGCGCTGGGCACGGTAGCCGATGTCGCTGCATTGCACGGGCTCAACCGCGCTTTCGTAGCGCAGGGGCTGAAGGTGATGGCGCGGCGCGACAACATCGGCATGTCCGCCCTGATCGATGCCAGCCGGCTCAAGCGCAGTCCCGCCTGTTCTGACCTCGGCTTTGCCCTGGGGCCACGGATCAACGCCGGCGGCCGCGTGGGCGAATCGACGCTCGGCGTGCGGTTGCTGACCACGCGCGATCCCGAAGAGGCGCGCACCATCGCCGCGCAATTGTCGGCGCTCAACGACGAGCGGCGCGCGATCGAGGCCGAAGTGCAGGAAGCGGCCGAGCAGCAGATTGCTGCCCAGCACAGCCGGGCGGTGCATCTGGTGGCCGGCGAAGGGTGGCACCCCGGAGTGATCGGGATCGTAGCCGGGCGAATCAAGGAAAAGACCGGCAAGCCCGCAGTGGTCATCGCGCTCGACGGCGATACCGGCAAGGGATCGGGCCGCTCGATCAGCGGGGTGGACCTTGGCGCTGCCATCATCCGTGCGCGCGGCGAAGGTCTGCTGGTGGCGGGCGGCGGCCATGCCATGGCAGCCGGGCTCACGGTGGACGCCGACAAGGTAGACCAGCTGGCTGACTGGCTCGACCATACGCTCGAGGGCCATGTCGCCCGCGCCTCCGCCACGCGCGACATGGCGCTCGATATTGCCGTGGCGCCCGGCGGGCTGACGTCCGAACTGGTCAATTCGCTCGAAGAGGCCGGCCCCTACGGGGTCGGCTGGCCCGGGCCGCGGGTGGCGGTCGGCCCGGTACGGCTGGTCAAATGCGATATCGTGGGCACCGATCACGTCCGCCTGATTGCCGCGGGCGACGATGGCAAGAGCTTCAAGGGCATCGCCTTCCGCGCCGCCGAAAGCGACATGGGACAAGCCTTGCTGCACGGATCGCGCGGCCGCCGCCTGTGGCTGGCAGGCCGCGTGAAGATCGACGATTGGGGCAACCGCCCGCAGGCGGAACTGCACGTGGAAGATGCCGCCTGGGCCGATTGATACTTTTGCGTGCGAAGGAGGGTTGACGGCCCGCAGCCCCACGCCTAATTGGCCCGCCACGCCACCGACCCGCAACGCGGGTGTGGCCCGTTCGTCTAGCGGTTAGGACGCGGCCCTTTCACGGCTGAAACACGGGTTCGATTCCCGTACGGGTCACCACGGTGGTGGTATTGCCATGGCAATCCGCGCAAAGCGCCACTTCCGTGGCCCGTTCGTCTAGCGGTTAGGACGCGGCCCTTTCACGGCTGAAACACGGGTTCGATTCCCGTACGGGTCACCACTTCTCCACCGGGCTGAAAAGCGGCTGGCGCGTCCGCGGATGCGCCGCTAGGCCGCATGGCCATGACCAAGCCCAGCTTTCCCTGGCCCGGATTCGCGCTGGCGATGATGGCCTGCATCATCCTGGCCTCGCTTGGCGTGGATCTGATCTATGTCGCGCTCGTCCTGCTGGTCTGGATCGGCTCGCTCTATCTGGTGGCCGCGCGGCCGGACGAAGCGCGCCCCAAGCCGCAAGGCCCTGCCTTCACCCGCGACAATATGGCCGACCTGTTCGAACATTCCGAAACACCCGTGGTCATCACCGAACGCGACCGGGCGATTATCGCCAATCTGTCGGCGCGCCAGTTGCTGGGCGGACATATCGTCGGGCAGGATGTCCGCATGGCGCTGCGACAGCCCGAAGCGATCCGCCTGCTCGGTCGCGACGTCGACGGCGGTGCGGTCGTCCGCGGCCTGGCGCGACGCACCGATATCTGGCGGATCAACCGCAAGACGCTGCCCGGCGAACTTGCCGTCATCGAATTCGTCAACAAGACCGCCGAAGCCGATATCGCGCGGGCCCATACCGATTTCGTCGCCAATGCCAGCCACGAACTGCGCACGCCGCTGGCTTCGATCATCGGCTATGTCGAAACGCTGCGCGAGGATGTCGATAATCTCGATCCGCGCATGGCGGACAAGTTCCTCGGCACGATCCAGCGCGAGGCGAAGCGCTTGCAGGACCTGGTAAGCGACCTGATGTCGCTGTCACGAATCGAGGCCGTGAAACACGACCTGCCCGACACCACGCTCGACCTGGCCAAGCTGGCCGAGCGCGCGGCGCATGATGCGGCCAATGGCGAACGGCTCGAACTGCTCGACTTCGAGGCGACCGGCGAATTCCCGGTCCGCGGCGATCGCCAGCAATTGGAACAGCTGGTCCGCAACCTCGTAGACAACGGGTTCAAATACGGTGAGCCCGGCCAGACGGTGACGGTGCGCATCCATCCCAAGGGCGACAACCGGCTAAGGCTGACCGTGACCGATCGCGGCGAAGGCATCGCGGCCGAGCATATTCCGCATCTCACCCGCAGGTTCTACCGCACCGATCCGGGCCGCAGCCGGGCATCGGGCGGCACCGGACTGGGTCTGGCGATCGTCAAGCACATCGTCGAAAGGCACCGGGGCCGGCTGGATATCGACAGCACGCCGGGCGAAGGCACGCGCGTCACGGTTACCCTGCCGCTGGAAAAGCAAGACGAAGACGACTGACGCGGCTTGTGCCGGTGGCAGCGGGGCATGCCAGCCTGTTCCGGTTGTTACACGATGTCATATATATGAAACATCGCGGTCATAGTGGCGTCGTCGTTCCGTAACCCTCTGATCAAGTGATTTGAACGATGCCCCGTAGCACCCGCTTCCCGCTGGCAATCATTGCGCTCGGCTGCGCTGCCCCCGCACCCCTGCTCGCGCAGGATGCGGACGAAGATCTGGCGGCCATGCGCATGCAACTGGCGGCCATGAACGCACGTATCGACCAGCTCGAAACCGAGCTGGAGGCAACGCGTGCCGCCGCAGCGGCGGTGCCGGCTCCCACCACCCCGGCAGAGCCGGCAGCAGCCGCACCGGTCGCCGTGCTCGCCAAGTCCGACGGCTGGAGCTTCAAGCCCCGCGGCCGACTGATGGTCGATACGGGTTTCACCAGCGCCCCTTCGTCGACCGGGGCCAGCGATGGCTTCGGCAGCGAACTGCGCCGCGCCCGCTTGGGCGCTTCGGGGGACATGACCGGAGGGTTCGGCTACAAGTTCGAGATCGATTTTGCAGGCAACGAGGTTTCCGTCACCGACGCCATCCTGAGCTATGAGGACGGTCCGCTCGAAGTCGCGGTCGGGCAACACAACAACTTCCAGTCGCTCGAGGAACTGACCAGCAGCCTGCATACGACCTTTATCGAGCGCGCGGCCTTTACCGACGCGTTCGGCTTCGAACGCCGTCTGGGTGCGTCGATCACTTACGGACGGGGCGATATCCTCTTCCAGGCGGGGGTCTTCACCGACAATATCGAGGACACGGACAGCAAGAACCGGGGCGTGGATGCGCGGATCGTCTTCATGCCGGAGGCTGGCGACACGCAGCTTCATTTCGGCGGATCGGTCCATTACAACGACCTCGACGATCCTGCTGCCGAGGTGCGCTATCGCCAGCGCCCGCTGGTGCACTTCACCTCGCAGCGGTTCATCAACACCGGCAGCATGGGTGCCCGCAGCGAAACCGGGTTCGGGCTCGAGGCCGCAGCGATCGCCGGGCGTTTCCACGCCGCCGCCGAAGGCTATTGGCAGACGGTCGACATGCCCGCGCTGGCGAGCGACCCCACCTTCTTCGGCGGCTATGCCGAGGCAGGGGTATTCCTCACCGACGATTCGCGTGGATACAAGGGCGGCAAGTTCGATCGCACCAAGCCGCAGCGGCCGGTTGGCGAAGGCGGGTTTGGATCGCTCCAGTTCACGCTGCGCTACGACCATCTCGACCTCAACGACGCCGGGATCCTCGGCGGCCGCCAGGCAGGCTATCTTGCCTCGCTGATCTGGAAACCGACCGACTATACCGCGCTGTTGGTCAATTACGGCCGCTTGCAGTACGAAGACGCGGTCCTGCCCGCCGCGAATTGCGATACCTCCTACGGTGTCGACGCTTTCGGCGTGCGCGCGCAAATCGATTTCTGACCGGCGGACGATCCGCCAATTCCGGGCCTCCGGGCGCCGGGTCAAACTATTGTCGCAACCCTGTAACATTGGGGCGCTTTTGCGCCGCTAGCTATACATCTAAGGGGCTATCCATGACCAAGACCAAATCCTTCATCTTCGCCGCAGTATCGGCGCTCGCGCTCACCGCGTGCGGCGGCAACGGAGCCGATGGCGGCTCGCGCGACTCGATCCGTGCAGTCGGTTCGTCGACCGTGTTCCCGTTTGCTAAGGCAGTTTCCGAAGCCTTCGTTCGCAACCAGCCCGATTATCGTTCGCCGATCATCGAATCGACCGGCACCGGCGGCGGAATGAAGCTGTTCTGCGCCGGTCTCGGCGCCGACACCCCCGACATGACGCACGCCTCGCGCCAGATGAAGGCGAGCGAATTTGCCGACTGCCAAGCCAATGGCGTTACCGACATCATCGAAATCCAGGTCGGTCTGGACGGGATCGCCTTCGCGTCGGCGCAGGGCGGCATCACGATGAGCCTGACCCCCAAGCAGGTCTACGAAGCGATTGCGGCCTCGCCCTACGGCGGCGAGCAGACCAACCAGACCTGGTCCGATGTCGACCCCTCGCTCCCCGACCAGCCTATCCTGGTATACGGGCCGCCGAGCACGTCGGGCACGCGTGACGCGCTCAAGGAACTGGTTCTGGAAGTCGGCTGCGATACCAATCCCGAAATGGAAGCGCTCAAGGAAACCGACAAGGATCGCCACGCACAGCTGTGCACCGAGGTCCGTTCGGACGGCGCCTATGTCGACCAGGGCGAACAGGACAATCTCATCGTCCAGAAGATCGAAGGCAATCCCAACGCCGTGGGCGTCTTCGGCTACAGCTATCTCGAAGAGAATGCCGACAAGGTGCAGGGCCTCGAGATGAACGGTGTCGCCCCGACTTACGAGAACATCGCGAGCTTCGCCTATCCCGGCGCGCGCCCGCTCTACGTCTACGCCAAGAAGGCGCATCTCGATGCGATCCCCGGCCTGCGGGAATACCTGCTGCAGTGGACGAAAATGTGGGACAAGGATGGTGAACTCGCCAAGATCGGTCTTGTCGCATCGCCTGCGGACGTTATGGCGGCGAACCTGAAAGCAGCCACCGAATACACCACGCTCGATGGCGCGCAGCTCAAGTAAGGTCTGAAAGCAACTTATGTCGCCAGCTATCCTGCTCTTCCTGGCCCTCGGGCTCGGGCTCGCCGGATGGCTGGCGGCCCGTGCCCGCGCGTGGGCTTTCCGGCGCGACAGCGCCGAACGGCGGCTGCCCAGCCTGCCGGTTTACCATGCGTGGTATGTCGCGCTGTGGATCATCCTGCCGATGGTCGCATTCATCGCGCTGTGGAGCGCTATTGCACCCGGCCTGGTGACCCAGCAGGTCCTGGCGAGCCCGGCGGCAGCCGAACTGCCCGCCTTCGGCTTCCAGCGCCAGACCATCCTCAACGAAGCGCGCGCGGTAGCGACGGGCGCGGCCTCTGCGGTCTTCAATCCGCAGGCTGCAGCGCTCGTCGAACCCTATCGCGAAGCGCTGTTCTACTACAACACGATCGGGATCATCGTATCGCTGCTGGTCGCCTTCCTGGCCGGCACCTTCGCT
>Ga0070754_10001799_pt1 | contig 16583 bp, 12 predicted proteins | sample VirMetDEL_Sep_01_FD_75181 | JGI IMG/M metagenome (GOLD analysis project Ga0070754, IMG submission 75181) | Aqueous microbial communities from the Delaware River and Bay under freshwater to marine salinity gradient to study organic matter... | ecosystem: Environmental > Aquatic > Marine >... | reverse complement strand
TGACTCCAAGTCGCAAACCATTCACGGTCACGTCGCATCGCTGCGTCGTAACCATTACTTGCTAGATCTTCTTCTAGAAGCGAAATACTTGCGGCTTGATGTGGCAAGCCTTTGTAGTACCTAAAAAGCTGTTCGAGTGAGATTGCCTTACTGTTCGTCATTGCTCCAAGGTGATTTTATGTGTAGGTCGTCTATCCGCTCAGGCGGTGGCATTGCTGGTGGCTGCGACTTATGCCAGCGTTCAACCTCAGCGTCAATCCGAGGCTTTAGTGTTGCCTCGAATTTGCGACGTTGAATCTCGCGCTTCAATCCTTCAAAAGGTGATCGCGTCGAAAATCTAAAAAGCCACCTCCCATCCGCAGGGATCAGTCCTTTTTTGCTTTTAAAGAGCGCAAGACAGTAAACAAGAGCTGTACAAGCGAGTTGTCTTTGAGCTTACTCATCCCGATCAGCTCACTAGCTGCTGCTACCACGATCCAAAAGGCTGGATGCGCCAAAACTTCTTCGATGCCCATTTGAATGCCGTTGATTCTTAGTCGATTCTAGCCTTAGTGGTTTCTAAAACAGTTAGTCGGTTGCCATGATCATTCAGCCGTTCGTAAATTTCACGGCGATCAGCATTAGCTTAACTTTTTCTGCCTTCATGTCCTGATGCAAGTCTTCAAGCTTAGTTGCAATAGATTCAACGCCAGCGGTGAGGCGAATAACCGCTTCACGGCTTTCGCTGGTTCGCCTAGTAAACCCAGAGACACTCATCCCAGCTATGCCAATAGAAGCCCCTAGGATTGCTGCGTAAATTTCAATCACGTCTTAGGCGCTCCTTCCCTGTTATTTTAGTGGGTCTGGCTTGCCACTTAATATTGCAACTGCACGTTTGTAAAACATGCAGTCTTTTTTGCCTGATTTCTCCAATGCCTCTTTGATGCGCTTCCAGTTTTCGAGAGTATGTTGATCCATAATTTTATGGCTTAGTGATCTCAACCAGTATCGTTACCCAAGTGTCACTGTTTGGAGCTAGTGATCCCCATGCACCCCAAGAATAGCTGCCCGCTGCTCCAATCCTTTGGAAGGAAGCCGCCAATGACCCATCATTACTCCCGCCTGTTGCGGACTCTATTAAGGCTGCCCCTGAAGGAGGAACCCATAGATTTTTAGGTATAGTGTCATTATCCAAAAAGGCGAGCTGAAGGGCTAATGAATTTGCGGAATAGTTTGAGGAAAGATTGTTATGACTTGGAGTATCGCTTGATCCTGTAACTCTAAGACTATCTCCTTTATACGTGACTCCATTTGTGTTTGTAAAACTATTATCTGCTCTAACGGTAAAAGCTATGGCTTGATCGAAGTTCTGAAGAACAGCTGTCATAGAGAAGGAGTTTATCAACCCATCAGAAGGTGCTGCGAAAATGCCGTAACCTACGTAACTAATGCGATTTCGTTCTATAACACTCAAACCGCTTTCAGGCTGAGCATCAGGTGTTGAGACATCTAAAGACGCCACGAAGAAGAACATGTCCCCAGATTGTACGTTTGGGAAAGACATGCTGTCTCCTTGAGTATTAACATCCCAAGTGTCAACTATCAGCCATTCGCCTGCTGTCAAAAATAATGGAAAGATACTGCCTGGAATCATCGTTCTACCTCAAGAAAAATTGTTTGTGAGTGAGCAAATAATTGAGGGGATTGCTCCGTCCAAGCGGACAACGTAACTCAAGACATCAACAGCACCAGGGTTGGCCGACAGGGCTGGAGTGATACCTCCAGCGAAATCGTAATTGCTTCCGAATGCAAGTGTTCTATTTCCCGTGCCATCCTGAGTAATGAAAATACAACCGGATTGCCCGGCAGTTAAGTTTGTTGGATTGTCAAGTGTTCTGTTTCCGGCGAGCGTTACGCTGTAAAAGTTGTTTTCATTCAAATTGATCGATATGTTGGCTGCATCGGTTAATGCTGTGATACTTCCACGCTGAGCTTTGGTAAATGTTTGATTTTCGTCTTCCTTAACTGTTGCAGCGTCAAACGCTTCGACAGTTACGCCAATATCTGAAGGAGTTAGATACGATCCTGCGCTTCCATTGCTAGCAGCCGTAATCCTTCCTTGCTGGTCTACTGTTATTGCTGCGTTTGTATAGCTTCCTGGTGTTACGGCGGTGTTGTCTAAGTTGAGTGTAATGGATCCGCTAGCGTTAACAGTTGTCAGCCCTGTTCCACCAGTAATAGTGGCTTTTGCTAATGATCCACTGCTAGTACCTACCAAGATCTCGCCATTTGCATAAGTCGTCTGTCCGGTTCCTCCATACGCAACTCCGACCGCAGTTCCTTGCCAAGCACCTGTGGCAATCGTACCGACACTTGTCAGGCTTGATCCGACAATGCCTGCACCCAAGCTCGTAGCGTCTAGAACCCTTGTTCCTGCGATTCGATATTCCTTGTTAATTGTAAGGTCTAAATGTTCAGATGATTCCCAATTTTCTCCACTCTGTAACCACCTAAAGGTTTTGTCCGTGGCTCCCTTAAGTGTTATTCCTCCAAGGTCTGCGGTTGTGTTTGTTGGGCTTGCTACTACGCCAAGCTCAATGTTCTTATCTTCGACCCGAAGATTCTGAGTGTCCAGTGTTGTTGTCGTTCCATTGACAGTCAAATCCCCTGTAATCGTGACCGAACCAGCAAAGCTTCCATCTCCGCTGCTATCAAACTGAATATTGGGGCTAGCAGGTAACGAACCACCAAAAAGCAAAGATCCAGTTGAATTAATCCTAAGCTTCTCTGTTCGGCCTGCTGAAACAACTACGGTATCACTTATTGCTGTTTCGCTTGAATTACCTAGATAGGCTCCAAGAACCGTGTTATTGTTTCCGCTGAAGTAGTATGCAGCGCTGTCCCCCAAAGCGACATTAAATTCTCCTGTTGTGGAAAGCCTTAAAGCTGAAGACCCTACTGCGGTATTGTTGTTCCCTCCAATAAGATCAGCTGCTGTAAACTTGCCGACCCCTACGTTATCAGACCCTGTTGTGCAATCAATAAGAGACGAGTAGCCCACGGAAGTATTTTGAGAACCAGTCAAATTGCTCTTAAGAGCTGATCTTCCGACCGAAGTATTAGTAGACCCTGTCGTGTTCGCTTGCAGAGATTGATGCCCAACCGAAGTGTTATCGCTTCCCTCGGTATTGCTTTGAAGAGATTGTTTTCCGAAGGAAGAGTTCGACGCCCCAGTAGTATTGTTGTCTAAGTTTTCTGTTCCTACACTCGTATTGGTTACAACAGAATTACCGCCACGACCTACGTTAATATTGTTGTATGCTCCAGCAGTAATCTCGCCGTTTGAATGAATAGTTAGGCTAGGAGAAGAAGGCGCTCCAGGGCCTACGGAAACATCGCCTATGACATCCAAATTTCCAGGAACGCTTAAATCGCTTGTAAATTCAACCGCATTGCCCTGCGCGTTGGTTCTAAATATTTGACCTGCCGTGCCAGGAGTAATTGAAATGTTTGGCTGGGTTGAGCTTCCGCCAACCGCCAACGGAGATGTTGCGTTAACCCCAACAAGAAAGCTGCTGATTTCAGACTGCAGCTGAGAAGCATCTACTACACGCCCAGGCGATCCATTAGTAATGTCAGTTGCGCTAGCAAGCTGAACAGTGCCAGTTGCGCTTGGAGTTGCTGTGTTTACTGTTATTGCAGGAGTGAATTGCGTCGAGGAATCTTGATATATGAAAAGCCTTGCTGGGCTTACGCTTGTGTCAAGCCAAGGATCTCCAGGGCTTGCCCCATTTGGCGCAGTGGCGCTAACCCAAATATTGTTAATTTTTCGGACATTTCCGGCAGTGTCTTTGCATGTCAGAAATGGGCCGTCAGCGTTGTAATTGACAGCAATTTCGCCTAGTCCTAGATCGCTAGCGACCGGAAGCCTTTGAGATACACCACTCTTCTTGTGGACAATATCGAGTGCCATTTGCTATAGAGCGAAGATTCTGGTATTGACCATTATGCTGATTCTAGCTGTTACAGCGACTCATCAAACAACAGCTCTCCAAGTATTTTCCCGAGCACTTCAAAGGCCAGTGGAAAGTTTGGCGTGCAAGCCGATAATGCCAGCACTGCTCCACCAGTAAGATTTGCGTAATGCCCAACATTCGTACTTTCATCTCGGTCTTCATTAGGGCCAAGGCTTGTGCCTGCAATAAATCCTTCGCATGAAAGAGTTGTCTTGCTAATATTTTTTACGATAGTCAAGTCACTTAACTGCGTTCCGGTTCTTACTGTGTTAGGTGAAAAAATAACCGTTGCTTCAGTTTCTCCTGTAAAAACAAACCCGTAAACCCTAGACCCGCTAGGAACAGTGCCTATAGTAATTAATCTTTGCAAATCACGGCATTCCGGCTCCTGATCGCCACCCCCGTCAATAAAAACTAATCTTTGTTTTTCCTCGGTCCTCATAATTATATCTAAACCTGAAGGGTTGGAGACGCCAGAACTCTCTTCTGTTGATTGTGAAATCGTAATTCGACCAATATTGTTACCTGCAGGTCTAAGGTTGTCCTGCGGTGCATTTACACCGAAAATTGGACGCGAAGCGACGAAAATGGCTCCTGTTTCGTCTTCTAAGTTTTGCCCGTAGTTAAAACCAGCGTCCTCTTGGCCCCAGTTTGCGTTTTGAATTTCGCCGCTATTGATAAAAATTTTCTGAGAAAACGCATTAGAGTCCGCATAAAGAGCATTTCTAAAGCCGCCAATCCTATATCTATTTAAATCAGTTCCAGCACCAACACCCTCTGCTACTAAAGAGTTTTCAATTGCGATAATGTTTGCTTTATCTTTGAAAGCATTTATAAAGTTATTATTAGAACCTGATTCGTCAAAAAGAATAGTCAAATCTACAGCAGAAGGCTTGCGGGTTCGAGCCTTGCTGCCAAAAAAAGCGGGTACTGCAGTGACCATAATCAAGCAACCATAGAGGCGGTGAAAACTATGTTGGTTGAAGTTGCAATATAGTATCCGATCAACACGTTTCCTGATAGTCCTTCTGAATTGGTTATTGGGCTCACAAATGTATTAACCACTCCAGACCAGTTGCTTCCATTGATTGAGGTAAATGGCGTAGTAGCTGAGACTCCTCTGGTGACCAAAATAAATCCAGAAGTCCCAGGTACAGCATTCAGCGGTGTTCCTAAATCAATCGCAGCCGTGTTTGCGTTTTGCACAAAAGTAAAGTTCGTTGAATTGTCAAAATTAGTCGCTGAACCGTTTACCCACAGTGCAGGCGTTAGCTTGATAACATCGCTTGGATTTACTGGAGGAATCTGCGCTACTGGAACAAGACCTGTTGCATCCAGGCTTGCAAAACCGTTCGCGACACCTCTTGCGCTGCTTAGTGACGATGGAGTTACAGTTCTGGTTGCATCACTTAGCGCAAGCGTTTCGGCACCAGTAGCAAGCTCAACAATACCTTTGACCGTAGTAGAAGCGTTTTGAACCAGACCAGAACCATCTAGGTCGGGTATCCTCGCCACTGGGATTTTGGCGGTCGAATCCAGATCGCAAAGACCATCTGCCACCCCACGCACAGAGCCGAGATTTTTTGCTGTTAAAGCGTCAACATCGTTTGCACTTGATGGGCTGCTAATTCCTGCAGCATCTGAGTCAGTTGCAAGCTTAACAACACCTCTTTGCGTTTCTGTCGCTTCAGGTAATACGCCATCTGCAAATGTGACGGAACCTTCAACCGTTCCATTAATTAGCACCTCGTTAGTTAACTCTGTACGCTGAGAAGACTGTAAAAGCTGCGTAACATTTAAAGTTTCAAAATCAGTAGGAGTTACCGGGAAATCAGGGTCTCCGGCCAAAGCGCCCAAACCAGCAATTTCACTATTTACAGTTTGGTTGGTGCCAAGGTCCGTAATTACGTTGCCTTGGACTAAAAGGCCATCTTCGTTGAATCCAGTGTTATAGCAGCGACCGCCTAATAAATTCACCGCAAAAAAATCAATTTTATTTTGCTGAGACAATGGTGTTGCTTGATATTTTGGCAACGCTTTTGTGTAGTTTCCATATCCAACAAATTCATAGGCGTGCGCAAAAGCTCTAATAAGGCTTGGTCGGTTAAACTCTAGTGGCCAGTTTGTCCTAGAGTCGATTTTCCCAGAAGGGACAGGGCTGAGGGGATCAGCAGGGTTCCAATCTCTCGATGCTTCTGTATCTTGTTGTTCAAGAATAGTCCCGGAAAGTGTTCCGTTTTCTTGTATTCCAACATTTTGAGCTGTGTACCCAATGGCTCTCATAAAAGAACTTACGCCTTGGAAATCAGTGCTGCTCCTTACTTGATCAAGAATCAAGGTGTTTGTTGATTGATTTATTCCAAGGTCAGTGCTTGTAGGACTGTTTGACAAGTCGCTATCTAAAACTAACAACGGTCCCGAGGATGTTCTTAAAAGTTCAACACCTCTTTCATCAGGAAGCATTGGTAAGCTTGCCTCAAAGCTTTCAGTGGAGAACGTGCTAAATCTTTTGTTTCTTTTGCTTCGGAACACTCTATTATTTCTTAAAACAGGAGTTCCTACTCTGTAAAAAGTAGAAGAATTGAAAGAAGATGCGCTATCTCCAGGGCGGATAACAATTTTATAAACATCGCTGCCAAAAGAGCTGTGTGAGTCTTTTGAAGTCGAAACAATAAAGACCTCATTTGAATTGTTTGCAGGGTCTAGTTGTTGGTTGAGGGTACTACGGTTTCCTAAGCGTAAAATGTAATTTCCTACAGGTCTGCGAGTTGTTGAGCTACCAGAAACAATCAATGAATATTCACGTTCTTCGGGCTTCCTAGTGTCAGAAAGCCTTCTGATGTAAACACGGTTACCTTCTAAAGTTTGGTTTGGAATGGTTGAGATATTGTTTACGCTAGGGTCATCAATACCTCCATCAACAACGATTATCTGAGTAGGGGTTGCCGAATTTAAAGGCACAGAGGCCAGCTTTGCACGTACATCAATTGCTTGGTTTAATGAAGCCCCTGGTCCCTCAGTGCGGCTATTATTTTCAATCCAAATATAGTCTCCTTCTTTTAAGCTATACCCGTTGTTAGCGAAAGTTGTCTCTGGGTCAAAAGCAACTTGTAGATTAATAGTTCCTGTTGCACTGTCGTATCCCAAGCTGGATACGTTACCAATTCCGATTCTGCGAATGTTGCTTCCATCTGTTTTTACTTTTAGAGGTCTACGGACACGAAGTGCTTGGAATCCTTTGTCTTGAGCGAACGCACCACCTGTTGTTCCAATACCTCTAAAACCACTGCTAAGTAAAGCTGTGTTACCAAAATTGCTATTACTATTGGTAATAGTGCATTCTCCGCCTGAAGAAGTCCAGTGATGCACGCTTGAGCCGATAACAAAACAGCTGACCTCTTGCGTTAAAGCGTTATTTGTAACCTTAAAGCCAAAACTTCTATAATCAGTTTCATAGTTTCCAGTAGAAGCAGAAAAGCTTCCAGAGATTCGCGATCTTACATCATTACTATCTGCGTTTATGTACTCACTGTATCCACTACAAGTCTGCCAAGACCCTCCTGTATAAATCTGCCAAGCGTTCATGTCACGCTGAAGCGAAACAATTGTGAACTGGGCTACGACCATTGAGCGCAGTCCTGAGACACCATCGCTTCCGTCGAGATACATGCCGCACATGCCGTAATTGGAGCGCAAGCTGCAATTAAAGACGTACCCAGAACTGCCATTGACAGAATCTGTCGCAGCTGAAACCTGATTGTCAGGGTATTCGGTGGTAATTTGTGTTTCGCCTGGATTTATAACTTCAACGTCAGAAGAAGGAATTCCAAATGCTGTTGCAACTTTTTGATAATATGCGACTAAATCTGACTGAGAGCAAAAAGAAAACGCTTGAAGTAAGTGATGAGACGAAGTATAATTGAGAGAATCTTTAAATGTAAAATTAAAAAAGAACGAACCTCCAGTGGTCTTGAATAAACTGCCTCTGTCGGTTACTGGATTGCCGCCTGCACTTGGCACAGACCTGGGACGTATAACGCTTTTGCGAAGGTCAGCACCAATAATTGAAACTCCTCTTGGGAGAATAATCCCCATGTCGTCAGAGTTAAAAGCTCTTAGGTCTTCTTCAGTAGGCTCATAAGTATTAGGCCACTGGCTCACAGCTAGACCTGTGCTCGGAGTGTTATCAATAACGTATTCGCTGGCCGCGACTCTGATTACAACACGGTCATACAAATCATTTCCAACTCCGCTTTGAACAGACAGGCGAGCTGCTTCAATTAGCGCCCTATTGAGGGTCTTGAAGGGCGCTGACTCCGAGTAGCCGCAAGTAAGCTGTTGATTGCTTAGAGGAGGAGTTACCGTATTGTCTGCGATACCCGCAACAAATTTGTCAGAACCAATTTCTTGGTTAACGTAAAGCGTTGTCGTAGACGTTGAGTCCACTTCTCCGCCAGCAAGACGCAACACCGCGCTGGTGACTTCACCAGCCTGAGTACGGAACGTGTTTTGACTAATGTCAATATTGTCAATAGCTCCAGGCTGACCCGGTGTAACGATTGCCATTTAACCGAATGCTCTTTGTCCCACTTTAGTCATTATACTCCTACTTTTAATGCAATCTCGCCAGATGTCGCGAAGTTAGCAGAACCGACGATGACATCCGTAGCCCTGACGTTAACCGCAATGTTCGTTATCAAAATACTTGTAGCGTAATAAAGCCCACCTCTAGCCAAAACACTGCACGCATCGCTAACTTTTCGCTGCATTAACCAAAACTCCGCTTCAGCCTTCGCGCCACGCTCCGTTAACTGCAGAAGCTGAAGCAAGTAGCTTGCGTCAACAGCCCTGTCGCCGCTAGCGGGCGAATGCCCTACCTCTCCAACTTGGAAATCAAACTTTCCACCACCTGTAATAATACTTTTTACATTTTCGCCAAATTTCTCGCCAACCTGAGTAGTATCAACAGCTGCCCCGTCTAATTCAAGAGACCATTCAGCTAACTCACATTGCAACACCCAAGGAAAACCGTTTACCGCACTCCTTGGAGTAAGGTCCGCGTCATCATACTCAGCAGTGCCTGCAGCAGGGCTTTGATATGAAGGGGCAAAGTCGCAAATACTTTCAAGCGTTACTTCATCTCTAACGTCGCTGAATCTGTAATCTCCGACGCCTGCGACGCATTCGGTTAGAGCATTGTTGTATTCCTCAGTACCTGCCGCAGCAATTAACAAAAAGTTGAAATCGTACTGAGCTAAGTCCACTTTATTGATAGACCCACCGTTAACAGCAGAGCAATAATCTGTATAGAAGCTAAGCCTGTTCAGGGAATCCCTATAAATAAAATATTCCGCACTTTTGACTCCAATTCCACAGTAAAAATTATCCGAATCTTCTCCTACGCCTCTTTTGTAGAAGAAATCATCATTGCCTGATATGTGAGAACGATTAGGGCCTGTTTCAAGAAATCCTCCTGCATACATTGCAGAGCCGTTTGAGCACTGGCCTGACAAAGGAAGCCCTTCTTGCGAGAAAAGATAGACTTCATCCCCTGACCAGAAATCTTGATTATTTAAAACAAGAGCGTTAATATCGGCCCTGAGGACTGAAGAGCTTACAACAATAGGCAGCGGCGCTTCTCTTCTTAGTCGAACAATTCCATCAATTCCAAGTACCGCCATAGCATTAGAATCCTCCAGTTAAAGGTCCAGAAATCTGGAAACCAACGCTGCAAGAGGTGACCGCACCAACGGAAACGCTGGCAGAAATACTTGTCAAAACTGCAGAACCGCTTAACTGGCTGCCGCCAGCAGAATCCAAAACAAGCTCAATGTTACTCAAAGGTTCTGAAGAATTATTCAAAACATCGTTGAAAAGCGCTGTTGCGCTTGCCTCACCTGGGTCGTACATAATGTCTGCTGTTCCCGTTACACCCCTCAAACCCGAAACGTAGGAACGGTCAAAGGCCCCAATGTTCGTAGTCTCCAACGAGTCTTTTGCAATATTTGCTGACCAAGAGCGCACGCGAGCGACTACAGTCCCCCTCCATCGCAATTGCCCATTACTGCCAGTGCGAACAGCCATGCCTATAAGCCTTTTGATCTATTCTACTCACTGAAGTCAACCATCCAATGTGCCGATTAATTTGACAGTAACTGTTGATCGATCATTGAAAACTGATTGGACTTGAGGAGTTTCTTGCCAACGCCAAGTCACATGGCTTGGGATTTGACTCTGTAAGGCAGCATTCATTCCATCGAAGATTGAAGACGGAAGGGTTAAAGCAGTGCCTGAACCGTATGCAGAGTTAAAACAAACCAAAATCGTTGTTAGCTCTGCATCGTTAGTTGAGAATTCCAAGTCCAAGACAGCATCAAAGGCTTTACTGCCATAAAGCCTGGTCGTTCCAGCCCCGCTTATACTGTTAAAACGCTTGGTTGGGTAATCGCCAACCGTGTAAGTACGCCGAGTCGGTGTAAGTGATGGAAAGAAGACTGCCATTAGTTGATCAGACCCTCCAAGATCCAGTTGCTGTCATTGTCAAAGCCATCGACGATTAGGCTTTCGTCGTTGCTGTTGGTTGGAAAGTGAATAGCTTCAACCTCAATGTTACCGTCTTCATCGAACGAAAGAGATTGAGTTTTGTATGTCTGCACATTCGTGCTTCCACTGTTTATGCAAAACACTGAATTAGAAAAATTCGTTGCACCGCCTTGAACCGACATGGTCGTTTCGGTAATGCTTGTTGACGCACCATCCCAAAGTAATACAGAGTAATTACCGTCAGCCAAAGGTGGCCAAGAAGTAATCGTGCCGTCAGCGGCAATTGCTCCATTCTGCGGTTGATTGAAGGTTGTAGTTTCAAGCCCTAGCTTGAAGACTCCTCCAATATCAAGACTTGCTTGGCTAGGGGTAGTCTTAAATTTGATCGAATGGGTCACAAGCCTGCGAAACTTACATTCCCATTTGCCTCTATCAACTGCGTGCCTTTCGCTTGTGGCAAAATCGCTAATATCAATTGACTCTATAGGAGCAAAATTTTCAACGCCAGCTTCTCTGACTATGACTTCTCTTACGACAGGGAATAACCCTTGGACGAGTCTCCAAGATCGGTTCGCTCTTGGCGCCACTTGACGGAAACCCTTGGCGGGATGCGATCCGCAGCGTCAAAATAATTTAACTCAAACGAACCTTCGATAATATTGCCTGAGGTGAAAAGTTGCGTTATTTTTTCTGACCCTTCAAAGTTGGCTACAGGCTGCAAAGCAAATTTGCCATTTCTTATGACAAGGTCTAGAAGAAAATCAGCAGCTCTTTGAGCGCCCCAAGTCCTGAGATTCTGCTTTTCGGTAATAGCGCCATCAAAAAAATACTTTCTTGAATAATTCCAATCTGCCGCCGAATCAAAACTTACTTTATCAATCTGAGCAGAACTCATTATTTTACCAACCCCGTATCTATCGTTCGTAAAGAGATCGTATAGCACGTTGGGGAACATGCTTGTGGAGGTAACGCCTTTGTTTACGTAAACGCTAAACTGCTGAAGGTTTTTTACCTCCTCGCTGCTTTTGATGTTTAGACCTACAATTGCTGAAGCAAAATACTTTGGGACTATAGGGCCAGTTGAAACGTTGTTCACGTAAACAATTTCATGCTCAGGCTGAGTGGCACTACTTGTAACCTCGTTGTAAATAAAAGCCTCAGCAATTTTCGCGTAAGAATCAACATAGTAAGGGCTGTCTTCTCTGTTATCCGCCAGTTGGTTGCCGTCTTTTGGATAAAAAACTGATACTCCAAAGCTGTCGACACTTCGCGGAATGATTTCTCCAGAGAATTCGATCCGAACTCCACCTTCGTTGATAATTTGAGTATTTTGAACCGCGTAATCCAAAACGGCTAGATCCCCACTAGCCGCGCCGGTCCTTATTTCCCAAGAGGTCAAGGGCTCGATCCTTATTTCGTAACGATTTTCAAAAGTAAAATCTAATTTTATGTAATTGTAGACATCAACACCTGTGGCACCTCTGGTTCCAAAAATAGTTCCTATTTCTGTGAAGAATGCGTTGCTTGAGGCTACTCGGTAGGAGATACGGAAAAAACTATATCTCATCTCCGGGCCGGTGTAGGTGCCGCTATTAAAATTAACAGGATTAGCGCCATCGGCATTGTCGCCAAGGAAGTTGTCACAAGCCTCTGCATCTATTTGAGAATAAGGCTTAGTGTCTCTGAAATTGCAGATACCTGAAACGCTTAACTGCAAGCGACTTCTAAGGCCAATTTCTATCATCCTCGAACCGCGCTCGGTCACGATATTGGCTATAGCACAGCGCATTATATGAGCCGTGCTACTTGCTATTCGAGAGGAGGAATTATCTGCATCGTTCAGAGAGACAAAATCAACTGCGCCTGAGCGAACCACCGTAAATGTTGCGGTCATATCCCGACCTCCACCAGTTGGAGTTTGATCGGCATCGGATAAGAATGGCTGCGCATCCCGATTAGAACAAATAGCTAATGCGCTGCCTATCTTGTAGAGTTGACCAATAGTTATCAATTCGTCGTATTGTTTTTGGCGACCTGCTACCGCCCCGGCAACGTCTCCAGCAGTCGCTTGACCTAAGTTTCCACCCCGCGTGAAACCGTTTGGATAATCGCTTAGGGCACATGTACTTAAAAGCCTATAGCTCAGCTGATCTTTTTCAGCTACTTGAACGCTGTTGCCAGATATTTCTGATCCATTTCTTGCGTAAAGACAAGACTTGCCGGGAAAAATTTTGTCTTGCTTATCACGATTTGCAAGTTCTTGCCAATCAGACTTGCAATTAACTTCATTGTCTGTTCTTACAACAAACTGCCTGCCCGGTCTGAATACAGGGTTTACTCTGTAGCCCAAATTATTGCCAATGAATCCATACACTCCTATTGAGGTTTGAGTAGAAGGTTTTGATGCAAAACAAAAAGAAGGCCGATACCCCCCGTTTACGTTTTTCACTTGGAATACGTCATCTGCGCCTTCATTTTCCGAATTTGCTATATCAGAAAAAGGAGAAGCGCCAGCAATATAGTCACCTGAAGTAATCCGCCCGCCAATGTTGTTGTAATAGATAGACAGCCTTCCTGTTGTCGAAAGACTTAAATCGTAACCGTTTAAAAGATTGTTACCAATAGCAAACTGCTCGTTGTCAAGAATCATTCCAGCAAGCCTGTCATCAATGCTGCTAGATTCGCCCACTAAAAAAATAGCTTTCAGCAGTTGCCCGCCACCGATACTGTAAATTTGACTCCAAAGTAAGTTTGTATTAATTCTAATTCCACCGTAATATTTACCATCAATTAACTGGCGATTGGCGTAAACAATAGGTATAGTGCTGCCGATCTCGACAACGTTTTGAATAGTGTCAAAACCACTTTTGGCTGTAAACTGATCCCCCCTGACAATAGTCTGCCCGTCTACATTCCTTGTTCTAACGTCAGGAGCTTTTCTTACTTGGGGCTTGGGTGCTAGTAATGCCGACGCAGCAGAAAGAACAAGCCCAATAGCCAGATTGATAGCAATAATCGCAAGCGGAGTAAGAGCAACAGGCTCTCCAGGTCTTAGCTTGCTGTGTAAAATCGCCTGTCGGCAGAAAAAGACATACTGCTCTTCAGACATCCCAGTGATGTCAATAATCTCCCGATCCTGCGGGAGAAGCATGATTCGATTTTTGTTGGGACTTAGCATTATCTCAATGAAATGTTTCCGGTAGAAGGAAGTTCCCCGACGCTGACCTGGGTAAGGACACGCCTCGGGATGTTTGCTTCAATCGCGTCCAAAGGGTTACCCAGCCTTACCTGTAGCCTACTCGTATCATGCTCAAATCCAAGCACTGCATACAGCTCTTCGCTGTAACGGTTTGTCTCAACCAACGTATCTGGGTCAAGCCATACCGTGCGTATCTCCGCAAGCCAACGTTGATCTGATGCTGTTTGAAAAATACTTAAATCCAGTTGATTTACAGCAAAAACAACTGCCGCTGAAATATTGGCAGCCTGTAGGTCCAGGGTCCCGCCACTAAAGCCAAAACCTGCGAATACATAACTTGTGCCTAAATACGTGCGCGACTCGCCTTGGAAAAAGTTCTGGAAGGCATAGCCAGTGTCTGAGCCTTCAAAGTCAACAAGCTTAAGATAAGTACCAATCGCAAGCATCAACCAAGCCCCACTTTTGACCTTGACGCAGGTCGCTGCCTTAGGTCAGAAAACACTTGGCTACGAGCCTTGCGAGAAGCGGACTCAGAAAGCGCAAGACCTTGCTCAACGGTGAGATATTCCACGTTGTTGATTACGGTAGTGTCCAGCTTAACTCTGATCGGTTCTGACATTTCAGTTGCTTGACGTTCTGCGGCCTTGCGCTCAATCACACGCTCCATTGAAATTGAACTTGACGATACAGCTGCTTGACTTTGAGCAATGGCTTGTTGAGTTGAGTAGTTATTGCTGATGTAATTGCGGCTCTCGGCCATTCCATCTTTACCAAGATCACCAGAGTTTCCAGCGGCACCTAACGGACCACCGCCAGAGATAGCAGCACGACTTGCCGAAAACACATCGTTTGGGATAATGGTTCCGTTGCCTGAAGGGACCATAAGCTCAGGCCCACGCTCGCCAACGATGTAAGGCGTATTCGCGTTTACTGGTCCGCCGTTGGCCATAAAGCCACCAAAGCTTCCACCGCCAAAGTCGCCAAGTGAGTTACCTGTAATACTTGGTGCGCTGGGGTTAAACCCACCACCACCACCACTACTGCCACCAAGAATACCCAAAGCAGCATTTAAAATCGCTATCGTCACCATCTTCGCAATAATCTGCCCCGCCATATCCAAGAAATAACTGGCAACACTTTTGAAAAAGTCAGACAATGCCTGCTTCGCACTTGTGGCACCAGTGATTGCATTTGTGAACGACTGAGAGAATGCACTGCCAATAGCGTTTGCTGCGCCAGTGATTTGGTTGATTGGATTTACTAGATCTTCCAGCTCTGTTTTCAAACTGCGAATGTTTTGGCTCAACCCTTCCGTCAACGTTGGGTCTACTGTTTGGCGGAACAGATCGGTTTGCTGTTCAGCATTTGGATCTCCTGCGTCTTTCCTTGACTGCCTGAATCTATCGATCCTTTCCTGTTTGCCGACCAGCCCGAGCTGATCGCGTAAGTTGAACAGCTCGTCTTCAGAAGCCTTGGCAATTCTTTCTGCAGCTATAGCAGTGTCTTGAGTAAGAGCAAGCTTCTCGCCATTGGCTGAAATTACAAGCTTCTCAAGCTCAAAAGCTTGCTTTACCTTTGCAATCCTCTCTTCTAAAAGCCTCTCCTGTGGATTTTCTATGCTATTCGCAGCATTCATAGCGTCTATGTATTGATTTCTTATTCGCAGCTCTTGATCCGCAAAAGCAAGGTTTATTTCATTGTTTTTTATTGTATTTATGAGTTCTGCGTTGTTATCCTCTTGCGCTCGGACTAAAGCCAGTGAGTTGGTAAGCTGAAATCTTTGAATTTCTAATAATGGGCTTGATCGGATAATTGAATCGTATTCGTTTTGCAAGCTAATCAATCGCGAAAGCGTTTGATCCGCCCTACCTTTGCCGCCGCCGCCGCCGCCGTCAGTGCCGGTGGGATCGGGGAAAGTGGTTAAGCCTTTAGCCGCTTCTGGAGCACTAGGGTACTTCTCAATTAAAGTTTTATAGTTCAGTTGAAGTCTTGCTAGCTCTGCCTCGTCTGCTTTTATCCTTGATGTCAAGTCTTCTGGGACTGCTACACCAGCAAGAGGAGGCGCACTTCCCCCCATGGCCCGCTCGCCACTATCTGATTGCGATGCCTTAAACTCTTTAATACTTTTCTTTGTTTTCGCGAGCCTGGCCCTGACAATATCAAGATTCTTGACAATATCCTTAAAGTTTGATCTCAGCGTTTCTTTCGTTGCAGCCGTTCCACCGATTGACCTGAAGAAAACTTCACCTTGAGGTTTTGTGCCAGAAGCGTCAAGGTCAGCTTTTGCTTGCTTAATTCTATTGAAGTAAGATATAACCAGCTCTGCGCCAACAATGGCAAAGGTTATTACGATTGGCGCTGCTAAGGATGCAGCTAAAGTTTTCACTGTCGTTCCAAACCTGGCCAGCTTTGTTGCGGCAAGAGACGCCTGCTGAGTGGTTTGTCTGAACCCAGTTCTTATTAATGCGAACATAAGTTTTAGTGGCCCATTTAAAGCAACAAACGCTTTTAGTGCAAAATTCACGGCAACAAGCTTTGCCGCGAAAGATGCAATAGTCAATATCGCGCCTCTGTTTTGAACAATAAAACGCATCCCTTCTCCAACAGCCTTCGCCATACCCACCAGACTTGGGCCAATATCAGTAATAAATTCCAAAAACGCTTCCTGAAACTCAGCACCGACCGGCTGAAGGGCTTTACCTATCTCAATCCGCATATTGTTGTATGCAACCGTCAGTCTTGCACCAGCTGACTCGGAAGACCCAGCAATCTTTTCAGCCAATTCGCCGTATTCGCCACCTAGCTGAACCAAGAACTTCATCAGGTCATTCAAGCCCACCTCGCCC